>JABAHS010028793.1_pt2 | contig 13979 bp, 13 predicted proteins | sample 7062111 | NCBI WGS metagenome assembly JABAHS01 (sample SAMN14534600, study PRJNA622989) | marine sediment metagenome | biome: marine biome [ENVO:00000428]; feature: marine pelagic biome [ENVO:01000023]; material: deep marine sediment [ENVO:00002113]; isolation source: pool of 4 deep marine... | reverse complement strand
GGGGGTTGCCACGGTCGGTGTGTGCACGTCTGCGCGTGTGCCGCAGCGATGCCCCGGTGGGCGGGAGCTGAGGCGGGTGGCTGCCCCGGGGCGTGAGTGCGGGATCGAACATCACCTCGTTTCCCAGGGCAGCGGCCCGCCTTTCTTATTGGTATACGATCGCTTCGCAGCTTCCGTTAACTTCGGTCGCGTCCCTGCGACCCGCTCCTCCCGTGTTCATCGCTTGCGGTGCGCCGCCGGGCTGGCGGGGTGACAAGGGGCGTATTGCCCGGTTCCGTAGTGCACCCCGGCGGCGCAGCCGCGACGGGGGGGCGGTCCGGGGGCCGGCCGCGGCGTCGGGCCGCGGCCGGCTTGAGCCCTTCCGGAGACACCCTTCCCCAGTAGCGAAGCTACACTGTTAGGTCTAGCAGGCCCTCGCTTCAGACGCAAGGTAGATTTTGCACGATGAACGGCTATTTTTTTGCTGCGATCGGCAAATTTATAGAAATGAACGGGTTTTCGAGGCCGGAGAACGGCGGCGGCCGTCCGGCCGGCGGTCCCGCCGGCGCGTCGCGGGCCGCGACGCTTGGCAGCGGGCGTCTCGATCGACTAGAATCGCGCGCCGCCGCTGACGGCGGCACAGCCCGACCCCGACCCGCGACGGCGGCGCCGGGAAGATTCCCGAAACTCCTTGCCCCACCGCCCGACGGGGGGCTGCAAACCGAAAGGAGCGTCACATGCGTCACTACGAAGTAGTGTTTCTGGTCCATCCGGACCAGAGCGAGCAGGTTCCCGCCATGATGGAGCGCTACCGCTCGATGATCGAGGGCGGCGGCGGTCACATTCACCGCGAGGAAGACTGGGGGCGGCGCCAGCTCGCTTACCCCATCAACAAGATTCACAAGGCCCACTACGTGATGCTCAACATCGAGTGCGGCCAGGACACCCGTCGCGAGATGGAGAACGCGTTTCGCTTCAACGACGCCGTGCTGCGCAGCCTGTTCATCAAGCGTGACAAGGCGGTTACCGAGGCGTCACCGCTTTTCAAGGAGGCCGAGCGGGAACGTGAGTCCGGCGGCGGGGGTGAGAAAGGTCGACGCGAGCGCGAGCGCGAGCGCGAAGCGGCGCCGCAACCGAAAGCGCAGGCCGAGGCCGGTGATGAGAGCGGTGAGGGCGATCGACCCGCAGCGGACGAAGAGACGGAGTCGGCCGCGCCGGACGACGCCGGCGACGACGAGGAGGGGACCGAGCAATGAGTCGCTTCATGAGACGACGCAAGTACTGCCGCTTCACGGCACTCGGTGTCGAGGAGATCGACTACAAGGATCTGGCCACCCTGAAGAGCTACATCAGTGAGACCGGCAAGATCATTCCGAGCCGCAACACCGGCACCAAGGCGCGCTACCAGCGCCAGCTGGCGCTCGCCGTCAAGCGTGCGCGTTTCCTGGCGCTGCTGCCGTACAGCGACAGCCATTGAGCACGGCCGCGGAGCATCCATCATGGAAGTCATACTTCTCGAGCGCATGCAGAACCTCGGCGACCTGGGCGACCAGGTCACCGTGAAGCCGGGTTACGCCCGCAATTACCTGATCCCTCAGCGCAAGGCGGTGCCCGCCACCGCGGAGGCCAAGGCGAAGGTCGAAGAGCGGCGCCAGGAATTGCTCCAGCAGGAGGCGCAGCGCATCGACAGCGCGCGCCAGCGCGCGGAGGGCGCCGTGCGGGCGGTGACGATCACGCGGCGGGCCTCCGAGGAGGGCAAGCTCTTCGGCTCGGTGAGCCCCGGGGACATCGCCGAGGCGGCCGCGGCGGCGGGCACCGAGATCGCGCGCTCCGAGATACAGCTGCCCGAGGGTCCCCTCAAGGAGATCGGTGAGTTCGAGGTCGAGGTCATTCTGCACCCCGAGGTGCGTTTCGCGCTGCAGGTCTCGATCGTCGCCGAGGAGTAGCCCGCCGCGGCGCCGACCGTTCGTCGTCGCCACGGCGGCGAGTCGCTTTCGCGCCGCCGCGCGCCGTGCCGGGCGGTATAATGCAAGCCCCCCAGCAGCACGCGAGGAGAGCGTCGCGCCTTGGCCACCTCTGCCGAGAAAATCAGCACGGCGCTGAAAGTGCCGCCCCAGGCTATGGAGGCCGAGCAGTCCGTGCTCGGCGGCCTGCTGCTGGACAATCGTCGCTGGGACGAGGTGGCCGACGTCGTCTCCGACGAGGACTTCTACTCGCAGACCCACCGCGAGATCTTTCGCGCCATCCTCGCCCTGTGCGAGGACAATCATCCGGCGGACGTCGTCACGGCCTCGGAGTGGCTGGAGAAGAACGGCCGCTTGGATACGGTCGGCGGCCTCGCTTACCTCGGCTCGCTGGCGAAGAACACGCCGAGCACAGCCAACCTGGTGGCCTATGCGCGCATCGTGCGCGAGCGCTCCATCCTGCGGCGGCTGATCGGCGCGGCCACTGACATCGTCGAAAGCGCCTACAGCCCCGAGGGACGCTCCCCCAGCGAGATTCTCGACCACGCCGAGCAGGTGATATTCGAGATCGCGCAGCGCGACAGCCGGCGCCGTTCCGGGTTCATGCCGCTGAAAGGGCTGCTGACCCAGGCCATTGACCGCATCGAAGAGCTGTTCGACTCCGAGAGCCCGCTGACGGGCGTGCCCACGGGGTTCACCGACCTCGACGACATGACCTCGGGCCTGCAGCCCTCGGACCTGATCATCATCGCCGGGCGCCCGTCCATGGGAAAGACGTCGCTCGCCATGAACATTGCCGAGAACGCGGCGGTCGGGTGCAAGCTGCCCGTCGCTGTGTTCAGTATGGAAATGCCGGGCGAGCAGCTGGCCATGCGCATGCTGGCCTCGCTGGGCCGCATCAACGCTCACCGGATTCGCACCGGCAAGCTCTCCGACGACGACTGGCCGCGACTGACCTCGGCGGTGGGCCTGTTGAACGACGCTCCCATTTATGTCGACGACACGCCTGCCCTGACGCCGCTCGAGCTGCGCTCGCGGGCGCGGCGGCTGCACCGCGAACACGGCCTGGGGTTGCTGATCGTGGATTACCTGCAGCTCATGCAGGCCACCGACTCCACGGAGAATCGCGCCACCGAGATCTCCAACATCACGCGCAGCCTCAAGATCATGGCGAAGGAGCTGAACGTCCCGCTCATCGCCATGTCGCAGCTCAACCGCAGTCTCGAAAGCCGGCCCAACAAGCGCCCGGTCATGTCGGATCTGCGCGAGTCCGGCGCCATCGAGCAGGACGCCGACGTGATCCTGTTCATCTACCGCGACGAGGTCTACAACGAGGACAGCGCCGACAAGGGCACCGCCGAGATCATCGTCGGCAAGCAGCGTAACGGACCCACCGGCACGGTGCGCCTGACCTTCCTCGGCGAGTACACGCGCTTCGAGAACTACGCCAGCTCCGCGTTCGAGGCCGGCTTCTGATGCGCGCCCCGCGCGCGGGCGGCGGCAGCGGCGCGTCGGTCCCGTGAAGGCGAGGGCCCGGGCCGCATTCGTCTGCGACGCCTGCGGCGCGTCGGCGCCGAAGTGGGTGGGCCAGTGCCCCGAGTGCGGCGGCTGGAATACCCTGGTCGAGACGGCCGTGCCCGTGGGCGGGCGCCGTGGCGCCGGCGCCGGCGCCGAGCGGGGCGTACGCACCCTGGCGAGCATCGACGTCCAGGCGCTCACGCGGCTGCACAGCGGCGTGCCCGAGTTCGACCGCGTGCTCGGCGGCGGCCTCGTGCCCGGCTCGGTGGTGCTCATCGGCGGCGACCCCGGCATCGGCAAGTCCACGCTGCTGCTGCAGAGCCTGGCGCGGCTGAGCGCGCAGACGACGGCGCTGTACGTGACCGGCGAGGAGTCGCTCGAGCAGGTGGCGCTGCGGGCGAGCCGCCTCGGGGTGGATGCGGAATCGCTGCGGCTGCTGGCGGAGAACCGCCTCGAGACGGTGCTCGAGGCCGCCGCCGCGCTCTCCCCGTCCGTCCTCGTGGTGGACTCCATTCAGACGTTCTACTCCGACCTGCTGTCCTCGGCGCCGGGCAGCGTGGCCCAGGTCAGGGAGACCGCCGGGCAGCTGGTTCGCTACGCCAAGGATCGCAACTGCATCGTGATCCTGGTCGGGCACGTCACCAAAGAGGGCAGTCTCGCCGGCCCCCGCGTCCTGGAGCACATGGTCGACGCCGTGCTCTACTTCGAGGGCGATCGCAGCAGCCGCTTTCGCCTGGTGCGGGCGTTCAAGAACCGCTTCGGCGCCGTCAACGAGATTGGCGTGTTCGCCATGACCGAGCGCGGTTTGCGCGAGGTGGGCAACCCTTCGGCCATGTTCATCCATCGTGGCGAGCCCGCCCCCGGCAGCGTGATCCTGGCAACCCAGGAGGGCACGCGTCCGCTGCTGGTGGAGCTGCAGGCGCTGGTGGACCAGAGCACGGCGCCGAACCCGCGGCGGGTGACCGCGGGCCTCGAGCTCAATCGCCTGGCGTTGCTGCTCGCGGTGCTGCATCGTCACGGGGGGCTCGCGGTGCACGATCAGGACGTGTTCATCAACGTGGTCGGCGGGGTGCGTGTCAACGAGCCCGCCGCCGACCTCGCCGCCATCATGGCAGTGGTCTCGAGTCATCGCAATCGCCCGCTCGACGGGGACACGGTGGTTTTCGGCGAGGTCGGGCTGGCGGGCGAGGTGCGTGCGGTGCAGCGTGGGCTCGAGCGTCTGCGCGAGGCGCATGAGCTCGGCTTCACCCGCGCCGTGATACCCGAGGCGAACCGGCCGAAGAAGGGTTGGCCGGGGTTCAGCATCGTCGCCGTAAAGCGCCTCGCCGAGGCCATCGACTTGCTCGGCTGACGGGACGGACGTCAGTCGGCGCGCAGCAGTTCGTTGAGTCCGGTCTTGGCGCGCGTGCGCTCGTCCACGCGCTTGACGATGACGGCGCAGTAGAGGCTGTGGCTGGCGTCGGACGCCGGCAGCGAGCCGGCGACCACGACCGACCCGGGCGGCACGCGCCCGTAGCCGATCTCGCCGGTCTCGCGGTCGAGTATCTTCGTGCTCTGCCCGATGAATACGCCCATGGACACCACCGATCCCTGACCGACGACGACGCCCTCCACGATCTCGCTGCGTGCGCCGATGAAGCAGTCGTCCTCGATGATCGTCGGCGCCGCCTGCAGCGGCTCGAGCACGCCGCCGATGCCGACGCCGCCCGACAGGTGCACGTTCTTGCCGATCTGGGCGCAGGAGCCGACCGTGGCCCAGGTGTCCACCATGGTGCCCTCGTCGACGTAGGCGCCGATGTTGACGTACGAAGGCATCAGCACCACGTTGCGTCCTATGTAGGCGCCGCGGCGAACCGATGCCGGCGGCACCACGCGGAAGCCGCCCTCGCGGAACTCGCGCTCGCCGACGTCGGCGAACTTGGTCGCGACCTTGTCGTAGTAGTTCGTATAGCCGTCGCGCACGACGCGGTTCTCCTCGATGCGAAACGAGAGCAGAACCGCTTTCTTCAGCCACTCGTGCACGATCCACTCCCCGTCGCGCTTTTCCGCGACGCGGGCCTCGCCCCGATCCAGGGCGGTGATGGCCTCGTCGACCGCGGCCTTGACCTCGGCGCTCACGGTGCTCGGGGTGATCCGGGCTCGCTGCTCGAAAGCGTTTTCAACGATACGTTTGCATTCTTTCATGGGCGCAGGATTGCTCGTTTTGGCGAATTCGAAGACGCGCGGGTCCGCTTGCGGCCGCTCACGAGGCGGCACGCCGGGGCATCGCCTCGTCGCGCTCGCCGGTCTCGTCGAGGGCTTCGTGGATGTGCTCGCGCAGGCAGCTCTGCTGCGACTGGCTGCTCACGGGATGGCCGTCGCGATCGACGATGAAGAAGACGTCCTCGGCACGCTCGCCGGCGGTGGTAATCTTCGCCGACACCAGCCGCACCTTGCACTGCAGCAGCGCCAGTGAAACCTGGTAGAGCAGGCCGGGGCGGTCCTGGGCCACGACCTCCATGATGGTGTACTGAGCGTCGAGGGACTCCGCGAAGCTCACGTTCGTCGCGATCGGAAAATGCCTGAGCGTGCGCGAGAGTGTGCCGCGACGGGAACCGCGACCCGACACCGGCGCGAGGATCTGTGTGCGCAGCCGGCTCTCCTGCTCGCGGATCTCCTCGGCCTCGGCGCCGAGCACGACGAACACCAGCAGCGCCATCCCCGAGCGCGCCCCGTGCACGCGCGCGTCCAGTATGTTCAGGTGGAGCCGGTCGAAGCCGCCCGTGACGACCGAGAAGAGATTTTCGGCGTCGGGCGCGAACACGAGGAACTGACTGGCGCCGATGTCCGGGTGATAGCGGGCGGCGACCAGCGGCAAATCGATCACGTGCGCCGAGACGATACGGTGTGTGTGCCAGGCGACGGTTTCGGGGTCGTGTCGCAGAAAATACTCGTCGTCGAGGTAGTCCCAGTACCTGTCGACGGCGGCGGCGCTGACACCCAGCTTCTCGAGGTAGCCCCGCGCCTCGTCCTTGAGTTCGCGGATTCGCTCGCTGACCTGCAGCGGCGTGCTGATGCCGCGGCGCAGCGCGCGTGAGGCGGCGGCGTACAGATCGGCCAGCAGGCGCCCCTTCCACGCGTTCCAGACCTGGGGGCTGGTGCCGCGGATGTCGGCCATCGTGAGCAGGTACAGATTGTCGAGGTGTTCCTGGTCGCCGACGGTCTGGGCAAAGCGCGTGATGACATTGGGGTCGGAGATGTCCTCGCGCTGAGCGGTCCATGACATCAGCAGGTGGTGACGCACCAGCCAGGCGACGAAATGAGCGTCGTAATCGCTCATGTCGTGCCGCTTGCAGAAGGAAAACGCATCCGCTTCGCCCAGCTTGGAGTGATCGCCGCCGCGGCCCTTGGCGATGTCGTGAAACAGGCCCGCGAGGTAGAGCCGCTCGCGCTTGAACAGCCGCCCCATGATCTCGCTCGCGTGCGGGAACTCGTGGCGGAACTCGGTGACCGCGAAGCGGCGCAGGTTGCGCACCACGAACAGGGCGTGCGCGTCGACGGTGTAGACATGAAAGAGATCGTGCTGCATCTGCCCCACGATGCGACCGAAGACCGGCAGATAGGCGCCGAGCACGCCGTAGGCGTTCATCCGCCGCAGGGCGTGCGTCAGGCCGGCGGGTTGCCGCACGATCTCCATGAACAGCGAGCGGCAGGCGATATCGTCGCGGAACGCCGCATCGATGCGGTGCAGATTGGCGCGCACGAGACGGATGGTGCTGGCGCGTACCCCCTTCATCTCGGGGCGTTGCTGCAGGATCAGGAACATCTCCAGCAGGGCGAAGGGATTACGCCGGAAAACGTCGGAGTGGTTCACCTCGAGAAAGCCGTCGATGCTGCAGAAGCGACGATTGATCTCCCGGCGCACGCGGTCGCGCCGTGAAAGAATGGCCTCCTGAAAATGCTGCAGCAGTATCTCGTTGAGCAGCCTCAGCTCCTTCACGGTGCGGTAATACCGCTTCATCAGCTGCTCGACGGCAAGGTGGTTTTCCCTGTCCTCGAAGCCGAATTCCGTGGCAAGGCTGCGCTGGTGGTCGAACAGCAGGCGGTCTTCGCGCCGACCCGCAAGGAAATGCAGCCCGTTGCGCAGGCGCCACAGGAAGTTGCGACCTCGGATCAGGGTCCGGTACTCCTCCTCGGTGAGGAAGTCGTGGGCGATGAGGTCCTTGAAGGCGGTGGCGCCGAAGTGCCGCTGGGCGACCCAGGCGATGGTCTGGATGTCGCGCAGCCCGCCGGGGCCCTCCTTGATGTTGGGTTCGAGGTTGTACTCGGTGTCGTCGAAACGCTCGTGACGGGCGATCTGCTCGTTCAGCTTGGCCTGGAAGAACTTGCGCACCGGCCACACCCGGGGCGGCTGGGTCTTTTGCTTCATCTGCTCGAAGAGCTCGTCGTCGCCCTCCAGCAGGCGCGCCTCCATCAGGTTCGTGGCCACCGTGATATCGCGCTTCGACTCGCGCACGCAGTCGGCAACGGTGCGCACGCTGTGGCCGACGTCGAGGCGGATGTCCCACAGAAAACGCAGCAGCTTCTCGCTGAAATCGCTGGCATCGGCTCGCGTGGCGCGCTCGATGAGCAGCATCACGTCGACATCCGAGCGGGGGTGCAGCTCCCCGCGCCCGTAGCCGCCGACGGCGACCAGGGCGACGCGGGTGCCGGGCTCGAGCCCGCCGGCGAACAGCTCCCAGGCGAAATGCAGAATCTGGTCGATGACCCAGGCGTGACCGTGGACCACGTCCTGCGCGGCGCTACCCTTCACGTGCTGCGCGTGCAGCTCGCGGCGCGCCTCGTCGAGCGCGGTGCGAAAGACGGTTATGGGCGGCTCGCCGCTGGCGAGACGGCGCGAGAATCCCTTGGCGTCGAAGAGGCTGGACTTGGCCAGGTGCATCGCCGCCCCCGGCGTCAGAGGGTACGCCCGGGCAGCAGCGTCAGTACCTCGTATCCGGTTTCGGTCACGAGCAAGGTGTGCTCCCACTGAGCGGACAGGCTGTGATCACGCGTGACGACCGTCCAGCCGTCGGAAAGCAGCCGCGTCTCTCGGCGACCGGCGTTGATCATCGGTTCGACGGTGAATGTCATGCCCGGCACGAGCTCCACGCCCGTTCCCGGGTGCCCGTAATGAAGGACCTGAGGGTCCTCGTGAAACTGGCGGCCGATACCGTGTCCGCAGTACTCGCGCACGACGGAGAAGCCCTGCTTTTCGGCGTGGCTCTGCACGGCGTGGCCGATGTCGCCCAGACAGGTGCCCGGACGCACCGCGGCGATGCCGCACACCATCGAGTCGTAGCTCGCCCGGCAAAGCCGTCGGGCCAGGATGGAGGGCTCGTTGACATAGAACATGCGGCTGGTGTCACCGTGGAAGCCGTCCTTGATCACGGTGATGTCGATATTGATGATATCGCCGCTCTTCAGGCGCTTGTCCCCCGGGATGCCGTGGCAGACGACGTGGTTCACGGACGTGCAGATGGAACGCGGGAAGCCGCGATAGTTGAGCGGCGCGGGGATCGCGTCGAGCTCGTCGACGATGTACTCGTGGCACAGCCGATCGAGCTCGGCGGTGGTGGTGCCGGCCCGCACTTGGGGCTCGATCATGTCGAGCACCTGCGCCGCCAGGCGGCCCGCCACGCGCATCTTCTCGATCTCGTCCTCGCTCTTGATGCTGATTCCCATCAACGGCGCCGTGCCCCGCTGCTTCTTCATGCCGTCATTCCACGCTCGCGTGCCGCTGCGCCGAATCCTACACCAAATGCCCGCGGCGCGCAGGCGGGCCGGGCCGGCGCATCTTTCCCGGGTGGGTGGCGATATGGTATAAAGGCCCGCTTTTCAATTCTCACATGGGTCGAATGTGTTCCGCCCGGGTGCCCTGCCGCCAGCGGCGGCGGGTCGGCGGACGAACCCCATGGAGGACTAACCCGAAACAGGAGACTGACCAATGACTGACGTCACCATGCGCCAGATGCTGGAGGCTGGCGTGCATTTCGGGCACCAGACCCGCTACTGGTATCCCAAGATGGCGCCGTACATCTTCGGCGAGCGCAACAAGATCCACATCATCAATCTCGAGCAGACGCTGCCGCTGTTCCGCGAGGCCCTCAATTTCCTCGGGCACATGGCGGCCAACGGCGGCAAGGTCCTCTTCGTCGGCACCAAGCGCCAGGCGAGCGACGTCGTGCAGCAGGAAGCGATCCGCTGCCGCAGTCCCTACGTCAACCATCGCTGGCTGGGCGGCATGCTCACGAATTTCAAGACGGTGCGCAATTCCATCCAGCGGTTGAAGGAGCTCGAGTCGCTCATCGAAGAGGGCGGACTCGATCGGCTCAGCAAGAAAGAGGGCCTCAGCCTCAAGCGCGAGCACGCCAAGCTCGATCGGGGGCTCGCCGGAATCAAGGACATGGAGAGCGTGCCGGACGCGCTCTTCGTCATCGACGTGCAGCAGGAGTACATCGCGGTCGCCGAGGCCAACAAGCTGAAGATTCCGGTGGTTGCGGTGGTCGACACGAACTGCTCGCCGGCGGGCATCGATCACATGATCCCCGGCAATGACGACGCCATCCGCGCGATACGCCTGTACCTCGCTGCGGCAGCGGAGGCGATCCTTCACGGGCGTGCCACGGCGAAGACGCGGCAGCTCGGCAAGGGTGACGACGAGTACGTCGAGGTGGACGAGGCCGCGCTCGAGGAGGCGGCCGAAACTGCGCCGCGGGCGGCCGCGGCGGCGGCGCCGGGTGCGCCGGCTGAGGCTCCCGCGGCGCAGCCCGAAGACACGCCCAAGAAGCGCACCGTGAGAAAGGTGACGAAGAAGAAGGTGACCCGCAAGAGCGCCGCCAAGGAGAGCGAAGCCAAGGCCGGTTCCGCAGACGCCGAGGCGTCTAGCGCGGACGCCGGGGAGCCGGCGAAGGACGACACCGCGGCGGAGTCGACGCCATCCGAGAAGCCGGATTGAGGGCCCCCAGATGACGATTACGGCATCGATGGTCAAGGAGCTGCGCGAGCGTACCGGCGCCGGCATGATGGACTGTAAGAAGGCCCTGGGCGAGGCGGGCGGCGATCTCGATGCCGCCGCCGAGATCCTGCGCAAGAAGGGCGCGGCGAGCGCCGACAAGAAGGCCGGACGCATTGCCGCCGAAGGCGTCATCGCCGCAGCCTTTGACGACGACGGCGGGCGCGGGGTGCTCGTCGAGATCAATTGTGAGACCGACTTTGTCGCCAAGGACGAAAGCTTTCGCGAGTTCGCCGCCGCGGTGGCACGATGCGTGCTTCGCGACGACCCGGCGGACGTCGAGAAGTTGCTGGAGAACGCGCTCGGCGACGGCGCGGGCACGGTCGAGGAGGCGCGGCGCGCTCTCATTGCACGCATCGGCGAGAACATCAGCGTGCGTCGCTTCACCGCTTTCTCGGCGGAGGCCGGCAACGCCATCGCGGGCTACGTCCACGGCGGCCGCATCGGCGTGTTGGTCGAGTTCTCCGGCGCGAGCGCCGGTCTCGGTCGCGACCTCGCCATGCACGTCGCCGCCAGCCGCCCGCTGTGCGTGTCGGCCGACGACGTGCCGGAGGCGACGCTGGCGAAGGAGCGCGAGATTCTCCTCGCCCAGGCCGCCGACAGCGGCAAGCCGCCCGAGATCGTCGAGAAGATGGTCGGCGGGCGCATCAAGAAATACCTCAACGAGATCACGTTGCTCGGCCAGCCTTTCGTCAAAGACCCCGATCGCAGCGTGGCGAAGCTGCTCGCCGACGAGTCGGCCGCCGTGCGGCGTTTTGTGCGCTTCGAGGTCGGCGAGGGGCTCGAGCGGCGCAGCGACGATTTCGTCGCGGAGGTCATGGCGCAGGCCAAAGGGGGCTGAGTGTCACGCTCCGAGGGTGCCTCCGCAGTCCTTCGGCGCGTCCTCCTCAAGCTGAGTGGCGAGGCGCTGGCGGGTGCAACGGGGTCCGGTCTCGATTCGGCACGCCTGAGCGAGATTGCCGCGGAGGTCGGCGGTGTCGTCGACCTCGGGGTCTCCGTGGGCATCGTCGTCGGCGGCGGCAATTTCTTTCGCGGCGCAGGCGCCGACACCGGCCACATGGACAGAATCGTGGCCGACCACATCGGCATGCTCGCCACGGCCATGAACGCCCTGGCGCTGGGGCAGGCGCTGGAGGCGCAAGGTGTCCCCGTGCGCGTGCAGTCGGCGCTGCCCCTGGGGCCGGTGGCGGAGCCCTACGTGCGCGCCCGCGCGCTCAAACACCTGGACAAGGGACGCGTCGTCGTGTTCGCGTTCGGCACCGGTAACCCCCTGTTCACGACCGACTCCGCCGCCAGTCTGCGGGGCATTGAGATCGGGGCGCAACTCATGCTAAAAGCCACCAAGGTCGACGGCGTCTACAGCGCCGACCCGGTGCGCAACGCGCACGCCGTTCGCTACGAGCGTCTGAGCTACGACGAGGTGCTCACGCGAGGACTTTCCGTCATGGACGCGACGGCGGTGGCGCTGTGCCGTGACCACAAGCTGCCGATACGCGTGTTCGACATCGGCGCCGCGGGCAGCCTGAGCCGCATTGTCTGCGGGGCGCCATTGGGGACCTTGGTCAGCGAGGGAGCAAGCGCGTGATCGACGAGGTTAAGAAGAGTGCACAGACGCGCATGAAAAAGAGCGTCGAGGCGCTGCGCAGCGAGCTGACCCGCCTGCGCACAGGGCGCGCGACGCCGGCACTGCTCGAGCATCTGCGTGTCGACTACTACGGCACCCCGACCCCCATCGACCAGGTGGCGACGGTGAGCGTCGCCGATGCGCGAACCCTGTCGCTGCAGCCCTGGGACAAGTCCGTCATTCCGGCTGTGGAGAAGGTCATCCTCGAGTCGGATCTGGGGCTGAATCCCGTGACCTCGGGCGACGTCATTCGCATACCGCTGCCGGCGCTCACCGAAGAGCGGCGTCGGGAGATGAGCAAGCTCGTGCGGGCGGAAGGGGAGAATGGCAAGATCGCCGTGCGCAACATTCGCCGCGATGCCAACAACCGCCTGCGCGAGTTGCTCAAGGACAAGCAGATCACGGAGGACGACGAGAAACGAGCGCACGACGAGATTCAAAAGCTCACGGACGACTACGTCGTTAAGATCGACGAGACCGTTGCGGCCAAGGAGCAGGAGATCATGGAAGTCTGATGCCGCGCTGCGGCCGCTCACGACGTTGTCCGGTCCCGACGGGATTCATAACCACGGCAGCACGCCGATAGGCACCTGAGCCCATGGTCAAAGACACGCCCGCTTTTGCGAGTTCCAGCAGCGTCATCCCCAGCTCCGGAGAGCTGCCCCGCCACGTCGCCGTCATCATGGACGGCAACGGCCGCTGGGCCAAGCAGCGCGGCTTGCCCCGCATCGCCGGCCACCGCCGCGGCGTCGACTCGGTGCGCCTGCTCATCCGCCGCTGCGCCGAGCTCGGCATCCCGTACCTGACGCTGTTCGCGTTCTCCAGCGAGAACTGGCGCCGACCGGCAACGGAGGTCAAGCTGTTGATGGACCTCTTGCGGGTGACGCTCGACAACGAGGTACGCAAGCTGCACGACAATGAGGTCCGCGTGCGCGTCGTCGGGGAGCGTTCGCGCCTGAATCCGCGTATACGCAGCCTGATCGCCGACGCCGAGGCGCTTACCGGGAACAACACGCGCCTCAACGTGACGATCGCATTGAACTACGGTGGGCGCTGGGACATCGCGCAGGCCTGCCGGCGGATTGCCGAGGAGGTTCGCGAGGGGCGTGTGCAGCCCGAGTCCGTCGACACCGCGACGATCGAAGGTTTTCTCAGCACCTCGTTTCTGCCCGAGCCCGATCTTTTCATTCGCACCGGCGGCGAGCAGCGCATCAGCAACTTCCTTCTCTGGCAGCTTGCCTACTGTGAGCTCTACTTCACCGAAGTGCTGTGGCCGGAGTTCGGGCCCGAGGCTTTCGATGACGCACTGAGCTCGTTTGCCCGGCGCCAACGGCGTTTCGGGCAGACGGGAGACCAGGTGGCGGCTCGCAACCAATCTCAAGCGCAAAACGCCTGAGCGCCCTGCGCGGACCGGCGTCGTGAGGCGAACGCACACGCCGGCCGGCGCGCACCCGCGTGCGGGCGCGCTCGGGTGTTGCCCCTGCGTCGGCGCTGCCGCCGGCCGCTGGCGCAAAGCGGCCGGGCCGGTTCGACGTCCTTGAAGACTGCCCCACCACCGCGTTCCGCGGCCGCACAGGCGCTGGCGACGCGCGCGCTCACCGCACTGGCGTTGATCGCGCTGTTCGTGCTTGCGGTGCTGCTGATGCCGACGGCGCTTCTCGCGCTGCTGCTGGGGACGGTCGCCGCGCTGGCGGCGTTGGAGTGGGCGAGCCTGTGCGGGCTTGCCGGCCGCGCCCGGCGTATCGGGTTCGCCGCCTCGACGCTGGCCACGGGGCTGGCGCTGCTGGCAGCGACATGGGCGTCGGCGTGGTTCCTGCTGCCCGGCGTCGCCTGGTGGCTGTGGGCGGCCTGGGAGTTGCGC
>JABAHS010000734.1_pt1 | contig 14020 bp, 12 predicted proteins | sample 7062111 | NCBI WGS metagenome assembly JABAHS01 (sample SAMN14534600, study PRJNA622989) | marine sediment metagenome | biome: marine biome [ENVO:00000428]; feature: marine pelagic biome [ENVO:01000023]; material: deep marine sediment [ENVO:00002113]; isolation source: pool of 4 deep marine... | reverse complement strand
GCGCGAAAGGCGTCTACCCAGCCTGCCTCGATCCAACGATCCACTTCGGCGCGTTCCTCGGGCAGGAACCCGCTGTTCTTGACGTTATCCTTGGGCCGCGCGAGATCGATCTCCCGGTGCGCGGTATTGTAATCACCGACCACCAGCACGGGGCCGCGTCGGCGAAGTTTCTGAATCCGGTCGAAAACGGCGCGATAGAAGGCGAGCTTGTAAGGCACGCGGCTGTTGTCACGGTCCTTTCCGCTGCCTTTGGGGAAATAGGCGTTGACGATGGTCAGCCTTTGGATGCGAGCGATTTGCAGGCGTCCCTCGGTGTCGAATCGCCGCTTGCTCAGCGACGTCTCGACGCGCTTCAAGGGCTCACGCGCGAAAAGACCGACGCCGCTGTAGCCGGGCCGCTCCGCGGGCGAGAAATAGGCATGCCACCCGGCCGGAGCACGCACATCATCGGGAAGCTGATCGGGAAAAGCGCGCACCTCCTGCACGGCCACGACGTCCGCCGTGCACTTGCGCAGAAAACCGGCAAAGCCTTTCTTTGCACAAGCACGCAGGCCATTGACATTCCAGCTGATGATGCGCATGACCGGTGTCTGCCAAGTGCCGCGGTTTATCTCGGAACCCCGTGGGGCATGGTAGCAAGAGTCGCCCGCGAGTACCCGGGCCCTCGCGACGGGCGCAGATCCGTGTGCGGGGCGGGTATGGGCAGGAAACGTTCCGACCGTGATTTAAACAGCAAATAAGTAACATGTGTAGCTTTTAAGGCTGCATGGCCGAATGTTATCTTGTCGCCGCGAATCCGCTCTGCAGAGCGGTCACCCTCAGCTCCGGCGCTGGCCAACGGTTTTTTAATCTCTCCGACAGTATTTGACGGCCCGGTGATGTCAGTTTTGACATGGCGCGATTACGAGGAAATGTTGACCAAGGCAAACGGTCTGGTCTACGGTCTCACCGCTGCCGTGATTACGAACGATCTCGACAAAGCGATGGAGACCGCCGAACCTGTGGAGGCGGGCTACGTATGGATTTATGCCGGTGGCCGCTACCTCGGCGCTCCATATCACGGATAGAAGCAGAGCGGTATCAGTCGCGAGGAATGCTTCGAGGAACTCCTCAGCTATACACGCATAAAAAACATCAACATGCGCTGGTAAAACGACCAGGGCGCCGCCCGAGGTTTCCTGGCGCGAGGAAAATTCCATGCGGGACCACGCACGTGTCGTAGTCGTCGGCGGCGGCATGATGGGGGTTGGCATCCTCTATCATCTGGCTGCCGAGGGATGGACCGACGTAATCTTGGTAGAGAAAGGCGAGCTGACCTCGGGCTCGACCTGGCATGCCGCCGGCCTTTGCACGCATTTCATCGCCGACTACAACATGGCGAAGATTCACAGATATGCAGTCGAGCTTTATCCGACGCTGGAACAGAAGACCGGCCAGTACGTGAGTTGGCACGGATCCGGTTCCATTCGTCTCGCTGTGAATCAGGATCAGATCGACTGGTTCAAGCACGTCAAAGCCATGTCCGCCGGCCTCGACTTTCCCATGGAGCTCATCGACAAAGAGAAGATCAAGCAGATCAATCCGTTCATAACCCTCGACGGCGTGCAGATGGGCGCCTGGACACCCAACGATGGGCACGTGGATCCGGCCGGAGTGTGCAACGCGCTCGCCAAGGCAGCGCGGGATCTCGGCGCCACCATCGTCACCCGCAATCGCGCGCTCGACATAAAGCCCATGCCGAGCGGTGAGTGGCGCGTGTTCACCGAGCAGGGCGAGATCACCTGCGAACACGTGGTCAACGCCGGTGGCTGTTATGCCCGCGAAATCGGCAAGTGGGTTGGTATCGAGACACCCATCGCCAACATGGAGCACCACTACGTCGTGACCGAGCCGGTGCCGGAATTCGTCGAGCGCGACGAGGAAATCCCGGTCATGCGCGATCCGTGGCCGTCTTCGTACTACCGTCAGGAGCAGAAGTCGGGCCTCATCGGCATTTACGAGCCGCGAGGTCAGGAGGCTTGGGCGTCTAGCGGCGGTTTCCCCGAGTGGGACAGCGAGAACGAGCTCTTCGATGCGGATTTCGATCGCATTGGAGACTGCCTCGGCATCGTGTTCGAACGGATGCCGATCCTCTCCGAGCTCGGCATTCGCCGGGTGGTGAACGGCGCCATCCCGCACACCCCGGACGACAATCCTTTGCTCGGACCAGCCGGTGGCCTTCGCAACTTCTGGCAGTGCTGTGGTTCGGCCATCGGCATCGTCCAGGGAGCAGGCTGCGGAAAGTATCTTGCGCAGTGGATGATTCACGGCGACAGCGAGATCAATATGGCCGGTCTCGATCCGCGCCGCTTCGGCCACTATGCCGACCCGACTTACGTGCGCGCGAAAGCCTACCAGGAATACGGCGACATGTACGCCACAGTCCTCCCAGGCGAGCAGCGGCCGGCGGGCCGCTGCGCTCGCACAACACCGCTGTACGAAAAGCTCGCCGCCAAGGGCTGCGTGCATACCGAGGCGTTCGGATGGGAACGCCCTGAATGGTTCGCCCGCGACGGCATCGCCGAGCATCACAGTTTCCGACGCAGCAACGTCTTCGACATCATCGGCGAGGAATGCCGCGCGGTACGCGAGCGCGTTGGCATCATGGACCTGTCGAGCTTTGCAAAGTTCGATGTGTCTGGTCATGATGCGGAGATCTTCCTCAATCGCGTGTGCGCCAATCGTATGCCGCGAAAGACGGGTGGCATCGTGCTGGCCCACCTGCTGAGCGAGCGGGGGCGCATTCAGAGCGAGGCAACCGTAACGCGCCTCGCCGACGATCGTTTTTACCTGCTCTCGGGAGCAGCTTGGCAGATTCGCGACTTCGACTGGTTGGCACATTCGCGCCACGCCGACGAACGGGTCGAGATACGTGACGTCACCGACGACTATGGAAACCTGGTGGTGGTCGGCCCGAGAGCCCGGGACACGCTCTCGCCCCTCACCGACGCGGATCTTTCCAACGACGCTTTCCGCTGGCTCACGGCTCAGGAGATTCAGGTCGCCGGCGTTCCCGTGCGTGCACTCCGCGTCAACTACGCCGGCGAGCTCGGCTGGGAGCTGCACGCGCCGCTGAACCGGCTGGTCGAGCTCTACGACGCCCTCTGGACGGCCGGCGAGCCGCACGGTATCGCCGACTTCGGCGTCCGCGCCCTCAACTCGCTGCGCATGGAGAAAGCCTACCGCGGCATCGGCGCCGAGCTCACCAACGAGATCACCCTGGTCGAAGCCGACATGGAGCGCTTCGTGAAGCGCGAGAAGAACGATTTCGTCGGCCGCGACGCCACCCTCGCCGCCGCCGCCGGCGGCGTCATCAAGCTCGTATACTGCGAAGTCGATGCCAGGGACGCAGATTCGCTCGGCGGCGAGGACGTCTTCAAGGATGGCCGGGTGGTGGGAGTCACCACGTCCGGCGGCTACGGACATACCGTTGGCAAGAGTCTCCTGTTCGCCTACGTCGAGGCCGAACTGGCGAAGCCGGGGGAAACCTTCGAGATTGCGCTCCTCGGCGAGATGCGAGCGGCCCGCGTGCTCTCCGAGCCGGCCTATGATCCCGGCAACGCCCGCCTCAGACTGTAGCGCCGCCTCGCGTCTGCCGGCCATGTGGCCGACCACGCGTTGACCTGCGTCAAGGCACAGGTGAGCATAAGCAAGTATCGGTGATAGAAAGGTTTTTGGCCGAGCCGAGAACCAAGAGGGGATTGAATGGCCGCCCCGTCCTTACCGCGCAAGCTGAGGGCCGTGCTGTATGCCGACGTCGCAGGCTATGGCCGGCTGACGGGAATCGATGAGGAGGGCACCCACCGCCACCTCAGCACGCACCTGAACCTGGTCGAACGAACGGTGCAGGCGCACGAGGGGCGGGTCGTGCACTACGCCGGAGACGCGGTGCTTGCCGAGTTCCACGCGGTGGTCGACGCGCTTTCCTGCGCGGTCAGCATCCAGCGCGACCTGGGACTCAAGAACGCGGAGCTGCCCGAAGATCGACGCGTCGAATTCCGTATCGGGGTGAATCTGGGTGACGTCATCACCGATCGCGGTGAAATATACGGCGACGGTGTGAACGTGGCAGCACGTCTCGAGTCTATCGCCGACCCCGGCGGCATCTGCATCTCGGAGGCCGTCCTGAGCGCAATCGGAAACCAGCTGCCTTTCAGCTACGAGTACCTCGGTGAACGCAGGGTCAAGCATGCGGAGGAGCCAATCCGTGCCTATCGCGTGCGCTGGCAGAATCCGTCTGCCAATGAAAGAGAGCATGCGCTGCCGCCGGTCGAGGCTTCCGACCGGCCCTCTGTGGTCGTGCTGCCTTTCCTGAACACCAGCGGCGACGATCGCATGGAGTATTTCAGCGACGGCTTCACCGAAGACATCATCACCGAGCTGTCACGATTCCGCGAGCTCTTCGTGCTATCCCGAAATACCGCGTTCACCTACAAGGGCAAGTCGATACGGCCGACCGAGCTCGGAGCCACCATCGGAGTCGGATATGTCGTCGAGGGGAGCGTTCGCCTCACCGGAGACAAGATTCGTATCAATGTCCAGTTGATTGATGCCGAGACGGATCACCATCTTTGGGCCGAACGCTATGACCGGAATGTGTCCGATCTGTTCGAGTTACAGGACCAAATCTCCCGAAGCATCGCGACCACGGTCGTGGGCCGATTGATATTGAGCGCCGAGGATCGCGCCGAGCGAACTCCCACCCAGAACATGAAGGCATGGGACTACGTGCTGCGCGCACAGCACACTATTTGCGATACGCCCGAAAACAACCGCCGTGCCCGCCGCTACTACGAAAGAGCCCTTGATCTCGATGCGGACTGCGCCAGAGCTCACTGCGGGCTCGCGATTTGTCACCTGATCGACTGGACCAGTCATTGGGGCGGCTCCCCTGCGGAGTCCTTTGAGCGCGCGCTCGCTTGCGTGGATCGCGCCCTCGATCTGGACGAGGCGGACAGCAAAGCCCATTGGGTACTGGCCGAGCTTTTGCTCTTCCGTCGGGATTACGACGGCGCGAGAGAACACGTGGCACGGGCGCTGACGCTCAATCCCGATGACGCCGATGCGCACGCGATTCATGGACTCCTGCTCACCTACCTGGGTGAGAACGATGCCGCCATCGAAGCGCTCGCCACCGCGATACGCCTCAGTCCTTTTCACCCCGCCTGGCATCTCTGGTTTACGGGCTTCGCGTTCTATGTCGCGAAAAATTACCAGGCGGCACTGGCGCCTCTGAAGGAGGCCAGCCGGCGAAATCCGAATTTCGTTCCGCCTCGGCTGAAGCTTGCGGCAGCCTATGCAATGCTGGGGCAAAAGGAAGCGGCAAAAAAGACGGTTTCCGAGATACTCAGAATCAAGCCGGACTATTGTGTTGCCCTCGAGCAAGATCGGCCGTTTCGTGACCAGGCGGATCTCGAGCACTATCTCGAGGGCCTACGCATGGCCGGATTGCCTGATTGACCGGCAATTCCGGAAACGGCGGCGCCCATTCGCTTCTGATCCGGATCAAGGTTGCGCTGGTACCCGGGCCGCACAATCGGCGCGTCGAAGCCGTTGAAGTGGATACGTCAATGAGCACAGTGTCGAGCCAGCCGAAATCAGAAGTAAACGACGAAGCCCGCGTAAGGGTATGGGATCCGCTCGTTCGGCTCTGCCACTGGGCCCTCGCGGCGGCATTCTTTATCGCTTATTTCACCGAGGACGGGCCATTGACGTTGCACGTCTGGGCCGGCTACACGGCGGGAGTGCTGGTGGCGACGCGAATCGTCTGGGGCTTCGTCGGCACGCGACACGCGCGCTTCACCGATTTTCTATACGGACCGCGGGAAGTCTGGCGCTACCTGTTCGACCTTCTCATCTTTCGGGCCAAGCGTTACCTGGGCCACAGCCCGGCCGGCGGCGCCATGGTCCTCGCCCTGCTGCTGGGCGTTGCGGCCACGGTCTGGAGCGGCCTGGAGCTCTATGCCGTGGAGGAAAACGCAGGACCCCTCGCCAGCTCGTCCGCCGTACCGATCAGCACGCCCCGAGTCACCTACGGATTCGCCGTCTTCGCCGACGAGGACAACAAAGAGTCCAAGGCGAAAAATGAGGAACATGAGAGCAATGACGGCGGTATCTGGGAANNCTCGTCATTGTGCATATTGCAGGAGTGCTGCTTGCCAGCGTGGTGCACAGGGAAAATCTCACACGCTCCATGTTGACGGGCTACAAAAGGAGAGAGTAGTCAGATGTCGAAGATAAACGGGCTGTCGCGGCGCGCGAAACCAGGCTCCTAAGACGAGACGAAATTCAAAGTCAGAGCTAATCCAAACGGTAACTGTTCCAGCGCAGCCTGTTGAGGCCAACCGAAACGACGGTCTGCGGAGCGGGCGCCGCGAGGGAACGCCTGACCCCGGCGCCGGAGCGCCGGGGTATCGCACCGATCGTCAACCGAACATGTCCGCGGCAATGCCGGTGTACCAGCCGATGGAGTCCTCGTAATTCGTCTTGCGGGTCGACACGTCCTCGCCTGTCTGGGAGATGAACGTGGTGACCGACTCGATCTTTTCCTTGCCCGGCTCATAGGTGGCGCCGACCTTGACGCTGTTGTTGGGCGAGATGAGGCTCCAGCAGGTATTGCTGTAGCGGGCCTTGCCGGCCGATGCATCGGTCAGCTCGCTGAGGATCGCCTCGGCCGCGACCTTGGCCTGGCTGTTGGCGGAGAACGCGGATTTCGGCATAGCCGACGCGATTGACGCGTCTCCGAGAACGTAAATGTTGGCGTCGGCCCGGGAACGCATGCTGGCCGGGTCGATGGGTGCCCAGTCGCCATCGGTGACGCCGGCGATGCGCGCGATCTCGCCGGCCTTCTGCGCCGGAATGACGCAGGCCGCGTCCGCCTTGAACGTTTCCCCCTCGGTCTCGATCACCATCTTCTCTGGGTCAACATTCTTCAAGTTGCCGACGAGCCCGGTCGAGCTCCACTCGATCATGCCCGGATACTGCTGCTCCCAGCCTTCGGTAAAGAGCGCCTGCTTGGCGAACTTGAGCTTAGGATCGATGACGATGATCTTCGCCTTTGGATTCCGCTGCTTGAATTGATGAGCAATCATCGAGACTCGCTCGTAGGGCCCCGGCGGGCAACGGAACGGGTTCGGCGGTGTCACCATCACGAACGTTCCGCCCTCGCGCATGTTCATGATCTGAGACTTGAGCAGCTGGACTTGGGTGCCCGAACGATACGCATGGGGCATACGCGACTGCGCCGCCACCGAGTAGCCCGGAATGCTGTCGAACTTGAAGTCGATGCCTGGGGCCACGACGAGGCGGTCGTAGCGCAGCTTGTTACCGGAGCCCAGGGTCACCGTCTTCCCGGTACCATCGACGCCGACTGCCCAATCGTGGACGACGTTCACGCCNNAGTACCCCATAGGAGTGGCCGATGGACTCATACTCCCGGAAGCCGCCGAGGTACACATTCGAGAAGAAGCAGGTGTAATAGCGTCGGGACGGCTCGATAAGGGTCACGTCGATGGCGCCCTTGGAGTTCATGGCGAGTTGCCGGGCGACACTCGCACCACCCGCACCGCCGCCTATGACGACGACCTTGCGCGCCGCCGCGAGCGCGATACCGGGCATGCCGAGGGTACAGGCCGCCGCCGAGGTTGCGAGGATCGCGCCGAATTGGCGCCGGTTTACTCTAGTCATGATGCATCCCCCTGTCGCGCCCGGCCGAACGACGGAGGCCCCGCTCGATGTACCGGCTGTGGAGACTGACCTGCAGGGCCCGAGTCGGTGACCGGCAAAAATAGTGGTTCCTACCCGGTACCGAACAATCATGAGACCGAATCGGCCGGGGCTAACTGATCCGGGTCAACTTCCGCAGGATTGCATCGCTCGACTGGCCCTATGGCCGGCCAACACAGCAAAAGCGCGTAGACACCCGCGCTCGGACGGCCTCGCGCGGCAGGATGCCGGAGGGGGCTGTTCGCCGGTTCGATCGGCGATCCCACTCCGGTGCTCACGAGCGCGAGGAGTTGGTTGTGGCGGAGGAGATGGCGTTTATACTCCTCAACGCGCCGTGATCCGGAAATCTCTGTTATGCCACTCGGGCTCCCGCTGTCTCAGCCCGATCTGACATTGCGGGTCACACCGGAAACGTTATCCGAAGCCCATGCGCTCTTGACTTCAGCGCGGCGAATGTGGGTATACCGAGCACCGCGCTACCGCGCCGGCTGACCGGCCGGCTTGCGAAAGACCGAGCTGAAGGACAAGGTCCGACTCGAAGCGGTCTTGCCAATTATCGGCCGCTTCTAATCATAAACAGCCAAACTTTGACAAACTCCAAGCTCGCCAAGCATCGATGCTAGTCGGAGCACAGTACTTTTATGAGCGCGGCAACATCTTTCTCTCCATAACCTGCTGAAATAGCTCTTCCGAGAATGCCCGCAGCGAACTTGGGGAATTCACTGTTGATTTCCGTATCTCGTGCCTGTCTTTGAAGTTTTTGCAGAACTGTATGCCAAGCTCCCACGGTCACATCGGGTGTCCCGTAGTCCTCCTCGTGAATGGTCTGAGCCAGCATTTTCACCCTGTCACCTTCCGGGAACATTGTTGCGTAGATGTCGGCACCTACCCCCTCCGATCTGCAGAGCAGTGCGCCGTGGACGGCACCAAGAATCAGACCGAGGCGCTGACAAAGCCATGCGAGGTTAAGAGTCGCTGCAGCACGAACATCTTCACCGAGATATCGAAGATCGCCCCCGAGACATTCGAGCGTCGGTTCAACCTGTCTGAATGCAACATCGGGACCCGCAAAGAGAATTTGAGCATCCTCTGTCCCAATGCCACTGGGAAGCACCAGTATCGCGCCGTCGATGTATGCAACTCCGTAATCGTTCAACCACGCTGCCGCTGCTCGCGCTTCCTGCGGCGTACCGGTACTGAGTTGAATCAGGATCCGACCGTAAAGCTGGGGAGTAACGTGATCTGAACCTAAGAGTTCCTCCGTTACGGCGTAGTTATCGACACAAACCAGGAGCACGGGACTTGCGGTAACCGCGGAAACGACGCTCGGCGCACCGGTCGCACCTTCTGCACAAAAGGGTTTCATCTTTTCAGGTGACCGGTTCCAGACGGTAATTTTGTGACCTGCTTGCTGCAGCGCCCGTGCGAGCGCGCTCCCCATCAAGCCAAGACCAAGGACCGAAATATCACTCATGCTGGTACCTCCGTTGCAAGCTCGAGCTGACGGATTGCGTGACTAATGCATGCTTAGGTGTCGCGATTTCTGAGTACTTTGCAGTGCGGCAACCGATCGAGTCTGCAACCCCACTTGCGGCATTCGGTATATGTTCAGCCGAGTGGCGGACTGACCGTCGGTTACGCCGTCTTGTTATGTGGCATGAATGCGTTGTTCATCTTATTTTGTCTCTTTTCGGTCTATCGCTGATCTTTTCTCAATGGAATGACACGGTTAAATATCTACGCGCTGGTCATCAATGCCGGGAAAAAAGAGCCCCGTGGCTATCAAGGCGATCGACGATACCGTGCTCGCGCAACACCAGCCAGTAGGTCGCACTATTCACCGCCACGACCGGCTTGCCGTGGTGCGCCTCCAGCGCGTCCACGAGCCTGGCGCACACTAAGGCTGTACCGACCTGCACCAGCGCCTCAACCTCGGGCGTGTCGACACGTTCAAACGCCTCGCGAACCTCCGCCTCGCTGATCCGAGCGGTATAGGCCCGTCCCTTTTGGGCGCTGGAAAAACCGGCCTCACCAACTACCGAAATACCATGGGCAGCAAAATACGACGAGACGTTACGATTTGCCTCGGGCAGGAATGGCGTCACAATTCCGACCTGCGTCGCCCCAAGCGCTTTCAATGCCTCGGACACCGCATCCGACGCGAGAGTGAAAGGGATCTCGAATCGTTCCTCGAAGAAACGGCGTAGCTGCGAAGCCGCATTGACGCCGTCGCTCATGTATTCAGGACTGTAAGCGACGACGATTCGATCAGGCTCGCACGCCAGCACTATCTCCTGTGTCGACTCCATGAGTTGCGACAGATCTTTGACGTCGCCAGGTAAGCCAGGAAACGGAAACCGGTAGCTCTGGTTGGTTACATCGTGTGGGCGCAACGCTGCCATATCCGGCTCCATCACCGCATTAGTGGCAGGCAGCAATACAGAAAACACGGCGCGATAGCCGAAAGCATCGGTCAAGGGTCACTCTCCCCGGTAAGGTGATGATCGCCTGGTCCTTTGCATAATGGAGCTGATTCTGCCGTGATGCCAACATTTGGGCAGCACCCCATGCTAACTGCAATTAGTCGCCGCGCTATCGACAAATTGCTACACCCCAGATTTGGTTCGTTCTTGGCCATTTCCCGCCCCTTGCTCTGCAGCATCGCGGTCTGCTGCGATAAAGCCGCTCCGAACGACAGGATCCGACCCATAGTCACCATCGAACCGTCGGTGATGAGCACCCGCTCTTTGGATGAAACGCGCGACCGGGGCGCTTCATCCAAGTCATCGGACCCCGGCTTCAAGACGGCTCGACCTGTACACTGGCAGTATCGGGAAGTACAGTTGGATTGACCTCGACCGCTTGCGTCTGCGGGAACCAATCCGTCAATCGTGAATTGGAGGCATGCACATGGAACCACGTGACTACCAACCGGGTGATCTCATCTTGAAAGAGGGCGATCCCACGGATTTTGTGTACCGCATTATCAGTGGGGAAGTGGAGGTGTATAGCGAGCGCGAGGGGCAGATCGTGGTGCTCGGAACACTCAAGCCGGGTGACTTTGTCGGTGAATTGGGTATCCTCGACGGGCAGCCGCGCTGCGCTTCCGCCCGCGCCAAGAACGAGGTGACTGCGGCGAGCATGGAGCGATGGGAATTCTTCCGATTAATGAGCGAGGATAGCGGCTCGGCTGCCCGGCTAATCGCCCGTCTTAGCGATAGACTGCGAGCCGTCAGCCGCAAACTCGCCGAGGTCGCTGTTTCAAATAACGCCTATATCTACGCGATCGAGGACTTCACCGCAGAAGTAGACGGTTCGACGCCTCCGGGACTTTCCAAACCCAGCTCAGAACCCGCACAGCCGAGGATCACGATTTTCCCTGCGTCGCGGAAAGCCAGCTCCATGCTTCCGCAAGAAGGCCTTCATCTGAGCAAGCTGCCTTTTTCAGTCGGACGTCTGACGCGAGAGGAAGGGCCCGCTCTCGCTGTGCCGATCGATCTCACGTTGCCCGATACACCGCCCTTTCGCCTTTCGAGACAGCATTTTTCGATCTCGCAGCAAGCGAACAGATACGTGGTTCTAGACCTGGGGAGCACTCTCGGCACCCAGGTGAACGGCGAGTGCCTCGGGCACGCTTTCGGGGAGGATCACAAGTACCTGAAGACAGGTGAGAACATCATCCAGGCCGGCGGGCTCGGCTCGCCATTCATATTCAAAGTGCTCGTGGAAGACGTTGTCGAATCGACGGGTTCGTAGTGCTCGCTCGCGGGTTCTGAATCACTGCTTAATCGGTAAGCAGACGTCGAATTCGACAACGCGGAATGACCGAATGTGGGTTGCGGATTTCGCACCCTCGCACTGCAGCATTGCCGTGTGGCGCCATTAGGCCCTTCTAAACGACCGGATCCGACCCAAAGAGGGTCACTCGGCATTGGATTCTAGCGGCGCGGCAGCACAGGATCGACTGCCGCCGTTCTCTACATTCCCATCATCTCCGCCTTCTTGACCAGCAGCTCCGCTTGCCTGATTCCGGGCATGAGAATCGTTTTACCTTCGAACTGCACAACTCCACCGTTAGCCGCTCCCCCGGCTGCCCGCAGGATCTTCCTGGCTCTTTCCACCTTTTCGGGCGCTGGTGTGAACGCCGCATTGGCCAATTTCATTTGCTCGTTGTTATTTCCCCACTTTCCTTCGCACCCCAACACCGCCGCCCGTCTTGCCGCAGCAGTGAATCCGTCTGGATCGTCAAAATCGAGAAACGGGCCGTCGATCGGTCGTAAGCCATGAGCTCGCGCGGCCACCACGAGCCGTGAAATCGCGTAGTGCCACATGTCGCCCCAATGACGTTCGCGATTTCCATCTTCAGACGGATCGGTTAACACGGAATAGTCTGGATGTGGTCCGCCCACCACTGCTACCTCCATGCCGACAGACGCAGCATAGTCGTTTTGACCCAAATGCAGTGACTCATTTCTCGTGCTGGCGCCGGCGATTTCGTCAATGTTTGCCATACCCAGCGCTGTCTCGATCATGATCTCGAATCCCAAGCGCTTCGACCGTCCGGTAGCTTGCTCGATCTGGGTTATCAGCATGTCCACCGCATAGACGTCGGCGGCCACTCCCGCTTTCGGAATCAAGACCAAATCCAATCGCTCGCTCGGACCCTCCAGTATGTCGACCACGTCGCGGTACATATACGGAGTGTCGAGCCCGTTAATGCGCATGGACAGCGTCTTGGAACCCCAGTCAATGTCGTTTAGCGCTTCCAGCAGATTCCTGCGTGCGTCAGACTTTTCCGCAGGCGGAACGGCGTCTTCGAGTTCGAACAGGATGACATCAGCCTCTGAATTAGCTGCCGCCTCGAATGTTTCCGGCCGCGTCGTGAGCACGAACAGCTGACTACGGTTGAGTCTCGGAGGCGCGAATCTCACAGGCATGAAAGTCATGGTGGAGCCTCTCGATTTGGTGCATGTGATATCTTGAAGCAGGTCGCCCAGATCCCTCCAGAAGCGGCCTCAGGGAACAGTGTACGCGCCAATGCAGGTCTTCTGCGACGCCCGCTTTTGGCCATCTGGTTTTGCTCGAGTTTCGTGGACGGTTTCGTTAAGTCCCTGATGTCCGGTCCTCATACTGTGCCGGGCTGATATGGCCCAGGTAGCTGTGTCGTCGCTCGCGGTTATAGAACCGCTCGATGTAGTCGAAGACATCTGCGCGCGCCTCGTCGCGGGTACGGTATTTTCGCCGTTTGATCCGTTCACGCTTGAGTGTGGCGAAGAAGCTTTCCACCACTGCATTGTCGTAGCAACTGCCCGTGTCGCTGACGCTGCACTGAATGCCGTGCGCCTTCAGTAGGTCCTGAAAGTCGTCGCTCAAGTATTGCGCGCCGCGGTCCGAGTGGTGGATCAGCCCACCGTCAGGCCGACGATGCCCCAACGCCATGTTCAGCGCATTGACGACCAGGTGGCGATTGATGCGCCGACTCATCGACCAGCCAACAATGCGCCGAGAGTACAGATCCATCACCACTGCCAGATACAGCCAACCCTGGTCCGTCCAGATAAAAGTAATGTCGGAAGCCCAGCGTTCATTCGCCTGCGCCGCCGCAAAGTTCTGTGCCAACAGGTTCGCAGCCGGTGCCGTGCCATGCCCACCTGTGACCCGAAAACGCCGCTTCGGACAGCCCTTAAGCCCCGCCTGGCGCATTAATCGAGCCACTTTAGCCCGCCCGTAGCGGTAGCCCGCGGCCTTGAGCTCCAAGTGCATGCGGGGGCTGCCATAGGTGCCGTCACTCTCCGCGTGCAGGCGACGGATCACCCGGGTCAGTGCGCGATCATCGCGCTCGCGTTGGCTCTCCGCTCGCGTGCGCCACGCGTAATAGCCACTCGAGGAGACCGTGAGCACACGGCACATCATGCGCACCGGATACTGACTGCGGCGTCGATGGATACACCGGTATCTCATTTCGACTCCTTGGCAAAGTAGGCCGCCGCTTCTCTTAAAAAATCCCGCTCCTGCTCGACTTTTGCAAGCTTGCGCTTGAGCCGCGTCAGCTCTTCGTCCCGGCTGTTACCCTCGCCGGGAAACGCGTTCTCACCGTCGCGTTTCTCCGCGTCGCGCCAGCGCCGCAGCTGCCGAGCATTGATCCCCAGCTCCTCGGCCACCAGCACATCGGTGACACCGGGTTCATTCGCTCGCCGCAATGCCTCGCGCTTGAACTCCGCGCTATAGCGTTTTCGTCTGCCCATGTTCCACCTCC
>JABAHS010046579.1_pt2 | contig 14030 bp, 11 predicted proteins | sample 7062111 | NCBI WGS metagenome assembly JABAHS01 (sample SAMN14534600, study PRJNA622989) | marine sediment metagenome | biome: marine biome [ENVO:00000428]; feature: marine pelagic biome [ENVO:01000023]; material: deep marine sediment [ENVO:00002113]; isolation source: pool of 4 deep marine... | reverse complement strand
GCAGTTGCTGCTGGAGGACGCGCGCGCCAAGGCGGACGAGCACTATGACCAGTTGGTGCGGGCGCGTGCGGAGCTGGACAACCTGCGCAAGCGCACCGAGCGCGATCTGCAGAATGCCTACAAATACGCCCTGGAGAAGTTCGTGATGGAGCTGCTGCCGGTGCGCGACAGCATGGAGATGGGCATCGAGGCGGCCACCGAGCATGGCGGTGTCGATGCGGAAAAGCTCAAGGAGGGGATGGAGCTCACCCTCAAAATGTTCACCAGCGCCATGGAGAAGTTCGGCGTGGCCGAGATCGACCCCAAGGGTGAGAAGTTTAACCCGCAGCAGCACCAGGCCATGTCCATGCAGGAGGCGCCCGAGAAGGAGCCCAACACGGTGCTCACGGTGGTGCAAAAGGGCTACCTGCTCAACGATCGTTTGGTCCGCCCCGCCATGGTCATCGTCTCGCGCGGCGGCCAGCAGGGAGCGGCCGGCGGGGCGTACGCCCCTGGGGGCGAAGGCACCGGCGGCCAGCTCGACGAGGAGGCTTGAATTCCCAGACGGTCAGCCCCATGTAGCGCAATAGTCTACAAGTTTCGGGTTTTTCAGCATTTTTGACACAAAGATTGGCAGCGGAGATATCGAACCATGGGAAAGATCATCGGCATTGACCTGGGGACCACGAACTCCTGCGTGGCGGTCATGGAGGGCGGCAAGCCCCGCGTGATCGAGAACGCCGAGGGCGACCGCACCACGCCGTCGATCGTCGCGTTCACCGAGGACGACGAGATCCTGGTGGGCCAGGCGGCCAAGCGCCAGGCCGTCACCAATCCCCACAACACCCTCTACGCCATCAAGCGCCTGATCGGGCGCAAGTTCGAGGACAAGGAGGTCCAGCGTGACATCGATCTCGTGCCCTACAAGATCGTCAAGGCGGACAATGGCGACGCCTGGGTCGAGGCCAAGGGCAAGAAGATGGCGCCGCCGGAGATCTCTGCGCGGGTGCTGCAGAAGATGAGAAAGACCGCGGAGGACTATCTGGGCGAGGAGGTCAAAGAGGCGGTGATCACGGTACCGGCGTATTTCAACGACTCCCAGCGCCAGGCCACCAAGGATGCGGGCAAGATCGCCGGGCTGGAGGTCAAGCGCATCATCAACGAGCCCACGGCCGCGGCGCTCGCCTACGGCATGGACAAGAAGCGCGGCGACACCAAGATCGCCGTCTATGACCTGGGCGGCGGCACGTTCGATATCTCGATCATCGAGATCGCGGAGATCGAGGGCGAGCACCAGATCGAGGTGCTCTCCACCAACGGCGATACCTTCCTGGGTGGTGAGGACTTCGACGCCCGTTTGATCGACTACCTGATCGACCAGTTCAAGAAGGATCAGGGCATCGATCTCGGCAAGGACCCGCTGGCCCTGCAGCGGCTGAAGGAGGCCGCCGAGAAGGCCAAGGTCGAGCTGTCCTCCAGCCAGCAGACCGACGTCAATCTGCCCTACATCACGGCCGATCAGAGCGGCCCCAAGCACATGAACATCAAGCTGACGCGGGCCAAGCTCGAGTCGCTGGTGGAGGATTTGATCGCCCGTTCCCTGGAGCCGTGCAAGATCGCGCTCAAGGATGCCGGGCTGTCGGCCTCGGAGGTGAACGACATCATCCTCGTGGGCGGCCAGACCCGCATGCCCAAGGTGCAGCAGGCGGTGAAGGAATTCTTCGGCAAGGAGCCTCGCAAGGACGTCAATCCGGACGAGGCCGTGGCCATCGGCGCGGCCATCCAGGCCGGCGTGCTGGGCGGCGAGGTCAAGGACGTGCTGCTGCTCGACGTCACGCCGCTCACCCTGGGCATCGAGACCCTGGGCGGCGTGATGACCAAGCTGATCGAGAAGAACACCACCATCCCCACCAAGGCGAACCAGGTGTTCTCCACGGCCGACGACAACCAGACCGCCGTCACCGTGCACGTGCTGCAAGGCGAGCGCGAGCAGGCCGCGGCCAACAAGTCGCTGGGCCGGTTCGATCTGACCGATATCCCGCCGGCCCCGCGCGGCGTGCCGCAGATCGAGGTGGCCTTTGACATCGACGCGAACGGCATCCTGCACGTCTCGGCCAAGGACAAGGCCACCGGCAAGGAGACGGGCATCGAGATCAAGGCCTCCAGCGGTCTCAGCGACGACGAGATCGAGCGCATGGTCAAAGACGCCGAGGCCCATGCCGAGGAGGACAAGAAGTTCCACGAGCTGGTGGATGCGCGCAATCAGGCCGACTCGCTGATCCACGCCACCAACAAGTCCCTGGGCGAGCTGGGCGACAAGGTGGAGGCCTCGGAGAAGAAGGACATCGAGGATGCCATCAGCGCGCTGCAGGAGGCGATGAAGGGCGACGACAAGGCCGATATCGAGGCCAAGACCCAGGCCTTGTCCGAGAAGTCGGCCAAGCTCGCCGAGCGCCTCTACCAGGCTCAGGCCCAGGCCGGCGGTGCCGAGGCCGCCGGGGCCCAGGCGGGTGGTGCCGAGGCCGGTACCCAGAAGGAAACGGCCAAGGAGGACGTGGTCGATGCCGAGTTCGAGGAGGTGGACGAAAGCAAGAAGTGACCGCGAGCCAACTTTTTGCTTGCGAGTGACAACCGGTGGTCGTGAGAGACGCGACCACCGGTTACTTGTGAGTACGACCCATCTCGAAATTGCCTGGGTCGGTGTAGGATGGGTCGAACGCCGAAGGTGCGGACCCGTCGTCTCGGCTTTGGCTAGTGTGCAGTGGACAGCTTACAGTAGGCCGGAAAACAATGAGCGGTAGGCGTCCGTCACGAGGATGACCTGACCGGCGGTTGCCGTCCCCTGTCCACTGTCTACTAAATGGGTCCACAGGCATTGCGGCCTCCGGTCCGCCTTCGGGATTTGATCCGACCTACGCCCTTTTGCGGAATTTTGAGATGGGTTCTAGTATCGACACGGGTACCGCAGGCGCCTCCGCCGGCCTGCGATGTCCGGCCGGCGCGCCCTCGCCACTAGCAACCAGCGACTAGCAGCTCTATTAAGGCATGGCCAAACGCGACTACTACGAGATACTCGGGGTGGCCCGAAACGCCAGCGACGCCGAAATCAAAAAGGCGTTCAAGCGCATGGCGATGAAGTACCACCCCGACCGCAACCCGGACGACAAGGAAGCGGAGTCCAAGTTCAAGGATGCCCGAGAGGCCTACGACGTGCTCGGGGATCCGCAAAAACGCGCCGCCTACGACCAGTTCGGGCACGCCGGTGTCGAGGCCGGGGGATTCGGCGCCGGGGCGGGCGCGGCGGGGGCCGGCGGCTTCAGTTTCAGCGATATTTTCGGTGACGTCTTCTCCGACATCTTCAGCGGGCCGGGCGGCGGACGCGCGGGGCGGCGCGCCCACCGCGGCGCCCATCTGCGCTACAACCTCGACCTGAGCCTGGAAGAGGCGGTCGCCGGAACCACCGTCAAGATCCGCATCCCCACTGCCGCGTCCTGCGACGACTGCGGCGGCAGCGGTGCGCGCAAGGGAAGCAGCCCCACCACCTGCAGCACCTGCGGCGGCCACGGCCAGGTGCGCATGCAACAGGGCTTCTTTTCGGTGCAGCAGACCTGCCCGCGCTGCCGCGGCACCGGCCAAATGATCACCGACCCCTGCCCCAAGTGCGGCGGCCAGGGCCGCGTGCAGGACTACAAGACGCTGTCGGTCAAGGTGCCCCCGGGGGTCGACACCGGCGATCGCATCCGCCTGGCGGGCGAGGGCGAGGCCGGCGAGTACGGCGGCCCGCCCGGCGACCTCTACGTGCAGATCCAGGTCCGCGAGCACCCCATCTTCACGCGCGACGAGAACAACCTGTTGTGCGAGGTGCCGATCGACTTCGTCTCCGCCGCGCTGGGCGGCGAGCTGGAGGTCCCCACGCTGGAGGGCAAGGTCAAGCTCAAGATCCCGCCGGAGACCCAGACCGGCAAGCTGTTCCGCCTGCGCGGCAAGGGCGTGAAGCCGGTGCGCGGCGGCCCCACCGGCGATCTGCTGTGCAGGGTGACGGTGGAGACCCCGGTCAAGCTCAGCGAGCGGCAAAAGGATCTGCTAGAGCAGTTCCGCGCCAGCCTCAAGGAGGGGGGCGAGCGCCACAACCCCCGGGCCCACTCCTGGCTGGACGGGGTGAAGAAGTTCTTCGAAGGGATGAAATTCTAGCCCGGGGTCTTTTGCCAATACGCCGCCCCGGTGCGCCGCTCGCACCGGGAAGACGAGCGCTGCGCGGCGATCGTTCGGTGCGCTGGCGCGCGCGCCTCGACGGCGGACAATAACGTCTGGGCGCGCGGCTGCCGCCGGCGCCCTGAGTGGGAATCCCGAACTTCCGTTTGACGTAAGGAGCGATGCGCTTGTGGCGGCGGTCGCCGGGACCCCGCAAAACGTGGCACCGGGTTTCGACGAAGCCGCTGTTCCTTCAGTGAATCTAGTTTGCGCCTTTCAGCTGCAAAATATTGACTTTTACGCGGCCGTCTGTTCGTCCGTCGATCGTGATGCTGCTCTCATTCACGCTGGAGGCTTTGACAAGCACCGAGAAGGTGTGGGTGCCTGCATTCAGTTGCACCGGGTACTGAATGGTCCATGACTGACCGCCGCTGGATATGGTGTCATCAGACACCATCCAGAGGAACTCCGTCGCCCCTTTGACCGGGACCGCTCCATCGACCCTCAGCGCCACGTCCAGTTTCGAAAGGGCATTGAACGTTGTGATATAGGCTTGACCCGTCACATAGAAGATCACCGTGGTATTGTCTTTGTCGACCTGAAAGCTGATGGTGTCCAGCGTCGGGATCGCATAGTACTCATAATTTGTCGGCACCATTAGGTAGGCTGCGGAACCACCTGGCGCAAAGGCGCTAAGTGTACCCGTGGCATCATTTTTCAGAAAAATCAGATCCGATCCGTAGTAGGTCTGCGCCGAAACGTGAAATCCGGCCATGGCTGTTTCAAGCGCATCGACGCGAGCGGTCAAGCTCGTCATTGCGTTCTCGAGCTGAACTACGCGGTTCGCGTTGTCATTGACCGCTTGCTCGGCCGCAGTGAAATTGGCGTTGACTTCAGCCGCAACCGCCGGCGTACCTGCCACGAAATCGTTGGGCACCGTCAGCTCGCCGGCGTGGGCTCCGTTGCTGCCGAATAGAGCGATCAATACGAGAGCCACCCGTTTTGGTGTCATGACCTCACCTGTTTCATTGCCAATTGTTCTCGTCCCAGCTCATTTGGTCCCAATTGCCTGCCGACCGCTCACTGCCACCACCACCACCACCGCTGCCGCTACAGGCGGACAATATAAGAGCCAGAACAAAGATAAGGTGTATTTTCATTTGTCTGCTCGAGCTTTTCGGGTTTTCCGGGTCGGCGTTCCCCCGGCGCAAGCCGGTCGCACCTGCGGGATATGCACCGCTGCGGTGGGCAGTTGCCGACCTCGTTGCCGGCGAAGCCCATGGCGGTGCTCGCCTAACCGGAGCGTCCTAACAAAACCCTACCAAAAATGGACAAAAATGACCGGACAACTACCGGTCAACTTGCCGGTCATAGAGGGAATACCTGTGATTTGGGACACCCATGTGATCTGGGATGTGATTTAGGAAGTGTGAATTAGTGAGTGTGAATTAGTGTGAATTAGTAGATGTGAATTAGAGAGTGAATTAGGACACCCACGAATTGTGTATTGCCGCTCTTGGCGACACCCAGCAATGCTGCAATTCCGAGGCGGATCCGGATCGGGTCCAGATGGGCGGGAATGTTTCCTTGTTGTTCTCGCGGATGACGCGGCCGGTCCAGTCGGCCAGCCGTGGCTTGCCGGAATCCCGTCTGGGCTGCCTAATGCTGGTCGCCGGCGAAGACGAGCAGGCAGTCGGGGGGTGGGACCGCGAGCGCTCCTGGATCGAGGTTAAGTCCGGCTCTTCAGGGGACTCGGCGAGATCCCTGAGCTTTCCCGTCAAGTGGACAGTTCAGAAGCAGAACTACCGACGGTTTGGGTCAGACATTCAAGCCGCGCGTGGTCTTCGAGAGAGTCGCGGGTCCGCTCTTGGTCGCGCTCGATCAGTCGCTTTCCCCGCAAGCCCCGCCTCGGCTCCCCTGACGACCGACAGGGAATTTGTGGCTGTCCCGAATTTCCGTGGCTGTCCCGAATTTCCCCGGATTTCCGCCCAGATTTTCGAATTCCCCCGTGCACCGAGCGGCTTGTGGGCGTCCTTAGGTTCCCGTTAGGTTCCCGGGTGTCCTAGGTTTCCCCCTAGGTTTCCTAGATTTTTCTTGGATTTCCGCAAATTTTTCCGGTCCTCGGAAAGCGGGGAGGCGGATTTGTGAGTCGGGAGAATCCTCAACCGCGAGGGTTTTGTGTTAATGTGCCCAGCCGGGAAATGGCGGTCCGGATGGGCGCTGTGCGCATCGGACCGCCCCCCAACGAGCCGTGTCGATTGGTGCTTTCGTGCCGGAGACGAGGCTTCGGACGAGCCTGTTGGCTCGGCTAGTGGCGCGGCGGCACACCGAACTGCGGGACCCGGACCAATCAGCGCAGGCCATACAATACCTGCAGGCGATTCCAGAGACCGGAGCGTTCCATGACAACAAGAGTTGCGGTGGCGGGCGCCGCCGGGCGCATGGGCCGGGCCCTGATCCGGGCCTGCTGCGAGACCGAGGGGTTGGCCGTGGCGGTGGCGGTGGACCGGGCGGGGCATTCGCTCATCGGCGCCGACGCCGGCGAGGTGGCGGGCGTGGGCAGCCTGGGCATCTCCGTCGCCGAGGACCTCGCCGCGGTGATCCGCTCGGCCGACGTGCTCGTCGACTTCACGGTCCCCGCGGCGACGATGGCCAATCTCGCGGCCTGCCAGTCCGCCGGGCGGCGCATGGTGATCGGGACCACGGGGCTGGATGCGGAGCAGCGCCGCCAGGTGGGCGAGACGGCCAGAGACATCCCGGTGGTCTTCGCGCCGAACATGAGCGTGGGCGTAAACCTCTGCCTCAAGCTGTTGGAGACCGCCGCGCGGGTGCTCGGCGAGGAGGTGGACATCGAGGTGATCGAGGCCCATCACCGGCACAAGGTGGATGCCCCGTCGGGCACCGCGCTGCGCATGGGCGAGGTGGTGGCCGAGGCGCTGGGGCGCGACCTGGAGCGCTGCGCGGTGTACGGGCGCCAGGGCCACACCGGGGAGCGGGACCGGCAGAGCATCGGGTTCGAGACCATTCGCGCCGGTGATATCGTGGGCGAGCATACGGTGATGTTCGCCGGCATCGGTGAGCGGGTGGAGATCACCCACAAGGCCTCCAGCCGCATGACCTTCGCCAAGGGGGCGGTGCGCGCCGCCGGGTGGCTGATGGAGCGCGAGGCGGGCCTGTACGACATGCAGGACGTGCTGGGGCTGCGATAGCGCGCCGCTTCGGGCACACGGGCGGCCTTTCACCGGGTTTGGTGTTTTAGTAAACTAAGAGGCCGACCAGCGGTACGGTTCCCTGACGCACAATCGCATAATTCAAGCGGGATGAGCCAGGCGTTCGTCCCGCTTTTTGTGCATCTACGGGAGGTTTTCCTTGCGCAAGCCAGCCCTCTTGGCACTCGAGGATGGGACACTGTTCCGGGGCCGCTCCATCGGCGTGGACGGCCGGACGGTAGGCGAGGTGGTGTTCAACACCGCCATGACCGGCTACCAGGAGATCCTGACCGACCCGTCCTATTTCCGCCAGATCGTCACGCTCACCTATCCTCACATCGGCAACGTCGGCGCCAACCCGGAGGACGAGGAGGCCCCGCATGTCATGGCCGGCGGGTTGATCGTGCGCGACGTCCCGCCCATCCACAGCAGCTGGCGCAGCCGCGGCTCGCTGGACGACTACCTGCTGGCCAACGAGGTGGTGGGCATCTGCGATATCGACACCCGCCGCCTTACCCGCATCCTGCGCGAAAAGGGCGCGCAGAACGGCTGCATCGCCGCCGGTGAGGCGGTGGACGAGCAGGCGGCGGTGGCGGCGGCGCGGGAGTTTCCGGGGCTCAAGGGCATGGACTTGGCGCGCGAGGTCAGCACCCGTTCGCCCTACGAATGGGCCCAGGGCACCTGGACGATCGAGGGCGGGCTGCCGCGCGCCCGTCACCCCATCGACAAGCAGCTGCCCCTGCGGGTGGTCGCGTACGACTACGGGGTGAAGCGCAACATCCTGCGCATGCTGGTGGATCGAGGGTGCCAGATCAAGGTAGTGCCGGCGCAGACGCCCGCCGCCGAGGTCCTGGATACGGAGCCCCACGGCGTGTTCCTTTCCAATGGCCCCGGCGATCCCGAGCCTTGCGGCTATGCCATCGAGGCCATCCGCGAGATCGTCGACGCCGGCGTGCCGGTGTTCGGCATCTGCCTGGGCCACCAGCTCCTGGCGCTGGCCAGCGGCGCCCGCACCGTGAAGATGAAGTTCGGTCACCACGGCGCCAATCACCCGGTACAGGAGCTGGAGACCGGGCGGGTGATGATCAGCAGCCAGAACCATGGCTTCGCCGTGGAGGAAGACACGCTGCCGGATACTCTCAGGCCGACGCACCGCTCGCTTTTCGACGGCACGCTACAGGGCATCCACTGCACCGACCGTCCCGCGTTCAGCTTCCAGGGCCACCCCGAGGCCAGCCCCGGGCCGCACGACGTAACGCCTTTGTTCGACAAGTTCATAGAACTTGTTGAACAGTACCGAGTGGCGAGTAGCGAGGAATGAGGCAACTCTCTCCAAGCTCCTCGCAACTGGCAACCAGCAACTGAATTTATGCCGAAACGCACCGACATCGAGCGCATCCTCATCATCGGCGCCGGGCCGATCGTCATCGGCCAGGCCTGCGAGTTCGACTACTCGGGCGCCCAGGCCTGCAAGGCGCTGCGCGAGGAGGGCTACCGGGTGGTCCTGGTGAACTCCAATCCGGCCACCATCATGACCGATCCGGAGATGGCCGATGCCATCTACATCGAGCCCATTCAATGGTCCTCGGTGGCGCGCATCATCGAGAAGGAGCGCCCCGATGCGCTGCTGCCCACCATGGGCGGGCAGACCGGGCTCAACTGCGCCCTGGACCTGGCGCGCGAGGGGGTGCTGGAGAGATTCGGCGTCGAGCTGATCGGCGCCAGCCGCGAGGCCATCGACAAGGCCGAGGATCGGGATCTGTTTCGTCAGGCCATGGGTAACATCGGCCTGGAGGTGCCGCACTCGGAGGTCGCTCACAGCATGGAGGAGGCCATGCAGGTGCAGGCCGAGATCGGATTTCCGGCCATCATCCGCCCGTCCTTCACCCTCGGCGGCAGCGGCGGCGGCATCGCGTACAACAAGGAAGAGTACATCGACATCTGCGAGCGAGGATTGGATCTCTCGCCGACCAATGAGCTGCTCATCGAAGAGTCCGTGCTCGGGTGGAAAGAGTTCGAGATGGAGGTGGTGCGCGATCGCAGGGACAACTGCATCATCGTCTGCTCCATCGAGAACTTCGACCCCATGGGGGTGCACACCGGCGATTCCATCACCGTGGCGCCCGCGCAGACCCTCACGGACAAGGAATACCAGATCATGCGCGACGCCTCGATCGCGGTGCTGCGCGAGATCGGTGTCGACACGGGCGGTTCCAACGTGCAGTTTGCGGTCAATCCCGAGGACGGGCGCATGATCATCATCGAGATGAACCCCCGGGTCTCGCGCTCCTCGGCGCTGGCCTCCAAGGCGACCGGCTTTCCCATCGCCAAGGTGGCGGCCAAGCTGGCGGTCGGTTATACGCTGGACGAGCTGCAGAACGAGATTACCGGCGGCGCAACGCCCGCCTCCTTCGAGCCCTCCATCGACTACGTGGTCACCAAGGTGCCGCGCTTCACGTTCGAGAAGTTCCCCGAGGCCGACGCGCGGCTCACCACCCAGATGAAGTCCGTGGGCGAGGTGATGGCCATCGGGCGCACCTTTCAAGAATCGCTGCAAAAGGCCCTGCGGGGCCTGGAGATGGGCACCGACGGGCTCAACGAGAGGGTCGATCTGGCAGCCGCCGATGCCCTCGAGGTCGTGCGGCGCGAGCTGCGCACCCCGGGTGCCGAGCGCATCTGGTACGTGGGCGACGCCTTCCGCGCCGGGCTCAGCGTCGAGGAGGTCTACGTGCTCACCGCCATCGACCGCTGGTTCTTGATGCAGATCCGCGAGCTGATCCAGCTCGAGGGCGAGCTCAAGGGCGAGGCGATGGAGACACTGGACGCCGCGCGCATGCTCGAGCTCAAGCGCAGGGGCTTTTCCGACAGGCGCCTGGCCCAGCTGCTGGGCACCGGCGAGCACGCGATTCGCGAGCTGCGCCACGAGCTCGGCGTTCGGCCGGCATACAAGCGCGTGGACACCTGTGCGGCGGAGTTCGCTACCAGTACGGCCTACATGTATTCGACCTACGAGGAGGAGTGCGAGGCCGAGCCCAGCGGGCGCGACAAGATCATGGTACTGGGCGGCGGGCCGAACCGCATCGGTCAGGGGATCGAGTTCGACTACTGTTGTGTCCATGCCTCGCTCGCCATGCGCGAGGACGGGTACGAGACCATCATGGTCAACTGCAACCCGGAGACGGTGTCGACCGACTACGATACCTCGGACCGTCTGTACTTCGAGCCCCTGACCCTCGAAGACGTGCTGGAGATCATCGAAAAGGAGCGCCCCAAGGGGGTGATCGTACAATACGGCGGGCAGACCCCCCTCAAGCTCGCGCGTGATCTGGAGGCGGCGGGCGCACCGATCATCGGCACGACGCCGGATTCCATAGATCTGGCCGAGGACCGCGAGCGCTTTCAGCAGATGCTCAACAAGCTGGGACTGCGCCAGCCGCCCAACCGCACTGCGCGCAACGAGCAAGAGGCGGTGGACCTTGCCGCCGAGATCGGCTACCCATTGGTGGTGCGCCCGTCCTATGTGCTGGGCGGGCGGGCCATGGAGATCGTCTACGACGAGGGCGATCTCAACCGCTATATGCGCGATGCGGTGTCGGTGTCCAACGATTCCCCGGTGCTGCTGGACCGATTTCTCGACGATGCCGTGGAGGTGGACGTCGATGCGGTCTGCGACGGGGAGACGGTGGTCATCGGCGGCATCATGGAGCACATCGAGCAGGCCGGTGTGCACTCCGGCGACTCGGCCTGCTCGCTGCCGCCGTATACGCTCAGCCAGGCGCTGCAGGATGAGCTGCGCGACGCGGTGGGAAGGATGGCGCGCGAGCTTAGGGTGGTGGGTCTGATGAATACCCAGTTCGCAATCCAGGCCGAAAAGATCTATGTTTTGGAGGTGAACCCCCGCGCCTCGCGCACCGTGCCGTTCGTGTCCAAGGCAATCGGAGCGCCGCTGGCCAAGATCGCGGCCCGGTGCATGGTGGGCCGGGGGCTGGCCGATCAGGGCTTCGTGCGCGAGCGCGTTCCGGCATACTATTGCGTCAAGGAAGCGGTATTCCCGTTTATCAAATTCCCCGGCGTAGACACGATCCTCGGTCCGGAAATGAAATCCACCGGGGAGGTGATGGGCGTGGGTCGCAGCTTCGGGGAGGCCTTCTCCAAGGCGCTGCTCGGGGCGGGGGTGCGGCTTCCCACCGCCGGCCGCGTGTTCGTGAGCGTGCGCGATCGGGACAAGCACGCGGCGGTGAAGGTGGCCCGTGATCTGCGCGAGCTGGGCTTCGAGATTCTCGCCACGCGGGGGACCGCGACGGTGCTGTACGAGGCCGGCGTGGAGTGCATGGCCGTCAACAAGGTAAACGAGGGGCGCCCCCATATTGTGGACATGATCAAGAACGACGAGATCAGCCTGATCATCAATACGACGGAGGGACGGCAGGCCGTGGCGGATTCGTACACCATCCGCCGTACTGCGCTGCAGCACAAGGTGACCTACTCGACGACACTCGCCGGCGGCGAGGCGACCTGCATGGCCCTCAAGCACCTGGATGCGCTTACATCGGTCAGTTGTCTGCAGGATCTGCACAAGGAGGCCCTGGCATGAGCAAGGTTCCGCTCACGGCGCGCGGCGCCGAAAAGCTGCGCGAGGAGCTCAAACAGCTCAAGAACATCGAGCGACCGCGGGTGATCAAGGCCATCGCAGAGGCGCGCGAGCATGGCGACCTCAAGGAAAACGCCGAATATCACGCCGCGCGCGAAGAGCAGGGCTTCATCGAGGGCCGAATCGCCGAAATCGAGGGCAAGCTCGCCAGCGCCCAGATCATCGACGTCACGAAGCTGAGCCCCGAAGGGAGGGTCGTGTTCGGCGCCACCGTCGATCTGGTCGACGAGGACAGCGGCGAAGAGGTGACCTACCGGATCGTCGGCGAGGACGAGGCCGACATCAAGGAGGGTCTGATCTCCGTGAGCTCGCCCATCGCCCGCGCCCTCATCGGCAAGATGGAGGGCGACATCGCCGTGGTCGACGCCCCAGGAGGCAAGAAGGAGTACGAGGTCGTCGCGGTCAAGTACATCTGACGAGCAGCTGGTGGCCAGCAGGTCGTTGCTCGCAACTGCCAATGAAATATTCCCTCAGCGGCGAACGTATTCTGCTTACCTTCTGGATCGGCGGGATGTGGGCCATCGGCTACGTGGTGACCCCAACCTTGTTCGATGTGCTGGACGATCGCGCCCTGGCGGGCACGATCGCCGGCAGGCTCTTCACGATCATGAGTTATGCCGGGCTGTTCTGCGGCGCACTGCTTCTTGCCGGTCAGCTCGCCCGCGCCGGGCGTGACTGGCTGCGCAGTCCCCGTGTTTGGGTGCTCGCGGTGATGCTGGCGGTCATCCTGGTTGGTGAATTCGTTGTGACGCCGGCAATGGTCGAGCTGCGCGGCTCGGGGCTCGCCGAGGGCAGCGAGCAGGCGGCTCGCTTCGCCCGCCTGCACGGCGTCTCGGCGACCCTTTTTCTCATCAACAGCCTTCTGGGCCTTGGGCTGGTCGCCTTCGGGCTTGGTAACGCGGATCGAGCCCGGTCGGGCGGGCCAGGGCACACGCGGATGCCGTAACGGCGAGGGAGTTGTATGGCACCTAGCCGAACGCAAGGCCCGCCGGTGCCCGCGCTTGGGGTAGGAGCGCGGTATGGAGGCGCAATGGGTTTGCTCATCGGCGGCCGATCGCGGCTCAAAGCGCCGCTCCCGCCGGTGCCCGCGTCTGGGGTAGGAGCGATATTCTCGACGGGGTTGGGGTGAAACGGTAGGGCCGCCTGTGTCCGCCGCGTCGGATCGTGGGTGATCGAACATGTGGCGCGCACAGCGCGCCCTGTGCACCACCTCCCAGCTAGATCAGGCGCCTGTGGCGGCCGCGCCCGGTGGGCGATCCGGGCTGGTGCCTAGCGTCGAACCGAGCGCAGACACCGAAGTCAAAAGCCTTCGCCCGCGCCCAACGCGATTGTCTATGCAGCCATCGGGTTCTGCGGCGATCACGTGGGGAGCTGGATTCGGGGCGTCTCGGCGGGCCGGTAGAGGAGCGCTACGTGGCCGATGCGCTGAACCAGGGTCGCGCCCGCCTCGCGGCACATGCGCTCGATGATGGAATCGCGTTCCTCACGGTCGCCGGCGCCCACGCGGACCTTGAGCAACTCGTGGGCCTTCAGGGCCTCGTCCAGCTCGTGCACCACGTTGCTCGTGAGGCTGGCGCCGCCGACGAAAACCACGGGCTTTTTGGCGTGCCCGAGCGCGCGCAGGTGACGCTTCTGCTTTTCGGTGAGCTCCATGAATCGCCGCGATCACACAGGTCAGGACGGTGAAAAGGCGCGCAGTCTACCATGGCCGAGCCGCGGCTTCACCGTGGCGGCCGGGCCCCTGAACGCGGTCAAGCTGGATCTGGCCGTCCTGGCCTGCGTGGTGCTGCTCACCTGGCTGGGGCTGGAGCTCGGCGGGATCGGCGATTGGCACCAAGTGTGGGTCCTGGCGGCCCTGGGGGTGCTCGGGCTCATCTGGATCGTCGCTCGCACCCGCCGGATCGTGCGGCGCGTCCTTGAGGCGCAAGGAGCGCAGGCGGGGAAGGGCCCGTGAGGTCAAGCCGCCGCGGCCCGGGTCGATATACACAACAGCAGCGAGG
>JABAHS010128838.1_pt2 | contig 14033 bp, 10 predicted proteins | sample 7062111 | NCBI WGS metagenome assembly JABAHS01 (sample SAMN14534600, study PRJNA622989) | marine sediment metagenome | biome: marine biome [ENVO:00000428]; feature: marine pelagic biome [ENVO:01000023]; material: deep marine sediment [ENVO:00002113]; isolation source: pool of 4 deep marine... | reverse complement strand
GGGGTGAACGGATTGGGAATCACCGCCAACCCATCGTCCACGACGATACACACCGGAGCACCGTTTACCAGTGGAATAGACGTTCCGAGCGGGTCATTTGCTGAGCTGTTGCGGATTGCGAAACAAGTTTGCCACCCTGGCGGCGCCGTATCCTTAATCCTCACCGGCATCGTCATGACAATCCCGAAACCGTCTTGACCAGGGGCGCCCCGCTTTCGGCTCACCGCAAGGTAAAGGATGTTGTTTTCTGGCTCGTGCCGCGTGAAGGTGTAAGTGTCCGGCTGCAGGAATGGTCCGGCTGCTGCCTGTACGGGTTCAATGAATTCCAGGTAAGCATCGTTGGAATAGACCAGCTCAAAACTCAAACCGAAGAGAGCTGAAATCGGCTCCGATGGTGAACCTACCGTCACATTGAGCACCATAAGCGAGCCCGCCATCACAGGACTTGCCAGTTGTTCAATCGATATCGCCGCAGCCGCTATCGCCCGGTTTGACGCCTGATTATCCTCGTCAGAGGCCAAACCCGTCTGGCAAAAGGCCGTTACAAGCCGTAAACAGATGAACGTTGCAAGAATACCCGCCGAATATCGTCTCATGAAAGCTTTCATCATAAAGGCACATCCTCAGTGTCGGCAGCAGCCAAAAAACATGGATTAACCACCACCCGGGAACTCCATATTGTCCTCCATATTGTCGCCATTGTTTGCAACAGGCAAATCGCTGCTGGCGGGCTCAGGAACGATGGTCGGTTCCGGCTCTGGCTGATCATCCTGACCGTCCTGCTGCTGCATGTCGGGCGGGCTCACCGGCGCTTGCGCTTGCGTTCGCTTCTCTATATTAAGCAAGGCCTGACGTACTTGCTCTGCGCGGCTGGACAACAGATTCAATTGTTTATTGAAAATCGCAAACACAGCTGTCGCTCCCATGTTCAGAATGGAGCTTATAATAAGGCCGACCAGGGTCGTCACCAGGGAAACACTCATACCCTGCAGGATCGTGGGCCCGTCCAGTCTGCCGCTGTGAAAAGTGGCAAAAATACCCCAGACTGTGCCAAGCAATCCAAGGGCACCGGCGGTATCCGAAAGGAAATTCACCACCCTGTTAAACGTCTCAAACGAATTACGCTCCGCGCTCAGGAATTGATTGGCATCATCCCTAATAGGCTCCGCCCGACCGGTCTTATTGAAAGTGAAGACAGTCTGCCGGAACAATCTTGCTGCGCGATTCGACGCGCTGTTTTGAATCGCCTGCAGCAGGGACCGCATATCACGCAACTGGACAATCTCCGCGTAAAGCATCTCTGAGCGCTTTTTTTCCTGAAACTCCACCAGCGTGCGAAATATCAGCAGCATAAGGCCGCCAGCCGTCAGGGCCACGAAGGGCCAAAATAGCCAATCCGTCATTCGAAGAATCTCCCAAACGGAGAAATCCCGCACCAGAGGGGTACTCCCTGCCTCGTTCTGAACTTGTGCAGAATCCTGGTTTGCAGATGTGATTTGTTCTTCCTGCCCCACAATCTGTTCCGCTGAACTAAGAACCAGGACCAAAGCACAGACCGCAACCACACTCAGGAGCAAACTCTTCTTCCAAATGGTTGCTTGAAGATAATTTGAGGTTCCCAAGATGTCCTCCTTCATATTTGCAGCGGTTCCGAATATCGTTCAGTTTCGATCACAACCGTCCATTTCTTTTGAGACTCTGTCAAGATTGCGATTGCTTTGTGTTGGTTGACGCTGGTCGCCCTTTTTCATCTACGTGCCATCCTTGAATTGCAGCTTTACCGAACGCTTGATATAAGCCACTTCTACTTGTTTAGGTTGCGCTGCCTTGATCCTGCCGCTCTGCCCCTGCACTCTAAAGTCCAGTGTATAAATTCCCGGAGCGACAAGTTTACTCTCCTGATTTTTCCAATCCCAGACAAGGGTTGCAGGCAATACCCCTTTACCGTCATATTTCCGGACCACTTTTTGCGAAGCGTCACGGATTCTCAGCCTCCATCGCCTTGCCCTGCGGTTTTTCCCTGCGACCTGCAGCTGGATCTGAAGATTTTGCGAAGACAGCTCTGGACGCTTTCGGCGTACCGTAGAACGGCCAGGTTCGAATCCCTTCAAATTCGGTAGCCCGGAAGAAGTCAGCTTTAAGACGTGAATCCTCGAACGATCCAGCAGGGAAATGTGGTGCAGGTACTCTTTGATCATGCTTGCATCGTACATGCTGCTGCTATCAGCTCTCAATATCAGTTCAAGATCCGGCGTATTATTCAGTTGCTCAGCGATTGTACCGGCATATGTCCGGAACCTTTGCAGGCGATCTTCATTGGCCTCGTTTGGACTCAAGGCGCCTGCCGTAATCACCATAAGATTGCGCCGGAGACCAACCGACGAAAGGAACAGCCGTATCAGGTCGGGATTAGACGCTAAATCTTCCAGCTCAATGTCAGATGGCATTTCCCTGGTCACGGTTTCCCGGATGACCTCCAGGCGGGGGTTTGGCAGCACGAGTTCCGGCGTACCAATGTCCCCGGAAAAGACCCTGTCATAGACGAATTCATGCGACCCGAGCGAGACCGCGCGTGTATCCGCCGTTGGCAAATCAATTGTGTAACTCAGCTGATGATCTTTTCTCAGGGAGAAGGTCGCCTCCAATTTGAAAGGCATGCCGCTTTCGTGGCCGATGCGAAAACTGCCTATATGCTCGGGAGTGAATGACAAAAAGAATCCAACTCTTTTTCGAGAGCCATCGTCATGAAGCACCAGGGTTGGCATGATGTTACCAATCCGGTATCCGATGGCGGCTATCATCTCACGCGGAAGTAATGCTTCGCTGCCAACGCCGATGTCCGCCCGATTTATATGATTCATCCCGAAACCGAGCGACAGATTCTGGGCACGCCAGAATAAGCCCAGGCCGAAATTGGGGCTATTTGTTGCCAGATTGCCAGCGAGAACCGGATCGTCAGCATCCACCAGATTAAAACCATCCTTGTTGAAGGATCGGTTTTCTATGCCGAGCTTTAGTCCTACCGAAAAGTTATTGACCACTTCCCGGCTTAACAGAAGCGAAGCTGCAATCTCCTTATTGATCCCGGCGGTAGAATAACGCATGTCGAAACCCAGCCCTATTCTGCCTGGTAAGAAAAAAGGTATGCTTATATTGACGCGGTTCTCGCGCAGATCGAAGGGGTTATCGGGGACAAATCCCAGATGTCGTATTTTGAGTCCAACAGAAAACTTTGTCTCTTGATATGGAATAACAGCTGGGTTGATTTCAGAAGTCCAGTGCATGCGCGGGTCAGCCGGATTCCAGAAGTCCAGGCTCTGAGCACATACGTTTTGCAGAAAAAAAAGGCCAAGTAATGCCGTTCCGAGGTGTCCAAAACGACTCCTGCGGCCTGTTCCTGACCTGAAGCGTGTCACTGAGTTGCAGTTCATGATGCCTTAGTTATTCATCCGGGTGCCGAGAAACATGGAGCAGTTATATATAAATTCGCTGCGCAGCACTTGCAATTATGATACCACGCTGTTTAGCGGTCTCATTTTTGTGAGCGGCGACGACTAACCTAAATTCAAATGGGTGGAGATCTTTTGAGACGACTTAATCACCTTAAGAAACCATGACTTATAACAAGCTTCGTTGATAAACAGTCCACAAATATGGCACTTATGAATATGCAAATACTATAAGTCCATATAAAGGAGACCTCTTTACCACAAGTCCGTTCGAAAGATTATCCATCTTTATCCACTTTATCAAGAAATCGCTTAAATGACTGCCCACATGGTCGTCTCAAAAGAGCCGCACCCTAATTAAATTAAAGGCAAGACAATTGTCCTTAAGATTTTATAGAGTTTAATCGTTTTGCCCCAAATTGGTTTGCCTTACCAAAGCCTGAATAGTTACAAAAACAGGTCTTTATGTTTAATTCGCATTGTGAGCGGCTTGCCACTCTGACCACATTTATCCGTGGGCATCAGTGTGAATCAGTGGCTTAATTTAAATGTATTTTGGTTGCGGCTCCGCTGCGCCGTGTCAATCCGTGGCTATAAATTTGCGGCGTTGCCGTGCCGTGTGAATCAATGACTAAATTTGAGTGTATTTGAGCTACAGCTCTGCCGCGCTGAGGTAAACTCGGGGTACTCCGTGTATTTTTTATGAGAGGGCGATGCGGGAACACTCTCCCCTAATCGAGCCCAATTTCCGTAAGATAATCATCATCAAAGCCAAAATAGTGTGCGAGTTCGTGAATGAGGGTTGTCCGGATTTGTTTGCGCAATTCGGCGGTCGTTCGGGAAAGGCGTTGCAGAGGTCGACGAAAAAGGAAAATCTGGTCAGGCAAATAAGGCTCCTCCCCGAAGGCACGCTCTGGCAGGGGCACACCCACATACAAACCAAGCAGATTTGTTTCTGTGTCATGCCCAAAGTCCGCCAGCAATTCTGCATCCGGTTCGTCCTCCACAACAATGCTCATGTTTCGGATCGCCTTGCGAAATCTACGCGGCAGTCTGGCAATTTCTTCATCAACGATTTTTTCAAACTCGGCTTGTTTCATGTAGACAAAGCTGCCTTTGGCCAATCATCGGGATTCATTGAATCGGACAGAGAAAGCGGCGGCAATCCCCAGGCGATCCCTGGCCTCGTCACAGTGCTCGTTGGCGACACGATTTTCCCAAGTAACCGCAAAACTCGCGACAAACCGAGGGCGGATTCTCATAAATGGAACATTTCACACACGAACCGATATGCCGCTTCACAAGGCTTTTCAAATTACTCTGAGATCTCTTGCTTATTCACCTCCTCCATTTCGGTCAAATCTTCCGGTCGAGAAGGCTTTACCAAAGATAAAATTATCGAAGACAGCAAAATGACGGCTATCACACCTAAGGCGAGCGTCACCGGCATTTTGTATATTTCGGCAATCATCATCTTGATTCCTACAAACACCAATATTACTGCCAGACCGTAGTGGAGGTACTCGAACATCCGCATGATGCCAGCCAGGGCAAAATAGAGGGCACGCAAGCCTAAAATGGCAAACACGTTCGAACTGTAGACAATAAAGGGATCCACTGTGATCGCGAGGATGGCCGGTATCGAATCCAGGGCAAACATAACGTCGGTGGTTTCGACTACCAACAAAACCACGACCAGCGGCGTGGCCATGTATTTGCCCTTTTTCTTTATGAAGAATTTATCTTCGTGATAATCTTTTGTCACGGACATAAAAGATCGAAACAATCGGATCAGCGGATTCTTCTCAGGATGGACTTCCTTTTCCGTTCGAACGGACATTCTGATTCCGGTAAAAATCAGGAACGTCCCAAAGATGTAAATCACCCAATGAAATTTCTGAATCAAAGCGACTCCGGTAAAAATAAAAATGGCCCGCATAATCAGAGCACCCACGATGCCCCAGAAAAGAACCTTGTGTTGGTATTCGGCTCTCACGCCAAAGTAGGAAAAAATCATGATGAACACGAACAAGTTGTCCACACTGAGTGATTTCTCAATCAAATAGCCGGTGAAATACTCGAGGGCCTTGGCCGGACCTTGCCAAAAATAGATTAATACATTAAAAAGCAGGGCTAGGGCAATCCACACGGCACTCCAGATCAACGCCTCTTTGATTTCTACTGCGTGAGTCCTGCGATGAAAGACACCCAGGTCCAGCGCCAACATGGCCAGCACGAACAAGTTGAACAGCGTCCATACAATGACTTGATTTTCCATTAAATCTCTCTCCTTATGCTTTGGCTAACTCAATCGAAGCATCGAGGGTTCAGCCAATCTAGAGGTTTTTGAAGTTGGCTGCCCTCTATGAGTTGTCGGTTGATGAATCGCGACCACGAAGTTGTTCCATTTCGCTTTCGTTTGATTCATCAACTACAGCCACAATCATCTGCTCAGATTTTGGATCAATTTTCTGGCCAGCGGTTATGACAGCCAGCCGGTTATCTCCTGTGATCAGGAACAGCGGAATCACGCTTCCTCCGTAGTAGTGTTGAAACGCCTGGTAATCGAATTCTTTGCTTAATTTCGTTGTTTTTATGGTTGCGCCCGTCAGAAATCGATTGCTCAAGTAACGGTAGTGCATTCCCTCTCCGAATAAGAATCGGCCCCGTAAATGCTTGGGAGAATACGTTTCTTCCTCACCCTTCTTCTCGCTTTCCGGGGGCAACTGATAAAGCTCTTCGCTTTCGAATATCTCAGAGAAATTTAAAGCCGCCAGAGAATTGGCCTCATCGTTCGGTGTAAGGGCCAGGAGGCGACCGATGCCGTCCAATTCAATCTCATCCAAAATGTGCTCAGACAAGACACTGCCATGATAGGAAGGGATGCCTTCCATGCGTGCGGTGTAAATGTTGGCTCGGTTTGTGTCCACCATAACCACTTTAAAGGTCTTCGCCTGCAACGTCTTGGCAATATCGCGTGCCCATGCGTGCGCACCGATAATGAGCACGCCTTGAGGATTAGACTGAGCCACGTTTAACCGCCGGGCAATGGGTGTGGCTGTTAAGCCGTAAATGGCAACTGTGCCGACAATCACCATAAACGTAATGGGCACCAGATACTCTGTTTGTTCAAGCCCGATTTCTGCCAGCCGCAGCGCAAATATCGATGCGACGGCGGCGGCGACAATGCCCCGGGGCGCCATCCAGGAGATAAAAAGCCGTTCGCGCCAGGTCAAATCCGATCCGAGAGTCGACATGAACACAGAGAAAGGCCGAGCCAGAAAAATCAAAATCGCCAGAAAGATCAGGCTTTCCATCGTGAAATGTTGAAAATCATTTATTTGAAGTCGGGCCGCCAGTAGGACAAACAAGCTCGAAATGATTAGAACCCGCAAGTTCTCTTTAAACTCCACGATGTGCTTGATGGCAACAGTCTTCTGATTGTCTAACGCCAAACCCATCAAAGTTGCGGCAAACAATCCGGATTCCTCCTGAAATAAATTGGAACTGACAAATGCTACGATGACCAGCATCAACGTGACGGTTTCCTGCAAAAAATCCGGAACCCAAAACTGTTTGAGCAAAAATACCAGAAGACGGGCCAGAATGAGTCCAATCAGACCTCCCAAAAATACCGTTTTTACAAGACTCAGCAGCACCATCGTGGTGGCTTCCTGGACCTCACCTACGAGGATGGCTTCGAAAACCAAAACGGCAAGCAAAGCACCGACAGGGTCAATAGCAATACCCTCCCACTTCAGGATATCAGCAACCTTTCCGATGGGTCGGATGTGTCGGAGCAAAGGACCAATCACGGTTGGGCCGGTCACCACCAAAATGGCACCGAGTAGAATCGAAAGGTTTAGATTCAGATCCAGGAGAAAGTGTGCACTAGCAGCAGCTATTGCCCAGGTAAGCATTCCCCCTAAGAAAATCAACATCAGCACAACTCTACCGATCTCCCGCAATTCACTGATCCTTAGGGTGAGACCGCCTTCAAACAGAATGACGGCCACGGAAATCGACACGACCGGCAGCAGCAGATCCCCCATGAGTTCATCCGGATGCAAAAAGCCCGTAACAGGTCCCGCGATGAAACCGAAAACAAGCAAGAACAAGATTGAGGGCAATTTCAAACGCCAGGCCAACCACTGTGCACCGATGCCAAGAACAATGATGCCCGCAAGACCGATTACCTGGTGTTCCGACAAGTATCCACGCCTCCCATTCTGGAACTCTCGTTCAAAGAATACATGGTTCACAAACAAACACGCTATATTAAGGATTTTTTTCTAATCTGCAAGAAAAAACGAGATGCTTACGATTTCAGGGGTGATTTATCGTGATGTTAACTCAAGCGGAGACGAATTAAGAATGTGATTGATATCTTTGCGGAGCTTCTTTAATGATCTCAATAGCCTTGTCTCTGTCCTCCCCGCCTTCCACGCCTGTCTTCTTTCTTTTCCAACTCTTTATAAATCGCAAAAAAAATGTGCAATCTCTTTCAAGAAATGGGGCGGCACATCAGGTAACTGATCCAGATAATTCCAATTCGGATCTGACACAGGCACACACAGGATTTTTTCATCCCAGACGCATCTCGTCCAAAACGTTTTAGTAGTCTTCCTACCCCATAAAGCCGTCGCTCGGGCTAAAAGCGCCCGTGGCAAGCAGCTCCAGATCGCAAACAGCCCGCTCTGACAATTGGATTGAAGGCAGGCGACTGGCGAGGCTTTTGAACTTCGTCGTGATGTTCAGGATCGACGATTAGATTTTTGAGTTCTCCACCATAGAGAAATCAGTGCAGAAGGTTAAGTGACAGGCTGTCATAAAAGGGCTTCCTTATTTCTTAACCCCATTCTTCGAGATGACAGATCGATAAATCGCCACGGTCTTTTCGATCTGGCGCTCGAGGGAATGTTCATAAACGTCCGATAGCGCCTGCTTCGCGATCCGCTCGCGCAGTGCGGGATCGAAGAGATGCATCAGGCATTCCTGTAGTTGCTCGATATTTTCTGATCCGAAAAGCAGGCCGTTGATACCATCATTGATAAGCTCGGGAATGCCACCGACACGAGTGGCGACAACAGGCGTGCCGGAACCCATGGCTTCGAGAATAACCGTTGGTGTGCCTTCGCTGCGGCTGGGTAGGACGAAGGCGTCTGCTGCTGCATACCATTGCGGTAATTCATGATTCGGTTTTGCTCCCGTCCAGGTCACATGGGCATTCAGATGCGCGTATTCGGACTTGAGCTTTTCTTCTTCCTGCCCTTCGCCAATAACGATGAGCTGCAAGCGAGAAAGCGTATTCATGCCGCTCAAGGCCTGCAACAGAATATCCAGTCCTTTACGATAACGGATGCTCCCCACAAATAACACCACCAGTTTTTCAGCCGGAAGCTTCAATTTCGCCTTCGCAGTGCTTTTAGCGGATGGTAAGTATGGCGTAAAGCTGCTGAGATCACAGCCAACATCGATAACGGCGATCTTTTTTGGTGGCATCCCGAGCTCGCCAGTCAGCTTGTTTTCGAGATCACCACTGACGGCAATGAGAAAGGCCGCGCGTTTCAAAAAATAGCGCACGATCGCGCGCTGGAAACCTCTCGGCGGCAGCATATAAACATCGCCGCGATGCAGCGTTATTACGAGAGGCTTGCGAAGGAAAATCTCCGGAACCTGAACCAAACAACCTTTTGTCAAAAAACAGCAGAATCTGTCTGTTCACGGACTTATTCCTGTGCGTACGGCTATCCGATTTTAATGCACTCACACTCAAAACTATCTGACTATTTTAAGATTTCTTGGTGGAAGAGCTCCCCTTTGAAAGCGGATGCGGATATGCATAAGGAGTATAGCCAGGCATTGGCTTATCATTGTAGTAATCCCTGTTTTCCTTAATGTGATCACGAACAGATGAATTATCACAGTTATCAAAGGTATGAATTTTTATATCAGTATCGCTACCATCCAAGGCATTGTTCCACTCATACAAAGGTGCGGAATCTTGAATGCCATCTCCGTCTATATCGGAAGTCCGCCCTATCTGGTCCAAACAAGGATAGCCGGTCGAATCGAGATTACCGTCAAGTTGACTATTGCCATCGCATGTATCCCAGCCGAATCGCTCACATTGATCCTGGACAATTTCCGAACATGACCTGTAATTGGTTACCATGATAGGGTTGGTAAAGTTACCGCCATTTACCGTTGTGAATGTATTGTTATAGATGACTCCGGTACCTCCTCTTAGATTTATTCCACGATAAGCAGATTGTCCATCCATCGTAAACGAATTTTCATAGATCTCATAGCTGTGCACCCCCCTCCCTGGATTATTACAAACATCATGCGTACCTATGGTAATATTAGTCAATTTATTATGACGGAAGACAAAACGGCCGCCAAAGCTGGCATCTATCGCGACATTCCATTCGTTGACGGTTTTAAAGTCAAAGGTGCAATCTTCAACATATACGGCCTTTTCACCACCAAGCGAAAGGGGTCTTGCCCAATCCGTGCTATCATCTGCATGTACCAGAATACAACTAAATGTTTTGTTACCTGTAAAAATGCAGTGATCGATGACTCCATAGGTCCAACTGTACCAACCTATTTCTATTCCAGAGCTTATTTCAAATTTACAATCGTCAATACGCCAGTTTTTGCTATTCCCCCTTATCATGATGATCCCATTAGAACCATCTTGACCAGTAAACGTGAATCCGGTAATTCTGAATGGTTTACTTTCAGTACCTGATATAAAAATCGGCACTTCATTCCACGCAGAACCCGTCGCATCTGTGATAATAGTCTGGTCTATCCCGGCGCCCTGGACAGTAATGTTCTTGTTTGAAAAGTCAATTCCGGATGTCCAGATGCAATTACCTGCCGGCACCAACACCACAGTTCCGTCACTTGCAGAGTCTATGGCCGCTTGCACCTCTGCCTGTGAACAGCCTGAGGCCTTTATGATGGCTCTATCTTCAATGGATTGCGCTTGATTTAAAGAACCGGATTCAACACATGTGAAAGAAAGAAGTGAAATTGCATAGAAAAAATTTTGCAATTTTAGTTTTCTTATGTTAACCATTTTGCTCTCCCTAATTTTGAAAAAACAAACTCGCTTTTTCCGATCTCTCGAGCAATATTGATACCGCAACATGAGTCGAGGATGCAACAATCGCTTACTTATCACAACAAAATAATTGAGAGAAATGCTTGTTTTTCGTTTTAAATTTCAACCACCGACGCCGCGCTTCTTTGATGAGCCTATTTTTGATTTTGGTACCATCTCACGTAACACTGACTTGAATTGCGATATGGGTTGTACGCTTTGATAAGCAACTATGATCAGGAGGAGATATACGGATCCACAAAGAAGAAAAGAAACAATAATTCTGATGAACACATTAAGCTCCAGAAATATCGCAGAAGTCCAATCAACTGAGTACAAAATATACCAGCACAGAAAGCCCGCACCAACTGCACACAAACAGTATCTCCATATTTCTGAGACGAGAGGAGCAAACTTAAGATTTATGGGCCTGCTAGCATACCATAAACCGGGCCCGATCAACAAATAAAACGATACGGTATATGCAATGGTGACGCCAAGAATTCCGAATGGCAAGCCAACAAGAAATGAGAGAGTCGTCACAACAAATGCAATAATACCCCAACGAAACCAGCGATCAGGTCTGCCCAGAGAAAGATGAAGCCACCCATGGGTCGAATACAGCAGCATAATTCCCAGGCTGGCTGCGAAAATGGAGAGTATTTGACCTGTCTTGTTCCACTGAGGCCCTAAAAGCAATAGAGTTAAATCATTAGCTATCAGGAACAACATCGCGCTAATCGGCATTCCAACAAAAGCAATCATCGATAAGGCATGTATATAATAGCGGCGGTACCTTTCAGGATTGTTGCACAATCTGCTCAATGCAGCAACAGCCACACTGGTAACAGGGTGAGTTAATTGATTTGCAGACATGCTAAAAAGATGATAAGCCCTATCATAGAATCCTAATGATTGGGTGCCAAAACGCCATCCGATAAGCATTTTATCGAGGTTTCTGGAAAAATAATTTACAGTGAAATTACCGTAAGTATTGATGGCAAATCTTAGCATAGCCTTGACACCCGTTCTCAGGGCAGGCAATCCAGGCCGCCAGCTGCACAATATCCAGGCACCAACAGCTGTTGCTAACGGCAGGGCAATGCGTCTCGCTACCAAAGCCCAGTACCCCCAACCCAAGCCCGTTAAAGCAATTGCTAAAATTACGCTCAATAATGTGGCTGATACCTGAATAGCAGACACACCGTAGAAATGCATATTCCGCTTCATCAAGGCAAGATGGTGTGTTGACAATCCCGCAAAAATAACGGATGACGCAATTGCGATAGTAATTGATACAAGTCGCGGTTCTTTATAGAAGCCGGAAATAAAAGGCGCAAGAGCCATCAAAAGCAGTGTCAAAGCAAGACTTAACACGAAATTTATCCAAAAAAGCGTGCTGATCAGCTTGTGGTTTATTTCCTTTCGTTGGATAATAGCCTCAGTAAAGCCATTCACGCCAAAATTCTGCAAAAGCAGGCTGAATGCAGTAACCATGGAAATCAACCCAAAATCATCAGGAGCCAGAAGTCTTGCCAATATGATGGTACCGATCATCTGGATCCCGTAAGCTGACATGTTAAAGAATACAACGGCCCCAGCTCCTCTTAAAGCATGCTTTTTTAAATCTACACTTAAGTGATCCGGATGGAAGTATTCGCGTTTTTTCGCTGGCTTCGCTTCAAGAGCGCTCATTAATCAAAAAGAATTTACTATTGAACCTCAACTAGCATAAATTGGTAGCAATCTACCTTAGACTTCTATGCTTTGAATTTCCGGTGACCTGCGTTCCTGTATTGATCCTTGAATCCGAAGCTGCCCTAAACGCGGGAAATCCATGGCAACGAGAATAAAAAAAAACCGCATCAGGTGCACTCCATGAAAGGCCGCTTCCGTAACATTGTAAAACAACACCATGACCAAAAATGTCAGCCGAAATTTGCCGTAGTCGTAGTCAAGCAAAAACGTTCTGGTGCTTTTTTGGTAAGCCGAGATGATGACGACGACAAGCAATAAAGTACCTATCCATCCAAGGTTGAGATAGGTTTCAAGATAGCCATTATGAGACTGATTTGGACGCCACCAATACCTTGCCCAGAACTCTTCGGCTCTGGCGCCTAACCAAAAGCTTTCGTACCCGGTCCCGACAAGAGGATTAATTTCGATATCAATAAGCTGGTTCCAGAGATCAAGCCTTCCCGTCAATGTCATGTCACGTCCCATGCTCGACACAAGAACTTCAACATCAGATAGAAGTATAAGTATGAGAAAAACAAGAGCATAAAAAAGAACCAAACCGCCAATCGCTTTCACATTTCTCTTCATTATGGGTAGTTCTGTCCAGACAAGAATAAAGACACCGGTAATAAAACACATGGTCGAAGTTGCACTGTCGGCCATTCTCAACAGCCATAATACCATGATTAGGAAGACGATATGAATAAATACTTTCTGTTTGTCAAAGTGTGTGTTTCTTTTGCGCCACATTGCGAGCAAGTCCCAGAAGAAATAAATACCGGAAAACAGACATAAAAAACCAAGTCCATTTTTGGTGGTTGCTACCCCGTGGTAATATGCCTCGCCTGTCCAGCGGGAATATGATCGCCCTAAGTCCGGATAGTATTTGATAAAGACGACTGACAAAGGGACAAGCACATACGCGCATCTTCGGAGAACTGTTTTTACGGCGTTGACGGGATCAGATTCGCTAAAGACCACCAGAACCATCACAAGAATTCCAATGGACTTGATCCATCTCTTGAAGGACACGAACGGAAAATCGGACCACACTATACTGATACCGCCATACAAAAACAGCAAAAAAATCCAAACATTACAGTTTAATATCTGTGGCCAGGATATTTTTCTTCTGGATAAGATGAATAAGCCGGCAATGATGAGGACTAAAAAAATGTTTCTGTCAAGAGGACTGCCTTCCAAGAGATCACCTACTTCAGGTGATTCCAAAGGACCTGCCGGATTTAGCCATTGAGAAACAAACCTCGATCCAATAATCAACATCCAAATCAACGGAACCCAGAGGGCGGAAGAAACGTTTGATTTTCCCTTAAAGTCCAGGATAAACAGACACAGTATAAAGAAAATGCATAGAAGAAGAGCTATCTGTGGTGGCATAATGCAGTACCTATCGCTCTTCGAGCAATAGCCGGTGAATAAGTTCGGCAGTCAGAATCTTGTTTATTTCCTTTGTATAGTTTCGATTCCCCTTCATATGCTTCGAGACCATCTCCTCCACAAATTTAGGGTTCAGATATGGTCTAGTTGCAGACCGCCCATCCAGCAAAATCTGTCGCACATAATCTGATAACTGGTCGCGAAACCAAATTCGGAAGTGGGAGAACTTATGGCGTCCCAGGAACAACCTCTCTAACTGCAAAGGTGCAAATGTATGATCAGCTCTTGCCAGCCACTGGTGCATTCCATAGTCGAAGCAGTATTCGGCTTTAAAC
>JABAHS010013241.1_pt1 | contig 14033 bp, 11 predicted proteins | sample 7062111 | NCBI WGS metagenome assembly JABAHS01 (sample SAMN14534600, study PRJNA622989) | marine sediment metagenome | biome: marine biome [ENVO:00000428]; feature: marine pelagic biome [ENVO:01000023]; material: deep marine sediment [ENVO:00002113]; isolation source: pool of 4 deep marine... | reverse complement strand
GGGATCGAACCGCCGACCCTCGCCTTGTAAGGGCGATGCTCTACCAGCTGAGCTAAGCACCCAGGAAAATCAGGTTCGCGGGTTGCCGCGAAATCGACCCCCTGGGTCGAAGGGCGCGCTAGTTTACGGCATCCTTCAGGCCTTTGCCAGCCTTGAATCCGGGAACATTGCTCGCCGCAATATGGATGGCTTCACCCGTTCTCGGATTGCGTCCCATACGAGCTGCCCGAGCCTTCACTGAGAAGGTACCGAAGCCTACCAGCGAGACCGACCCGCCAGAAGCGAGCGTGGACTGGATGGCATCCAGTGTTGCGTCGACAGCCTTCGTTGCATCAGCCCGTGACAGACCAGCCGAGCCTGCTACTGCATCTACCAGTTCACCCTTATTCATGCTTTCACCCTTGCAGATTGATTAAAAGAATTTGCATCAATCCAACGAGCGCTCTTCAAGGCGCAATCCGCTGAATGACCGCGCGTGGCTCCGTGCATCCACAGGCGGCTGCGATGCTTATACCAAGTGGCCTAAACACCGTCAAATTTCCTTTAACCACGCGGGTTTCAGCGTTTTAGTGGGGCCGGACGATATCCTCGGATTTCGACTCTTTTTCGGTCGTCTTCGGCTCGGCTTCAGCCTCCTTCTTGGCCGCCTCGGGAACGGGTAAATGCTGCAGTGCGTGCTCCAGTACCTCGTCTATCCATTTCACTGGAACTATCGTCAGTTTGTCCTTGATGTTCTTCGGAATTTCCGCCAGGTCCTTCTCGTTTTCCTGCGGTATCAACACGGTCGAAATACCGCCGCGATGGGCCGCCAGAAGCTTCTCTTTGAGCCCGCCAATCGGCAGGACTTCGCCCCTCAGCGTGATCTCGCCCGTCATGGCCACATCGGACTTCACGGGGATGTCGGTTAATGCCGACACCAGCGAAGTACACATGCCAACTCCCGCAGACGGACCGTCCTTCGGAGTGGCCCCTTCGGGCACGTGAATGTGCACATCGAGCTTCTGGTGGAAGTCCTCGTCGATGCCCAGAACGCTCGCCCGGCTGCGTACCACGGTCATGGCCGCCTGGATCGATTCCGTCATGACTTCGCCCAGCTGGCCGGTGTATGTGTGCTTGCCCTTGCCCGGAACCACGGCTGCCTCGATCGTCAGAAGCTCGCCACCGACCTCGGTCCAGGCGAGCCCGGTGACCTGCCCGACCTGGTCCTTTTCTTCGGCCCTGCCGTAGCGGAATCGGCGCACGCCGAGGTACTTTTCCATGCTCTTCGGCGTCACCGAGACGCGCTTGTCACGCGGTTTCAGGAGCAGTGACTTCACGACCTTGCGGCAGATCTTGGAAATCTCGCGTTCGAGGTTTCGCACGCCCGATTCGCGGGTGTAATGCTGGATGATGTCGAGCACGGCGCTCTTCGAGATTTGCAGCTCCTCCTCCTTGAGGCCGTTTTCCTTCATCTGTTTCGGAATCAGGTAACGCGTCGCGATGTTGAGCTTCTCGTCCTCGGTGTAACCCGGGATGCGAATGACCTCCATGCGATCGAGCAACGGCGCCGGGATGTTCAGGCTGTTCGCCGTGCAGACGAACATGACGTCCGACAGGTCGAAATCGACCTCGAGGTAGTGATCCTGGAACGTCGAGTTCTGCTCGGGATCGAGCACTTCGAGCAACGCCGACGACGGGTCGCCACGGAAATCCATGGCCATCTTGTCGACTTCGTCGAGCAGGAACAGCGGGTTCCTGACGCCGGTCTTGCCGAGGTTCTGGATGATCTTGCCCGGCATCGAGCCGATGTACGTGCGGCGATGGCCGCGAATCTCGGCCTCGTCGCGCACGCCGCCGAGCGACATGCGCACGAACTTGCGGTTCGTCGCCCGCGCGATGCTCTGCCCGAGCGAGGTCTTGCCGACGCCCGGCGGACCGACCAGGCACAGGATCGGGCCCTTGAGCCGGCGCACGCGCTGCTGCACGGCCAGGTACTCGAGGATGCGCTCCTTGACCTTTTCGAGGCCGTAGTGATCCTCCTCGAGCACTTCCTCGGCCCGCTTGAGGTCCTTGATGACCTTGCTGCGCTTCTTCCACGGCGCCTTCAGCAGCCAGTCGATGTAATTCCTGACGACGGTGGCTTCGGCTGACATCGGCGACATCAGCTTCAGCTTGTTGAGCTCCGAGGTGGCCTTTTCCTTCGCCTCCTTGGACATGCCGGCCTTTTCGATCTTGGCTTCGAGGTCGGCCAGTTCGTTCGGCGCGTCTTCCATCTCGCCGAGCTCCTTCTGAATGGCCTTCATCTGCTCATTCAGGTAGTACTCGCGCTGGCTCTTCTCCATCTGCTGCTTGACGCGGCCGCGGATGCGCTTCTCGATCTGCAGCACGTCGATCTCGCCCTCGATGATGCCGAGGATCTGTTCGAGACGCGATTTCACGTCCTGGATTTCGAGAACGCGCTGCTTCTCGGAGAGCTTCAGCGCCATGTGCGCCGCGACCGTATCGGCCAGCCGGCCCGGCTCGTCGATGCCGGACAGCGACGTCAGGATTTCGGGCGGGACCTTCTTGTTCAGTTTCACGTACTGCTCGAACTGCGCAATGATCGAGCGCACCAGCACGTCGATTTCGCGCTCGTCGAAGCGATCTTCCTCGCTGAGGACCGTGATCTCGGCCGAGAAATGATCGCCGACGTTGTAGCGGTCGATCAGCGCGCGCTCGGAACCTTCGACGAGCACCTTCACGGTGCCGTCCGGCAATTTCAGCAACTGCAGGATGGTTGCGAGCGTACCAACCTCATATAAATCAGAGGGTTGCGGATCATCCATGTCGGCGGCTTTTTGCGCCACGAGCAGGATGCGCTTGCCGGCAGCCATCGCCTTGTCGAGCGCCACGATCGATTTGTCGCGGCCGACGAACAGCGGGATGACCATGTGCGGGTAAACGACGACGTCGCGCAGCGGCAATACCGGCACGCCGTGGGAATCGTCTTCCAATTGAAGTTCTGTAACTTGGTCTTCAGACACCATAGCACCTCATAAGAACAGTCTAGCCGACATATGTCCTAACGCTTCGAATTCAAGCCACAACGAGGATTCAGCGCCCTCCTGGGCTCTGACCCTCTCACTTGTATTCGGTTCGTTTGCGTTTAGGCGCCGTCGGAACCTGTCGGTCTCGGCGGTTGCTGCTGTTCGATGTTCACGGTCGGCGATTCCTCCGACTCGTAAATCACGTAAGGCTTGGTCTCGCCCGTGACGACGGCTTCGTCCACGACCACTTTCTTTGCGCTCGTCGATGACGGCAAATCGTACATCGTATCGAGCAGCACATTTTCTAGGATCGTGCGAAGTCCGCGTGCGCCGGTCTTGCGCTCCATGGCTCTCTTGGCCACGGCCGTCAGCGCGTCGTCACGGAACTCGAGTTCCACGCCTTCCATTTCGAACAGCTTGCGGTATTGCTTCGTCAGCGCGTTCTTCGGCTCGAGCAGGATCTGGACGAGCGCGTCCTCGTCGAGTTCCTCGAGCGTTGCCACGACCGGCAAACGGCCGACGAATTCGGGGATGAGCCCATAGCGAATCAGGTCTTCCGGCTCCACTTCGTGCAGCAGCTCGCCGATCGACTGCTCGTTCTCCTCGGTCTTGACGTCGGCGACGAAGCCGATGCCGCTCTTCGACGAACGGTTCAGGATGATCTTGTCGAGTCCGGCGAATGCGCCGCCACAGATGAACAGGATATTGCCCGTGTCCACCTGGAGGAATTCCTGCTGCGGATGCTTCCGGCCGCCCTGCGGCGGCACTGATGCGATCGTGCCTTCGATAAGCTTGAGGAGCGCCTGTTGCACGCCTTCGCCCGACACGTCACGCGTGATGGACGGGTTGTCCGATTTCCGCGAAATCTTGTCGATTTCGTCGATGTAGACGATACCCGTCTGCGCCTTGTCGACGTCGTAGTCGCACTTCTGCAGCAGCTTCTGGATGATGTTCTCGACGTCCTCGCCGACGTAACCGGCCTCGGTCAGCGTCGTCGCGTCGGCGATCGTGAACGGCACGTTGAGCAGCCGCGCCAGCGTCTCGGCGAGCAGCGTCTTGCCGCAGCCGGTCGGCCCGATCAGCAGGATGTTGCTCTTGGCGAGCTCGATGTCGTCCTTGCTGCGCTCGTCGAGACGGTCGTTCAGGCGCTTGTAGTGGTTGTAAACCGCCACCGACAGCACTTTCTTGGCGCGCTGCTGCCCGATGACGTACTCGTCGAGAATTTCCTTGATTTCCATGGGCTTGGGCAGCTTGTCGTGCCCGGCCTCGCCCGTGTCCTCGAGCTCTTCGCGGATGATGTCGTTACAGAGTTCGACGCACTCGTCACAGATAAATACGGAGGGGCCCGCGATCAGCTTGCGGACCTCATGCTGGCTCTTGCCGCAAAAAGAACAATACAGGAGTTTTCCGTCTTCGTTCTTACCGCGAGAGTCGTCGCTCATACGGGGGTGGCCTCTGTGACTAAAAAAATCAGCGTGTTACAGCTGCCTGTGTATATAACATGCGGCCATTTTTGGTGCAAAGCACCAGCTCCCATAAGCCGAAACCGGTGCGCATAAGTGATTGATTTCGAAAGAATCAGTCCTTTTCAGAGCCACTCATTTCCTTTCGGTGCTCCAAAACGGTGTCGACCAGACCGTATTCGAGCGCTTTCTTCGCGCTCATGAAATTATCGCGCTCGAGATCCTGCTCGATCTGCTCGATCGGCTGGCCCGTATGTTTCGACATGATTTCGTTGAGGCGTTTCTTGAGCTCGAGTATCTCAGTGGCATGGATAGAGATGTCCGTCGCCTGCCCCTGAAACCCTGCACTGGGCTGGTGCACCATGACCCGCGAGTGCGGCAGCGCAAAGCGCTTGCCCTTGGTGCCGCCGGCGAGCAGCAAGGCGCCCATGCTGGCCGCCTGGCCGACGCAGATCGTGGAAACGTCGCAGTTGATGAATTGCATCGTGTCGTAGATCGACAAGCCCGATGACACCACGCCGCCCGGCGAATTGATGTAGAGATGAATGTCCTTGTCCGCGTTCTCGGACTCCAGATAGAGCAGCTGCGCCACGACGAGGTTGGCCATATGGTCCTCGACAGGCCCGACGATGAATACGAGGCGATCCTTCAACAGCCTCGAATAAATGTCATATGCCCGTTCGCCCCTCGGCGTCTGCTCGACGACCATCGGGACAAGATTCAGTGACTGTGCGCTCATTGAGTTACCCGTTTGCTCCTGGGAGATTCGCTAGTTTCTCATGAATGGCCGGAATCAGGAATTCATATATTCGCTGAAGCTGACCTTCTTCTCTGTCGTTTTGCCGGCTTCCATCAGCCAGTCGAAAGCCTGTTGCTCGAGCACCGTCGGCTGTACCTGCTGCACGACCTGCGGCGTGCTCATGTACATCTCGATCATCTCCTCGGCGTTCTCGTAGCCCGCGCACAGCGTCTCGACGTGTTCGCGAATCTTGGCCTCGTCAACGGTGATGTTTTGTTCGGCGATGATCTGGCTGACCAGCAAGCCCAGCCGCACGCGCCTCTCAGCCATGTCGGCAAAATTCTCCAGCGGCGGCGCATGTTCGTGATCCTCGATACCCATGCGTTGCATCGCCTCGTGCTGCATCGAGTGCATTTCCCGGTGCTTGAGGGCCTGCGGAATGTCGATCGGGTTGGCATCGAGCAACGCCGTCATGAGTTGCTCGCGGATATCGCTCTTCGACTTGGCCTCGGCCTCCCGCAGCATGTTTTCGCGCACGTCTTGCTTGAACCGTTCGATGCCGCCCTCCTTGACCTCGAACATTTCTGCAAGCGCATCGTCGACCGGCGGCAGCACCTCCTTCTCGACCCGGTGAACGCTGATGGCAAAATCGACTTTCTTGCCGGCCAGCTCTTCCGCCGGATAGTCCTTCGGAAATTTGACCTTGAAGCTCTTCTCGTCACCCGCCTTGACGCCCTGCAACCCCTTCTCGAAATCCGGCAGCATCTGACCGGCGCCGAGAATAACCGGCACCTCGGTTCCTTTGCCGCCCTCGAACTCTTCGCCTTTGAGCTTCCCCAAGAAATCGACGATGACACGGTCGCCGTCCTTGCTCTTGCGTTCGACTGCGTCCCACGATGCCTTCTGTTTGCGCAGCTTGTCGATCATCTCATCGAGGTCGGCATCGGCGATGGTGACGTCGGGTTTTTCGACCTTGATCCTGTCCAGACCCTTGAGTTCGATCTCGGGCATGACTTCGAAGGTCGCCACGTAGGCGAAGCTGCTCTCGTCCTTCGAGACTTCGGGTTCGATCCTGGGGCCGCCGGCCGGATTCAGGTTTTCCTGCTGAAGCGCATCCGAGTAGCTCTTCTGCATCACCTCGTTGAGGACTTCCTCGCGGATCTGCTTGCCATAGCGCTGCTTGACGACCTTGGGCGGCACCTTGCCCGGCCGAAAGCCCTTGATCTTGGCTTTGCGCCCCCACGATTTCAGGCGCGAATCCACTTCTTTTTCGATACGGTCAGCCGGCAGCTCGACGCGCATACGTCGTTCCAAAGCGCCAGTCGACTCGACAGTCACTTGCATGTTGCTTTTCCCTGGTTGATGGTGCGAAAGGAGAGACTCGAACTCTCACGGGTTGCCCCACTGGCACCTAAAGCCAGCGCGTCTACCAATTCCGCCACTTTCGCATGCCAGCCGGCAATTATAGCAGCTGGACCGTGAAGCGAAATCTCCGGGTGCGTGTCTTATCGTCAGTGCAGGCGCCCAGCCTTACCTCCGTGGAAACTACCGATTGTCAGTCTGACCGGGAGCCGTAGGATCGTTCCAATTATGCCGGCAAACCGAGAAAAAGCGAGTGAAATCAAACGCCAACACAGTGCTCTGTGTTTCGATCGCGCGTTCCCGAAGACCAGGGTGTTTCACCGGCACGCATGTACCCAGCTGCACGATTTCCACGAGCGCGTAGCCGCACTGCCCCGGGAAGAGCGCGACAAGCTGTGGGATACCGGAATCGCGGGAACGCCAGTGCACTACGGCTTTTCCTTCGAGGTTGCCCGATGGCTGGCGCGGCGTGTGCCGGGTTCGGTCAGTATCGACTGGGAGAGCATGGACGATACGTCCCGTCTCGATGAGCTACTGCGACACATCCTGCATGCGGCCGAGGACGAGTACTTCGAATCCGGGCAGGTCGGCACCAGGGAGTGGATGGACCTGGCACGAGGGCAGACGCCCGGCACCGACTTCGACTGGCTGCTCGCACAGCTGCACGATGCCCGCCTGCGAAAGGTGTGGGCGCAGCTGTACGACGCCGCCGAAGTGCAGCTCGCCTGGGATCTGCGTGGCGATCGATATTCCAGGTCGCGGAACGCATTGCCGGCAAAAAATACCCGGACGCGACAAAACGGGATGCGCAAGCGCCCGCGGTCGGCGAAAGCGGCGATCGAAGAGCCTCTCACGTCGATTCGAAAACTGTCGACCCACGAAGGCTCGCGTCTCGTCGATGTCGCGATAGCATCGCTCGCCGTTCGGCACCGGGAGACGTACCACTTCAACTACGCGAATCCCAAAGAGGTTTATCTCGCCGACGCGGGCGAAGGCGTCTCCATTGCTGTTTTCGGCCTGCGGCACGAGCACCGCTTCCCGCTCGAATGCACGATGGGGTTCCTGATTCTCTCGAACGGCGTGCCGATCGGTTACGGAGGCTCGAGCGTCCTTTTTCGCCAGACGAACAATGGCGTGAATATCTTCGACGAATATCGTGGCAGTGAAGCGGCATTTCTTTGGGTACAGGTCATGCGCGTCTATCACCAGCTCGTCGGCTGCACACGCTTCATTGCACACCCCTACCAGTTCGGTGCCGACAATGACGAAGCACTCAAAAGCGGCGCATTCTGGTTCTACTATCGTCTCGGATACCGGCCCGTGCTCGCAGAGGTTCGCGATCTCGCGAAGCGTGAGATGGCAAAGCTGTGCAAGAACACGAGCTATCGCAGCGACATCAAGACACTTCGGCGGCTGACCGGCTGTGACATGCACCTGACCCTCTCCGGCGCCCGGGCAAGCGATCTGTTCGAGGAGCGTTGGCTCGAAACCAGTTCGATGCTGGCAATGGAATCCCTGGGGGCAACCGGCGCCGAGACGCGTTCGAAGGCAGCCGAGCAACTGGTGACGCAGGTGGCCCGGGACCTCGATATCCGGTCTCTCGAGCGCTGGCCGTCTGCCGAAAGGCGCGGATTCAGACGGATTGCGCCGATCGTCGCGGCCGCGGCGCCCGCGTCGTGGTCGAAGGACGACAAACGCACGATGCGTGAACTGCTGCGTGCCAAGGGCGGTAATGAGGAAGCCCGCTATGCCAGGCTGTTATCGGAGCACGGTAAGTTCCTGAAAATGCTTAAGAAAGCCTGTCAGAACGCCAGTTAATAAGTAAGACCGCCATCACGGCAGTCCCGGCGCCGGATTGCTACGGTGTCGGCATGAAAGGACGAATTCTCCTCTCGCTGTTTGCCCTGCCGTTCCTTGGCGTCGGCGTGTGGATGCTGGTTTCGATCAGCAGCGCGTTTATCGATGTCGCACGCATGAGCGACTGGGTGCAGGTCGAGGCTCGTCTGCTCTTGGCGGGATACGAGACTCACAGCGGCAGCGATTCCAAAAGCTACGAGGCGTACGCCGAATACGTCTACCATGTCGGCGGCCGCCGTTACGTCGGCGATCGCGTTTCCGTGTTCCGCGGATCGGATAACATCGGCGATTATCAACAGGACATCGGGCGCAACCTCGCCGCCGCTCACTCGCGCGGTGAACTGATTCTCGTGTACGTCAATCCGGACGATCCCTCCGAGGCGATCATCGACCGCGGCATTCGTTGGGGCCTGGTCGGTTTCCGATCCATTTTTCTGTTCGTCTTCGGTGGTGTGGGCCTCGGCCTGCTGATTGCCGCGTGGAAAGCGCCGAAGGAAAAAGACGAGACGCTGCCGATTTACAGGGACAGCCCGTGGCTCCTCAATGACGATTGGCAGACGGCCTCGATCCGATCGAACTCCAGATCGTCGATGTATTTCACGTGGGGCTTCGCGGCCTTCTGGAACCTGGTTTCGGCGCCCCTGCCGTTTATCGTGTACCGCGAAATTGCAGAGTCAGGTAACTGGGCGGCACTGTTCGGCGTCCTGTTCACGATCGTAGGAATCGGGCTCATGGCCTGGGCCATACGCCGCACACTCGAGTGGCGCCGCTTCGGGCCGGCACCCGTGACGCTGGATCCGTTTCCGGGGTCGATCGGCGGACACGTTGGTGGAACGATCGACATCAACATGCACGCTCGATCCGTTTCCGGGATCGATCGGCGGTCATGTCGGCGGCACGATCGACATCAACATGCCATTCGACCCGAACGCGACATTCCAGCTTACGCTGGCGAACCTTCACAGCTACGTCAGCGGCAGCGGCAAGAACCGGAGTCGGCGCGAGAAGGCAGAATGGCAGGACAAGATCGTCGCGCACGCCGAGCCCGGCATGAGGGGCACGCGACTGACATTTCGTTTCGACGTACCCGAAGGCTTGGACCCGGCGGACGCCGAACAGGACGAGAGCTATTACATCTGGCGCCTGAGCCTGACGGCAGAGTTGCCGGGCACTGACCTGAACCGGGACTACGAGATTCCGGTCTATGCGACGGCGCAGCAGTCCCGCCATCTGTCCAGCATCGCCGTCGAAAGAGCCCGGGCAGAACAAAGCTCAATCGACGCGGAATCGGTTCGCGAAATCGTCAACCTGGGCCACGGCGCGATGGGCAAGCGGATGTTCTTCCCGATGGGCCGATTCCTGAGCGCATCGATCGGCGGTGTGATCGTCGGTGCCATGTTTGCCGCGGCGGGCTGGTACCTGATCACCAAGGAAGGCCATACGATATTCGGCAGCGTCTTCGGCGGCCTCGGCGCGTTGATCGCCCTCTGGTGCATCTACGCGATATTCAATTCCCTCGAAGTACGCCTGGAGGGTTCACGTATCGTGACGGTGCGCCGCTGGCTGGGCATTCCTGTCGGCCGCAAATCAGCGCAGGCGGGCGACATCGTAAAACTGAAGAAGAAAAACTATCTCAAGACGCAATCGGGCGGCCGGCACGTTATCTTCTACAACATCGTCGCCTCCGACCGGGACGGAAACACGCTCATTCTCGGCGAGGGATTCGAGGGCGAGAGTCAGGCTAACGCCGCGATCGAGCTCGTTTCGAAAGAGTTCGGCATTCGTTTGCCGGTAAAGCACCCGCAGCCCGAAGCCGATGACGGCCTCCTCGGCGCCGATGTATTGACCGCCGATAACTAACGGCGAGACCTACTCGATCTGCCAGATGTCGCCTTCGACTTTCTCTCGGGTGAACTGGAAGATCGTACCGTCTCTCGACAAGTGCGCGTGGTCGATCGTCTCTCCCAGATCGAACAGAAGGCGATGATCGTCGCTTCCAAAATCGTTACTGAAGACCTTCTGGTGATCCGACAGATAAAGCACCGAGCGTCCGTCGGGCGACCACAGCCCGTGTGCGTCCTGTGTCGGTGCCGTCGTGATACGCCGCGTCTCGGAACCGTCCTGGCGCACGGCCCACACATCCCGGTCACCCTTGGCAATCGACGTGAACAACAACCACTCGTCGTCCGGTGACCACCGCGCCGTATGGCCCAGCATGCCGATGCTCGTCAATTGCCGGGCGTTGCCGCCGTCGACATCCATGACCCACACCTCGCTCTGGCCGCTTCGGTCGCTCGTAAATCCGATTCGGGCTGCATCCGAGGACCAGTAGGGGTTGATGTCGTTCGAATCGGCCGGAGTAATCGGCACGGGCGAACCGCCGGCAAGCGACAGGATGTATATGTCGTTATTGCCTCTTGCGTCGGAGAAGAACGCGATCTTGCTGTCATCGGGCGACCAGACGGGCTGCAAGTCATGGCCCTCGAGGCTCACAAGCTGGACTGGCGATGCGTTCCCGTCGTGCAGCCAGATCTCGGCCCGGCCGTTTCGATCGGAGGTGAACACCGTTCGCGTATTGTCCGCCGACAGCGACGGGGCGAAATCATTCCAGGAGGCGCTCATTAGCCGTTTCGGTTCATCGCCGAAAGTCAGAGTTGCGGGATCGACGTCCACCTGCCACAGGTTCTCCAGCCGATGCAAGGTCACGTAGGCAAGCGTGCCGTCGGCAGCGACGGCAGGGTCGAAATCTTCGCCCGCGCCCAAGGTCACCTGGACCGGGGCGCCTCGCGCCTGCTGCCGTTTCATGTCGATATCGATTTGCCAGAGATCCAGCGCCCCACCCCTGTCCGACGCAAAGACGATACTGTCCTCGTCGGCCCATGCCGGCGCCATATCGCGGTAAGTGCCGTCGGTCAGTTCAAACTGCGTCCCGCCGCCCGACGAGACAACAATGAGTGAAGCAGCGCTCGCCTGAGTGTCGGACTGGCGTTCGTAGACGATCCAGTCTCCGTCGGGCGACCATGCCGGCCGAATATGGGAAGCAACATCGGCATTGTCGCTCGATACTTGAGATTCGACCTCACCGGTCGCGCTTGCTATCCATATTCGCCGCGATCCGCCGCGACTGCTGTCGAATGCAAAGCGCTTGCCATCGGGCGACCAGGAAGGATTGAAGCCATCGTCGAGCAATTTGCGCGGCTCGCCGCCAAAAGCCGGCATACTCCAGATGTCACCGCCAATCGTATAGCCATAGAAATCGCTACGATCGAGCGCAGTCGAGTGGCTGCGTGATGATACGAACAGAATCGTGCGACCGTCCGGTGACCACGCTGGCTGTACGTCTTCAGCGGAGTCGGAGGTCAGCTGTGTCGGCTGCCCGCCACGATTCTGCAACCACAGGTCCCGATTGCCGGATCGTTCCGAAACGAAGACGAAACTGCCGGAATCCGGAGACCATGACGGACCGTCTTCATAGAACGAATTTGCCGTGATCCGCCGGCTGGGCCGGCCTTCAAACAGGTTTTTCGCAACCGACGCCGACATCTCGTCACTGGTTGCGAAATCTCTTGTCGAAAATACGAAGATCGCGGCTGCGGCAATTGCTGCGAGAAGAGCCAACTCGACTTTTGATGCGCGTTGCTGGCCCTTCTCACCGTGATACCAGGCAAGAACCACCGCGGCCACGAATCCGAACACGAGGGCTACGGTCAGGCGCCGCAACCAGACATCGGGCCATGCAAAAATTCCGAAGAGTAGCTCGGCCACCTGCAACAGAACCCAGGCGGCTGCGACATAGGCAATCGCCCACTGGACGATGCGCCTGTCTTTCAGGCGGCGGAAAAGGCCGGGAGTCGCAGCTTCATCAGGCATACCCGGCTTATTCTAGTTGAGGCTGCCGCGGCAGGCACCTAAATTACGCTGAGGATGGTCGGCAGCGCGAACGCGACGAATATCGCCAGAATCAGCGCGTAGCCAACGATTCCGGGCTCTGAACTGGATGTGTGGTTCATTTCGCTCTCCCTACACGTTTTGCTGTGATGTAAGGATCGCGCTTCGAGCCGTCAAAGGCCTGACCGCTTAGTGATCTATTCCTGACGTTTTGCTGATGGGCCCGGAAATCCTTACCCTTGGCGCCAGATGACCCTGATCGACATACCGACCGAGCAAACCACCGCGGCGACAGACCTGCTGCTAAGCCTGCTTGCCGTAATCAGCCTGGCGTACCTCCGGCGCCGCGGACCGACGGGGTTTCGGGCGTTGCTGTGGCGCAGCGTCCTGGCGCTTCTGGCTGCTGCGACCTTTCTCGGTGCGATTGCGCATGGCCTCGTTCTCGGCGAGGCTACCTACACGGCTGTCTGGAACAGCACCTACCTGGCGCTTGCCCTGCTCGTTGCCGCATTCCTCCTCGCCGCCATTCGCGACGCGTTTGGCGATTCGCACGCCCGCCGTGCTTCGCCATTCCTGCTGGTCATAGCGCTGGGGTTTTTTGTCTACTTCCTCGTCGACCCCGAAAACTTCCGGCCATTCATCCTTTACGAAGTGGGCGCAATGCTGTTGTCGCTGGCGGGCTTTCTGTGGCTGAGCTGGAAAAAGTCCCTTCCCGGAGCCAGCTGGATCGCGGCGTCGATCGCCGTCAACATACTTGCTGCCGGAGTCCAGGCCGGCGGCTCGGTCAGCTTCACCCTGATCTGGCCGTTCGATCACAACGGCGTGTTTCACCTGATCCAGATGCCGGGAATCGTCTTGCTGGTGCGCGGACTCCGGTCCGGCACTGGCAATTGAAGGAAGTGGTGGGCCCCCGGGGAATCGAACCCCGAACCTGCGGATTAAGAGTCCGTTGCTCTGCCTAATTGAGCTAGAGGCCCGTATGCGGATAGGATTGCCGCGTCGGCGTGTCGTCGCCGGTTCGGACGCGGGATACTAGCAAAAAAATTGAGGACAGGGGCATGAAAACACTGATTCTGGCTGTGACGGCCGTGTTGGCATTCGATGCACTTGCTGACCCGGCGCAAGCTGTTCGCTGCCGCGAAATCGGCTTCAGTATTGCCGCAGAATCGCGCGATGCCGAGCGCTTCGAATCCTTTATCGATGACGATGCCCGATTCGTGAGCAACACGGTGTTGCGGGGCCCTGCCGAAATTACGGAAGCCTGGAGTGTCTTCTTCGCCGAGGAAGGCCCGACCATCAAGTGGCGGCCAAAAATCGTCGAAGTACTCGAGGACGGCAAGCTGGCGCTGTCGCGCGGAACGTATCGCGTAAACACGCCCGATGCCGATGGCAATGCCGTCGAGAGCTGGGGCACATTCAATTCGATCTGGCGTTTGCAGGACGACGGCAGCTGGAAGGTCGTCTTCGATGCCGGCAGCCCCGCGGCGGAAGCAACGGGCGAAGAAGAACGCGCGTTGCTCGACGAAGAAAATGACTGCTGAATGAAGTGGGGTGGACGATGGGACTCGAACCCACGACGACCGGGATCACAACCCGGGGCTCTACCAACTGAGCTACGCCCACCACTGGTCTGTCTAGTTTACTTCATGCCAGCAAAGCTGGCGCGCCCGGCAGGACTCGAACCTGCAACCCTCGGCTTAGAAGGCCGATGCTCTATCC
>JABAHS010100937.1_pt1 | contig 14037 bp, 10 predicted proteins | sample 7062111 | NCBI WGS metagenome assembly JABAHS01 (sample SAMN14534600, study PRJNA622989) | marine sediment metagenome | biome: marine biome [ENVO:00000428]; feature: marine pelagic biome [ENVO:01000023]; material: deep marine sediment [ENVO:00002113]; isolation source: pool of 4 deep marine... | reverse complement strand
CCACATTTCCCGAACTTTTTCGGGGTCAGTCATAAATGTGATCTGTATTTTCTCAATGAACGGCAGTTCGCTTTTAAACAGCTTAAGCAAGACTTTTCCGATCAGTTCGAAGGAGTTTAAGCCTTTTCGAAAAGATTTCTTGTTTAGCCGTAGCCAAATGTCGTAGCGCTGGTTTAGGTGCATAAAGCCCTCGATGTAATTGGAGTATTCGTGGATGCGTCGTTCGATAACGCCTTCAAGGTCTTCTTCAACATCCTTGCCAGCAACTTCGACGTATATACCAAGTGGATGGGTGCTTCCCTCCTCCATGTCTTTGATGTCCGGTCCGATCACTGTAATTTTTTTGTCCTCAATCTCGTCTAGGCCTTTGGTCTTAACCAGCTCAAACTTGCGTTCTTGTTTAGGACCGCCTAACTCCACTTGCATGTCAGGTCTTCGAACCCGCTCTCCCTCATAGATTACTCCAACATCTACTGGAATATCTTCAAACATTGACATTTTCATTCTCCCCTAACTTGTTTAGAAAGGTTTTAAGGCTTTCACTCCACTCCTTGTGTGGAGCGTTTAGAAACGTCCAAGTTGTTATGGCTCTTTTTTTCCTCATTCAAAATTCTCCTCACAATTCTTTTTCGATTGTAATAATTGCGACGTCTGGGCATACGGTTTGACAGAAGCTGCAAAGCGCACATCTAGTTTCATCTACTAATTTGGGTGGATAGGCTCCCTTTTCGTTAAGCTCCTCAGAAACCTCCAGCACATCTTTGGGACAGAACTCTATGCAAAATCCGCATCCTCTGCAACGCTCCTTTATTATACGGATTTCAGCTCGCCGGACCTTGGTTTTGTCCATGTCTAATGGTTCACGCCATATTCTTAACGGCATGACAGTCACCCAGCCTCTTCAAACAGTGTTTTCGATTTTTCAATTTCTTCTTTGCTCACCTTGTCCACGATGCTCTGCATTTCCNNTGCAAACGATCCTTGTTCAACCCTAACCTTTCCATCTTCTTCCACAGTTTTTCAACCCTTCGTTTGGTTTGGTAATTGGCGTTTATGTAGTGACAGTCGCCTAGGTGGCAACCAGCAACCAACACGGCAGCGGCTCCCTTCGCAAAGGCTCTCTCCAGAAATTTTGGAGCTACTCTGCCTGAGCACATGGTTCGGATGATGCGCACGTTGGTGGGGTACTGCATCCTGCTTACTCCTGCAAAGTCGGCGCCGGCGTAGGAGCACCAGTTGCAGCAGAAAGCCACGATCTTTTTGTCTGCGTTTTGCTCGGTTGCGGCGTTGATCTGAGCGAAAATCTGTTCGTCGGTGAAGTGGCGCATGGTTATTGTGCCAAAGGGACATTCGGCGCCGCAGGTGCCACATCCGGCGCACGCAGCTTCTATGACTTCGGTTTTTTTCAGTTCTTTGTCTACGGTGATGGCATTGTATGGGCAAACTCTGGCGCAAAGCCCACAGACCTGGCAGTTTTCCATGTCCACGATTGGTGTTAGAGCTTCTACTGTTACCTTACCCTTTGCCATCAAGATGCTTGCGCGGGCTGCTGCGGCGCTTGCCTGCGTCACGCTGTCTTTGATATCCTTTGGGGATTCGGCGCAGCCCGCAAGGAACACTCCTCCTGTTGGTGTGTCTACGGGTTTCAGTTTTGGGTGAGCTTCCATGAAAAATCCGTCTGAGGTTCTGGACAACGTGAATAAGCGTTGGATTACGTCGCTGTCTTGTCTGGACTCGATGCCTATGGACAGAATTACCATTCCAACGCTGACTTCGTACAACTCTCCGCGCAACGTGTTTTCTCCAATTAGAACTAAATCATTTAATCTCCCGTCTTCAATGATCTCCGCGGGCAACCCACGGATAAATGTCACGCCTTCCTCCTTAGCCCTCTTGTAAAGCTCTTCAAAGCCTTTTCCGAAGGCTCGTATATCCACGTAGAAAACGTAGATTTTGGTTTCAGGCCAGTGCTCCTTGATGAGAAGAGCGTCCTTAATCGTGTTCATGCAACACACGTTGCTACAGTATAAGTGGCCGCTCTTCGCGGAGCGAGAGCCAACGCATTGAATGAACGCCACGGTCTTTGGAATCTGCATGTCGCTTGGTCGAATTAGATGTCCTCCGGATGGTCCACCTGCGTTTATCAAGCGTTCAAATTCTAGAGAGGTGATGACATTTGGAAACTTTGTGTATCCATAAGTCATGAGAGAGGTTGGATCAAACACGTCAGCTCCAGTGGCAACAATTATTGTGCCAACATCTAGCTCCACAGTTTCCGGCAACATGAGGAAATTGACGGTATGTCTTTCACAAGCATTTATACACTTGTCNNGCTTGGGCGAAAGGTATGTAGATCGCATGTCTGGTCGCTAAGCCAACGTCGAACTCGTTTGGCGCCACTACCGGGCATACAGATGCGCAGTCGCCACAGGCTGTGCATTCCTCTGTGACATATCTAGGTTTCTTCAACACCTTCACCTTGAAGTTTCCAATGTATCCTGTAACCTCGGTGACTTCGCTGTTCGTTAACAACTCGATGTTTGGGTGTCTGCCAGCGTCTGACATCTTCGGGGCAAGAATGCAAATCGAACAGTCCATGGTTGGAAACGTCTTGTCGATCTGAGCCATCCTTCCACCTATGCTGGGCTCCTTCTCCACAAGATACACTTTGTAGCCTGTGTCAGCTAAGTCCAGTGCTGCCTGAATACCCGCAACACCTCCGCCAATGACCAAGGCTTTTCGGGTTACAGGGACCACAAGCTCTTCTTGAGATTCAAGTAGCGCTGCCTTCGCAACTGCCATTCGAACCAGATCTTTAGCCTTTTCCGTTGCCTTCTCTTTCTCATAGAGGTGTACCCAACTGCAGTGTTCCCGGATATTGGCCATCTCGAAAAGATACTTGTTTAGACCAGCTTCTTCGCATGCGCGTCGAAAGGTGGGTTCATGAAGGCGAGGTGAACATGACGCTACAACCACACGATTCAGTTTATGTTCTTTGATGTCGTTTTTGATGAGTTCTTGACCTGGATCTGAGCAGGTGTATCGGTTATCCTTTGAAAGCACAACGTGGGGGAGGGTAGCCGCAAATTTTGCCACCTCTTCGCAGTCCACAGAGCCCGCTATATTTAGTCCGCAGTGACACACATACACGCCTATTCTGATTTCCTCACCAGAATTAGGGTTGGATTGTGGCGCTTTCATTTAGGAATCTCACCTCTGAAACGGGTTTCCAAGAGATTTTTCACCTTCCCAAATCACTTTGCTTCCAACCCACTTATGATCACTTTGAGACAGTCAATCCAGTATTTGAGGGAAGAATTTGAAAAGGAGCACGTTGCATGGGGCTGATAAAATCTGCCTAAACTTATAGTCTTAAGGTCTGAGGAAGCGTGTTTGAGCGATGACAGGATCACCCACTCCATGTAGTATGGAATTCCTATGAACAGCGCGAGGTCATACTGTCCCATTCCGTCCAAACCTTTCCACTCGGGATCTTGAAGTCTGTTGGTGATGTCCATGATTGACATCCAAGTTGCGGGTTGAAAGCTCCTTTTAACGAACTCGCCAAACATGTGCGCCGTGGCTACCACAGGTATTTCCGCCGTCNNNNACAGCTTCATGTCCGACAATGAGTATGGGGCGCTTCGCCGTCTTCACCATAGTGACAACGACTTCTGGCTTTGCAAATACGAGGGCTTTCTTTGGACCTGGGATCTCCGCTCTCTGCCAGGGTTCCGCGCTCATGTTCACTCCTTCCTTTTCCTAATCAATCTTGGCAGGATTGTGGGATCGGGAATCGTTCTCTCCTTCCATTCCTTTTCCTCCAAAATCTTCATAATCTCATCCTTCATTGTGATCGGGATATCAGCGACTGTGCGGACGAAAAGGTGGATATCGTCGGGCATCGTGCCATAGAGCCGCTTATGTAGGTCGCAGTAATGCGTGAGCTTTATTGCCCGGCCCTTCGTTGTGTCACTTGGCCTTATACATAGCTTCGCAATCATAACCATCGCCTCTTCCTTAGTCTCAGCGGTGTAGAACAGGTGTTCAGGCGCTGGACCCACGTAAACTCGATCTCCAGTGCGGGCGTCGTAGACGTACCAGTCTTCTTCATGGTCTTTTCTGCCGAGAAGCATGCGTCTATACTTGGATCCGTGAGGCCCAACTATGACTGGTATGCCTAGTCTCCAGAAGCCGCTGGCTATTGATTGAGCCTTTTGAGATAGGGCACCCCACGACACTCCTACGGCGCCAACTCTGTTCAGAATGTAATCGGCAATTTCCTCATAGTTTGCGCGTAGATTGCGTCTAGCAAAGATGCTTGCAATCTTGACGGCTGCCCCAGATATGTGAGGGTTAGAAACGCAAGAACCAACGTTTGAAAGCCCCCCAGCATCAAAGTCTCCAGGATACATTTCATATGGGGTTTTTCCCTCCTCACTCTTGTACATGGCGATGGACATGGCGGAACAACCTGAGGCAACCACAATGTATCGGCGCTTCGCGAATTCGGAGCACATTTCCGCCACCTCTTTTCCACCGTGGGGATAGTTGGCGCATCCTACAAACCCCACTACGCCAGGTATTTCTCCCAAAACAATGGGGCTGCCGACTTTCCGTATTTCCAAATCTTGTACGGCGCCTCGTCCAGCTCGAATCTTAAATTTCTCTTCCTTTAACTTCTTTTCCGCCGCCTTTATGATAAAGGTGTGTATGGACATGCCGGCGCGGCAGGCGCTCTCACAGCGCGCGCAACCCACACATTCTTCGTAAAGGTCCGCAAGCTTTTTCAGACTTCCTGCAGCCGCTTCTATCATCGCTTCTGGAATAGGTAGATCGTTCGGACAAGCCCTTCTGCAATCATTGCACTCTCCAATGGATGCACATTCCTTAGCTCTCTCAATTACTTCATTGACATCCGGGATAACTCTGAACTTCTTCCTTTTAGGAGCGACCTCGACAGAGGTTCTCACCGCCACCTCGCCAGCCTTGGCTGGGTCAAGAATGAGTACGCCGGGCACTCTTGCCTCTACAAGATCTGTTACGATCTTGTCTACTGGATCGCGTGTTCGATTTTGCAGCCCCAAACAGATTTTGTTGCTTGTCACGATAACCGGGGCCTTAATCTTTTGCGCCTCAATCAAGGAGTCTACGCGTACGCATTGCTCGTCAACAACTATGACGTCTGGGACTCCGCTTCTGATGAATCTAAGTTGCCATGAGATAGGTCCAACTATCTTGGCTTCGGGGCTTCGCCTGGTCAAGTCATGGGCAGTGCAACACAAGCCGCAGACTTCAACCTTACCGTGCAAGCCATTTGCCTTAAGATAGTCCACGATTTCAATGGCTGGCGGAACATTGTGCCCAATGCACGCGATAACTGGTTTCTGTAGGTCGACTACGCCAAATCCTATATCTACGAGCGGGGCTTCGGGGTCCGCCTTTGGAAAGCCGTAGGCCGCAATCTGAGCCATATCTGCGACTTCCATTCCAACATGGTCTATCATTCCCGCCTGAAGCACCTTAGACTCGAAGTCGATGTTGTTACCTTCTTGTCCAGTGTGGGTCGATGATAGCAGATGGGTGATCTGGCTTTCGACGTAGTCCAAGATGTCTTCTAGGTCTCCAAGATTCTTTGGTCGGATGCCGCAGACTAAGCGGGTAATGGGGGCCTCCACCTCGACGGTCACCCCGCCGATGTCGATGGGAAATCTTCGACCATACTTCTCGATCAAGTGTTCAACTAGATGTCTGGCATGAGCAGCATGAGCTGCGGCTCCTATGCAGCAGCCTAGCAGGAAGAGGCGGGACTGCTGCGCGGTCATGTCTATTCCACAAGCTCCACGCTTTCCACCAGTTAGGTCGCACTTGCCGAGAGTGCAGAGGCAGCATACGTCGCAGAAGGGCATGTAGAGGGGTTTGTAGCGTTTTAAGAGTTTTAAGTCCCATTCTCTGAGGTCTGTTATGGATGGAAACGGAGTTGGACCAATAGGTTCAGTCCACTTTTCTTCGAAGATTCTGCCTATTGAAAGCTCTAGGTCCTTTACAACTCCGATAGCTGTTTTCAATTCCTTTATTTTGATGTGTGCAGCTTTTTTGGACATTCAGCGCACGGCCGAAATGTTGAATCTGTGAGTATTGGGAGCGCATTATTTAACCTTTCTGAAGAGCTGTCGCAAGTGTAGAAAAGACTAAGTTTAGACTTTACTCATCTATTACTTAAAGATAACAGTCTTGACAAAAGTAAAAAGGAAATTAATCATTAGTGTTTTCTGGAAAGGCAACGTTAGTAAGACCATATTAGTGGCTCTGATGTCTACATCAATTCTGAAAATTATACTTCGTCAGAAGCAGGTTCAACACCGAAACGGAGAGAACGCTGGAAGAAGAGGCAAAAAACATCGGCATCGAATTTGTCCGGGTTTCGCACGGGCACATGGCCAATCGCAATTTCTGAATCCGAAATGGCCCAACATCAGTTATCCAATTGCCGATTTAATTTTAGCTAGTACACATTTAACAATTTGAAGAAAGACTCTGAGTTATCGTTTGTCATAACCCGCTTTTTCCATTAGTTTTTTCACGGAGATGTAAGCGGGAGAAGTTGACGGTAGATTTAACAGAGATTTTCCAGCAAGAACATATTCCTCAACCCTTTCGTCATAAGCTATCTTTCCAAGGTATTCTAATTGCGTAGTCTTTTCGACTTGACTCTCTAGGTTTTCTGGAAATCTGAAGCCACCAATTACGTAAAAGTTTTTGAAGTCTATCTTGACTTCTTTGGCCACGCGGTACGCACGTTTAACGTGGTCGAAGGATTTCTTAGAGGGGTCGATTACGTCGAAGACGTCGTCAATCCTTACTGCAATTCTTCGGTTTAGGTGTTCCAAGCCTGCTGGTGAGTCGATCAGCACATATCTGTAGTTTTTCGATAAGGATTCTAAAGCTCCTTTCAGTGCTGCGTCTGGTAGACAGTAGCATCCTTCAATCCATTTTGTTCCAACGGCAATGAAATCGAAATAGTCGCCTTCGTACATGCCTTTTTCCCATATTCTGCTTTCAATTCGTTCAGTGGGTGGAACACCAACAGTAGTTCCGCCTTCTTCCAAGAAAGTTTCCACAAGTAAATCTGAAATGGTCTTCTTTCCAACCTCTTCTAGGTCTATACCAATCATCTCGCCGAGGTTTTGATCGGGATCCACATCCACCAAAAGCAGGGGAGTGTCTCCAATTTCAATAAAGTATTTGGCTATTAAAGCAACGAAGCTTGTTTTTCCAGTTCCACCGCGACCCATGATGACAAGCGTTTTCACGTTGTGCTCAATCTCCTTTGCCAGTAATCTCCTTACAGCTTGTTAGTTATCTTTTATGCTTAGCTTTTCACTCAAATTTTGTATAACGCGCAAAGCAGCCGATTCCCTGTATTTAAGAGGGGTTTCTCCACGCATTTCCGCCTCCACTACATTTTGGTCGAACGGCACAAGGTCAAGAATTGCCAAACCGTTTTTTTCTGCGAAGTCTTTGACAGTTTCCTTTTGAATTTTGCTTCCTATCTTGTTTCCAACTAAGAAGACCTGCTTTGTACCTGCGCCCGTAGCTAGATTATGGATGTGTCTGGCAGTTTCTAGGGATTTCATGTTTGCATCTGTGACAACTAACATTGTGTCCACGTATTGTGCTGTCCCTCTGCCTAGATGCTCAACACCCGCCTCCATGTCGATGACAACCACTTCGTTTCGTTCCACCACTAAATGACGGAGCATAGCACGAACAACAGAATTCGCTGGACAAGTGCACCCTGAACCCACAGACCGTACAGTTCCCATGACAATTAAGTTCACGTCAAAAGGGGTCTTTACCGAAAATTCATTGATGATATCCACTACTTTAAAGGAGAGACGATAAACGCCCGGATATCCAGTACTCGTTTTAGATTCGATTAACTCTTTGTTTTCCGAAATCGGCACTATGTTGCGTGCTTCCTTCAATGGCAAGCCTAATGTCAAAGAAAGATTTGGCGAAGGATCAGCATCAATAGCGATTGTTTTCAGCCCTCTACTTGCGAAGGAGTATGCTAAACCTCCAGCGATCAGAGTTTTGCCCACACCACCCTTACCAGAAACTGCGATTTTCACCTGTTTTTCCTCGTTTTCACTCGGTTTTTCGGTCTTATTTACGTTTCCTAAAGTAGAGTAAACCGTCTTTTTCGCAGATGTATTCAAAGCCAGCTTCAACTAATGCGCATGCTTCTTTGATTGTTTTGGCAACTCTTGAAGTGTACTCGCGCGCGCGTATGTTACTGTTGTGCCACAGTCACATAGGCTTTTAAGATACCGCATCCATGCTAAGCAAGAAATACGTCATCAAAATATCATAAGGCTGTAAGGTGAGAAATCTGTCTAAAGAAGATAAAATGTTGGGGGAGCTTACAAAGATACGTGAGCTGCTGACGCCAGCACCGTCTCCGCCACCTCCGAAAGGCATGTGGAAGGAGTTCATGGACTTCATTTCAAAATACAAGGTCATGGGTCTTGCTGTCGCCTTCATTATAGGTCTCTATCTAGGTGCTCTAGTACAGTCTCTCGTGGCGGACCTAGTAATGCCAATAATAGGTCTTGCTTTGCCTGGCCTTGGGAATTTGGCGACCTACACGATTACTGTTTCTGGCCAAGATTTCGGTATAGGAAGCTTCTTGGTAGCATTGATAACCTTCATCATCGTAGCCTTCGTAATCTTCATACTAGTGAAAGTCACCAAACGATGGGGAATAGAATAGCCTTAACTACCCCCTCTTTTTTCCATCCAACAACACCGAAACGCCTCCCCGCGCGCGCCTGAATTGTAGAGCCGACACCAAAAAGATATTTTCCCAGAAATGCCAGAATAGATCTGCAGGAACGAGAAATTCACAAAAGGCAAGCGCGCGCGCATTTTGTCACCCATTTTTGGCAATATTCAGGTTTATCTTTTTGAAGTGGTTGATGAGGAACCAAACAAACAAACGTCAAACAAAGCCTTTATATTTGGCAGTATGCGCCCGCGCGCAAGCGCAATTATTGACGAACACACCGATAAGAAATATTAATTCTCCCACAAGACACAGCGTTCCTGCCAGTAGTGAGTATCTAGCGTATTCATATGTCATCCACACAAGCAGAACTGAAAGGAAAAACAAAATCAGGTATGTCCTAGTTGGTCCCACTTTCCGCATCAAGAGGAGAGCTAAGGGATTCCTTTCTTCATACTTCTCTGGAATATATGCTTGTAAAAGATGATACGACATGATTTTCTCCAATGCACTAAACAATATGATCGCCAATGATAGGACTTGGTGCATATCCACCCCGTTAGAAGGTTGAGCTCTAGCTTACTTAATAGATATTCCATACGACAAAATATGTCGTCTTCTCAATATCCAATAGAAAACAAGGCGAACGCATTTGGCATTCGAATGGAGAAATAAGTGCTTATCTGGTATTCATACTGAGGGTTCATAATTCTTTAGTGTCTCTAGTCCGACAGTTCAGGTGTGAAGCAATCAAAAAAGCAGCCATCTGGTTTAAGATATGAGGAGGTGAAATCGCTAGGCAATTAGTCGAATTCGGAAACGTGTTCATTGTTCTTCTATGTTCACCAGATTCGATGTGCCATGCTTTATGATTAATTTGGCGTAGTGATTGTTGAGTGAAAAAAGATGATTCACCTAATGCGATCGTCGCTTAAAGTGCTTGTTTACCTGTTTATGTTAGTGATGATGCTAGTTCTTCCATTTGTAATTCAATCCTCGCTGGCGAGTCCTAGCGCTCCTGTTGCCGACTTTACATATTTGCCCGGAACTCCAGTCGTTAGCGAGACAGTGACCTTTGACGCCTCGCTTTCAACACCTGACGGCGGAACCATTGAAAGTTACATTTGGAGCCTTGGCGACGGCACGCCTTTGGTGATAGAGGCCGATCCGGTTACAACGCATCAGTATATGGAGGAAGGGGTTTATTCAGTGAGTTTAGTCATTGTGGATAGTGAGGCAGAGATAGATTCTACTACAAAGAATGTGACGGTTAGCTCGCCAGCATCGAGTTTGCTGGTTTTTGCTGAGGCTGCGAGCTTTGTTAGGTTAGATGATATAGATCCTAGCGGATGGTTCTATCAGGCTGTTCTCTACAACCCCTCTGACACAGACATAGTTGTTACTGGTTTAAGGTGGTGGTATAATTCAAGTCTCAAATTAGTTGATTCCGTGAGATCCGCTAGATGCTACGATTCTAGGTATTTCTCAGGTTTGCCGACGGCATCTGGGACTGTTGGTCAAGCACCTTCTTGGACTAAGTGGGAGTATCCTGCTGACAGTGTCTCTGTTACTGTACTCGCTGGAAAAATTGTTGTAACGTGGATTGAAGTGCCTACTAGATCTAACAATGGTGGCGTATCCATGTTGGCGACGTATTATGTGGAAGCCTATGATGGAGATCGATGGGTCTCTTCGCCCCTGTACTCTACGCATGGGGGAAATGACAATGCTGTTAGCACGGTGTTTCGAGCAGACTTCAATTTGACAACGGACCCTAATGACGAAGATCAAACTCATGTGAATCCACAGTGGCTCTTTAATGAAGACAGAGTAACGGGTCCTGGAACAACTGTTAGGGTTAGGTTAATACCGACCACCTCAAGTAGAAATGCTAAAAGTATAGATTACGCTACGATCAACATCACGTTTCCTTCTGCATGGAGCTATGTGCCTGACTCAGCCTACAATCCCTATGGCGAAACGATAACGTACTTCGTTGGGGCAAAAGATAGGTTAAAATGGGACTTAGACATAGATGTATATATTTATTCTGATAACCAGTCCATGGCTCAAAACTACATAGAGTTTAATGTAACTGCTCCCCAAACTTCAGGCATCTACAATTTCACTGTAAATTCATCAATAATGAGCGAAACGTCGGTTACAACAACGGAGAATCAGTTCATTTACGTCGTTGTGAAATCGCCTCCTGTAGCCTCTTTCACCTACTCACCTAAAATCTCCGTAGTTAACGAAACCATAACTCTCGATGCATCGCTCTCCTATGACCCAGACGGAAACATTACCAGTTACTACTGGGACTTTGGAGACGGAAGCAACGGAACAGGCGTCATCACGACTCACAACTACACGTCGATTGAGACCTACAACGTTACCTTAACAGTCATCGACAACGACAACTTAACAGACTCCGAATCTAAACTAATAGTTGTTGAAAAGCATCCAATAGCCACATTTACGTACTCGCCAACCGTTCCACTCGTAAATCAAACAGTCACCTTCAACGCCTCACTGTCAACTCCAGACGGCGGAACCATAACCAACTATTTCTGGGACTTCGGAGACGGAACTGAAATCACGGAAACAAATCCTATTACATATCACAACTACACGACAACAGGAATTTTTAATGTGACACTGAATGTTACAGACAGCGAGGGATTATGGGACATTGAAACCAAACCCATAACTGTCACAAATTATCCGACAGCTTCATTCACATTTTCACCTCAGAACCCTCTTGTCGGCGAGATAATAACCTTCAATGCGTCACTGTCAACTCCAAACGGCGGAAACATAATTGATTACATATGGGATTTGGGAGATGGAACAAACGAAACTGGTGCAATTAGTATCCATGCTTACACAGCAGCAGGAAACTACACGGTAAGTCTAACAATCACCGACAGTGAGGGACTAGGCGACACCGAGAATAAATCCGTAATTGTTCAAACAGCTCCCGTTTACATCCACGACGTAAGAATACTCAATGTTATTCCCTCAGCCACTGAGGTAGACCTTGGTCAAATAGTCAACATCACGGTAGTTGTCCGAAACGAGGGCAACTTTACCGAAACCTTCAACGTCACCCTCTACTACGACAACAACACTATTGGAACACAAACAGTTGCGAATCTTGCTCCAAGCGCGGACAAAACACTAACCTTCAGCTGGAACACAACAGGAGTAAAACCTAATGCTAACTATACAATAAAAGCTGAAGCGAGCACAGTTCAGGAAGAAACTGATACAGCTGACAATACAAACGCCGACCATACCATAAATGTCAAAAGGGAAGTTGTCCCTCAACCGTTAAACTGGACTTCAATACTTACTTATATTCTCCCCATAATCCTCGGATCTGTATTCTTCCTAATCGCTGGGATTATGTGGAAGAAAAGAGGCCCAACGGCAGCGGGTTTCAAATTCTTTGATGAAATAACTGGCGGAGGCATCCCTGATACGTATGCAACAATGGTCATTGGTGGCGCGAACTCGGGAAAGAGAATGCTCTGCCAACAATTAGTCCATGCCTATCTCAGCAAAGAAAAACCATGCATTTACGTCGTCTATGACTCCTTCCCAGATGAAGTTCGGAAAAACATGAAAAACTTTAACTGGAACACATCAACATACGAACAAAAAGGAGTCTTCAAATTCGTAGACTGTTACACACCCATAGCAGGTGTGACCAGCAAGGAAGAGAATTTTGTTGAACAACCCTTCTCGCTTTCAGACCTCGGCATCGCAATATCCTCAGCGATGAGTCAATTAAAACAGAAGTCACCCAAAATATTCTTGGACTCTACGGCTCCCCTCTTCACACGCCTTGAACCTTCAACAGTTGTTGAATTCTTACAGGACCGCAGCGCAAGAGTAAAGGGCGGCCATGGCGCTTTCTTCTTCACTATAGGCGAGGGAACAGTCCCCTCAGATCTCATGAGCAAGTTAGAAGAAGTCATTGACTGCATTATCCAATTGCACGTTCGCGAAGTGGATGGAAAAATTGCAAGAAAACTTAGAATCAAAAAATTGAGAGGGCGAAGATTTGCTGACTCTTGGATATCATTCGAAATCAACCCAAAAAGAGGATTGATCTTCTTCCCTCCGAAAGATTATTGAAGAAGTCAAAGTGAAATTGAAAACGCGATTGATTTCAGGTTCTACTTATTATATTTTCCTCTGAAAATACATTGATACCGTTTTCCAATATTTTATACGGTCTAATCTGTTGATCATGAGCAAAACCACGCATTTTTTCAATTTGAATAGCCCGGACAATACGTGCCCGCGTGCCCTCGTTAAAGGTATGAAAAATTATGACTCCATGTGATAGGAACTCTTCGATCTGCACCTGTCTCTCGAGGCTAGTTGCTCGAAGTTCCGTTGTTATTAAAGTAGTAACGCCCAAGTCTGCAACGGTCCCCATTAACTCCAGCACGGCATTCCGTCGTTCAGTAACATCTGGATATTGAAGCACCAGAGTGTTAACAGGATCAATAGCAATACGTTTCACTTGATTTTCTTCAGTTTTCGTCCTTATGGTCTCTTTTAGATTAAGCAAAGCATACTGCTTGTCCGCTTGCCTGCGAAATGGAGAAGCATCGAAAAATAGAAGTTTTCGATCTTTTTCCAACTTGCCAAGATCCCAACCAAAACCGACCATGTTTTCCTTGATATGGTTTGGGCTTTCACCTAGAGATACATGCAGACCCGTTTCACCATATTTGGTTGCGCCACTGTACAAAAACTGGATACAAAATGTAGTCTTTCCAGATCCTGGTCCACCACAGACTAGTGTACAGCGTCCGAACGGCAAACCTCCCCCCAACATGCTATCAAGACCTTCAATACCAGTAGGAACCTTTTTCATGTATGCAGACTCCGTTTTGTTCTAATGCATGCATCAAACTTCTATCTCATTTCTATATCATTAAAGACTTATGAACCACAAATACAGATTGGAAATTCTAGACCTAGAACCACAAATACAACATCATTCATTTTCACCACGACTTTGCGCGTGCAAAATAAGCTTCTGCATGCATTCTATTGAATTGCGCGCGCGTTAAGCAAGACGAAGCTTCGTCGTCCAGACAGAAAAAAATGGGGGTTTTGCGGGGGATATCTTCACTATTAGTGGAAACTGCGATTTTCACCTAATTGTCTCCACTAAGCTTTCTATGCAGATAGCCACACAAGCTGGCTATTTACATTTTTGGAATCGC
>JABAHS010130411.1_pt1 | contig 14057 bp, 14 predicted proteins | sample 7062111 | NCBI WGS metagenome assembly JABAHS01 (sample SAMN14534600, study PRJNA622989) | marine sediment metagenome | biome: marine biome [ENVO:00000428]; feature: marine pelagic biome [ENVO:01000023]; material: deep marine sediment [ENVO:00002113]; isolation source: pool of 4 deep marine... | reverse complement strand
CATCGTAATTGGCTTTGAATTGTTCCTGCACCGACGCAATGTTTTCGTCCAATCTTTTGGAAGCCTCTGGAACGATCACAAAATGTTCTGGGATGTCGACGGCTTCCTCTTGAGAGAAGGCCGGAATCTGAATTAAGAGACTGGCTAAAACGACAGTGAACGGGGCTGCGAAATAATGAATGCGCTGTGATTTTTGGTTCGACATTTTTATGCTCCGTGAATTAGATACGCTGGCTTCGTTCAGTAGCCTGAAGTCACAGGTTGTCCAAAATAGTCCAAATGTCCTCATTGCGAGGAGCGTTAGCGACGCGGCAATCTCCAACTTCAGAGCACAATTCCGAGGGATTTACTTCGTCACTCCGTTTCTTCTAAGGAAAGGGTGTTTTTGTCAAGGGAATACTTCTCCCGACAATTCGGGATCGCAGTGACAAGCCAGACGCAGTCATTGCGAGGCCGGCTTTTTTTTAGCGGGACGAAGCAATCTCCTACTTCTTAGCATCAATCTTTCCTTACTAATAAAATGACGACAGTCATCAATGCTCAAAATGACGATTCAGTCAATCCTCAACCACCATCTTCTCCAGTGCTTGGATCGCGCGCCGATCTCGAATTTTTCCCAATCTGTAAATAGCCTCTTTTTGAACGGTCCGGTTCGGATGATTCTCCACAATCTTGATCAATCGCGGAATGCTTTCGCTGTTCGGCAACTGTGCGATGCGATACACCGTTTCCTTCTGAATACTCACCTCCGGATCATCGAAGACGATTCTCTGCAAAGCATCGATGGCCTCTTTTGAGGTCTGTTTTTGGCTCAATCGGTAAACGGTTTCCTTGCGAACGGCTGCATCGTCGTGCGTCTCGGCAATCTTGATCAACCGGGGCACACTGCGCGGATTGGGAAGTTGTGCAATTCGGTAAACCGCCTCTTTCTGAAGGCTCACACTTGGATCGTCAAACGCAAATGTCTCCAGTGCCTCGAGCCCCTCCTTTGACGAAGCTTTTTGACTCAAACGATACATGGCTTCCTTGCGCGTGGAAATCTCTTCATGGGTTTGGGCAATGTTTATCAAAGGTGGAACGCTTTTATCATTTGGGAATTGGGCAATGCGATAAACGGCCTCTTTTTGAAGACTGCGGTTCGTATCGTGAAACACAAGCTTGTCAAGCATTTCGAGCGCCTGTTTAGACGATTTCTTTTGGCTCAACCGATAAAGCGCTTCTTTGCGAACCGAAACGCTGCCATGTGTTTCGAGCACCTTGATTAATCGTGGCACGCTCACTTGGTTGCTCATTTGAGCAATTCGATACAAGGCTTCCTTTTGGACATCAACATCCGGATCCGTGTAAACAATGTCATCCAAAGTCTCGATGGCTTTTTTCGAAGAACGCTTTTGACTTAGCCGGTAAATGGCTTCCTTGCGCACGGACGTGTTTTTATGGGACTTTGCGACGTCAACCATGCGTTGGATGGCGTCCTCACCATCAAACTGTGAAAGACGGTAAAGCGCCTCCTTTTGAACGTCCACTTCGGTATCCTGGTAAATGGCCGTTTCCAGAGTGGCCATCACTTCTTCGCCAAGCTCGAACCGACTCAATCGGTAGAGGGCTTCCTTGCGGACGCTCGGGGTTGGATCATTCAGAGCCGCCCGTTTAACGAACTCAAGAGCCCTGGAGTTTTCGGTGAGCAACCCGATGCCGGCCAGCACGCCCTTCTTCAATTCCGGTACTGAGTCTGTCCGGTAGAATCCTTGCAATAGAGAGATGACTTNNAGAGATGACTTCTTCAGCTTCTGCCTGACCCAGCCAGATCAGCGGACGCTGTTTTAGATCCATCGACAGGCTCAAATTGCTGATTTCAACCTGTTCAACATTCTTAAGCGTTGGTTCTCCCGGGCCGAATGCGAAAAGGATTCCGACGTCCTTCAGGACTTTTTGCTGGCTTCTTTGCTCTTTTTCTGAATTGGAAAGGGCGCGTTCTGCAGCCCGACGAACGGCTTCTTCTTCCGAAAGGTGGGGAGTTTCTCGCTCGCTTGTTTCGCCGGAGATCACTTCGCGAAGAGACGGTCTATCCACGGGTCGATCAGAATGAATGATGGTGCCAATCCACGAGTCTTGGGACATCCAGCGCTGAACGCTGAACCCGATCCAAAAGCCATATGTGTATCCACGATTTTGCGCCTCCTGCTTAGCCCACCGCCAACGTTGCTCGAGAGCGGCTTCAGGATTTGAATGCTGCAGAACCTCCTGTGCGTTGAGATTGGCGGTTAAGGCCAACACAGTGCTCAACCAAAAAACCGAAATGGTATCTCTTCTTGATTTCATCTCTTGACCTCCCTTGATGAAAACATGATTCGCTGGATTAACCTCCAGGGGGCTGCAGGCCCCCGGAGGGTCTGCATGACTACTGATTGATAATTTCCAGCAAAGCCTCCTTTGCCCGTGGGTCGCTGGTCTCTCCCAACCAGAAGATGGCCTTTTTTCTAAGCTCAATGTCGCCCTCATTTTTGGCGACTTTGATCAAGAAGTCGATGGCTTCTTTGGAGCCAATTTGTCCCAGCGAGAATAGGACCTTTTTCCTGGCGCGCACATTCGAAGTGTTGTCGTAAATGTTCATCAGTTTTTGGGCGCTTCCCGGACCGCCCTCCTGGCCAATCCAAAAAATCGCTTTCTCTTGTATTGCAGGATCGGCGGAATTTCTGGCAAAATCCTCGAGTATCGAGGTCGCTCGTTCACCACCAATCTGGCTGATGGAGAAGATGATCTTCTCTTTGGCCTCGCGATTTTGGGTGGCGTTGAAAATCTCCATCAACTTATCCAGACTGCGTTCACCGCCTTCCTGGCCGATCCAGAAAATCGCCTTCTTTTGAATTTCCGGATTTGAGTCGTCTTTCGCGAATCCCTCCAAAATGCTCATGGCGCGTTCCCCACCAATCTGACTGATGGAGAATACGATCTTTTCCTTGGCCTCGTGATTTTGGGTAGCGTTAAAAATCTCTAAAAGCGTCTCCAGACTTTTTTGGCCGCCCTCCTGGCCAATCCAGAAGATGGCCTTTTCTTGAATCGTAGGGTCGGAGTCATTTTTGGCAAAGCCTTCGAGAAGTTCGATGGCGCGGTCGCCGCCAATCTGGCTGATGGAAAAGACGATCTTCTCTCTGACCTTTCTGTTAGTGGTGTTCTCAAAAATATCCAGGAGAAGATCAATGCTCTTCTCGCCGCCCTCCTGGCCAATCCAAAAAACGGCTTTCTCTTGAATGGTCGGGTTTGGGTTGTTCTTGGCGATGTCCTGCAGGATCTCCAAAGCGCGAGGTCCCCCAATCTGGCTGATCGAAAATATGCATTTTTCTTTGACTTCGCGGTTCTTGGTTGAATTCAAGATTTGCTGAAGAAAACTTAGGGTTTCTTCTCCGCCCTCCTGTCCAATCCAAAACACCGCCTTCTCTTGAATTACCGGATCGGACTCGCTTTTCGCCAAATCAAAGAGAAGCTGTGTGGCCTCTTGTCCGCCAATTTGACTGACCGCAAAAACCGCTTTCTCTTTCAGCTTTCGACTGCTGTTTGGCGATTCCAGGACGCCTTTCAGAATGGGCAGCGCCTCTTCGCTCTCCAACTGCCCGAGAGCTGCCAACGCTGCCAGCTTAACGTCTTCATCTGAATCCTCCCCCGACGCTTTGAGGTAGACTTTGTATTCGGCATGTCCCTGGTTGTAAAGTTTCTTGGCCAACTTCACCATGTTGGTTTTGGCATCGTTACCCCATTTGCTGTCTTTATAATGGTCGACGACATGTTTATAGGCGGCGAAAGCCTTTTCATCATCTTTCCCCTCTTTTTCCAGACTGTACGCCATCCAGAAATGTGCGTCGTCCACGTATCGGCTGTTCGGATACTCATCAATGAGTTTCTTGAATGCCTTAATGGCTTCCTGGTACTTGTCGCTGTACACCAGGTCCTTTGCCTTGCTAAAGGCGTCATAAGCCGGATCGGACTGAAGTTCAAAGACAGAAAATGCGGCTGCATGTGGACACGTTTTTGAAACCAGAGCAGTCGGACTGAACGTGAATAAAAGTATCGCCGACAATATCCACAGAAGAACGGACTTATGCCCAGGAAACCGTGCTTCGTGGTTAGTCCCAGATGCAAATGAAGCACAGCTTCGATGACAACTGCGTTCCGAAACAGGAGTTCCGGAACGAGCAGGGATAAGTGTACTCACCCTTCCATTTCGTTCCCAAACTCCAGTTCCACCATTCCCATCGTTCCCAAACTTCGGTTTGGGAACGGTTCTGACGGGAATATGTCTACTCATTTTCGTTACATTCATTTTCAATGCTCCAATTGTCAAATCTGATGTTGTTAAAGGACATCCATTTGTCGGTCATGTTGCGCGATGTGATTCTCGTTCAAGTCGTACAGATGAATCTTCAGCAACAGGCCTTTGCGATCGATGCCGCTTTTGATCAATTCGATGTTTTCCACATCATGCTGTTCCTCCATATTTGCGATTTCAAGCAAAATCATTTCCAATTCTTCCACCAGCAGCTTCAGTCTTTCATTCTTCATTTCACCCAAATGATCCTTCAGAAAGGAGGCCTCTTCGATTAGCCGAAACGCCATGCTCTTTTCGGTCTGCCAATTCGAGTTCTCGACGTAGCCGGAGTCCGCATTGACGATTCCGAGAAACAAGACTTTGGATTTTTCAACAAAATGATCGGTGCGACTGGTCACCATTCTTACTTTATGGGCCGGAAGATTTCGCTGTGCCAACTCATCTCCATTGGTGGAAGGAAAGAAGTAGCGCCCCACGAGAATACCAATCAACAGGATGGCAGCCACCCCCGCCAACTGATATACAGGCGCGGGCAGTCTAAACGTGCTGTCAATATTCTGCTTCCAACCGCTGACTTTGGATGACAGTTTGTCAACAAAGGAAGCGGGCGCTGCATCGAGTTCGGATTCGATGCCTTTCCAGAGCGATTCGGGGGCTTCGACACGCTCGAAAGACGATGCCTCGGACAGGATGAGACCGAGCTTCGCCGTTTCCGAAGAACATTTGGCGCACGTCTCGATATGCTTTTCGAATGCTTCTCGTTCCGTGTCGGAAAGTGTTTCGTCTAAGTAAGCAGAGATTTTGTTTTCAAATTTCTTGCAATCCATTTTAAGCCCATCGATTTTTGTTCAAATAAAGTCAAATCTTGTCAATCATCATTAAATAGGGTTCGAGCATCCCTTTCAATTCTTTTCTTGCCTTATGCAATTGCGATTTCGAAGTGCCGTCAGCAATGCTGAGCATCTTTGCGATTTCTTTGTGATTGTAACCCTGCACGTCATGCAAAAAGAAAACCATTCGGTATCCTTGCGGCAGTGCGCAAATCGCAGTTTCTAAATACGGCTTCAAATTGAACGTCTCGTTTTCGCCACCGGCAAGCAGCGCATCCGGGTTCTGCAACTTTGATAATTCGGTTGAAATCGTCTCCTTGTGCTTTTTCACCTTGCGAAAATGATTGATACAAATGTTTACCGCAATTCTGTAGATCCATGACGAAAACGCAGCATCTCCACGAAATGAATCGATGTTTCGAAACACGCGCAAAAACACTTTCTGGCTGATGTCCTCCGCTTCTTGCATGTTGTTGGACATCCGATACGCAACGTTGAAAACCCAATCCTTGTACCGCTGATACAGCTTATACTGCGCCTCTCGTTCGCCTTTTTGACATCGAGCGATGATTTCCGAGTCGACATCTGCGACGTCCTGTTTTCGTTTTGAACGAAATGCACGTTTGCGTTTTTGGATTCCAAAAGCTGCCGGCGGCAATCTTGTCTCCGTTACCAGTGATAAACTCGAGTTTCGATTCTTAAGACATGCGAATTTCATTTAGGGTTGCCTAAAGATTACAAAGAAACGCCAGTACCTTCAATGAAATCGTTGCACAGTGGGCAAAGATTTTAAAAGACAAAATAATTGTAGACAAAATGATTAAGAGTAACCAGATTAACTATTCAGGCAGCGCCAAAGAAAGCTAAAACGATTTTGGGCAAAACTCTAAAAAAACGGTTGAGGATTGAAAGTCTCACAAGAAATGCGTCTGGTTTGAATATTATATTAGCCTTAATGGGCAATTTCCACCACACCCGCTCATTAAGAGAAATGTTTTGCCCTAAATGGTTTCGCTTACTAAAATGGATATCTGAATAAACCTGAATAGCCTTTCAGGCATTGCTCTACACACAAATTGTTTTGTCGTTTTGGTTTCCGGCTCTTTTTTCAGTTAATTTTATGCAGAAACGTGTTCAAACTCAAGGAAAACCTAAATTGTTGATTGACCATTTAACTATTGATTTTCATAGGCTAAAGATGTTATATTCATAAAACCTTTCGAAGTACGATTGGGTGCTCGTTAGAAAGAGACGTTGTCAAAACGGGAACCGGACCCCATACATGCTGGTTGAATTGTGGAGATAGGATATTTAAGCCAGTACCCCACCATCTGGGAGGAGTCCGAGCATTCTTTGTAAGTCCAGGGGCCGATCGAGGTTCATCACTTATTCCAGTTCCTGAAAAGATTCAAAATTTAGTCCTCAACATCTGTTTTGGCATGATGAAATCGCTGTTCAAAATATCGTTCTGCATGTTTGCCCTGACCTCCACCTCGTTGGCGCAGGCAACAAACAACGATTTGACCAACACAGCTTTGCTGATTCCCATCGACAGCAATCTTCAGAGATTTGTCGAGATCGTGAATGACCACTATTCAGGCCCCTTGACGAAATATGACATCAATCAGAAAATCCTGAAGGCTGCCCTCATGTTTGATGCGTTGGGTGCTTACGGCCTCCAGTACGAACCAACCGCTCACAAATCTGATTTTTTCTCAAAACTGGCAGAGGAGGACACGCTTTATTTAATCCCTCCACTGGAAATTTTTAGCGAGTCGAAGGGCAGCGCCCAGGAGTTGGCCATTACCTTTGCGGCACTGCTGGAAGCGAACAGGATTGCCACCGCTTTGCTTAACGCCTCCGAGCATCCGATTGTGTTATTCGATACCGGAATTCACAAGAAATATTCCGAAATCTTTTCAGATGAGACGGTGGACTATACCATCAAGAACAACCATATCTGGTTTGCCGTGGAAGTTACGGGTGTTGGTGGGCCGTTTCATGAAGCGTGGAAAAAGACGTTTGGCAAAATTCAGTCCCGTCCTATGGACTTGATTCCGGTGATGGAAGTGTTCGATCGCAGGGATGACAAACTGGCCTTAATGTTCAAGAATAAGTTGGAGAAACGACAAATCAGCTTCCTGTTTCAGCGGGACAAGGATTACTTTGAAGACGACGATAGAATAGACAAGCTCAAGGAAGTAAAACGCACCATGCGCGAAGACAAGAGCAGGTCCGTGAGACATTTGACGGACGGGATACGTTATTTGAAGGCAGGCGCCCATGCTGCCGCGGTTTCCGAGTTCAAGCGCGCCGCAGACTACGGCGCCGATCTTGGGAAGGTACTCTTTCTGATGGCCAAAGCCTTCCGCGATAAAAGAGATTATGAGAAAATGAAAAGGACCGGCTTGAAACTCCTGCAATTCAACAGGCGGGACCCGCGCGGATATAAAGTGCTGGGCTTGGCCTATTACTACTCTGGTGACTTACGGATAGGCCAACAATTTCTATCACGGGCCAAATTTTTGGAAAAAAATTTGCTTTTCGCAGGTAAGTAGATGTCAAATCGCACAAAGGACGTTGACAATTTGTCACCCCAGGCTGTGGTGTATGTGGTCGATGACGATGAGTTGGTCACCACCACGCTCTCTTCTTATCTGGAGATGGAAACGGATTACGAGGTTCACGCATTTCATTCCGGAATCGAGGCTTTGAATGAGTTGAAAAAGAACCCGCCGGACGTGGTGGTTTCCGATTTCCTTATGCCCAAGATGGATGGCTTGCAATTTCTTTCCGAAGTAAAGAACATGTATCCCGATTGCACACGTATCTTGCTCACCGGTTATGCCGACAAAGAAAACGCGATCAAAGCGATCAATGAAGTCGGGTTGTATCAATATATCGAAAAACCCTGGGACAATGAGCATCTGAAGCTGCTGATTCGAAACGGCGTCTCCCATAAACAACTGAGATGCGTGCTCGAAGAAAAAATTCGTGAATTGGATGACGTGCTGTTAGAAAAGGATGCGTTGGCGCAGCGCAATGACATGCTCAAGCAAGAGCTTTTGTTGGCACAGAGCGTCCAACAAAGCATGCTTCCTCAAGCCTTCCCAAGTTCCGACGGTTTCTCTATTGTAGCAAAATATCAGCCGGCTTTGGAAATCGGCGGGGATTTCTACGATGTCATTAACCTTGCAGACGATCGACTGGCCATTCTGATCGCCGATGTCACCGGACATGGAATCCAGGCTGCCCTGATGACCGTTCTTTTGAAGTCCGCTTTCGCGACGTTCAGAGATCAAAACCCCAGGCCGCAAGACATCCTCAAGTACATGAACCAGGTGCTCTGTAAGGTTCTTCCGAAAGGGCATTTCGTGGCCGCCATGATAGCCATCGTTGATCTGAGAAATTCCACATGCACCCTCGTCAACGCCGGCGTTCCCCATCCATATCATCTCAAATCTCGAGACAAGACCACCGACCGTATCCCTGCCAATGGCCTACTCTTGGGCATTGCCGACGACAAGCTGTTCAATCCCGGCGAGGAAGTGTCGGTCCAACTTCAAAAAGGCGACCGCCTGATTCTTTTCACCGATGGCATCACCGAGGCTGAGAATGAATCGCAGGAACATTTCGAAAACACTGTACTATTCCAAACTCTGAAGAAAATCTCACATAAATCCAACCATGAAATTCTTGAGGAGCTGACGCAAGCCGCAAGAAACTTCAGCACCGCCGAGCACAAATGGGACGACGTGACCATTATCGGCATCGAGTCCAATTGAAGTGCTCACGGCTTACCTCCATCTTAAGACAAAGCCCAATTAACCTTGACTAAAGGCCCTCAACAAAATTTTGTTGCTTTAAATGTCGGAAACGTTCCATGCTCAGATGGGGTGTAAAAATCAGTGAGCGAAGCCAGCATATTTTTACAGACAACGCCCTGCTGGAGTGCAAAAATCAGCGAAGCGTATTTTTGCACTCCAAAGGACACCATTTCCTACCTTCTGACACCCTGGCTGGTTGGGTTTGCTTAATTCTGATAAGAAAGGCTGCGCAATCGAGGCGATTGCATTACTAACCATCCTTAAGTTCTAAAGATTCTTAAATTTGAATCGATTCGCAATAGATAGTATGAAAGGCATGTTTCATTTTGGTTAGGGTTCACTGTTTGGGCAGCAGGGCGGCGATGGCCCGTTAACCAAAGATGAAAAATCTTATGGAACAAATCCGGAGGAGCTTGACACTGACTCGGACGGCAATGATGATTTTAGTGAAGTCTATTCGTTCAAAACCAATCCCGGAGATCGTGGAAGGGTGGAATTCGCCTCACGAAGCGCCAAAATTACCGCCGACTTCGAACTATTCGAAAGGACGTCTCAAGACCTTCAAGGAGTATCCGAATACGCAAATGGTCATTCACGGCTACACCGATAACACCGGGAAGCGTTCCACCAACAGGCGGCTGTCGCGACGATGCGCTGAAGCCGTCAAGCAGTATTTTGTGGATCGCGGGGTTTGCCATGAGTTTGGGACCGGACAATCCCATCGCCTCAAACGCAACGCCAGAAGGACGGCAAAAGAATCGTCGGATTGGGTTCGTAATCAATTCAGTAGGCAAACGCTAAAACGTCTCATGCTTGAGCTCTGCAATCAGGTTTCGGTATTGTTTTTCGTCTCTCAATGAACTCAGGTACGGATCGGTTTCCATAAGTTCTACGTTTCTGAATCCGAGCCTTATCGCTTCCTCTAAAGCAAGTAGGCCTCTGTCTACCCTGCCATTGACCGCGTAGGCGCGTGCAAGATTGTAAGTGGGATACGGTCGCTCGGGAAGAACCGCATTCCAGATTTCAACATAGATCAGAGCTTCCTTGGGCTTGTTCTGACGAAAGGCAAAAGAAGATTGCTCAGAACAACGCCGCCACATCCAGTCAAGGATCCTTCGGAACATCAGCTTCTTCCTCTCACTCTCAGCCTCGGTGAGTTTTTCACGCAAGTCTTCTGTTTCGTCTTCCCACCAATCTCGCTTCTTGAACTCACCATCCTGCAAGTCATTCACATCAATTGAATTGAAGGCTTTCACATATTTGTCTAAATATTTCAGCTCCTTTTCTTCTCTTCTCTTCTCTTCCTTCAGAGCTTCTTTTACGATTTTCGATTCTTCCCATCTCTCGAGTTCATTTTCAATGCTCTCAAGGTCTTGAAGTTCGCTGAAATCTTCTGCAATCTGGCAATAGGCATTGTAAGCTGCGAAGATTCGATCAGAGTTTTCGAGTTCCTTTGCTTTATTGAGGCGTTGCGTAAAAAGCGTATCAATGAATGTGTCATCCCTGGGTTTTGTGCCCCTTTTCATGGCTTGCAATTCGAGCCATTCGACGGCCTCGGTGAAGATCTCTTGTGACGGCCATTCATGTCCACCGTCGAAGATCAAAATCCTGTTGGGGTATTCCAATTTGTCCAATTTTCGAGAAAAGTGGCGCATTTCGGTATAATTCATGTCCCGATTTCCCACTGTTCCTGCAAATGCAAACGATACAACAGAAGTGGGAGGATAGTTTGGAGAGAAGCCCGCTCCGCAGGCAATGACCCCGGCGATTCTTCCGGTTTGGACCGCGATGGTGCAGGCAAGCCGAGCGCCGCCGGAAAATCCTGTCGTGTAGAGCCGATTCGGATCAAGAGAGAATCGGATGTGCGTGTCGCGTGAAAGCGCGTTCGCTGCATCGAATTGTGGCTGCATCGGTCCATTCCTGGAATTGTTCGATCCGACTACCACGTAACCATACTTCTCGGCAGCAGCTTTCAACAAACGCACCGGTTTGGCGCCGCGCGCCACCGGGTCGAATGCATAAATAATGGGCCACGTTCGGTCGCGTGTGTAATCCGAAGGCAAATAAAGCGCGTAAGTTTGCTCCGGCTTGGCCCGACACCGAACCGTATCGATGACGGTGCCGGTCTCGAATGGATTAATTTGACTGATGCCTTTGCTGGCGGGCCAGAAAAGAAGAAAGCAAATGGTGCACGTCGTAACAAAACTCCGGAATAACATTGATAAACTCCATTTCAGTAAACCAGTTCGAATATGCAGCCAACAAATTTTCAATACAATTTTGAAGGAGTAGTATTCCCTCATAACTTAAGACACCATGCCATGGCTGTTTCTAAATGTGATCTCAAGTTTCCGGCTTGATTAAGGGAACACACTGCTTGGGCGAGAGATTCTACTGCTCCTTATTCTCTAAATATTCATCTCGCAGCTTCTTGAGCAATTCCTCGCGTTTGTGGTAAAGCTTTTTCAATTGGCGAGGCTTGTGAGTGGATAAAGCATATGCGGTGAGGATCGGCAAGGCGATGGTGGCATCGCAATAGCAAGTGACGGTGTCCGGCAGTTGCTCGGGATCGACCTTGCCCCAACTTACAGCTTCGGATGGGGTGGCCCCGGACAGTCCCCCGGTATCGATTCTGGCGTCTGTGAATTGCAGGTAGTAATCGTGGCCCTTTTCATCGATGCCCAGCACTTCCTGGATTTGAGGTTCGGTTTGCAAGAGGAAATTCTTCGGTGAGCCGCCGCCCATGATCAAGACGGCACTTTTGCCTCCGGTCCGCTTGGCATCCAAAACAAGGGCGGCGCTTTCATTAACATCGGCCGAAACATCAATTCTCAAGTTGTTCCCTTCCAACGCTTTTGCAGCGACGTTCATGCCAATGGAACTGTCTCCAGGCGAGGAGGTAAAGATCGGTACTCCGGCAAGGTATGCTGTCGAGACCAACGATTTTTTGTTTAAGCCTAGGGCCTTTTCCCGTTCATTCACATATTTGCCGATGAGATAATGAAACTCGGCCGTGCTCATCCTTCTTTGAAATTCTGGCGCCTCGATGACTTTTCTGTAAAAGGCGTCTGTGGACAGAAGCACATCATAATCGAAAAAGATGTCGTAAATTCGCACCACACCCTCTTTCCGCAAAATCACGTCATCCGCTTTAAACGTGCCTTGATGCATAGAAAGACCCAGCGCAAAGTGGGTATCGTGATACACGTTCGCACCCGTGCTCACAATCCAGTCCACGAAGCCGTGTTCGATGAGTGGAATGATGCAGGACATTCCCAGGCCCGCAGGGGTCAATGCCCCTGTCAGACTCAGACCGACGGTGACGTACTCGGCCAGCATCTTCTGGGTGAAAAGTTGGCAGCCCTCGCGCATTCGTGCACCATTGTACGCCAGGAAACTCTTGTCTACCAGCTCCGCAATGGACGTCTTCGAATCGATGGGTTCAGGAGAGATGGGCTTCCCGGCCAGAAGTTTGCTTTTGTGAGGCATTGGATTTTGCTTTTGACCGAAGATTTTTTAAAAGTTAAAACAGACAGATTTGAGCGTCAAATACGACATCCAAATAGCGAAACCTGAAAATCCGAATATCAAATAACAAAAATTCGAAACAGCATGGTCTATTTTTAGACTTGACATTTAAGAATTTGAATCTCGACATTGTTTCGATGTTTTTAGATTCGTGCTTCGGATTTCCGGTTTACCGGGTTAGGGCCTGTCACGATCGAATATGTCGAAGTTGCTTATTTTCCACGTACCCTCCAACTCAGTAGCTGACAGAACCGCCTCGCGCTGGTATTTGTAGCCGCCTTTTTGCTCGATGGTGACATCGAAGAAAAGGGTCACCGTTTCATCTTTGCGCTGTTGTGTGTTCACAAGCTCGTAGTCAATAAAAGGACGATGCTTCGACAACTCCAAATTCGGCTCCATGCGGACGCTTTGGGTAAGTTCGATCTCTTTGTTCAATTTATCAACGGCCAAACCGGTGCTTAAATCCAGGGCACCGCGCTGATTGAGTTCGATGAAGTAACGAAACAGGAATTCTTCCGCCACACCCTTCGGTGAGTTTTCGTGACCACATCCCGTCAGGACGAAACCGAAAATGAATAAGAACGAGAACCGAAGTTGTTTGAAATTTCTTGTCATCGTTGTCTTTTGAGCATTTGGGTTTATTAAAACATAGGCCAATCTATCTTAAAAATCAAGCAGAATAAATTTTAACAAAGGTACACCGAAGTCCCTCGCATAAATGTGTAGCTTTTTTCATAAAATGCAAGCAAGGAGCGTAGGCGAAAAGCGAATGACGAGCGCTCTTCGCTATAATTCTCACTCAACAATTGACACATACGCCGAGTTGCATACTGGATCATTTGCATTTTAGGGAAATTTCTGTAAATTTTAGATCCAAAGCTTATGTATGTAAGAAAAAAGAGAAAGGCAAAGCTAAATGCCCTTGACTTGCAAATCCCTGATCGACAAACACAAACAGGCCTGGGAGGCGGCCACCGTTCATCCCTTTTTGAACGATTGCAAAATGGGTACGATCAAGCCCGAACAGTTTAACATCTGGCTGGTGCAAGATTACTTGTTTGTCACGGAATTTACACGCATGGTTGCACGCCTTTTGGCAGTAGCGCCTGTGCCCCATTTTGATACCGTCCTTGGCGGTTTGGCCGCCCTGAAGGATGAACTCAATTGGTTTGCGGAGAAGGCTCAGGAGCGCAATTTAGACCTGAACACGTCGAGACAAGACACATGTAAGCGCTACTGCCAGTTCATGGAAAACCTCGGTCTCGAACCCTACACCGTGCAAGCCGTGGCGTTCTGGGCCATCGAGCTGGCTTACAACCAGGCGTGGCAACTGCCCGGACCGATGGTCAATGCGTACGAGGAATTTGTTGACCGATGGGGCAATCCGGAGTTCACCAACTATGTGCGTCGGCTTGAGAAACAAGCCGACGAGATGCTTGCCAAAGCCAGAGAAGAAGACTGTAACCGCACCGAAGAAGTCTTCACCGAGCTCTGCGGTCTGGAGAAGGCGTTCTGGCAAATGGCCCATGAGGGCAAGGCGTCCTAATT
>JABAHS010073932.1_pt1 | contig 14059 bp, 13 predicted proteins | sample 7062111 | NCBI WGS metagenome assembly JABAHS01 (sample SAMN14534600, study PRJNA622989) | marine sediment metagenome | biome: marine biome [ENVO:00000428]; feature: marine pelagic biome [ENVO:01000023]; material: deep marine sediment [ENVO:00002113]; isolation source: pool of 4 deep marine... | reverse complement strand
TCAATACACTGGTTGACTACGTTTTCGTTTTTCGGGTCTTCGCATTCAAACTTGTCATCGCAGAATAGGCATTTGACGTAGTGTGTGGATTCGAAGACCTCAACCTCTTCTAGTTTCAAGTTGTTAACAACGTCTCTAATTTTCTGTTTGGTGAATGTTTTATTGTGAGTGACCCCTAGCAAAGAATCAATTTTCGCATCCCAATGATGCTGAAGTATATCCGTTTTCTGTGCTTCAGTCTGTTCTCCGTCGCAAAATGGCTCTTGGACAATAAAGTAACCACCAGATTTCAATACTCGTTTCATTTCAGCCAACACTTTGTCTGTTTCACTAAGATGATGCAATGAAAAAGAAATACAGACCGTGTCAAAAGAACCATGTTCAAATTCCAGAGCTTCAGCATTCATTTCCATTATTTTTACAGGTTGTCTTTCAAACCGCTTCCTCGCAGATTCCACTTCTTTTTCGGAATAGTCGATTCCTACGAAAGAATCGTAGTTCTTCAGAGCTTTCATCAACGTATTGATGAATCCCCCGTCGCCTGTAGCGACATCCAATACTCTCCCGGCTGAAATCGTTNNGCATCGGATGTCGCCAATCTCTTTGGCAAGTCTTCCATTTTCCACTTCTCCAGATCTATGGAATGCCTTGAAATAAGAAAGATGGAATTGGTGGGATATATCTCCACTGTGGGAAGGTGGAGAGACTACAGATCCACCTCCATGCATGCATACTGAGCGCGCGCAGGCTCGAGAATGGAGAAGCGGGAGCATGGATATTTCTAGTCATTGAGGTGAAGGTCAAAGTGCCCTGTGTTGTACATGCGTTTCTAGGTATACCTGTATCCCTCGTCTACTTTTTTCAGCATCTTCTTGGCATACCCTTCTATGCCGTCTTGTCTAATGCTTTGAAGTGCTGTGGCAAGTCCGTAGCCTTCGCGATAGGGAGCCAGAGTTTCACATGCTTCGGCTTCACTGCACTCAGCACAGGTTCGATAACCCTTTTGTTTTGTACATGACCTTACCTTGCAGTTTGGGTCTCCCCCGCCTTGAAGACATCCCGGGCAGCTGCCAAACATTTTGACCAAACCGTCCATTACCTGATAGAATTCGTTGTAGTGTCGGAAGCTTGGTTCCCACTCAGCGAGTTCCGGCATGAGTTTGTCAAAGCCATAGACAGCAATAATGTCACGAAGGTTGTTAACAGCAGTTTTTATTTTTCCTTGACGGATTCCACAAGCGTTACAGAAGAGACCGCAGTAACTAACAAGGTTGGTTGGATCTGTTTCTGCCATAACGTCACCACTTTTTGAAATGAAAAGTAACCTAAGAGCTGCTTAATAAGTAATACGAAAACTGGGCGAACCTATCTAGCACAGTTGTTATCCAATTGTGCTGGACCTTATGGTTCCAGTGCGCGCGCATGCGTGCTCAACGCGGTGAAGCAAATGCCGATTCGGAGTTCTGTGGGCACAATGAAAGGAAGGCCGTTGAAGCCACCGGACAGAGAATTACTGAAAGTCCCATCCAAGTAACGCTAGATCAAAATCTGTGACTAATCCCACAAGCTTGTTTTTCTTGTCTACAATTGGTATCCGCCGTAAATGCTTGTTTTTCATGATTTTTACAACATCAAGTACAGTAGAGTTGAGACTACAAGTCACCAAGCTTTTGGACATAATCTTCTCAACCTTCGATTCCCTTATCCTTGCGGATGGATAGACAACTTTCATCACAATGTCTCTAAAGGTAACCAAGCCCAGCAAAACGCCTTCGGCATCAACTACTGGAACACATTCCACATCAAAATCTACCATCTTCTCCACAACTTCTTCCACTGTACTGTCAATGGAGACGGTAATCACATCCTTAGTCATGACTCTGCTGATTTTCATACTAGCAGACGTCAACTTTGTCATCATAAACCCTAAGAGCCCAGAAAAAGACACAAACATATTTAAACCTATTTTGCGCGCGCGAATGAGCACAGTAGCAAGGGTTTTCGCGTATGAAGCAAGAGATTTTATTACAGTTTTGTTCTACAATTGTTTTAATTGAAAGTTTCATTACGGGTGTGTTGGCGGATTAAAAGGGATTCTTATGGATCCAATTTCGCATATCGCTTTCGTATATATCCTAGGATTGAGGAACATAAGTGTCTTGTCTATTTTGGGAGCCGTGGCCCCGGACATAGACAAAATCGTCACCTACGCGCGCAGAAAATTCAGAGGCCATGAGTCAAGGACGATTGTGCATGAATTGCCATTGGCCGCTCTTTTTGTCAGCATTTCGATTCTAATAAATAGTGAGCTTTGTTTGGGCCTAATATCCCACTATGTTTTGGATTTCATTCTTGGTGAAAGCAAACCGTTCTATCCATTCTTCGGGAATATTGTGGACTTCAACTTGGAATTGAAATACAAGATTGGAATAGGTGTAGCATTGTGGTTGACTGGAGGACTTATCGCCATTCTATTATAGATTCTATCCTGAAGCCGTTTGCAAAAATTGGCATTTCCCCGAATGCAATTTCAGGGTTTTCCCTCTTCGTGTCTGTATTTGTTTCCTTACTGTTTAGATCAAATTTACTTTTGTCTGGAATCGTAGCGTTGTTTGTGGTTATTTTCTTAGATGCGGTAGACGGTTTTTTGGCTAGGAAAAAACATTTGGAAAGTTTCGATGGGCTCACGGTTGACGTTTCGTGTGATAGATTATCCGAATTCATAATTTTTTATCCAAGTTTTCTGTGGCTTGCTTTAGCAGCAGCGAATTGTTATGTTACAGTTTGGAGACTCAAAAATGAAAAAATTCCAATTCTTCCCTTGAGACAGTTGTTTCTAGTAGTCGCTATTCTTGTTTTCCTCAAACTAATCTGAGCGGGAGATGTACACTTATGCGCGCACATTTTAAAAACACCTTTATGAACTAAGAACCTAGAATCAACAAGCTTTTTTGGGTGGTGAGAAAGTGAGTGAAAGAAGTTGGAGTCCTCCCAGATGGATGTATAGAGACAAACGACCTCAGAATGACGACGCTTATTTTGAAAACATGAGTAGAGTCATCTTTTTGGCAGGGTTAAGTTGGAAAATGATTGAGGATAAATGGCCCAATTTCAAGAGGGCTTTTGTGAACTTTGCTGTAGGCAAGGTTGCAGCATTCGGCGAAAAAGATATACAGCGACTTATAAGCGATACAAGCATAGTGAGAAATCGAGCAAAGATTATTGCCACAGTCAACAATGCAAAACAATTTCGAAACATAAAAAACGAATACGGATCCTTCCAGCAGTATCTTGACAGCTTGAACAAAGCCAACAACTACGCCTCAGCTATCAAGGAACTCGGCAAGAAATTCAATCGGATAGGCCCTTCTTCAGCACGCATCTTCTTGTACAGTGTCGGAGAAGACATAAGGCACTCGATGGAATAAGGACAAGCGTACCCTCTATTTTCCATAGAAAAAATTGCTAGGCTGCCCTATCGAATTCAGTCCATGTGCGCGTGGGTTGAACGTATTCTCTAGAAGATTTTTCCTGAAAGCTTATTGCCTAAAAATGCGAAAGGTTAAACTGGTTGAGGAGGCGTGTGCTGAAAAGAGAAAAGGATCTTTCTGGTTTTTAGCTCGTAAATCAGCTTCCTCTTCAACCATAGACGCTTCATCATCAAAGACATACGTGTTTCTGCACCCGCGCGCGATCTTAAACTCAAGTTTGAAGAAGCATTTCACATGAATGATCCTGAGCCATTGCTGAAATTTTTGTGCCTCTAATTTTCAATACCCCCTTTCCCCTACCCTTCTTTCAACAATCCGCCAACCGTATGATCCAAATATTCACTTCGTAAAGGAAAAGGCGCAGTCCATATTTGAGGTCGATTATTGCGTTGCGTGCCTGCGCGCATTTAGACTTCCCTTTGTCTATGGATCTTCGTGGAGTGTGGATCGATGCCGTACCATTCTATCTTGTAGCCTAAAGCAGTTAAGATGTTGGTGGGTCTCCTTCCACCTGCATCTTCAACTATTCTTGAGGCTTCCGGGAGGCTGAGGCTTCCTCGGTTGAGTTGATTTTCAAGCCTACCTTGGATTTCTTTGAGCTTTGTTTCTTTTATGAGCATGTCTCCTAGGCGCATGTATCCTTGAAACACTTTTTCTTTGAGAACTTCTTTAACAGCATCCTCGAGGACCCCTAGCTTCTCGGCGAGCTCGCTGGCTTCTATGACCGCTGCTTGAAGTTGAAGAGGTTCAGCTAGCAACCTTTTAGTCTGTTTCTTCACCAAGCGTTCTTCTACAGCTTTGAGGTGGTCCAGGACCGGTCTTAGAGGGATTCTTCGCTGGTAGTAGATTAGGTTGAGTTTCTCCCCCATCTTGTCCAATTTCTGGCAGGCTAGGTCCTTGTTTGCCGCCACGATCATATCCACGTCGTCCAACAGCTTGAGCTTCTCGACCTTTTCTTCGAGATATCGAGGAGTCCAGAACCCGGCTATTTCCAAGTAAACCATCAATCCGCCCTTGCTGAATCCGAAGTCTGGAATCATAACTCGTTTGGCTACCGGGAGAGGCTCTGGCTCCCTAATCAGCGTCCAGCCTGTGGCTAATGCTTTGAAGCGTCTCGCGAAATCTTGCTCGACCTGGCTATCGTAAACTTCCGTTTGCTGTGGCATTCCAAGGGTTCCCATGATTTCACCGTGTTTTGCGGAGTCCAGCTCCAAGGTTAGAAGGCGGTTATCCCCCTTGTAACGCAGAATCTTGGCCTTTACATGCCACTCCATGTTTCGGATGATTGTGGGCAAAAGCTTAGCCAGGCTTGTTCCGTACCTACGGTTTAGCTTGAATAGTGAAGCTGGGCCGTCAACCTTCACCTCGTATCCTCCATTGCTTCTCCATATGGAGTAGATCAGGCCCAGCCATTTGATCTGTCTGAAGACGCGCTGCCAGTTCCCAATCGTGATGAAACTGAGTTCTGTGGAGTAGAAAAGAAGAGTTTGGGTTAGACTTAGGTTGTACTGTCTCACTAAAGCTTTGGGATGCACAGGTTCAAAATTCTTCACGATGAGTTCGTCCTCTAGATCTCCATAAAAGATTTCCTCCAGCTCCTCAACCGTGACCTTCAGTTCTCTAGCTGCTTGATTAAGGACAACTCGCCTCGCATCAGATGTTGTAGGAAAACCTGTTATGTGGCTTGCCTTGAAAATCCGTCTTCTAGCCTCTATCGGGTCGAATGTTGCTTTGGGTTCCAGTTGACATCTTCGATCCAGGAGGCTTGAGAGGCCCCTGACGTAGCGGTAGTCATAGCCCAGATCCTCCATCCCATTGACCGTTTCGTTTAGTTCACCTTTCCTCTTTCCCACATAGTCTGCGTAGGTTTGGATAAGCAACCCTGCAATCTCGAGGTTTCCTCGGTTCAGTTCAGCATAGACCGGTCTTATTGCGTCTCGCCGCCGTCTAGTGATCAACAGACTGCTGGGCAGCAAACTGTCTTCTCCTATCTGTGTCTCCTCTGGCTTATTCTGGTCTCCACGGTTTCTCGAGCTACGAGCTCGATGAGTTTGGCTTGTTTTCCATACTTCTTCCTTAGGATCCTTCCCAAACGTTGGATGTACTCTCTACTGCTTCCCGTTCCTCCAAGGATAAAGCCTACAGAGGCGTCTGGAACGTCGACGCCTTCGTCCAAGACTTGGCTGGTTACGATGGCTCTATACTCTCCAGCTTTGAATTTCTCCAGAATTTCTTTTCTCTCCTCTCTAGGGGTCTGATGCGTTATTGCGGGAATTAGAAAGATGCGGCTTATGCGATAAACCAGCTGGTTGAATCGGGTGAATATGAGGATCTTCTCTTTGCCGTAGACGTTTAAAAATTCTCCTAAGGCTTTGATTTTGGCCTCAGAGTTGAGGGCTGTCTTCAACGCTCTGTTTCTGGCCAACAGGGCTTCCCTAGCCTCTGGGTCGCTCCCGGTTCTCATGATAAACCTTTGGAAGTCATATGGGCTTCTTAACCTCACCCTTTTCCGCCTCAAGTAGTTGGTGAAGACGTCGTACTCCTTCCGATAGAGAGCCTGCTCATCAGGCGTTAGATCTACAAGGATCTTTTCGTGAGTGTAAGGAGAAAGGTGTTTCCCGGCCAGCGCGTCCACACCAAGCTGATAGACGAGACCGCCCACCAATCGGGGCAGATCGTAATGGCCGCCGTCCTCCCTCTCATAGGTGGCTGTGAGGCCCATCCTGTGGGGCGCAATGTACATTTCAGCTATCTGGCTGTAGCTTGGAGCCGGAAGGTGATGGACCTCATCGAAGATTATGAACATGAACTTGTCTCCCAACTGCTCAGCGCGGATATAGGCCGAGTCGTAGGTTGAGACGGTTAAAGGCTCAAGTGTGTCATCTCCTCCTCCGTAGGCTCCAACCTCCATCCCGAATTCCTGGCTAAGAATTTTCCGCCACTGATCCAAGAGATCTAAGGTGGGAACCACCACCAACGTTGTTACATTCAATTTTTCAATGGCCTTCAGGGCCACGAAGGTTTTTCCAGCAGCAGTAGGTAAAACGATGACGCCTCTCCCACCAGCGTCAAACCAAGCATCCAGAGCAGCTTTCTGGTAAGTCCGTAGTCTCACCTGTGAGGAGAGAGTTGGTATGGGAAGGGGATTAGTCGCTTCGTCACGGTACGGTATTCGACTCCTCTCTAGATACGCTAAAACCTCAGGGTAGTAGATGGCCATAGCTCTGAAAGCGTTTATTCGAGGGTCCCATTGACCGTATGGGGTTCCAACCTCTCCATGGATGAGGAGGCTTCCCCTGTCGTACTTCAGGAGGATCATCTCATCCAGCCCACAACAATTAAGCGTCTCCAAATTTATCTAATTATTCGTTCCGCGTAACATTCAAAATGAACCCGCACGAGGTTGCGAGGCTCAAAGAAATATCTATGAAGTAACTTCACAAAGCAACTATCCGAAATGCTGAAGTCCTTCATTTACTCCAACCCGCGTGCATGTTCAACAACACGTGTAGTGGAGGTCGATTGAGTTGAGGGTCGGGTTTCACGTCTCAATTATGGGTTCCATCGATAAGGCGGTGGACAGAGCAGTCGAGCTAGGCTGTAATACCTTCCAGATTTTCACGAGCAATCCACGACAATGGAATCCTAAGGAGCTCACCTCGGAGGACACTAAGGCCTTCATCGAGAAGGTAAATAGTAAAGATGTGAAACCAGTCTTCGCCCACATGCCCTACCTCCCAAATTTGGCATCGCCGAGGGATACTGTCTATGCCAAATCATGCGGGACCCTCGCGTCTGAGTTGAAGAGATGTGAGAGTTTAGAGATCCCGTATCTCGTAACCCATCTAGGTAGCCATCTTGGAGTTGGGATGCAAATGGGCTTTAAGAGGATCATCAGAGCTATTAACAAGGTCTTCAAGATTGCAGGCGAAGGCGTTATGCTTCTCCTCGAGAACACAGCGGGAACCACAAATAGTATGGGTGGATCTTTTGAGGATATTCAGCATATAGTTGAACGACTCTCATATCCTGAACGCGTTGGAATCTGCTTCGACACCTCCCACGCCTTCGCGGCGGGTTACGATCTTAGATCTCACAAGTCTGTGGATGAAACTGTTAGGAAGTTCGATGCAACAATTGGATTGGAAAAGCTTAGACTTGTGCATCTGAACGATTCGATCGGCGATTTGAATTCACGTATCGATCGTCATGAACACATTGGAATAGGCAAGATCGGGGAAGAAGGATTTCGTCACATACTAAGAAGCAGGTTGGGCAGCTTGCCTCTAATATTAGAGACACCTGTGGACGTTAGGCGAAGCGACTTTGAAAACCTTGGGAAAGTCAGAGAATTAGCTGACAAACTGGGCTGAGGATATGTATGATTGAATCGCAAACATATTATAGAATCCGAAGATCGAAATGCAAATCTATGCACACAAATTACAATCCTAGGACAGTAGCCCATGGGCCAAAGTTCCCAGCTTGCCATCCTTAACCTGTAATTTAAAATGTCAAATGTGAAACATAACATACGAAAGGAGAATACATGCCATGGATGCGGTTGTTGTTGATATTGATGACACAATAGTTGACACCGAGCGCAGAAGACATGCAGCATGGTGTCGAGTTCTGGATAGAGAGATCCCTCTGCAAGAGGTAGAGTCTCAGGGTTCACTTGAGATTCTCAGAAAATACGCCTTTTCGGACCGCAAGATTTGGAGGAGGTTTTGGATGCTGACTCTCTGTGTAGAAGAAGGTGGAGCCGATCTACTGGACCTTGATAAACCGATTCCCTATGCTTCTAGAGTCCTTCAGAAATGGAACGAAAACTACAGGTTGACCTACCTCACCGGACGAACAAAAAACATGAGGCAACTCACATTAGACGAATTAAGAAGGTTCGGCTTTCCAACAAGGGGAACAGAACTGGAAATGTTCACCGTCAAAGACTGGATGAACTACTTTTCTTCAAGATCTTCGGTATTGAAGACCAGATCTAGAATCTTCTCTAGGATATTGAAGCGACACAAAGTTGTTCGAGTAGTCGACGACTATCCTGGTTTCTTCACTGCCTACAGAAAACATCCCGTTCCCGACAAAATAGGACTGCTAAGAAAGAAACGCTTTTCACGCCAAGACTATTTAACCAACGGCGCCACCAGAGTCGTCAAAAACTGGAAAGAACTGTTGGACGAATGAATGCTCTCGCTTACAGAGGATCTTTCGCTTATACCTTCGCAACGATGTCACAGCACCCAAAAATCAGCTCAACCTTAAGTACTCAGGTATTCCAGCAATTTTTTCTTTTTATGGTTTCCCTTTCTTTATAACTGCCTTTACAAAAACACTGGCCTGCCTTTCTTCTTTTCTCAAAGGCATTTCCAATTCTCCGTTCTCAACGATATGATGAAATAGCTCGTGGAGAACATTCCGTTTATTCAGTCCCCTCTTCGTGAACAAGGCTATGCATTCAAAGTATTCAGCCTCGTATCCGTTAGCCACTCTCCTTCCGTTCAGCACTATCTTCATCCTTGGTACGCAATAGTAACTAGTCAAGACGTTGACTCCTCTCTGCGCTCCCTCCAGCTCGTAGGTTATGTAAAATTCTTTACAGACCTTCTTGGAAGGAATACGAATTCTCATTGAAACCCTCAAGGAATGGCGATTCTAAGAAGAACAGTAGCTTCGCCACTGAGGCTACTGTTTCTCCATGAATGTTGTATCTACCTAGGAAAGAACTTCGTAGCTCCTAAAAGGAAAGCTTCGTGCGCAAAAATAATTGGCGGTCTAGAATATGTAGAAGACGGATATGTCGTGATTTGTACAGATAGAAAGTGAAAGCTGCTGCACACTCTGACGTTGTAGAGTTAGAAAACGTGACATGAAAGGGTGCAACGTTGGCGATATCGCCAGCGTTCATGCACGTGAGCACCTAGGAATAATCGGTAAGGTGATGTGGGATGGATGCTTTGCGTTGTGGTAGGTTGTTTGAGTGGCCTTAATTATTTCAGCGTCCATGCCAAACTCGTGGCCTGTATTCGGGTTTCGGTCAAACCTGTTGAAGTTGCTGCTGGAGATCTCCACCCCAATCTTATGGCCTTTCTTAACCACGAAACTGGTCGCCCATAAATCTATACGGTATTCATAGACTTTGCCCGGCTCGATTAGTGATGGATTATGATCAGAGTTTCGATACCTCGCCCGCACTATGCCCTCTTGTATCATGTGCGCATACCCATCAGGAAAGACATCAACCAAAGTCGCAGTGAAATCCGTATCTCTCGCAGAAGATGACGCGTACAACGTCACCGTGATGGGCCCTGTTATCTCAATGTCCTCCTCCAACTCCGGTGTGGTGTAAACGAGCACATCCGCTCTCTTCTCGGCTTCTGTTCTATCCTGTAGGGATCTCGCGAGTTCCCAAACATCCGTTTCCAACGATATAGTAATTGGATCGTTCGGATCGTACACATAACTGTCGCTGGGCTCATCGCCGGGCTTGTTCGTATCCAACCAGCCGTCTCCGTTCAAGGTGTTTGCGGAGCCGTTGCTGTGAAAATAGTATTTGGTGTATTTTGTTCTAGCCAGAGGCCACTCGTCTTCATATCTCCAATCGTTGTCGCCCAGAACAAATATTTTGACCCTCGGCGTCTCGGAAAAACCGTTATCGATTCCTTTCAACCAGTAGTCGAAAAATTGCTGGTGCAAATCCCATATCCAATTGCAGCCTTTTTCAGAGAGATCCATCTTGCCGATCCGTCGAGTAGACTCGGTGGTCCACTCGTGATCTATTGGTCCAATCACCAGCCACTGGTTCTTTCTAGCTGTGGCATTCGCGCTATTCTTCTTTACTCCTAACCAGTCATCTATGGTGAACTTCACAAAATTGTCGTACCAGCCGCCCCAATGCAAGACGGGNNCCAATGCAAGACAGGTATCTTGATTTGACTATACTTTTCATTTATGTTGATGCGATCCCAGTAAGAATCTCGGAACGGGTGTTTAATCACATCCTTGTAGTAGTCGCAGGTGACTCCAGCCTCATCGTCCATGGTTATCAACGGTAGATGCCAATAGTTCAGTCTGAAGTGGTTATTCGATGTCTTGGAATTCATTTCATATGCCCAGCCCGCATAGGCTTGCATGCGAAAGGCACCATTGGTGTAGATCCATTCATACATGTCCGTGGCTATTGTGCCAGGAGCTATGCATTTGAGATTGGGATGATTTAATGAAGCAACTGCCCACTGAGTATATCCAAAATAAGATACTCCAAACATTCCAATTTTCCCGTCACACCAAGGCTGTTTGGCAATCCAGTCCAACGTGTCATATCCGTCGGCAGTTTCATTTACAAAGGGGTCCCACTCGCCTTCAGAGTTCCATTTTCCTCTAGCATCCTGAACAACACATATGTACCCTTTTTTTGCCCAATGTCTTCCAATAGCCGGCATGAAGCAGTAATACTCGTCTTTGCCATATGGCAACCGTGTCAATATGACTGGAAACTTGCCCTCAGCCTTGGGTTTGTAGATGTTGGCGCAGAGCTTAACTCCGTCACGCATGGGGATCAGAATGTCTTTCTCAACCTCAACAGTCATATAAACATCAGGCGTCTTGGTTGGTATAGACAACAACGGCAAGTAGAGGAACTTTAGGAGCGTTTCGTGAATCCTCTTTATCGCCCACCGAAAATCTGATAGTGCAAACTTTCCACTGTGCTTCTGCCAACTCATCTCATCGTCTCCTGTTCATTCATCCGTCTTCTCTTAGAGAAAAGCCTCCTCACCAACCTCCTCCTCAAGCATCTCAGCTAAGTTTTCTCTGCTGTATGGTGGTTTCACATCGTTAGGAAAGCTTGTCTCGTACCGTTTGAACATAGCCTTCCAAAGGTCAAGGTAAAACTCTTTGAACTCGACCAAAGTAAACATCGCATCACACTGTATCGCAATTCCAGTTTCACATTCCTTCCACGGAACAAAACGGATACGCCACTTCTCCTTAGTTATGAACTCGGTGAAATCAGCCATTTTATAGGATCACCTGGGACTTCACTCTTCCGAGTCTTGTCTTTATTAGGTTTTTCACCCATGCGCGCGCGAAGATTGGTCTTTTTTGAAAGTGGGAAAAAATATTAACTGTTAAGACAAAATACTTAATATACTATTACCCCATAGAATACGCGGCAAGTGAAGACAATGGATGCATCGGCATTTCTGCCAAGCCTAGCTGCTCTATTCGCTATTGGTGTTCTCACTGTAGTTATCGTTCGTCGAAGGAGGAATCACTCCAGCAATATCAGAGGGTATTTCGTTGGATCTGTTCTTGCGGTCACGGCGTTGATTCTGTCGGACCTGTTTCTTCGCTTGATACCATCTAAAGCTACAGCTCTTTACGTGGGAAGAGTCGAGGCTTCAGCTTGTTTGATCGCTTCTGTGGCAACTAGCTTGTCGGCACTGGCTGTGAAAAAGAAGTTCAGGTTCGGTTTTCAGCGGGATCTTTGGAAACTCGAACTCTTTCGAGTGCCTCTTGTCCTGGTCGACACAAGCTTTTTGTTTGTTATTTTGGTGTTGACGTGGGTTCCAGACTCGTTCCAAGCAAAATTGCTGACCAGTTTTGTTTTGGGAGAAATGATTTATGTGCCGGTTTTCGTACCGTGGTATGGAATTTCTCTATTTGTCTTCTTCGGTTTTCTCCTTGCATATCCTTGTTACAGGCTACTTTCGTTGATTCGGTCGGGTGGAGCGAAGGAAACAGCGGCTGAAACCTTGAGGGGACTCGAAGTTTGTCTGACGGGATTGGGATTATTCGGGTTCGTTGTTGGTGCGTTTATGCGGTCGATTGGTAATGTGGTTGAGCTCGGCGAAGTCGGGTACTTGATTTCTGCATTTCTTTTCATGGCTCTCGTGTACTCATACAGAGAAACAGTCATCCCCAAGAGTCTACCTCAGACATACTCTGCTGTTCATTTGGAAGAAGGCGAGATCGCGGTTATGTTGTACACCTCAGCAGTAGACAAGATGAGAGCCTTCTCAGCGTTTATTCGAGAGGGCCTCGAAAATGGTGACAAAGTTGACTATACCTACTCCGATGACGAAAGTGAAACCGTCAGGACCAAGCTTGAGCAATACGGAATCAACGTTGAAAAATATGAGAGAAACGGTGCCTTGACCTTAAGAAGCCTAACTAAGTATTACCTGCCCGACGGTAACTTCGACGTGAAAAGGGCAGTTAAGAGGGGACTTGATGAGCGGTTTGAAGCCAAAAAGAAGGGATACAAACATCTCAGAGAGATTGATGATCTTGGCGACTTCTCTTTTCTTAATGGCCAGTGGCGAAAATACCTAGAATACTGGGATGACCCCGGATGGGGAGCCCTTCCCGGCGCAGGAATATTATACGAACCTTTTCTCATCGAATTAACAGTCTTCAATATCGAAAGCATGAGTGAAAAGCAAGTTGCTAACCTCGTGAAAGCTTTCTGCGGCATGGGACGTGCGCGGCTGATTGATCTAATAGAGCGCACCAACGCTTTTTCAAAATCTCTGGGGCTAGATCACAAGCAGTTGGTTGGTAGAAAGTTTCTTTTCGAGTTTGACCCTGTCTCAGACTACGAAAAGACTGTCCGAGATTTTGTGGCCGAAGCCGCAGCGAACATGGAAACCACCGTGGTTTTCACCCATAAAGGCAGCCCAATTCATTCGGCTTTAAGCCACGAAAAATTTCTTAAATTGTTCCTGTTGACGCAACGAGTGTCAGTTCCAACGAAGGGCGACGCTCAAGCAGAGATGCTCTTGCCAGCTGACAACTCGTCTTTAATGCTTGACGCCCTCGGCAAAGTGTTGAACACAAGTGCTCAAGGGCGCGTGTGCCTAGTCTTTGACAGTCTCTCCGGGCTCATAACATCAATAGGTCTCAAAAGAACTTACAAGTTTCTGCGTTACGCGCTTGAAGTGTTGAGTTCCGACAAAGTGACGGCTCTTTTCTTGCTCACTAGCTCTGCCCATGATCCGAAAGCAATTTCTACGCTGAGGGTCTTGTTTAATGATCAATTGGCCTACGGAGAAAAGAGAATGCAGGTGGTCAAGCTCTTCTGAGCCTGACACAAGCTTTGTTCGAATAGTCTTGGTTCAATGAATGCCACGTGTTCGTCTGATTTCGACGACCCCGAGATCTCCGTTGACCATCAGGTAGTCGTTTGTGTGTATGGTCTCTACAGGGTTTCTATCAAGTTTATCAACGATTGGTATCGTTTTTCCGTAAAATATGTGAGCCATCAAGGCTCCGCTAGCTAGAATAGGCTCCGTCTCAATGTTGACAATGGCTGCGGGGGCATTTCGACACTTCACCGCTTCAAGGAGCACAACCGCCCCGGTTGTGGAACCCTTGCCGTACGGAAAAACCAGGACTCTATCTCGCACCTGTTGTCCACAAAGTTCATGTCTCGCGTCAATTATGAGGCCTGTTTTTGGATTCAATCCGCCCCAAAAACTCAGGTTCTGCCCGCTGACAAGAGCCACCCCCTCTGCAACGCCCCCGAACACGCCGTGCCCCCTAACGGTAAG
>JABAHS010146847.1_pt1 | contig 14076 bp, 9 predicted proteins | sample 7062111 | NCBI WGS metagenome assembly JABAHS01 (sample SAMN14534600, study PRJNA622989) | marine sediment metagenome | biome: marine biome [ENVO:00000428]; feature: marine pelagic biome [ENVO:01000023]; material: deep marine sediment [ENVO:00002113]; isolation source: pool of 4 deep marine... | reverse complement strand
AAATGGGTCCGGAGTTGAAAAATCGGATTAGCCATCGTGCAAAGGCATTTGGGGAGTTGAGGAAACGAATTCAACGAGGTGAGATTAGCTTAGATTTTGAATCTACTTAGTCTGAAGGAAAACGATTCAATTCTGTCATTTCGGAAGTCTGTAATCGGGAATCTCGTGCCCGAAATTCAAGAGATTCCGGCTTCTGCCTTCGCAAGGACAAGCTTAACACCATGCCGGAATGACATACCCCGGCCGAGTTTTCGTTCAGACATTTAAGAGGATTTTGGCGGTTAGACTACTCCTATTGCCAACTGTCACTATTAACTGAAAAAACGGGGCGTAGCGCAGTCTGGTAGCGCATCTGCTTTGGGAGCAGAGGGTCGCTGGTTCAAATCCAGTCGCCCCGACAAATAGCCCGTTGTCAACGTATTGATAGCGGGCTTTTTTTATGCATTGCGAATTGTTTTATTGAATTTTGAGGTTTCGTTTCATATATTTATTTGACGTTAACAATAATGACGCGCACTTCACCAAAATTCGAGCACATCGATCACACCGCTGATGTTGGCATTAAGGTTTACGGCTCCGAACTAAGCGACTTGTTTACGCACGCAGCTTTGGGGCTGTTTGATATTATTGCGAATTTGGAAAAGGTGTCGCCAAATCTCGACCGATCGATAACGGTTGAAGCCGATGATCGAGAGGCCTTATTAGTTCGCTGGCTTTCCGAACTGAATTATTTGTTCTTTACAGAACGCGAAATATACAAAGAGTTTGAGATTACGGAAATCGCCGAGACTCGTCTTGTCGCGATTGTCAGAGGGGAAAAACTGGATTACGAGCGACATGAGATTTATACCGAGGTGAAGGCGGTGACGTATCATAGATTATATATCAAAGAGACTGAGTGCGGTTGGGAAGCGCAAGTCATTTTTGATTTATGATGACAGAAAGGGATGATTTTACTATGACTGATATAAAAATGAAGAAAGTAAGCGATTATCTTTGGGAGATTCCCAAACATGGAAACATGCGGGTGCCTGCAAGAATCTATGCCACCGAAACGATGGTGAAGGACATTCTCAGCGATAACGCACCCGAGCAGGCGGCTAACGTGGCTCATCTGCCTGGCATCGTTAACTACTCGATGGCTATGCCTGATATTCACTGGGGATATGGGTTTCCAATCGGTGGGGTCGCCGCATTTGATGTAAAGAATGGTGTAATTTCTCCCGGAGGAGTCGGTTACGACATCAACTGTGGCGTCCGGCTGATGGCGTCCAAGCTCAGCAAAGATGATGTCCTGCCCAAAATCCGAGAGCTTGTGACCTCGCTGTTTCAGCATGTTCCGACAGGAGTCGGAGCAAAAGGTGAACTGCGAGTAAGCCAGGGCGTCGAAAAAAAAGTGCTTGTTGACGGCGCCAGATGGGCTGTGAAGAATGGGTACGGCGCCGAAAACGATTTGGAATACATCGAAGAGCACGGACGTATGCACGGCGCAAATCCTTCCGTCGTGAGCAAAAAGGCTCTGGAACGCGGACGTTCTCAGCTTGGTACTTTGGGCTCGGGCAATCACTTTCTCGAAGTTGGATACGTCTCCGAAATCTACGATAACGAGGCTGCGCGAGTGCTTGGCCTGGAGCTCGATCAGGTCACAGTCATCATTCATTGCGGTTCACGCGGCTTTGGCTATCAAGTTTGTGACGATTACATCGGAGTCATGAACAAGGCCGTACAAAAATATGGGATCGAGCTACCCGACCGGCAACTCTGCTGTGCCCCCATAAACTCACCGGAGGGTCAGGAATATCTTGATGCCATGCGCTGTGCCATCAATTATGCGTTTGCAAATCGTCAGGTTATCGGTGCCTGGACTCGTGAGGCGTTTGAGGAAGCATTGAAGTTGAGTCCTAATGATGTTGGATTGCGTGTGGTATATGAGGTCGCCCATAATATTGCCAAATTCGAGACCCACAAAGTAAATGGCAAGGATAAAGAAGTCTGTGTCCACCGGAAGGGCGCAACTCGAGCCTTCGCCCCGGGCGTGAAAGGAATCCCCGACGCATACAATAAGATTGGCCAACCCGTTCTCATTCCGGGCGACATGGGACGTTATTCTTATGTCCTGGTGGGCGCTGAAGGAGCCATGGAAAATACCTTTGGGTCGACGTGCCACGGCGCCGGTCGGGCGATGAGTCGCAGAAAGGCGAAAAAGATAGCCAAAGGACGCTCTATTGTGAGAGAGTTGGAAGACAGAGGCATCTACGTGAAAGCGTCAAGTAGGAGAACGGTTGACGAGGAAATTTCCGAAGCATATAAGGATGTCTCCAATGTAGTCGATGCGTGTCAACTGGCAGGGATTTCCCGAAAGGTGGCTCAGTTAAAACCGCTTGGTTGTATTAAGGGTTAGTTTATATAAGGTTAAACGATTTTTTGCTTTTAACCAAGAGAAAGAAGCAAAATATTTCCAGATACCTTTTTGACATTAGTACTTTCTTTCGGTGGTTTGATAATAGGAAGCTTTTTCAAGAGTAAGACAATTGCCTCGTGGATTTTGTTGATGGGATTTGTGTTTTCAACTCTCGCGTTTTTTTTGGCTGTAATGTTAGCCAAAGGGGAAGCATAGTACTTGCGGGGTTCATTCTCTATTTCATCTTTCAAAAACCAAAACGGAAACGCGGCTGAATATCCAGCCTCTGTACCCTAATCGAAACAGAGTTTCGGCGAACAGCTCTGAAAACCCGGACAGGTGAAAAAAAAAGAAGCACAAAAGCGAATCCAAAAACTCCGAGATCAACTGAATTATCATAATTATCGCTATTACGTGCTGGACGATCCGGAGATCTCAGACGCCGAATATGATAAACTTTTTCGGGGGCTGCAAAGCTTAGAGGAACAATTTCCCCATTTGGTTACATCCGATTCTCCCACCCAGAGGGTTGGGGCGCCACCCCTGGAAGCCTTTCGAACCGTCGAGCATAAGATTCCGATGCTGAGTCTGGATAACGCATTTGGCTATGACGAAGCACGCGAATTTGATGCCCGGGTCAAACGGCTTTTGGGCAACACCGATGACATCGAATATGCAGTCGAACCGAAAATCGATGGCGTGGCTGTTGAATTGGTTTATGAACGTGGCGTCTTTACTTTAGGGCTAACCCGGGGAGATGGTTATGTGGGCGAAGACATCACCCTCAATTTGAAGACCATTAAATCGATCCCACTGAAACTGCTTTCGAATGACTCCACCATGCCGGAGAGATTGGAAGTGCGTGGCGAAGTCTATTATCCCACTTCGAAGTTTAAAAAGCTAAATGAGGAACGTCAGGCCAAGGGTGAGTCCACGTTTGCAAACCCAAGAAATGCGGCTGCAGGAACCCTTCGTCAACTTGATTCCGGTATCACAGCCGAAAGACCACTCGATATTTTCGTTCACGGCCGTGGACAGATCACAGGCTATGAATTCAAATCTCATTTTGAGGCCCTGGAAGCGTTCAAAAAGTGGGGATTTCGCGTAAATCCCTATATTACTGTCTGTAACGGCATTGAAGCAGTCATTGAGCGATGCACCGAGATCGCTGAATTTCGTGAAGAACTGGATTATGAAATAGATGGCGCCGTCATAAAAGTCAACAACCTGGCTCTTCAGGGAGATCTCGGAATGCGTACCCGGAGCCCACGTTGGGCTGTCGCCTTAAAGTTTGAGGCCAAACAAGAGGTCACTCAGATTTTGGAAATAAAGGCGCAGGTGGGACGCACAGGCGCGCTGACGCCTGTGGCCACCATGAAGCCCGTAAAAATTGGTGGCGTTGAAATAACCCGGGCCACCCTACACAATCAGGATGAAGTTGATCGCAAGGACGTACGTGTGGGTGACTGGGTTGTGGTTCAACGGGCGGGTGATGTCATCCCCGAAGTCGTTAAAGTCATCGAATCAAGGCGCACTGGTGACGAAAAGAAATATCATTTGCCGGATACATGCCCGGTGTGCGGGTCCCGTGTCGTCCGCATTGAAGGTGAAGCGGTTCACCGCTGCCAGAATCTTTCGTGTCCCGCCCAATTGAAGGAAGGCATTCGTCACTTTGCCTCAAAGGGTGCCATGGATATCGAAGGGTTTGGCGAAAGGCTCGTGGATCAGTTGGTCGAGAAGGGGCTGGTCAAGAATATCGCAGATATTTATTCATTGACCAAGGATCAATTTGTAGGTCTTGAAAGAATGGCGGAGAAGTCGGCCCAGAACATCATCGACGCCATTGAAGCAAGTAAGAAAGTAGACCTGGCGAGATTCTTGTATGCCCTCGGCGTTCGATTTGTGGGTGAACATGTTTCACGTGTCCTGGCCCGGGAATTTGGGACGCTGGAAAATTTGAAAAAAGCGTCGATAGAGCGTTTGCAACAGGTGTACGAAATTGGACCGCAAGTTGCGGAAAGTGTGCATGAGTTCTTTAGTGAAAAACACAACCTTGAAACCATTGACCGCCTTCTAAAAGCGGGCGTCAAGATTAAGGAGCCAGCCGTCTTAGAAGATAGCAAACTCGCCGGTAAGACATTTGTATTCACCGGTAGTTTGGAACAGTTTACTCGCTCTGACGCCGAGCAAACGGTAGAACGTCTGGGGGGACGAGCGGCTTCTTCTGTTAGCGGAAGCACCGATTTTGTGGTCGTGGGCGCGGGCCCCGGGTCCAAAGCCGAGAAAGCACGTGAACTTGGAATCAAAATTTTGAGTGAAAAAGAGTTTACACAGATGGTAGAAGATTAACACAGTAACTCCAGGAGGCAACCATGTCTAATAGTAACGACAATGATTTCTTTAAAGGTTTTTTCTTTGGCGGAATCATCGGAGCCGTGATCGCGCTTTTGTACGCACCCAAATCAGGAAAAGAGGTTCGAGAAGATATTCGCTCTCGAGGTCTTGAACTGAGGGACGATGCCGAAGCGAAATTGGAATTGGCACAAAAGAGGGCGGAAGATCTTTTGGAAGAGACCAGAAAAAAAATTGAACAATTTCGACAAGAAACAGAAACCGCTTTGGGTAACCTTAGAAGTCGCGCTACCGAAGCGGTTGAGGAAGGGAAGCAGACGGTAGATAAGAAGAAGTCCAAACTGAAGGACGCCGTGGATGCCGGCGTAAATGCTTACAAGGAAGAAAAAGAAGCCAAAAGCAAGAAATCCTAACCCGGCGCTCGAAACTGGCTTTCATTTTCATAAACCGCTTTCAAATCACAAATATTCAATGAATAGAGTATCTCATGACGATTTCTCTAAGCGTTGCCGTAATTGCTGGCCTGCTTTTTTTTAACACAATTTTCTTGGTGTTTGTATTTACCAGAGCGTATCGAGCGTTTGCAGAAGCTCAAAAACTGCTGGAAATGGTGCGCCTGCAAATTGCCCCTATCACACATGACTTGACACAAATTTTAAGCGATGTTCGCTCCATTGTGCGCTCTGCGGAAAAAGAAATGGGAAAGGTGGGAGATAGCATTTCTGCTGTACGCGATACCACCCAAAATATCAGGGAGTTTGAGCTTATGATTCAGGAACGTATCGAAAGGCCGCTTTTGGACATCACTGCGGTCTTGTCTGCGCTTGTAAAAGGTGGCAGAGTGTTCCTGAGCAGCTTTAACAAGAAATGAATCCCCTGCGTCTTCAATTTTACTTTTTTAAAGTGTTGTAACAATGATTTATCGCGTAAATCGGAGGATTCATAGACCGTCCAAAAAGTCGAGACATGGCCTTCACTTCATGTGGAGTCGAAACATCTTGTTTTTAATGGCTATTATCATCCTTCGACTTCGCTCAGGATGAACAGAAATAGACAGCCTATCGCTTTTTACAAGAGTTTGTTTTTATACAACAATCGAGCTTTCACCAGCGTTCGTAAGAGTTGTTAGGATTTGAAATGCATTTCAAATCATCAGTAGACTTTATAAGGATGTAAAAGATGCCTCCCCGCAAAGGGTTTCTCACGCCCAAGATTGGCTTATTCCTGATTGGTGTGTTAGTCTTGGGACTCACTGCGCTTACCCCTTTTATTTCAAGTTTTTCAATTAGCACCAATTCTCTGCCCGAAAGTCACGCGCTGCTGGAGTATTTTGTTGCTTATATTGGCATCTGCTTATTTTTTATATGCCTAAGACGATTCCATCTGCAGCGCACAAAAGACTTTCTATTCTGGGGATTGGGTTTCTTGACATTCGTACTCCTCCAGATTTTCCAAAGTCTCGCCTATCCAGGATTCCATGATTTCACATGGATGAGGGGTTCAGACAATATCGGAATCGCCTTCGATATCACAGCCCGAATAGCGTTTTCGATTTATTTTCTGATCGGCATCGTAAATATCAAAAAGCGCCTTGTTCAGCCGTCCTTCAGCAACATTCTGTTAATCTATCTGAATGCCGTGGCCTTCGTGCTGTTCCTGGTTGTGACTTATTTTAATGTTCTTCCGGAGATCCTTTATGTCAATGGAGCGCCCACTGCGGTCAAAAAGGGACTCGAGATCTTCTCGGCAGGCTTGATATTAGCCGCTGCAATTTTATTAATAAGAAGAATTTATCGTGAGAATCAAACAATTTACTTTTGGTTCATTGTTGCTTGCGTGCTTGGCGTCTTTACGAACATCTATTTAGGTCTATGGCAGAACACGTCTGACGTATATTTTGCGGTAGGGCATGGATTCAAGATTCTGTTTTTCACTTCGTTTTTGGTGGGGATCTTTGCGGATCACATTCGTTTTTTCAAGATTGAAGCCGAATTGCGCGAGTCGCTAGAAAAGTCAAAGGAAGATCTTGAGAAAAGCGAAAAAACCTTCCGCCAATTAGTGGAAAAAATGGGCGATGGGTTTGTGGTGACAGATAAGAGGGGCATCCTGATCTTCAGCAACCACGCATTTGCTACCATGCTGCAATATGAGAATGAGACGTTGGTTGGAAGACATATTTCGACGTTCTTCTACGGTTCTCATTATGACGATTCCGAATTTGAATCTCTGCACAAGAGTGAAAAACAAGCCGGGAAATTCGAAGTCGAGATGCTGACGAAGTCCGGGCGGAAAATTCCGGTTCTTATCCATGCTGTGCCGATCATCGAATCCGATGGCGACTATGCCGGCATTCAGGCCGTCGTCACCAATTTGACCGAAAGGAAAGAGATCGAGAGGCAACTGGAGAATCTTGTAAAAGAAAAAACTCAGAATATCGAAATATTTAAGCAATGTATCGAAAATTCAACGGACGGAATTTTGATCATCAGCTTGACGGGCAAAATTGTCTATCTGAACCGCGCGTTTGAAGCCATAACCGGCTTTACAAAAAGAGAACTTGTGAAGCAAGATACCACGGCACTAATTTACGATCAGGACAGCGAAGATGTGCATCAGCGCATTTGGAAGACAGTGAAAAATGGCAAAATTTGGCGAGGTGATTTTTATACGAAGAAGAAAGATGGCACCGGGTTTATCGGAGATGTTTCGGTTGTGCCAATCCATGAAGAAAATGGCCGCGCGATAAATTACCTTTGGATCGAAAAGGACATCACTCGCAAAAAGATGCTTGAGCGTAATCTCGAGCGTTACGCGGAGCAATTGACCAACAAAACCAGTGAGTTGGAGGCTGCCAAGTCCTATTATGAGACCTTGATTTCTGGCATGTCAGACATCCTGATCGTGGTCGACAACAGTGGCAGATGCACATTTCTTAACGATTACGGACGGAAACGGCTTAAATTTAGAGCGGAAGAGCTGACGGAAGAAAGTCTCCCAGTCTTCTTCGATGACCTGAAGCGATTGGAAAAGGAATACGGTTCGGCCCTGCGGGTTGAAATCAAAGATTTTGAGTCACCGATCATAACCAAGAAGGGGGAGAAGATTCTGTGCAGTTGGCACGCCAGACCCCTGGTTGACCGACACAACCGACGCATTGGCGCTATGGCTGTGGGAAGAGACATCACCGAATACAAAAAAATGCAGGAAGAACTCCAGGAATACACCAAGAATCTGGAGAATAACGTTAAGGAGCGAACCAAAGAGCTACAGCAGAAAGTCAATCAACTGGCGAAATTGTTGGAAATTGGGGAGGAGATCAGGCTTAACGTTGACATCGATGTTATTTTGAACAAAATCTGCGAGGCTGTGCAAGCTTTAGGTTGGAACAAAGTGGTCATTTCGCTGCGGGATTATGAAACGCAAAGCTCACGTGTGGTCGCGGCGGCGGGTTTGGAATCCGGGCAGTTAGAGGAAGTCATGTCATGGGGCGAGGTCCCGTTCAGACATACGGAAAGATATATTAAAAATGAATTTCGAATCAGCAATTCGTATTTCATCGATCACACCACGAATCTCATTGACAAGAGAGCACCTTATTCATTGTACACAAGATTGGACGAACGGGGTAAGGATGAGTGGCATCCCCTGGACGCTCTGTTGGTGCCAATTCGAACTCTCGACCGGATTTTAGGAATCATCAGTGTCGACGATCCTAAAGACCGGAAAAAGCCGAGTTTGAATAAAATTCGCGATCTTGAAATATTTGCGGACAAAGCCACACTGGCAATCGAAAACGCACACCTGTTTCAAGTTCACAAGGAAAATGAGAAGCACGCAAAATTTCTAGCTGAAATAAGTCAGATTTTTCATTCCAGTCTAAGAATGAACGAGGTTCTCGATGCCATCGTGAACAAAGGCAGTAAAGTCATCGGGGAGTTTTGCAGCCTGCTGCTTTTAGACCAACAAGGCGAGTATTTGATTCCGCAGGCTTCATTTCACGAAAAGCAGGAATTGGTTGACAAATACTTGAAAGGCTGTGAAGAGTTTCCAAGTCGAGTTGGTATGGGTTTAATTGGTACGGTCGTTTCCACCGGAAATCCTGTGTTTATCTCCAGACCTTTCAGCGAAGAGGTAAGTGGTTTTAAGAAAACGCTCTTGTATTACGTGAATCAGAAATTTCCAATTTCGTCACTGATGGTGCTGCCGTTGCACGCCCGAGATCGAATTATCGGAGTGATGATCTTTTTAAATTGTCAGGCGAAGAAAAAGTACCGTCAGGAAGATTTGAAACTGGCAAAGGAATTGGCGGATCGTGCGGCCCTGGCGATTGAAAATGCCCGTTTGTTTAAGGAAGCCGGCGAAAAGGCCAAAGAGTTGGAAAAAGCCAACAGGTTGAAAACCGAATTTCTGGCTAACGTTTCCCATGAATTGCGTACGCCCTTAAATGCCATTATTACTTTGTCGGACATACTCATTCGCGGTATCCCGGGCAAACTAAACGAAGAGCAAGTCAGACAATTGCAGATGATTCAACGGAGCGGCAGCAACCTGCTTGGACTTATCAGCGATATTTTGGATCTGTCGAAAATTGAATCCGGCAAAGTTGAGCCGATCTATTCTGAAATTCCTATCCGTGCCGTCATCGAGGAGACGGTCGAACACATCAGGCCGTTGTGTGTGGAAAAAGAGTTGGCGCTTGACTTTGAATGCGATGAGGATGTTCCGGATGTCATCTATTCAGACCAGGAAAAGCTAACCAAAGCGGTCATGAACATTCTAAGCAACGCCGTGAAATTCACGCACAAGGGCGGTGTTAAACTGGCGATGAGCATGGCAGGTCCGACCAATCTAAAAATCGAAGTTTCCGATACAGGAATTGGTATCCCCAAAGACCGGATCGATGAGATATTCAAAGAGTTTCACCAAATCGACAGCTCGGATTCAAGAACGTATGGTGGAACGGGTTTGGGATTAGCAATTACACGGCGAGTATTGGATATCATCGGCGGCTCGGTTTCCGTTGAAAGCGAAGTCAACAAGGGCTCGACCTTCACTCTGCTCATCCCCTTCCAATTCAAACGAGACACGGTGACTCAGAAAACAGTGGATTCGGATCGCCAAATGCGACGACCCCCGATGCCGGAACCGGTCAAGTTTGATTTAACGGACGATCGCGAGCAATTGGACGGCGATAAAAAGACCATCCTCGTGGTCGACGACGAGAGGGAAGCCATTTACATCATGCGGCAATACTTGCATGATCACAACTATCAGATAATTTTTCCTCGAAATGGAGAAGATGTCGCGGAGCTGGCCCGACGTTTCAACCCGTTTGCCGTCACTCTGGACATTCTGATGCCAGAGAAAAGCGGTTGGGATATTCTTGAAATTCTCAAAAGTGATCCTCAAACAGAGAATATTCCAGTAATCATTACTTCTATTTTGCCCGAAAAAGAAAGAGCGTTTGAGATGGGAGCGGCTGAGTACCTGGTCAAGCCGTTCGAACCACAGAAATTATTGGTGTTTTTGGCCACCCTTGAGTCGAGAGGACGAAAGATGAAGGCGGTGCTTGACTTACCCAAGATTTTCAATGTTAAGAGATTGGCAAGAAAGAAATTGTTTCCTATCGGCCGGAAGGAAGTCAAACCGACGGATGGCAAGACCCGGATCTTGTTGGTCGACGATGACAAGGATACGAAATACGCCGTGCAATACGTGTTGGAGGAGGCCGGCTACGAGGTGTTCTTAGCGAATGAGGGCAAAGAAGCCTTAGAACAGGTAAAAAGCATCGACCCGAACCTCATATTGATGGATATGATGATGCCAGGAATGAACGGCTATGAGGCAACTCAAAAGCTAAAGTCCGATGATAAAGCCAAGGATATCCCCATAATCGCGATGACCGCAAAGGCCATGAAGGGCGACAGGGAAAAGATCATTCTGGCCGGATGCGATGATTATATTGCTAAACCTTTTATGACCAAAGAGATTGTCTCCTTAGTTGAAAAGTGGATATAAACCGATGACTTTTATCCTTCTCAATCCGTCTTTGTTCAGTGAGCCTCCATCGGGTCGGGTGTAATCCCCCTCGAGGGGGCCGCGTCAGCGGCGGCGGGTGTTGCTTTTGCCCGGCCACCATGCTCAGCTTCGCCGCTCGCTACGAATTTCATGGTCGTGGAACCCGGTGATTCGGATTTTTCTGCCTTACCTGTTCTCGCTGATGTTTTTCCCGTGGGTTGAGCCGCCGATTTCAAGATTGCGAGCTGCTTTTCTGCGAGCATATGAAGACGTGTTCCAGAGGACTCGTCTCATCGCTTGAAAAGGGACATCCCCCTGATTTCGCTTACGCGAAATCTTTTCCCCTTCAAAGGGGGATCAAATAAATCCCCCCTTGAGGGGGGTGCCGCGTCAGCGGCGGGGGGTGTTCTTCTGCTCCGGCCACCATGCTCAGCTTCACCCGCACGCACTGAAGTACCGTCCATCCGCCTTTAAACCAGCAACTACCTGAGAGACAACTGTTTCAGTGTGGCACACAATTACGGCTGTCTTAGAGAATTATCATGTAATATGTTCACAAAGCTTAAAGAGCTAATGTGTATTTTTTATAAAGATAGCCAAGTAATATTTATACACGATTTCAAATGGGAACAGTGAGATGGCTGGCATAATTTTGGCATTTAATTCAAATACACACCGCAACTTGGGAGGACATCATCGTACGTCTCACATCATGAAACCTCGAAAAGGTAAAATACTTGTTGCTGACGACGAGGGATACATTGTAAAGGGGTTACATGCTTTACTATATGAGGAGGGATACGAAGTCGCCACGGCGTTCAACGGAACCGAAGCATTAGAAAGACTGCAAAATGAAGGATATGCCGTCGTTCTCGTCGATTTAACCCTGCCCGATATTGATGGCATCGAACTTCTCACTCGAATGCGGGAGCGTCACATCATGACTGAGGCCATCATCATTACCGGCAAGGGCACGGTTTCGACTGCAGTCGAGGCCATGAAAAAGGGAGCCTATGATTATTTGGAGAAACCTGTTGAACCCGACAGACTGAAAACCATTATCATGAAGGCTCTACAACACTACCACCTGGTGATTTCCCATAAACGTCTGGAGAAAGAACTGAAGAATCTGATCAGCTACGAAGAACTTATCGGTCAAAGTAAAGAGATGTTGAAAGTCTACAAACTGATCGATGCCGTGGCGGACACGACTGCCAACGTGGTGATTACCGGTGAAAGTGGCACGGGCAAAGAGCTGGTCGCGCGTGCCGTCCACAAAAAAAGCAGCCGCCGGGAGGGTCCCTTTGTGCCGGTAAACTGTTCCGCGTTTCCGATGGAGATATTGGAAAATGAATTGTTCGGTCATGAACAAGGAGCGTTTACCGGGGCTCTAAAAGAAAAGCCAGGCTGTTTTGAACTGGCGGACAATGGCACGTTATTCTTGGACGAGATTTGTGACATGCCTCTGGAAATTCAGGCCAAGATGCTCAGAGCCCTTGAAGAGCGACGTTTTCGGAGACTGGGCGGCAAAAATGAAATTGAGGTGGATGTGCGCGTACTCTCCGCATCCAACAAGAAACTTGAGAAGGCTCTGGAGGAGAAAATGCTTCGTGAGGATATTTATTACCGGCTGAGTGTGGTCGAAATCGAAATGCCGCCCTTACGCGAAAGAACGGGCGATATCCCGCTGCTCATGAATGAGTTTCTGGAGATGTTCCGCGAGAAAAACGACAAGAAGATTACCAGCTTCTCACCCCGATCCGCAGAAATTCTGAATCGCTATCATTGGCCGGGGAACGTACGCGAGTTGAAGAACACCATCGAGCGGGCGGTTGTCCTGTGTAAAGGCCAGACCATCCAGGTCACCGACTTGCCCAAACGCCTCATCGATCCCGACGGCAGCAAACTTGAGGTGCAAATTCCCATCGGCACGACGCTGGAATTATCCGAGCGCGAAATGATTTTGAAAACGCTGGAACATGTCAACAACAATAAAACGCGCGCGGCTCAGGTGCTGGGCATCAGCTTGAAAACGCTTCATAACAAATTGAATCAATACAAATCGGAGAATTTGATGTAGATTAGGTGACAAGTGGGATCTTCCGAAGGTTCGAAGCCTTCGGAGCGGTTATCTTGAAATATACGCAAAAAAGCTACAACTTCGATCGGAAGATCATGAGCAGCATGGCAGCAATCAAACCGGCGGTTAGCCACCAAAGAGCGGATTTCAAATCGCGCTGTTTGTGCAGGAACATCTGCCCGGATTGGTTGCGATGTTGTCCGGGGAACGCAAGTTGACGCGCAATGGCTCGGTTATCACCACCGATAAGGCCGAGTAGAGGGAGACCAACCACAAAAGGAGCGGCACTACAAATAGCTCTTTTTGCCACCGGCAGGGCTGTTTGGGAATAAAGTTAGCAAAGCCGGGAAGGCCGAGGTAAAAGGCTTTCAGCAGCCCCAGACCGGTCATGATGGCTTTGGCCGCTTTCCGCACGACGGAAAGAGATTCCTCCATCATCTTCTTACCTTGCTCCAGCCAGAAATTGTCGTCCGGCTCAGGCGCAGGGCTGTCGTGGATCTTTTGTTGGTCTGGGCATTGTGGCTCAGTCGGGCAGATTTCTTCAATCATCTTTCTGGTCAGGATGACTTCCCCCTCTGCGCACTTAGTACAATGCAGGACGATACGTTCGGTAATGGCAGGTTTATTGGCCGCCTCCTCGCTTCTTACTTAGCACGAGATCCTCATGCAAGGCCTTTTGAACATCGACGTCATTTTCATGCTTGTTGGGGTGGCAGCGAATTTTGATTTTCTTTGCCATGATTTCCTCACCTTATTTACCGTGTCTGACCCCTCGTATATTTAAAGTGATCAGAATGAATAATGCAGTTATTTTTATGTTGTTAGTTTTCCTCGATTTTATTTCTTGGTCAAGAGAGCATGATTAACTGACAGGGTTTAGAACCAGTGGTGTTCGGTTAAAGATCCTAAACAGTCTGTGACTGTTACAAACTGTGTATGATCTTTTTAGCTATTCTTTTAGCTAAACTCTCAAAAAAACACTTTGACTAATTGAGTGGATTTTTAGTATATTCTGACTTGTACAGGGAAAGGAGCTACGTATGTTCTGGTTAAAATTTATCAGCAAATTCATTAAGGTTCTGCGGGCCGGAGAATCGCCGCCATTAATTGCAGGCGGATTGACCATTGGCTTTGTGATGGGCCTCACGCCGTTTTGGACGTTGCAGAACATGGTTCTTTTTCTTATCGCCATCGTGACCAAAGTCAATCTGGCCTCCGTTTTTTT
>JABAHS010028070.1_pt1 | contig 14097 bp, 16 predicted proteins | sample 7062111 | NCBI WGS metagenome assembly JABAHS01 (sample SAMN14534600, study PRJNA622989) | marine sediment metagenome | biome: marine biome [ENVO:00000428]; feature: marine pelagic biome [ENVO:01000023]; material: deep marine sediment [ENVO:00002113]; isolation source: pool of 4 deep marine... | reverse complement strand
GGCCGAGAACGGTCATATTACCATATAAAAAAAGCGGTAATGTGTCCCCATGGCCGCCACGGGCGGGGAATTCGCAGCCGTTGTGAATCGGCGCCCAACGCTGGTCCCACCCGAAATCACGGCAACACATTGTTTTTACGGCATTTGTTGACCTTGTATCGGGATCATCATAAGCGCCGATCGGGATCCCACTGCAAAACTAAAAAATGATTTCAGATCAATGGGTTATCAAAATTCAGGTAGGGGTCAATGTTGGCCGCCGATTCACAGGTGTGCTCGATCAGCCAGGGGGACGTCCTCTGTCCCCTGCGGAACTTCGGGAAATGGCGTGCGGGCGCGCCCGGTGCGCCTCTGTGTCCTATCTTATCGGTTTTCTCTCAACGCGCTCGGCAATGCTTGCTTACCGCTCGGGAAGCGCTCTTTCCAGCGGGCTGTGAGCGGCGCTGTGCANNGCAGGCTCGCACGCGAAGACCAATCCGGAATCAGGTCCGCGGCGGCATACGCTCGAAATTCGGAATCTCGTCGGAGGTGATGTCCCAGTCGTGCCGCCTGCTTGCGAACAGAACGGCTTAAGGGGAAAACCAACTGTGATCGTCGAGACATCCCACGTTAATCGATATGAGGCCCGGCCTTTCGCTGTTGCGGCCGTACATGCGGCTCCCGCACATGGGGCAGAAATTAACGGGTCATCTCACTGCCGCTGTCCGCGATTACCGTGTAGTCGGTCGCCTCTCCCCGGATGGAGACATCCTTTTCGGCAAAGTAGGCATGCGACGTGTGGCCGGTGCCGGTCGCTTTCTGGCAATCGAGACAGTGGCACTGCAACATCGTCCTGGGTTTGTCGTCGATGACTAGCGTGACGGCCCCGCAGCGACAACTGCCTGTTGCAAAAAGTGGGTCGGTCATGTTGCCTTCTCGCTGGGGAAGCGACGTTTGATGTGTTCGCCGGGCTCACGAGTCTGCCGCCGAGTGTGAATTGCGGTACTCGGCCGGGGCCATCCCGAAGAATTGCCTGAACGCGTGGCTGAAATTGCTGCGGCTGGCGTAGCCCATGCGGGCCCCAATCGTTTTGATCGGATCCTGGGTCATCCTCAACAACCGCGCCGCCCCCCTGAGGCGCACCTCGCGAACGAAATCCATCGCCGGCCTGCCAAACGCCTTGTGGAATTGCTCGGCAAAAGTCGTGCGACTCATCATGCACTTGCCGGCCAGCAGATCCAGAGTGTAGGGGCCCCCGGGGTTTTCGATGATCTCGTCGATCACCTTGCTGAATCTGGGATTCTCCAGTGCCGAAAGCCACCCTAGGGCGCTTTTACCATCGGTCTCCTGCCGGCGCAGCAACTCGATGAAGCACTGTTGGAACAGTGCGCTCAACATGGCGCCGGTACCGGGCCGCGGCGCTGTCATCTCGCGCACGATCTCCTCGAACGCCCGCGATATCGGATCGTCCGAACTTGCCTGAATGATGATCGGCGCGGGCAGATAGTCGAAGAAGTCATTAAGGTGGCGGTAAGTGACGTCGACGGTGCCGCACAGAATCACCATTCCGCCGGCAACTTCTTTCGGGTCCTTGCCCACCACCGCCAGGCCCATGGCCGCTGGCAGGCACCGGCGAACGTAGTTTGGGACCTTCTCCGCTTGGCCCGTCGCCGAGACCTCGTGAGGGCAACCCGTGGGCGCGATGATGGCAGTGCCCGGCCGCAGATTGAAATCCGAAAAGTGTGGAAAAGACAAAGTGCCGTGCCCGGCCACGACGTAGTGAACGGTGGCTTCGTCTCGGGGGCTCAGCATGAGTCTTTCTCCGGCTTCCACGCTGCACATGGCGAACGGCCGGACGGTGATCTCGAGATGATCGCAGAGCTTGTCTAGGGTTAGCACCTGGCGCTCATAGGCGGGATTCCGGAGCAAGTATAGCTTGAGCTCGAACGAATTGGCACGGATTGCGGACCCATTCGCGCACGGGCCCGACTATCCTGGTGCTCCCGATTGATCCACAACTTATTCCGGGAGAAAGACATGTGCGAGTCCCTCAAAACGCCAAACACCGTACACGAGAACGTTATCGACCGTCGCCGCTTCCTCAAAACCGGTCTTGCCGGGGCCACGGCGGCCGCCACGCTGGCAACCACCGGGGGGCCGGCGCTCGCGCAGGACGATCCCTATGCGGACCCGGCGAACCCGGCCTTGCCCCCGTCGGACATGGTGCTTGATCTCGAGCGGACTGCTCTGGTCGTTTCCGACCCCCAGATAGACTTCCTGAGCCCCGACGGCGTGACCTGGGGCGTGGTGGGCGNNCGCCAAGGGCGCCGGCATGACCGTGGCCATCTCGCCCCATTACTACTACCCGACCGACAAGGGCTGGAAATTCGAAGGGGCCCTGGAGAAGCTCATGCACAAGATCGGCATGTTCGACCGGTCGAGCCCGTACGACATGGACGGCTTCGATAACTCGGGCGCCGACTTCATGCCCCAATACAAGAAATACATCCACGACGGCAAGACCATCGTCACCTCGCCGCACAAGGTGTACGGCCCCGAGGCCAACGACCTGGTTCTGCAGCTTCGCAAGAACCGGGTGGATCAGGTGATACTGGCGGGCATGTCGGCCAACCTCTGCGTCGAGGCCCACCTGCGCGAGCTGCTGGAGCAGGGTTTCGAGGTGGCCGTGGTGAAGGACGCCACGGCGGCGGCGAAGATCCCCGAGGGGGACGGTTACCTCGCAGCGCTCACCAATTTTCGCTACATGGCGAACGCGGTATGGACTACCGACGAGGCGGTCGAGTTGATGACACGTTAGCCGGTCCGGTCATGGCTGGAGTTGTGGGGAAGAAGAAGTTCACCTACGACATCTGGGGTGATGCGGTCAACGTGGCGGCGAGGATGGAGTCCCACGGGGAGGCGGGCCGGGTCGCCTTGTCGGAAAGCACCTGCCACCGCGTCAAGGACGAGTTCGAGTGCGAATATCGCGGCCCCGTGGAATGCAAGAACAAGGGTATGCTGGATATGTAATTCCTGAGTCCGGCCCAACCTGGTGTTTGAGTCATGCTAGAGGGAACATTCGCGTCATCCCTGGCCGGAACCAACCTCCCGAATGCTGCGGCGCATGCCTGCATGGCTACGCCGGGCCAAATCAGTGTCGAGAACGTGCGCTCGACGCCGGCGCAGGCTCGCGTCTTGCATTTGTTCGCGGGCCTCGACGATTTATCCCCGGTCTCTCCAGTGTGCCCTCAACGCGCGCAGAATGTCGGCTCGGCTGATCTGTCCCACCAGTCGACCATGCTCCAGCACAGGGAACCGGCGATAGCTCGAGCTCATGAACCTGTCTGCCGCCTTGATGATGTCCGTGCCGGCATCGATGGTTTCCACATCCCGACTCATGTACTCCTCCACCCGTCCGCCCCACTCCTGGTGGTAGCTTGTGCTGTAAACGACTCCGAGGCAGTCTTTCTTCGAGAGCACGCCAACCAGATGGCCACCCTCGTCTNNAACACATTTACGGCCTTGAGTATGTCGTCCTCTGGGCCGAACGTGACCAGATCCCGGGCCATGTAGTCTTCGACGGTGGATGCCGCGCGCGTCATGGTCTTCGCTTTTTGCACAAACAGTCCGAGCAACCGCCGCAGCTGCCTTGGATCGGGCGGTGCTTGAAGACGATGCCCAGGGCGAGCCCGAAAACCGCGAGCAGGAACACCAGCATCGAGAGCAGCACAATAGTCATCTACGCACCTCCAGAGCTCGATCCGCCGAAGTCATCGAAGTGGATGGACTCCGGCTCGACGCCCAGGTCGTCGAGCATGGCCAAAACCGCGCTCACCATCATCGGCGGACCGCACAGGTAATATTCACAATCTTCCGGCGCCGGATGATGGGCCAGGTACTTTTCGTAGACGACCTGGTGAATGAACCCCGTGAGCCCTTCCCAGGCGTCGCCAACCTCCGGGGCGGAAAGCGCCACGTGCCAGGAGAAATTTTCATGCTCTTTCGCCAGATGTTCAAAGACATCGGCGTAGAAAATCTCTCGCTTCGAACGCGCGCCGTACCAGAAGCTGAGCTTCCGTCCGCTGTGCCGCCGCTCGAGCAGATCCCTTATCTGCGCATGAAGCGGAGCCATGCCGGCGCCTCCGCCTATGAACACTGCTTCCCTGTCGGTGTCCGCCACGAAGAAATGACCGAAGGGCCCGGTGACCTCTACACTGTCGCCCGGCTTCAAGGAGAAGAGCCAGCTGGACACGATGCCGGGTGGAACGTCCCCCGCACCCGGTGGAGGCAGTGCGACGCGGACGTTGAGCACGACCCGGCGGTTGTCTGCAGGGTGGTTCGCCATGGAATACGCGCGAGTCTCCGGCTGCCGCGCGTGCACTCGGAGATCCCACAGCCGGTCGCGGGTCCAGACGTCCCGGTACTCATCCTCGATGGCGAGATCCCTGAACTCGAGATCGAACGGTGGGCTCGTGATCTCCACGAAACCTCCGGCGCGAAAATCCATCTGCTCGCCTTCGGGCAGCGCGAGGACGATCTCGCGGATCAGCGTCGCGACGTTGTGTGCACTCTCGACCTTGCAGATCCACGTGCGCACACCGAAATAAGCGTCGTCCACGACCACCGTCATAGGCGCGAGCACCGAAACCTGACAGGCCAGCCGGTCACCCCGGCGGGCCTGCGCGCGCGTCATCTGAGCGAGCTCCTGGGTGCCGGCCTCGCCTCCGCCGGCGACGACCTGCAGCCTGCACAGACCGCAGGTTCCCGCGCCACCGCAGGCGCTCGGCAGGCGGACGCCGGAATCGGCGAGCACGTCCAGGAGCCGGCGCCCGGCAGCCGCCCTCACGGTCATGCGGTCGTTCACCCGGACGTCGCACTCGCCCGAGGGCACGAGGAGGCGGCGGGCCAGCAGCACCAGGATGCCCAGCATAATCACGATGCTTGTGAAAGACACGACACTGATGCCGATCTCCATCGACCCCTACCCCAGCCCCGAGAACGCCATGAAACCGAGAGACATCAAACCGACCACCATGAAGCTCATGCCGAGCCCCCGGAGACCGTCGGGGATGTCCGAGTACTTCAGCCTCTCGCGGATGGCCGCGAGCATCACGATCGCGAGCGCCCAGCCGACACCCGTGCCGATGCCGTAGACCACACTTTCCACAAACGTGTAGTCGCGCTCGACCATGAACAAGGTGCCGCCGAGAATTGCGCAGTTCACAGTGATGAGCGGCAGGAATATCCCGAGCGCCCGGTACAGTCTCGGAATGCGATACTCGAGAACCATCTCGAGCACCTGCACCATGGCCGCGATCACGCCGATGAACGCGATCAGGCGCAGAAACGACAGATCCACGTCAGCCATGCCGGCCCATGCCAGGGCGCCCGGTGCCAGCAGATAGACATAGATCAGGTGATTGACCGGCACCGTCACCGCCTGCACACAGATGATGGCCAGGCCGACGCCGAAGGCTGTGTCCACGCGCTTGGATACGGCAAGGAACGTGCACATGCCGAGGAAGAACGACAGCGCCAAGTTGTTGATGAACACCGATCGCACGAAAAGGTCGAGCAGATCGCTCATTGCCCTGCCTCCTCGAGCTCCTCACGTATCCGGTGCTCCGCCGCCTCGACCTGATCCGGTCTACGCGAGCGGACGAACCATACGATGCATCCAATAATGAAAAAAGCGCTTGGCGGCAGCAGCATCAAGTGCAACGGCTCGAAACTGCCGCCTTCAGCAGACGTCCACAGAATCTGTTTGCCGAGAAGGCTGCCGTAGCCGAAGAACTCGCGGAGCGCGCCGACCACGATGAGTATCCACGCGTATCCCAAACCGTTTCCGACCCCGTCCAGGGCGCTGGCCAGGACGCCGTTGTGCATGGCAAAGGCCTCTGCACGGCCGAGAACGATACAGTTCGTCACGATGAGACCAACGAACACAGAGAGCCGCAGGCTGATTTCGAAGGCGTAGGCCTTGAGAACCTGATCGACGATGATGACGAGCGAAGCGATGACGGTGATCTGCACAATAATGCGCACGGCGCGAGGTATCAGATGGCGAATGAGGCTTATCGATGCGCCCGAGAACGTCAACACGAAGATCACCGCGCCGGACATTACCAGCGCCGTGTCGAGCGACGTGGTAACGGCGAGTGCCGAGCAGATGCCGAGGATCTGCAGCGTGATGGGATTCTCGCCGACCAGCGGCGTAACGAACGTGCCCCAGTATCGATTGGCCACCGATTAGCCCTCCCCGCGGCGAATGCGTTCGAGATACGGTCCGAATCCGAAATCGCCGAGCCAGAAACGCAGCAACCCGTGCACACCCTGGCTGGTCCGGGTCGCCCCCGAGATACCGTCCACCATATACCGTGCGTCCTGCGAGCCCGGCGACACGTTCCCCCTGGCCACGCCAATCCTGACGGCGCCGGTGTCATCATAGACCTGCTTTCCAGGCCACAGCGCTTCCCACGAGGGGTCCTGGATCCGCCCGCCGATGCCGGGCGTATCTCCCTGTTCGTAGAACTTGAGCGCCACCACCGTAGACGTGTCACCCTCCAGAGCCAGGTAGCCGTACAGAGGCGACTGGTAGCCGCTTCCGCGAACGGGAAGTATCACAAGATCGATGCGTCCGTCGGCGTCGCGGACCAGGAACACGGTGGCGTGTTGGGCCCGTCGCTTGATGCCCGCCACGTCCAGCGCCGGGGGTACGGCGGTGCTGCTGCCCGGATCACCCGCGGCCTTGCGGGCATCGAAGGTGGCGGGATCGAGCTTCTCGGCGTAAAGGCCGCTCGCGAGCTCGACCACGCGACTCTCGATGTCACCCGCCGCCACCGCGAACTGCGTATCGGAAAGGGCCCCGAGAATGGACTCGAGCCGTGCGAGTCGATATGCCTCGAGATTCGCCAACTGGCGCGGGAGCAGCTCGACCGCCGTCAGCGAAACGAGCAACGCGCAGACAACCGCCACGCCCACTAATGTGCCGAGAGCGCGCAGAGGAGTATCGCTTTCGGGTCGCTCAGCCATACTCCCTCGCTCGCCGCCTGACGTTGAACCAGATGACCACGTGGTCGATGAGCGGCGCCAGCACTGAGCCCATCAGTATGGCCAGTATCACGCCGTCCGGATGCGCCGGGTTCCCGACCCGTACGAGCACCACCAGCGCGCCGACGATGAGTCCCTGGATCCAGCGCCCCGTATTCGTCGCGGCGGCGCTTGCCGGGTCCGTCGCCAGGAACACGGCGCCAAATGCGAAAGCACCCAGCACCAGGTGCCAATGCCAGCCGAGACTGCCGACCCCATGTTCGTCACTGAGCACGTTTACCAAAGTGGCGACAAGCGCGAGCCCGATGACCTGGCCGAGGATCAGGCGCCAGGAGGCGATGCGGGCAGCAACGAGTATCGCCCCTCCCGCAACGATGGCGAGCACCGACGTCGTGCCCATCAAGCCCGGGATATTGCCGAAGAAAGACCCCCACCAATCGATGCCGAGCAAAGCCAGGCCGTCACTGCCCTCGCTCTGATACGCCGCCATCGCCCGGGTACCGCCGTAACCGGCGATCCCGGGCCACAGAGGGTGATTCGTGAGCGCGGTCGGGAAGCTGATGAGCATCACTGCCGCCCCCACTACAGCCGGGCTGAGGAACGTCTTCCCCTCGCCCCCGAAGATGCCTTTGCCGAAGATCACGGCGAACGACATGCCGACGGCCAGGTGCACCACGGAGACCCCCGGAGGCATGAGCAACGTTAGCAGCACGGCGGTGACCAGAAGCCCGCTCTCCCGCTGGCGACGGCGGAGCTGGGCGAACAGCCGATCCCACACGATGCCGACGAGATAGGCGATACCCAGCACCGGGAGAACGTGAACGAGTCCGGCGATCGCCACATCGACCCCACCCGAGGACGCGCTCCCCGCACCCAGGGCGCGTATGGCGATGTCGCGCCAGTTTGCGTCCTCCACACCACCCAGGCGCTCCAGGGACGAGAGATACTGGTACCCCGTGTTGATGACCGCGGCCACCAGCACGGGCACGAGCGCGAGCAGCCGGATCGACTGAATGCGCGCAAGGCTCGTGAAAGCCCGCGCGTGTGGCGCCGCACGCGTGCCTGCGCGGCGATTCACGAGGCCTCGCCATGGAGCTGGTCAAGCACACGGCGCAGCAGCGCGCCGTAGTCGCTCTTCGACGAACAGACGTAGGACAGCAGCATCATGTCCTCCTCCACAAGCTCGAGCGCACCCAGATCCCGGGCCCGGTCCACGTCTCCCACCAGTAGGGAGCGCAGCAGCGGCACCGGCAGGATCCCCGGCGGCGCCACGCGCTCCAGGTCGCCCGTGGGGATGAGCGGCCCGGGATGGCCGCCCCGTTGCGTGTCGCGGATGACGCCGCGTCGAGGCGGCTCTGCCCCGGACGCTTCCGGCAGTGCAGTGACCTGACGGTCATAGCGCCCGAGATACGCCTGCGTGCCCCACGCCGCATGACCGGAGAGCACGGAGCCGGATATCACGCGGGCCCCTTCGTCCGTCAGCGCACCGTCCGTGAGCTCATCCAGTGCAGCGCCCAGGGGAAGCTCGACCAGGCGCGGGGCCGCGACCGCGGGTCCGGCGAAAGAGACAACGCGGGTCTGCCAGGGCCGTCCCGTCTCCATGAGGACGCCGAGGGCAATCACGTCCTGGTAGCTGATGTGCCAGACCTCGCGGCCGTCGAATCCGATGGGACACAGGGTGTGGATATGCACGCCGGGGAGCCCGGCCGGGTGTGGACCGTGGAACTCGGCGACCTGAAAACCCTCCGGGCATTCGCGGGCAAGGTCACTGTGCGCGGCTACACAAAGATGCCGGGGCGCATCACAGATCATCGTCAATGCCTGAAGTCCGCGGCGGAACGCCACGGTGTGCGCGGCAATGACAGTGGTCGGATCCGGCGCGAGGGGCTCTGTGTCCAAGGCCGTGACGAGCAGCGCCTTGGGCTCGCCGTCGGGATCGGCAATGCGCCCGAAGGGTCGGGTGCGAACAGCGGGCCACAGACCGGCCTGCAGCATCAGCCGGCGCATACCGGCGCCGTCCGCCGCGCCAGCGACGTCGAACGAGATGGCCGCGTCGGAGCCGTCGCTGATGACGGTCAGGGAGACGAGGGACCGGCGGGCACCGCGGTTGATGCTGCCCAGCGTCCCGGCGATCGGCGATGTGAAGACGACTTCGGGGCGATGGCGATCGCGCAGCAGGACCTCGCCGGCGCGCACCGCCCGCCCCTGTTCTACCGGCAGATCGAATCGAATGCCGGGAAAGTCGCGCCCGAGGACGGCCACGCTGTCGACGTGCTGCGGATGTATCGCGTCGCTCTCCACTGCGCCAGCCAGACGCAGGTCTATCCCTGCCTTTATACCGAAACGCATCTGCCTCACCTAGAGCCGGCTATCGGGTCTGACCCCTTGCCAGCGTCCGTGCCTATGCCAGATTCTTACACTGGCCCGCCGGGTCACAACATGATAGGGATCAATGCTACTGCCCCGACCGACTACGGATCCCGATTGATTCACCTGGGGTTTCCTCCGGCGTCAAAGCGCATCCCATGAATGTTTCAGACCTTTCGGGACAGTTTATCCCGATCTGAAGTTACATACAGGAGGCTGTAACCAGGTATGCCGAGGAACGGTAGATTCGACAGAGGAAACGAATACTGGAGCATGCGGAACAGCCAGGGTGCATCTCGAGAACACACCGTTACTTTGGAATACCCCGATCCTCGTTCTATCGAGATCGCGCTCTGTACCTCGGGGGCTGTGAGCAGACGCTCGCAAACACGAGACGCATTCCCGAGGGCTATCCTGAGCTGACTTCCCAAGACGAGCCCGTAGAGTCGGCTGAAGGTGCCCCACAGACGGCCCAAACGAGGCCAGCTGTAGCTCAGCGAAGGCTCCTGCATCCGATTGCGCCCGGCGCAGCGCAACGACGTCGGGTCCTACGATTGGGTGCACGACCGCACCGAGCACGGCCGAGCCTATCGGCGGCTCAACTGCGAAGACGGGCTCAATTGCCTGGCGGAGCTCTTTCTCGCCCGCAGCAGAACCTGGCCCCATTGTTCATTGCCCGCCGATGCAGGCACAATGAATGACTATCCAATCTGTAAGTCTAAAACTGAATTCGTTGTCGGGCGCAGGCCACGAGCGAGGCGGCGCGAGCGGTCGCGGGCGAGCAAGACCGGCGTCAACCCGTGGAGCCCGTGGGAAGAACCGTTTCGCCGACTGTCGCGGCGAAATTTGGTAGAGATTCCGCAGGGTGGCAGAGTGATTGATCACAGCGATTTTCGCGGCCCGATGCGCTTGCGCATCCGGGGTTGAGCTCGAGCCGTACGCCTTCGATGACTTTAGGCTGGCAATCTTGGCAGACCCGAGCGTGCAAGCGTGCGAAACCGGTCAGATATTCCCTTCACTCGGGCGGCGTCGGCTCTGGGGCGTAGGCGCCATAGACGAAAGAACGCCTCACTGGGCCATTGCTGATATGCCCGAAGGGCCAGAAACTCGCATCGCCGCCGACCGCATCGCCGGCGTGCTGGAAGGGGAGCGCCTGCAGGAGGTGCTTCTTGCCCCGCGCGCCCTNNCGGGAAGGCGATCCTGATAAGCTTCGATAACGGGCTGACACTCTATTCGCACAATCAGCTCTACGGTCGCTGGTACGTGCGTGGGCGAGGCGAATTGCCGCGCACGGGACGCCGTCTGCGTGTTGCACTTCACACGGCCACGAAGAGCGCTTTGCTTTACAGCGCCACAGACATCGAGGTGCTTGATGCGGCGGGGCTGAAAACGCACTCGTTTCTGAGCCGTCTCGGGCCCGACATCCTGGACCCGGCACTGACGTGGAAAGCTGTCGCGTCACGGCTCAATAAGCCACGATTTCGAGCCCGGTCACTTGCAAGCCTCTACCTGGATCAGTCTTTCCTCGCGGGAATCGGTAACTACTTGCGAAGCGAGATCTTGTACTTTGCGGGAATCACTCACCGGTGTAGGCCCGGCGACCTGAGCCGTGCGGATCGTCAACGCCTTGCGCGCCACACGATTGCGGTCGCTTGGCGCTCGTACCGCACCCGCGGCATTACGAATCCTGAGTCACGGGTGCGCATCCGAAAAGCGGCCGGCGACAAGAGCAAGAACGCCCACCGGTTTGCCGTGTTCGCTCGCGACGGATGTTCCTGTGACTTATGTGGTGAAACGATCCGGCGCACCGAGGCAGGCTCCCGACGGATTTATTTCTGCCCGGGGTGTCAGGCTTGACTTAGCGAAGGAATGACGCGCCGGTCTGTTCTGGAGAGGGCGCCTCACCCTGACTGCAGATCGGTGCTGGCGGAGCCCCCGCCCGTGCCGAAGCGGGCGAGGTTTGCCTCGAACCCGCACCAGAGTTAGTGTGGGCGATAATCCTGATCGCAGCGCGGCTGCGTCGGGCCGTGTTGGATACGGTGCCACGATGACCGGATTTGAGACCATGTAGTCTGACCCGCAATGGCGTGGCTCGCTTACACCGGGGCTTCGCTGTAATTCTGACAGCAGGCATCAAAGGGATCAATCGACATAAAGATACTGCAAGTCCTGGCGGTCATTGCTGTAGTCGTTTCGTTCAATTCGGCATGCGAGACATCCTCTTCACTCGATTCTGCGAAGAGCGAGAGCGTGGCGTGCCGGGAACAGTGCACAACGGAACGGGAAAACTGCGACGGTTCCGCAGATGCGTGCGGTCGTGCCTATGCGACATGCATCGATATTTGTGCCAGCACAGAACGAAAAGCGAAACAACAAAGTATTTATCGGTAGTCAGCTGGAAAGCCGCATCAGACTCATCTGTCACTTGCGAAGCGCCGCCTGTCTCCATTGACATTTCTGATTACGATGTGCAGTGAGCGCCATGGAAAAAACTAAGCTGACCTATTTCGATATCGACGGCGGTCGGGCCGAGGCAACGCGTATTGCGATGTCCGTTGCCGGCATTGAGTTCGAGGACCGTCGACTTTCCTTCTCCGAGTTCAGTGAGATGCGCGAGAGCACGCCATTGAACGCCGTACCGATCTTGGAGATAAATGGTGTGGCGTATACCCAGTGCAACGCCATGAATCGTTATGCGGGAAGGCTCGCGGGACTTTACCCCGACGACCCCTGGCAGTCATTGCTTTGTGACGAGGTTATGGATGTCGTCGAAGACTCATACCATTCGGTAATGCGGACTTTTGGGTTGCAGGGCGATGAACTCAGAGCTGCGCGAAAGGAACTCAGTGACGGGATGCTCACGAGATGCCTCAAGCTCCTGCGCATGAGGCTAGCCGCGGCCGGTGGAGAATATTTTTCTGATCACCGCTTCACAGTTGCTGACATCAAGGTGTTCGTCTGGCTGCGACATCTGAAATCGGGTGGTCTTGAGCACGTTCCAACCGACCTGGCCGATGAGCTTGCGCCCCGGTTGCTGGACCATATGGATCGAATCGCCGCGGAACCGGCCGTGGTGGCATACTACTCAGGTAGAGGAAAGTAACTCGACGCAGTCTGTCTCGTCGGGTTCGGCACATGCTCGCCGCAGACTATGTGCCGAAGTCGACGAGCGGCACGGTTTCCTCGAGCCGTGCCCCGGGTTGCAACGCCCCTTCACGCGAGCCGGAGCGCGAAGAACGAGCCTGGGCGCGCGCCGGCGACAGTAGACAGCGCCACCTCGCTCCCGGGCAGGGTTAGTCCGTATTTGGTCTCGCGCGACCGTGGCTGGCGGGGTGATTTGTCGATTCGCATCCAAGTTCAACCCGGCAACTGCATCGAAGTCTGACCCGTTATTCGCGTACAGAACCAAACCCACGACACGTTCTAGATGGGCCAACTATTCAATGCAAATATCGCGGAAAGTGGGTCAATCCAGCGTGCAAATCAACACCAGCACACGCCCCGGCGGCGGCGCACGTGCCCACCCCAGCCCCCGGGTAGGGCACAGCCGTGTTTTGCCCGGTGCGACCGTGACAAGCGGCGTAATCGCAATCGCGCAGCAGGCTGGTCTGCCCCCCTACAGCTGGACTTGTTAGCGGGGGCGAGCCATGCGGAGTAGGCACGATAGAGCCGTGGATCAACGTTGGTGGTAGAAAAAGTGCCTGGGAAGATTATCTCTGGAGTTGCTCTCGCGCGGATCGGCGCTAATATTGCTCTCGTCCCCCTCCTCTCGGACTTGCTGAGTGCAGGAACTGGCAGTGACCATGATGAGAATACTACACAGCAGAATCTTCGATTTGCGCATGGTAATTTCCTGTCGATCGATACGAGAGGAATTTATCTGCGACGGGGCTCCTCAAGCAAGCGCAAATCTAGTGTGGAAACACATGTAGAAACAGCGGTCTCGGCGAGCCGGATGCTCATTGGGTTTCGAATCGAGAGATATCCTGACTACCGCGAATTGGACGCCAATAGGCCTGTTTTCCTTGTCTTTCAGAGTGCCGGCAAGCTGCCACCATTCCATACGATGTTGGCTGTGCTGACCATGATNNGGCGAGCCCAAGGAAGTGCAATCCGCTCGAAATCCCCCCGAGCGACACTCGAAATCGCACCGAAATTCATTTTGTGATGATCCGGAGGTTGTTCGTTCTGCATTACGGAACCAAGGCCCAGAAAAAGCGCGATCAGTGCTGCGGCTAATAATGATCCGGTCACGAAGATTCGTGTATTCATAAGTGGTAAAGCCTGTCCGTGGGCGATCTAAAGTACCGATCGGGGTCCCATTAATCTCTCGTCTCTACGTAAACTTCCTATATGGACTCCCGCCTGTTAGCAACGCCGCCTGTTTTGGTCAATGATGATCGTCGCGGTCATATATCCGGCCTATTTTTTGGAGCTAGACGCCCCGGGCCCTGATGGTATTTTCGCCGCTGAAGTCCTCATCACCGTCTCGGCATCGGTGCGCCGGGAAGCTTATCAGGTTCTCTCCAGCCCGGTCCGAGCTAATTGACCATCAGGTGTGCGTCGCGAACCTGCTCGAGATTCTCGAACAGATAAAGATCCAAAACCTCTTCGCGGTAGGTACGGTTGAATCGTTCGATGTAGGCGTTCTGATTGGGTTTCCCCGGCTCGATATAGTCAATCATCACGCCGTGTGCTTTG
>JABAHS010154810.1_pt1 | contig 14098 bp, 28 predicted proteins | sample 7062111 | NCBI WGS metagenome assembly JABAHS01 (sample SAMN14534600, study PRJNA622989) | marine sediment metagenome | biome: marine biome [ENVO:00000428]; feature: marine pelagic biome [ENVO:01000023]; material: deep marine sediment [ENVO:00002113]; isolation source: pool of 4 deep marine... | reverse complement strand
CCGCGCCGCTGCCTTGGCCCGGTGGTATACGTCGATCCTGGCACGGTCCTTGCTAGGGGTTGGGGGTTGGCACGGTTATTGAGATTGGGATTCCAGTCGTATCTCACTGGGGTCTTGTGACGGAAGTGTGAAGATTGCGCTGGCACGATCTTCGCGGCGCTTGATTACTACCCTCCAAAGTCGATATTGGAGGGTAACACGGAGTCACATTCACTTCACGCCACGGAACGATGAAGCTAGGAGAACGAGAACTGAGCATCGTACAGCGCCAGCGCGTTACGGTCCACGACCTGAAGGTCGAAAAAGTCGAGTATAGACCTGAGCGGAAGGACCGCAGCGCAACGCTAGATGTCCATTACGGGTTCTACGACGAATCCGGCAATCGGCTAGGCGGCACCTACCGGAGATACGACTCCCACGGGGAGGCGCGTATTGCAGAAAAGGGATGGCTCGACGAAGCCGTCAAGGCAATCCGAACATCGCTCATGGTCGAGGAGTTCGGCGAAGACGCCGCGTATGAAAAGGTCGATCAGGACACGATCAAGCGCCTCGAAGGCAGCGAGTTCTCCCTGTACGAGATTTCCAGCAGTGTCACCGGGGCGCACCTGGGGCGCTACGTGGCGAAGGATGCTCACGAGGCAATCGATGCCATGTACGTTGACGCCGGGTATGCCGGTACAAAAGACGCTGTGAGCCAGGGATGCCAGCCCGACACGCTTAAGGTCACAGAGCTACCAGATCCGAAGCTGGACCAGGAGCCGGAGGCCGAAGATGCTTGATCCAGAGTCCCTGAGTCAGGAAGCAAAAATGAAGGTGGCGAGCGCATCGTTACATAACGCCGCAAGCCTCCTGCTCGACGCCAACCGGCTTTTGCGCAGTGTCTACAACTCCGGCGACGCCCCTGATCCGCCGCGCGTGGACACGTGCGCCCTGAACAGCCTGCGGTACGAAGTGCGCAAGATGGCGGATTTTCTGGACCTTATCGTCTTCACGGCGGAGGGGAGCCAAGAATGATTTCGGCCATTGAGATCCCCGGCCTCGCGGGCTACGTCATCGACACGGAGGGGCGCGTATACAGCCTGCGTACGGCCCGCGAGCTACGCGGGTGGGAGCACTACTCCCAGAACGATGCCGGTCCGTATCGGCGCTATGAGATCCTGGGGGGACGCTACTATGGGCACCGTCTTGCGTGGGCCGTCTGGAATGACGTGCCGCTCGGGGATCTGGACGGCTACCACGTGCATCACAGGGAATCGGCGCGGTCTACGCTGGACTGTAGGCCGTGCGTTCTCGAGGCCCTGGAGCCGAAGAGGCACGCCGAGCAGCCGGGGCACATGAACGGAGGCCCGCGCTACATGGACCCTGAATATGCGCCGAAAGAAGAGGCGCCCTTTTAACTTTCACAAGACCACGGAGGCGACATGTTGGACAAGCATAAGCTATTCTTTTTCGCAAAGAACGGTGTAATAGTAAAAGCCGGCAGTGCGGGGCAATACGTGGTTGTGCTGGAGACGCATGGACCCGATTCGATCCCTGCGCAGCGCCAGGACGTTCTCGTTGCACTAGACGAGCTACGCCAGATCGTAGATCTCATGTATAACCTTGTGGAGGATAAAAACCTGTAAACGTACGCCACGTAACGACAGTTAATCAAAAACACGGAAAGAAAATGAGCTTAAGAGTAAGACACAATCCCGACGACGAGTTTGAGCGCGCGCTCCCGGCAGAGGGAGTCCATCACGCCGTATGCTGTGACGTATACGACAAGGGCATCGTGCACAACCGGCGGTGGGACGCCGACCAGCATAAGTGCCTGATCGGATGGCAGCTAGAAGAGTCTCACCCGGATTTCAACGAGCCCTTTCTCATATGGCGCGAGTACACGGTGAGCCTGCACTCAAACAGTAACTTGGCCAGGGACCTGGAGACGTGGCGCGGGGCTCCGATAGACGATCTCGCGGACGAAGACGGCGTTATAGACTTCGACCTGGAGGCCCTAATAGGCGTGCGGGCTACGCTCCACGTGAAGCATAGCGACGACGGGGAGTGGGCCAATATCGTGGGGGTCTATTCGCCTAAAAAGACGAACAATCTCGAGGTTTCCTCGAAATACATCAGAAAAGAGGAACGGGAGGCCATGAAGGAGCAAGACCGTCAGGTAGAGGCGGATCTCTCGAGTGCGACGGGTGATCCAGAGGACGATCTCCCGTTCTGAAAAAACAGGTATATATACCTGTAATCACCGAAAACAGGTATATATGCCTGTAATCGGCCCGGAGCACCACGATGCACAATGAGAACGGCCCGGCGCAGAGCCTGATGGACTCCGGCGCCGGGCCGTCTCTTGCCACGGAACGGCAGTGAAGTCAGAGTAAGGAGGAGGCGTCATGAAGTCAAGAAAGCCTAGCCGGGATTTATCCCCTAACGAGCGGCTGCGCAGCGCTCACGTCGAAGGCTATTATATTGCGTGCTCGCCGATCTACGGCTATTATATACAGCGCCGAAGAGATCAGCACACTATCTGGTCGCATCCCGGCGCAGCTAGTCTCTCGCACAAGATGGTAGACGAAATGGCGGTAGCGATCAGGAGAGATCAGAAGCGCGAGAAGCACCGGAACCCGGAGGCGCTTATCCGGGCAATCCTGGCGGCTTCGGCGCATCATTTCGGGCTCGCGTTTGAGGATCTATCTTGCGACTCCCGCAAACGCCACTTGGCCGACGCTAGGCACGTGGCCTTTTATCTCACCTGGAAGCACGGCCACAACCTAGCCGCCGCAGCCCGCGCCATAGGTAGGGACCCCTCCACGGCGGTTCACGGCAGGAATAAAATCCGGCGGCTCATGGAGTACGACCGCAAGATCCGAGAGCGCGTGGCAGCCGTAGAGGCGGAGGTCGGTCTAAGTGGCTAGAAAGCCGAATTTTGGCGAACGCGTCACGAACCTTAGACTGCAATACGGCTCGCAAAAGGTGCTGGCCGACAGCCTGGGCGTTAGCGTCAGAACGATCCGGCGTTGGGAGAGGAGGCGAAAGCCCCCGTCAGGGGCGACGACGAAGTTCGAGAAAGCGAAGCTCCGGCGGCGCGAGCGCTACCAGAGGAACAAAGGCGAGCGCATCATGCGCGAGCACGTGGAGCGCATCCAGGCGGAGGGGCGCACGGGCCGGGCCGCAGCCGTATGGCTGAATGAAATCCTCCCCAGGGGGTTCTACGGACCGCAAATCGGCGGGGGGCGCCAGACGCTCCTTCCGAGCGACTATCCGGGCGTAGTGCGCGAGATGATCTCCGGCAAGTCCACGCAGGTCTCTTTTGCCGTAATCTCTCGCGGCGTGCCGGGAAAGACGGAGGTATACATCCTTCCACCGGGAGAGACTCCCGGCCAGTTAGACCACTTCCTGCGCGTGAACACCCGCGCAGGTTTCGACGTGTCCCTCATAGAGTGGGACATCGATCCGACGCACGACTGGCTCCAGTGGGAGTCCGCGTATTGGGAGGGGTTCCGCCACGCCCTGGGCTACTGATGTCGGAAGTACGCTACACTCAGGAGATCGTCAAGAAGCCGGAGAGCGGCATCATATACCGGGCGGGCTCGCGGATAACGAGCCTACGGGGGCGCACCGAATACCTGGACACAGTGACGGGTGAGACCGGCGTATGCGACACGCTAAAATCGGCGTCGGGCTTCGGCACGAACGAAAGGGCTTACGAGGCCCTGGAGGCGTGGAGGCGCCTTGGTTTTAAGGGCGCACCGGCTTCGTCTACGTCGTTCTACCGGGAAATGTATGCTCGCCTCCGCCGTCGCGGCGTGATCGGCGCAGCCACGCAGGCGACGGCTAACAACCTCGTCTCCAGCGCGTTCTACGGGGGATGGATTGAGGTCATGCAGCCGGGCCGCGTGCACGGGCCGATCTACCACTACGACGTGAACAGCGCGTACTTGTGGGCCGGTGGCGCGGGGCTCCCGAAGACGATTCATCCCTACGACCCGTCCGACCCTCACTACATGGTTCTGGCGTGGATCACGAAGGCGGGAGAGGAGCTTCCCGGCATGATGGAGCGGCAGAGGCGGCAGCTAAAGCCCGTCTTGCTTACGTCTGAGGACGTGGATCACTACTCCCTGGAGATCGACGTATACAGAGGCGTGAGTTGGCGGGAGCAAGATTTTAAGCCTGACTACGTGCTGGAAGAACTCGCGGGTGAGATCCCGTTCTGGCTTCTGAAGCGATGCACGCAGTCGTATTGGGGGCTCTGGGCTGCCCGGAAACCTATCGTCGTCGAGAAGCTGCATGGCGGAGAGGTAGAGAAGACCTGGACGCTCAAGAACCGTTTTCAGCACCTAGTCTGGGCTCAAATCATCATCTCGCGCATCGTCCGTCTCGTGCACAGCGAAGCTCGCCGGGACGCTCGGCTCGTGTACGTGGATTCGATCCTGACAGGCGAGGAGGTTGCCACCAGCGAACGGATCGGCGGATGGCGCCTGGAGGAAGAGTTTCCGAAGGGTGTGCTCATACAGGCTCCAGGCGTGTGGGACAGGTGGCCAGACGCGCAGCGCCGACGCGTAGATCAGTGGCATAGGCACGCCGGGTACGCTACGCCGGTGGAGCTTGACCGTTGACTCCGGCGCCCCTGAGCACTACCTTCCAGGACACATTCAGACCACTAATAAACGCTATGGAACGATGGCAAAAATTCAAGCGCTCCGCCTTACGTGTCCGTGCTGCGAAAATACGCTTCTGGTGGATGCTGACGAGGGCCGCGTACTATCGGTCGAGGCAGTGGATAGCGATCCTGATCCTGGGGCTCCTGGTAAAGGGCCAGAAGGGTCGAATGGAAGCGTCGATCCGCCACCGGCGGAAGGCGAAGGCGCTTCTGAAGAAGGCGACGAAGACACATCTACAGGCTACGGGTTCTACTAATGGCGGATCAGAAGAGAAACAACCAGTCGATCTCCGAGAAAGCGCTGGAGGCTCTGGGGGCCGATCCCGTAGACGAGATCGCGGAAGAACTCCGCCAGGAGCGGGAGGAACGTCTGAAGGAGCGCACGCCATCGGGCAGGCGGTCCAAACAGGCGAAGCTCGCCGGAAAAGAGGCCGAACTTGAGAGCGTCATCAAGGGCGCCCTGGCGAGCCTAAACCGCCTCTTCGAGGCGAAGGCCCCGGAGCTAGTCCACACTGACGACGAGATCGAAACGTACGCGGTCTACGGCTCGCGGGTGCTGGCGAAGTACGTAGACCTGGCCTTGGTGAAGTACGGACCGGAGTTCGTCCTGCTCACGTATGCGGCCTCGACGGAGATACCAAAGGTTGCAGCGCTCGTCGAGCGAAAGAAGCTAGAGAAGAAAGCGAAGGGAGGTAAGAAGCGTGACGCGATGGATCACGGTGTACCTGGGTCAGACGGGAGCGGGAAAGACCTTTCTGGCGAAGAAGTGCCTGCATAGGGCAGAGCGTCCGATCTTCATCCTCGACTCGATGAACGAGTTTCCCTCTATGGAGCCGGGCGATCCGGCGCCGGTGGGGCTCGTCTTTCGGTCCGTCGCGCAGCTTAAGCGCTACCTCATATCTCGCCGGGAGAATGCCACCGGCGTTTATTCGGTAAAGGTCACGCAGGATCACGAGGCGGAGGCGTTCTTCAAGCTCATGGTAGATCTGGGCGAAGGGGGCCAGGAAGGCATGACGTGCGTCGTCGATGAAACGTCAAAGTTCTGCTCGCCTTCGAGCATCGACGATAACTTAGCTCGGATGATTCGCTACGGGCGCCATTGGGGGCAGAACTTGATGTTCGTCTCCCGGCGTCCGCAGGAAGTGCACCGCGACGTTACGGCCCAGGCCGACTGCCTCGTCGTTTTCTCTATGGCTGAGAACCGCGACGTGGACTACATCGAAAAGCGGCACGAAGACGGCGAGTTGGTTCGGGGGCTATCGAAGACGGCTCACGATTACGCGATCCTTGGCGAGTGGAGGCACCTTCCCTTTGCCGACGTGCTCGACTCGCCGAAGCGCGTTACGCACCCGAAGCCGGAGCCGGAGGAAGAGGCGGACCCTGAGACGGAGCCCGAGACGGAGCCCGTCGATGGTTGAGATCGCGGTCCGGTTTTCCCGCTACGAAGAGGTTCGGGGCTATCTCAGTGACCGTCTGTTCTGGCGCCTCCTGGAGGCGCTAGAGCGTGAAGATCCAGGCGAAGACGCCACGCTCGCGGAGATCAAAGAGTGGCATATGCGCCGCGTGGTAGCGACGAGCGGGACCTACCAGGAGGCGGCGGAGAAGCTCGACGTGTCCAAGCGCATGCTGTGGGAGCACAGGAGCCGGTGGGCCGATAACGGCTCCTACGAATAGGGATAACTCGCCTTGCCTTTTAGGCACGGCTTTTGTACCTAGCACTATATCGGCACGGAGCGGCTCTATCCTGTATCACCAGTCTTTAAGGTAGAGCTATGAAAAGCGCATTCTGGAAAACCGCTATGGCCGTCGTTGCCGGCGTTGCGATCTGGGAGGTCGTAGGGCGCCCCCTCGTCAACAGTCTCGGACTGAAGCAGATTTTCGGCTAGAGCCGAGAGTCTGCTTCTCGCATGTCTAACCAAAGGACGAGAGGATCATGTCTCAGATCAGAAACATCGAGTCTTTCGACGCGCTTGCGTCGACGAGGCACACTACGCACCTGCCCCGTGGCCGGTACAGCTTTCTCAAGCTGACCTTCCGGGGCACGTCCGATACCGGCGACGATCTCCAGCTTGCCGACATAGGGCGGATCAGCATCGTCCGCAGGGGTCGCCAGATCCAGCGCGAAGAGGCTGACTTCTACCACTACTATGCGGCCATGAAGCGGGGCTTCCCGACCCTTACGCAGGCGACGGCGGGAGCCAACCGCGTGGACGTGTATATACCCTTTGCCTTCCCCGGCATCCCGAACACGCTCGACGTGCGGAGCATCGAGTCAGTGGACTTGATCTTCGAGTTCCCGGCTGGACTCGACACGGCTATGGTGGACTGCACGTGCGACGTGGTAGGCGTGCTCGAGCCGAGCGTGCCGGAGATCTACGAGCTTCACGTGAGCGAGCAGGACGTGACCATGTCCGGCTCAGGTCAGGCGCGGGAGACGCTCGTCAACCCGAACTTGGGGGCCGTGTACTTCCAGGACCCCTCAGCCGTCGTGGACGCGATCACGCTCGAAGTGGACGGCGAAGTCAAGGTTGACCGGATCGACGACCAGCACATTCTGGAGCTTACCGAGCTTCTGAATCAAATGGAATCGTCGGCGGCTAGCGACTACGCAGAGGTAAACATTGCCACTGCGGGCTTCCTCCAGGAGGTCCTGAACAGCGACGTGCAGCTTACGGCGAACTTCACCGGCGCCGGGACGCTGGAGATCACGAAGTTCAACCTGCGATTCGACGAGTCTGACGCTGCGGCGTCAATCGCGGCGGCGCAGGCGTACCTCGCAAGCCGCTCGAGCCGAGACGTGCCCCGCTTCTTCGAGGGTGCGCTTACGTAGCGGCACCGAAGCTCCGCGCTCCAGTGGGGGCGCGGAGCATCTAGTCATCGAAAAAAGGGGCATGTCATGAGCTTTGGCGCGACACAGGTCGGCCTATCTGGAGCCCGTGCGTCGGGCATGGTAGGCGACAACGGAGGATTCTTCCAGTGGGTAAGAAACGCAGGCCGCAAGGTCGGCGACGTGCTGGAGGATGTCGTCGGACTGCCGGGTGAGATCGTCGAGTTCGGAGAAAATCTCTCAGACGAGTTCGTCGAGGTCGGTCGGGATCTCTCTTCATCGGACCGGGCTCGCCGGATCGAAGAGGAGCTTCGAGAACAGCAAGTCCGTCAGGCGGGAGGGGATCTCTCGTCGCTTCTCACGTCTCCGCTCGGAGTCGTAGCGATCATTGCGCTCATAGCCGTGATCGTGAGCCGATGAGCACTCAGAACGATACCGCAAACTGGCGCGGGGAAACCGTATCTCGGGCTGCAAGCTCCGGCGCAATCCGCAGCGTAGAGACGCTGCGAAGCAAGCTGGACTCCCTCAAGCGGAGCGAGCGGGAGCTTGTAGACCGGCTCGAAGGCGGAAGTGGCGGCGGCGTCCCGTCCATCTTGGCGGAGAACCTGCGCAAGGTGCGCCAGGAGATCGGCTCCACCAGATCCGCCCTACAGGGGCAGCTTCAGGAGATCAGCGGAGCCGAGCGCGAGAGGGCGGAGATCCTGGGCGAGATTGAGCGCATGCGCACCCTGGCAGACCGTCTGCGCCGGGCTATCAAAGGATTCGAGCGGGACATCAAGCGCCTGGAGTCCGTCCGCCAGGGGCTTGCTGTGCGGGCTGAGTCCGAGCGCATCCGTGGCGCCGAGGCCGAGCGTCTCGCCGGAGAGTCCAGACCTAAAATTACGGAGGTCAGTCCATGATAGGATCACCGCTCGTTAAGACCGGCATTCAGGTGCCGCCTCAAGTGCTCGCGCCTTCGATCAGGCCGGAGATCACGGCCAGTGACGAGACGCCGACGAGAGATCTCCGGGCGCGGGCCGATAGCCTGCGGCAGACCGTCTCACAGCTTCGCCGGGCCGTCTCGGCCGTCAAGGTGAAGAAAGACCGCATTGAGGCCGATGTTCGTCGGCTGCGCTCGCGCGTGGCGGAAGCCGAATCGGACCAGAGGGAAGCGGCAGAGGCGGCGGGAGCCCAGGGCGTCGCCTTCGAGCGGCCCAACGTTGAAGAAAACAGCCTTCAGGAGAGCGTGACGACGGCAATCGAGCCGGATGCTGACGGCTTTGTCGTCTCGCCACTGGCGGCGCTTGCCGCCGTTGCCGTCATCATCTTCGTGGCTACGTCATGAGCGTCATCATAGACGATAGGTTCAAACCAACGAGCCGGTGGCTCGTCGCCTCCAAGGCTGCGGGCGACTACCGGGTCGATGCTGGCTCACTGTCTAAGGTGCAGGTGGCGGCACGGGGCGCCTCGATAGGGGCCGCAGCCGGGTCGGTCGTGCCCGGCATCGGCAACACGGTCGGGACGGCCATCGGCGGCGCCGCAGGCCTCGTGGGAGGCCTTTTCGGTCTCGGGTCGAGCCGGGAAAAGGTCTGGCGCGTAGGGCGCAGCATCTTTGCTGAAGCGCTGTCTAGCGCCCTGCCGGGTGCCGTCGAGAAGACGGCAAGCGGAGACGACGGGCACTTCCTCCTTCGCGGGGAGTATGATCCGGGTGTGATCGAAGACTTCATATCCCAGGTCACGAACCGGGCTCGCCGCTCTCTCGCAACGGCGTCTTCCGATACCAGGGGTGATCTTAACAGGTGGCTTTCGTCACTTCGCATCCTCGAGCAAGACGGAATTCCTCGGGGCGACGTAGACATCGTACTCAAGTGGCGCGTGAAGCCCGAGACGCCGATATTCTCTACTCCATCGAAGAGGTCCGATGCTAGCGAAGATCCATCAACTACAGCCGGAGAGGCCCGAGCCCCCGTCGCAGGAGTTCCAACTGCCGGGCTCGTCGGACTCGCCGCGCTCGCTTTACTCGCCTTCAAATAGGTCCGTTCTCAAGACGCTCCTGGCGTCGCCGGAGTCGGCCAGGGCAGCGCAGCTTACTCGCGGGCTCTACCGCGTGGAGGCGGACCTTGTGAACTATCAGGGGGGCGAGCACTACGAGGAAGGGCGCGAGGATCGCGTCCTGGTGGACGGAGAGTACAAGCGCGTGACCTACGAGAAGATCTCCGTCGTGCCGACGGGTGAGGGTCGCGCTCGAGTGGTCGTCATCGTGGCCGTGCACGACAACCCTATCTGGCTTGCTCCGCTCCTCTGGGGAGCAGTCGTGGGCGTGGGGGCGGTTGGCGGCTACTTCCTCGTAGACAAAGTGCAAGAATTTACTGAGAGTCCGACAGGCATCATCATTACCGTCGCGGCATCCGTTCTCACTATCGCGCTCGCATGGAAGGCTCTAACGTAGGCGCAGCAAAGGCTGAAATCTTTCGACGGATAAACGTCCTTGAAGTGCGAACGGCAGAAGACCGCAGAACCCTGGAGCACGTCGAGCGCGAGCTTGCCGGCATCCGAAAGCGGCTCGACCAAGCCGTCATCGGGCTGGCGCTTGTTGCGATCAGCGCTGTGGGAACCATTGCAATCGAACTCGTTCGTTTTATCCTAGCATGAGCACACGTCTCCAATACTCGAGCTTCGGCTCCTTCGAGGAAGGTCAGGTTGCTAACGGTCCGTGCTGGATCTACGCGATCCAGGGGCACGCTGCGGCTCTGAGCGCAACGAACGTCTATGTCCAGCTATTCGACAGAACGAACGCACCTAGCGCGGGCGACGTGCCCACGACGATCCTCGAGGTTTTCGCCAACGACCACTTCTGGCGCGACTGGCCGGAGATCGGCTTTCGCTTCGAGACGGGGCTCTATGTAGCCCTGTCATCTACGCGCCTTACCTACACGGCCCTGGGCGCCTCTGACGTGCAGCTAGAAATCATCGGAGTGCAGGAGTAATGGGCTCGTCATCAGCACCAGCAACTACTAGCGACTTCCAGACCTTCGATGTGTCTGGAACGTGGACGAAGCCGACTGCCGGGAACACTGTCCTGGTGCGCATATGGGGCGCCGGTGGCTCCGGTGGGCGGGGCGCTGGCGGCGGAGAGGGTGCAGCCGGTGGCGGCGGCGGAGCGCTCTTTGAGATGGAAATCCCCATCGACGAGCTAGGCGCCACGGAGGCTGTAACAGTCGGCGCGGGCGGGGCCGCTATCACGGGCACGACGGACGGCAACGCAGGCGGCAACTCCAGCTTTGCCGGGCTCACCGGGTACGGAGGCGGCGGCGGAGCCGGAGGCGGAGACACGGGCGGCGGCGGCGGCGGCGGAACAGCCGGTGCGGGAGTGACCGGCGGAACTGACGGAGGCGACGGCGGCGGGCCCGAAGGCGGCTCCGGCGGAGTAGGTGGAGCGGGCGCAGGTCCTTCCAGGTGGCGCGGCGGAGGCGGCGGAGGCGACGGAACGTACGTAGGCGGAAGCGCCGGGGCCGGGGGCGGAGGCGGCGGAGGCCGTGAAGGCGACGGGGGCTCCTCAAAATCCGGTGGCGCAGGCGGAGGCGGAGGATACTTCGGCACAACGAGTGGCTCGGGCGGGTCTTCCGTCGCGGGCGGAGACGGAGGCGACGGGGGTCCCGACACGCAAGACGGAGCACCCGGATCGGCGCCCGGAGGCGGAGGCGGAGGCTGCGGCCTAAGCGGAACCTCGAGCGGCGCAGGCGGAGCGGGCAGAGTGGAAATCTACACGTACTAAGCTATGGCGAAGAGACTGGCCGTAACGCTCCCGGTGGACGCCGTGAGCGAAGACATCGAGAACGTCATCCTGGTGCCCGACGAATGGACGCTCGCCGACGTAGACGCGTGGGGCGGCATACCCGAAGGACGCTCGCGCCGGATGCTGGCGCGGGAGGACCGGGTTGGGCCGGGTGACCTTGTAGACCTTGAGGCCAACCCGCCCAAGCCCGTGCGGCGTCCGTCCACCAGAGGCCAGGAGATCATAGCAGGGAGGGGTGCCTAATGAACCGCCCTGTCAACATGCCCCCCGTGCCGCAGAAGCTGGCCGAACCCGAGTGGTTCGAGCGCTTCGAGGTTCACGGAGTCATAGAATTTCTGAGGGACGAGGAGCTTAAACGCTTCGTCGTCCGTCAGGTGAACAACTGGATCGGCATTCCGATCTTGCCGGAGAGCGTGGAGGCACGTATCTTCGACCTGACGTACGATCTTATTGTAAACGCACTCGAGGGGGTGATCGACAATGCCTACCAAGAAGGAGATTGAAGACCTGAATCTGGAGCTACGGACCGACTCGCGCAGCGTCTACCTGACGGCTGAGACGGACGATGCTCGGATCGACCTGCTCACGCTGGACAAGCGCCGCTATCCCGTGAGCGCAAAGATCGAAGTGGGCGAAGCCGCCAAGCGAGCGTACGAAGCCGACGCTGCGGCGCGAGACGACGACTCTTCCGACGATGACGACGACTAGGACGATGCAGATTCTGTACGTGATAATGGGGCTTCTTATCCTGCGCGGGCTCGCATCGAAAGATGGCGAGGAGCCAACCGGCCCTTCCGTCTCGAAGCCCGAGCCCAAGGGGCCGGAGCTTGAGTCTTTCCGGCGTTCGCCGGTGGAGGCTGTGCGTGAGGCTGCGAAGCCCACCGGCGTGCCGGTCAAATCGTCCATGCCGAGCGGCCAGAGAACTGCGTCGGAAGCCGTGCGGGAGGCCGTATCTGCGGCCCCTCCGAAGGTGACCGAGGAAGAGATCGTTGAAACCACGCTCGAGAAAGAACGCCGGATTGCAGAGTCGAACCGATCCGTGCTCGAACGGGAGGACGTGCCCGAGCACATCCGCCGGATAGCGGAAGAGAAGCCGGAGGGGTCGAAGCGCGTATCCGACGTGCTCGACCGTGAGCGGCGGAACCTGATCCGCTTCGTCGAGCGGTCCATCCCGTCGCTCGAGGCCCGCATCCGCACGAGGTACGCCGGGATGAAGCGCCAGGGGCTCGAGCAGCGCGTGATAGAGGCGCAGCTTCGAGGCCCGTCAAGAACGCTCGCAACCCGGCGGATTCAGCTTAAGGCCCTGCGCGCTGGCATGCCGCTCGTCGAGTACAAGAACAAGACGTGGCGAGCCGGTGACGCGCAGAGAGTTGCAGCCTTCAAGGGAGCGATCGCAGGTGCATAGATGGCCCTGGTTATCTTGATCGCAGCGCTCCTCTCCTGGTTTCTGATCGCGGGCAGGGGCAGGCCGAAACCCGCCTTGTCGCCGTCTGAGATCACCGGCCCCGTGCCCACCAGAGTCCTACAGTGGACGGATGAAGTGATCCCGGAGGCTCGGGCCGTAGATCTCGATCCCCGTCTCGTGCTGGCCTTGATCTGGCAGGAATCAGGTGGAGATCCGAACGCTAGAGGTACGAACGGGGAAGTGGGGCTCGGGCAGGTCAAGGACGCTGCCGCGCAGCAAGTCGGCTTCCGCATGGCGCCGTGGACTCCGATCCTGAATATACGCGCAACGGCCCGCTACCTCGCATGGATCAAACAGCAAGCTGGAAGGGGCGAAGGTCTGCCGGACGTGATCGGCATGTATAACCAGGGACCGACAGGCTTCCGGCAAAAGGTGGGGGCGAGAGAAGCGGGACTCCGGCATGCAAGGCTCGTCCTAGCCCGCTACAACATAATCTCAAAATTCACTCTCATACCTTCCTCCTGAACATGAACCGAGAGACGCAGTTATTCCTCCTTAAAGCGGGTATCGGCGTAATCGCATTCGCCGGTGCAATCTACATTACCTCTAAGATCTATCCCGTCGTAGCAGAAAAGCTGGTGCGGTAGGTGGCAATCCGTCTATCAGGAACGTTCAGCCCGGCAGGTCTTCGGCTTGAGGCGTGGATTGCATTCGCCTCGTTCGTTGACTACCTGAGAACCGACCTACAATACGACGGGGATATTTGGCTGTCCAGTGGTACCGACGGCAAGCACGGAACCGGATCGCTTCATTACGTAGGTCTTGCGATAGATCCGGATCTGGTCGGGAGTGACGGGCCGGATCTACTCGAGAAGTGCTATCGTGCACTCAGTGTGCACCTTGCCCCAAAGTACGACGTAGTTCTGCACCGAGGCGGGGATGGTGTTCCCACCCACCTGCACATGGAATTCCAGCCGAAGACGCCGTGACTACTCTCTTGTGCATACTGATGCTCGCGCAGCCCGCGAAGCTCCTGGACCTGATGGACCCGGAGACGTGGACTGTGGTCGATGACACGGCACTCGAGGGGGGCTCGACGTACCAGCACCTGATCAGCCGGGGCGATGAAGCGGAGCGGGTCGTTGACTCGGCAGAGGTAACGATGCTCCTGGCTGAGATCGGCGACTCGGTGTACGTGAAGTTCCCGACGAGACCGATCTACCGCCTTTCGAGCGACGAACTGCGCGAGCTACTCACGGTGCTGGACCTCTTCCCTGCAATCCGCGAGCGGTACGGCATACAAGACGGGAGCGATCTGGTAGGGATTCCCCACTAGGTCCCCACCGGCTCCCCACTTTTCCCCACGGCACAAACTCCGTGCCAACCCCCAACCCCTAGCAAGGACCGTGCCAGGATCGACGTATACCACCGGGCCAA
>JABAHS010044579.1_pt1 | contig 14110 bp, 10 predicted proteins | sample 7062111 | NCBI WGS metagenome assembly JABAHS01 (sample SAMN14534600, study PRJNA622989) | marine sediment metagenome | biome: marine biome [ENVO:00000428]; feature: marine pelagic biome [ENVO:01000023]; material: deep marine sediment [ENVO:00002113]; isolation source: pool of 4 deep marine... | reverse complement strand
GAATGATCTCCGAGCACACCAGGATCAGCAGCGTGAGCACCGCCGAGGCGATGCCGAGGTAGGCGCTGCCGAACACCGCAGCGGCCTGGGCGCCAGCGCCCGCCGCGCCGACGGTGTGCGCGATGGTATTCAGCGTGAGGATGGCGGCCAGTGGCTTGCCGATGTCCGCCTTGAGGCGCCTCAGCACCGCGCCGGAGGGCTTGCCCTCCTCTTCCAGCACGCCGATGTAGGCGCTGTTCACGCTCAGCAGCACCGCCTCTGCGATCGAGCACAGAAACGAGAACACCAACGCGATCAATACGTATAGGGTGAGCAACAACATGGCCGGACCGGCGTTGACCCGCCTCCAGCATAGCAGGTTTGGGGGTTCGACCTAGTGGTATCCGATCAGCACCGCGACCACGATGACGGCGCTGCCCGCAATCAGCAACTGGACGATCAGCGGCCAGATGAAGCGGAACCAGCGGCCGTACGGGATGCCGCAGATGCCCAGGATGCCCATCAGCACCGCGTTGGTCGGCACGATCATGTTCATGAAGCCGTCGCCCATCTGGTAGGCCAGCACGGCCACCTGGCGGGACACCCCGACGATGTCGGAGATCGGCGCCATCAGCGGCATGGTCACGTACGCCTGCCCGGAGCCGGAGGGAATGAAGAAGTTCAGCACGCTCTGGATGAACACCATGCCCACCGCGGAGAATTCCCCGCCCAGCGTGGCCAATGGCTCCGCCAGGCCGTGCACGATGGTGTGCAGCACCTGGCCGTCGCTGAGCATCAGTTCAATGCCGCGCGCGAAGCCGATCAGCAGCGCGGTACCGGTGAGTTCGCCCGCGCCGCGGGTGAACTGGCGCGCCATCTCGTCGAACGGCATGCGGCTCAGCAGGCCGATGACCAGGGCCAGCGCGACGAACAGCGCGCCCATCTCGACCAGGTACCAGCCATGCCGCATGATGCCCCACACCACCGCCACCAGCCCCACCAGCGTGGCGGTGAGCACCAGCCGGTGCCGCACGGTGATGGCCGCGGGCGGATGCACTTCCGGCGGCTGCGCCTCGGGCACGTCGGCCACCAGCGACGCGGCGGGGTCGGCGCGCACCCGGGACGCATAGCGCCACACGTGCAGGAATCCGATGGCCATGAGCGGCACGAACATCGCGATGCGGAAGCCCAGGCCGGAGGTGGGCGCCAGGCCGGCCACTTCCTGCGCCACCAGCACGGTGAACGGGTTGATGACGGCCGCGCCGTAGCCCACGCCGTAGCCCACCACCATGATGCCGACCGCGGCCACCGTGTCCATGCGCATGGCCGAGCACAGCGTGATCAGAATCGCGATCAGCGGAATGTATTCCTCGGCCATGCCGATCGTCGCCGAACCGACACCGAATGCCAGCATCCCCACGAGGATCAGCAGCGCGGGCTGCGCGCCGAAGTGCTTGAGGATCCGGGCCAGGGCCGCGTCCAGGGCCCCGGTGGCGCGGATCACGGCCAGCGTCCCGCCGATGATGAAGCAGAAGAAGATGATGCCCTGCGACGCCGCCAGCCCGCGGGGTATCACCATGAACACGTCCCACGCCGGCGGGCTCTCGGCTTCCTGCAGGTACTCGAAGGTACCGGGTACGACGACCTCCCGGCCGTGCTCGTTGGTCACCGTGTCGTAACCGCCGGCGGGCAGGATCAGCGTCAGCAGCCACGCCAGCACGATCATGCCGAACAGCAGCACCAGGGTGTGGGGAACCTTGAAGTGTCTCGCCATGGTCCCGCTCACCTCATGCGCCGCGGCGCCCGGGCCGGGCGAGGGTCGCAACGGGGCGCGGCGCTGGCCGGCACACCGTCATTTCCGGGCCGCGTACACGAACCACGCGGCAAACACCAGGAAGGCCACGAAGCTGGCCAGCTGGGCGGTCCACTCGGGGCCCAGCCAGCCGAGGCCGAAGCCCTCCGGCCGGGCGCCCTGGAAGAAGGCCACCCCCGCGATCGCCACCCCCAGCAGGCCCTCTCCGCCCACGAACCCGGAGCCCAGCAGCACGCCACGATCGCGGCGCTCGGCGCGTTGCCCATCGTCGCGGGCGCTCCGCTCCAGCACGAGCCGCAGCAGGCCGCCGAAGAAGATCGGCGTCATGGTCGACACCGGCAGGTACACCCCTACCGCGAACGGCAGCGAGGGGATACGGAACAGCTCGGCCACCACCGCGATGCCGACCCCGATGGCCACCAGGCCCCAGGGCAGGTTCTGGTCGAGCACGCCGTCGATGACCAGCTTCATCAGGGTGGCCTGCGGCGCCGGCAGTTCCTCGCTGCCGAAGCCGAAGGTCTCCGCGAGCAGCAACACCGACAGGCACACGAAGGTGGCCGAGGTGAGCACGCCGACCAGTTCACCGAGTTGCTGGTTGCGCGGCGTGGCGCCCAGCAGGAAGCCGGTCTTGAGATCCTGCGAGGTGTCGCCGGCGATGCTCGCCGCGATCGCCACCACGCAGCCGACGGTCAGGGCCGCGGCCTTGCCGTTGAGATCGGTCCAGCCCATGACCAGGAACACCCCGGCGGTGCCCAGCAGGGCGGCGATGGTCATGCCGCTGGTGGGGTTGCTGGTCACGCCCACCAGGCCGACGATGCGCGAGGCGACGGTGACGAAGAAGAAGGCGAAAACGATCACGCACAGCGCGGCGACCAGGCGCTCGACCGCATGGTCCAGGGCGCCGAACGGCGCCTCCACCAGCGTCAGCACCAGCCCGATCGCCACGATGCCGATGCCCACCCATTTGAGCGGCAGGTCCCGCGCCGTGCGCGGCGCCGCGGCTATGGCTCCGCCCGTGCCGCCCTCCACGCGCTGGCGCAATTCGTGGGCGCCGATGCGGAACGATTGCATCATCACCGGCAGGCTGCGGATCAGGGTCATGATGCCGGCCGCGGCCACCGCCCCCGCGCCGATGTAGCGCACGTAGCGGGTCCAGATCTGTCCGGCCGACATCTCGGCGATGGTCAGCACCTGCTCGGGGTACAGCGGCGGGCGGCCCTGGCCCCACCAGTCGATCGCCGGGATGATGACCAGCGAGGACAGCAGGCCGCCGCCCACCATCACCGCCGCGATGCGCGGGCCGAGGATGTAGCCGACCCCGAACAGCGCCGGCGACAGGTCCATGCCGAGCTCGCCCTTGCGCAGGAACGGCAGGCGCAGGTGCGCCTCGTCCGCCAACACCCGCGCCCAGCCGGTCAGGGTCTTGTACAGCATGCCCGCGCCCAGCCCGATCAGCACCGGCCGCGCATGCCCGCCGCCGGATTCGTTGGCCACCAGCACGTGGGCGCAGGCGGTACCCTCCGGGTACGGCAGCTTGCCGTGCTCGCGCTCGATCAGAAAGCGCCGCAGCGGGATCATGAACAGCACGCCCAGCAGCCCGCCGGCCATCGCCAGCAGGGTCATCTGCAGCAGCGGGGGATGCAGGCCCCAGAGGAACAGCGCCGGCAGCGTGAAGATCACGCCGCTGGCCACCGAGCTGGAGGCCGAGCCGACCGTCTGCGACAGGTTGGCCTCCAGGATGGTCGCCGAGCCGCCCAGGCTTCGCAGCGCGCGGAACGCGGCCACGGTCATCACCGCCACCGGGATCGAGGTGCTGATGGTCAGGCCGGCACGCAGGCCCAGGTAGGCATTGGCCGCGCCAAACAGCACGCCGAATAAAACACCGAAAAACAGAGCCTTGAGCGTGAATTCTCGAAGCGACTCCGGAGCCGGGACGTACGGTTCGTAGCGCTCTCCCGGCCGCAGTGGCCGGTGTGCGTTCTCCGCGAGTTTGCGTGTGCCCGTCACTGCGTGGTTGCCGCTCGTCCGCCCCGAAAGCAGCAAGACTACCCCAGATGAGGCCCAGCCCCAAATCGGCAGCGGCGGCGAACCCGCTTTCGGTTGCCNNTGTCCCCGAAAATGCGGGCCGATCCCGGCCCATGACTGCCGGCCATGCCCGGCAGGAGGCAGCAATGCATACCCGAACCTGGATTCCGTGGCTGGCCGGCGCGTTGGTGCTGGCCGCCTGCAGCACGCCCCCGACCCACGAGGAGCAGGGGGTGATCATCGGCGGCATCGTCGGCGGCATCGTGGGCCACCAGGTGGGCAGCGGCTCAGGCCAGACGCTCGCCACCATCATCGGCGCGGTCGCCGGCGCCGCGATCGGCGGCAGCGTGGGCCGCTCGATGGACGACACCGACCGGCTGAAGACCGCCCATGCGCTGGAGACGGTGCGCACCGGGGTGGCCACGCAGTGGGTCAACCCCGACACCGGCTACGCCTACCGGGTCACGCCGACGGAAACCTACGATTCCGGCTCCGGTCCGTGCCGCGAGTACACGCTGGAGGCCACCATCGGCGGCGAGGCGCAGACCGTCTACGGCACCGCGTGCCGGCAGGCGGACGGCAGCTGGCGGATCGTGGACTGATCGCCCCGCGCCGGGGCTTTGATCTCATCCGTGCCGAGCGCCTAGAATGGCGGCTCGTGCAAGGGCGTGCGGGAGGCAGGCCATGCAGTGCCCCAAGTGCTATTCGAAGATGGAAACGGTCAGTCATTCCGGGCGCTCGGTCGAGCGCTGCAGCCTGTGCCACGGGCTCTGGTTCCACGGCGACGACCTGGCGCAACTGCGCAGGGACAAGTGGATGGCCGAGCACGTGTTCGATACCGGCGACGTGGAAACCGGCAAGATGTACGACCGCATCCGCGGCATCCATTGCCCGTTCTGCGAGGAGGACATGCGCCAGGGCTTCGACGACGAGCAGCCGCATGTCATGTTCGAATCCTGCCCGCAGGGGCACGGCACCTTCCTGGACGCCGGTGAATTCACCGACCTCGTGCACAAGACCTTCTGGGACCGCTTCAAGCTGATCCGTTGACCCCCGCCATGCGGGGGAACGCCGTTTGTTTGCCTGGCGCGCGAACCCGTTTCGCCGCCTGAACTTGACGGATACGCTTGCAGCGCCTAGTCTTGCGCCATGATCTACCTGGCCCAGACCTGCACCGCCTGCTGTTGCGCCTGTATGCGCGACGCGCTGCCGTGCGGTTGCCAGGTGATCTGACCCCCAGTATTCCCCAGTTCAATCCCAGCACCCGCAGCGGCGATGCCGAAGCGGGCGCAGGTGCTTCGGCATTTCCGGCGGCAACCGGCAGGAGCACCGATGATGAAAACCACCCGTACCGCACGCACCCGGCAGGCCCGCAAACCTGCTCGAGCTGACGCGGGCACCCGCACGGCCCACAGCGCCCGCCTGGCCCTGTGCCGGCACCCGCGTCCGCGCGCCGACCACCGCAAACGCGTACACGACAGCATCGCGGAGCTGGTTCCCAACCCGGAGAACCCGACCCCCATGGTGCGNNCCATGGTGCGCCTCAGCCCGCGCTGCAACCCGGAGCCGGGCTTCGAGATCCTGCTCAAGCTGGAGGGCTTCAATCCCTTCGGATCGATCAAGGACCGCACCGCCAGTTACCTGCTGCGCAACCTGCAACTGCAGGCCGGCCAGACCCTGGTCGAGCCCTCGTCCGGCAACACCGGCATCGCGCTGGCGGCGCTCGCCAATGCGCGGGGCCTGCCGATCGAAATCGCCGTCCCCGAGGGCACCCCCGAGGCGCAAAAGACCCTGCTGCGCTTCCTCGGCGCGGAACTGCTGGAAGTCGAGGACGAGCTGTGCCCGCTGTTTCCGACCGAGGGCGCCCGCGGCGTGGTCAAGAGCCTGGTGGAAAGCGCGGCCTACGACGGACGCTACGTGAGCCCGAACCAGTACGAGAACGAACTCAACGTCGAGGCCCATTACCGCACCACGGGGCCGGAAATCTGGCAGCAGACGGGGGGGCGCATCGACTACTTCTTCGCGGGCTTCGGCACCGGCGGCACGATCACCGGCGTGGGCCGCTACCTCAAGGAGCAGAACCCGGACATCCGCATCATCGGCGTCGAGCCCGCGCACCGGCAACACCAGCTCTCGGGCCTGAAGAAGATCACCACGCTGCCGCCCGAGCACGCGCCCCGCATCCTCGACGAATCCGTGCTGGACGAGATCGTCACAGTGGAGGACCGCGACGCCTGCGAGGCCGGCATCCTGCTGGCGCGCCGGGAAGGCATCATGGCCGGCCCGACCACCGGGGCCCTGCTGTTCGCCGCCCGCCGCTTCGGCGCGGGCCGCGAGGGCACGGCGGTGGTGATCTCCCCCGACGGCGCGGCCCGCTACGCCAGTGTTTACGCGCCGTACCTGGAGGGCTGAGCCGGCGGCGGGCGCCGGGGCCGCGCTGTAACCCAGCCCCGCTTTGACATAGACTTTCGCGTATCCCCCGCTGCCCGGAGGTCACAGATGCCAGCCACGACGCGTCGCGGTGCCGGGGTCGATCGCACCCCGGCGAGGCCGCCAGCCGGCGCGGGCGCCTCATGACCGGTCACCGGCTGCTGGTCCATGCCGCCTTTCTCTACCTGCTGCCGCTGGTGGTGGCTACTTTCGGCCTGTCGGTCGCCACCGCGCTGGCGCTGGTGGCGCTGGCCCTGCTGTGGCGATGGCTGATCTCGCTGAGCGTGTTCCTGGCCCCGGCGCGCGTCCCGGAACTGGAGCTGCAGACCATCACCGCCAGCCATTTCGTGGAGAAGGTGCGCTGGTGCATGGACCGCCTGGGACTGGAATACACCGAGCGCCCGGCTGGCGGCGCGCTGGGCGCGTTCTTCGTGGGCCGCACGGTGCCGTGCCTGAAGGTTCATACCGGGGCGGTGCGCTCCAGCATCGGCAATTCGCCCGAGATCCTGCGCTACCTGTGGGGCCGTTACGGCACGGAGCCGGGCATCGACGCGGCATTCCTCGAGCCCACGCCGGAGCGCGTCCAGCTGGAACAGCGCCTGGACCGGTACGGCGTTGACCTGCAGGTGTGGGTGTATTTCCACCTCCAGGCCGACCGGGACCTGACCCTGCGCGCCTGGGGCGTCGACAGCCCGCAGGTCCCGGCCTGGCAGCGCCGCGCGCTGCGCCTGGCCTTCCCGGTGCTGCGCCGGCTGATCCGCCACGCGTTCCGCATCTCGCCGCGCAGCCATGCGCGGGCGGTGGAGAAGATCGCGGCGCTGCTGGCGGATGTCGAGGGACGCCTGCAGCGCTCGCCGCAGGCCCTGCTGGGTGGCGAGGCCATCGATTACACCGACCTCGCGTATGCGGCCTTCACCGGGCTGTGGCTGCAGCCCGAGCGGTACGGCGGCGGCAAGGCCACGGCGACCCGCCTGCCCCGCGAGGAGTTGCCGCCCGCGATGCGCGCGGAGATCGAGGCGTGGATCGCCAACTACCCCCGCGCCGTGGCGCACGTCGAGCGGCTGTACCGCGAGCAGCGGCTCGCCCCGCTGCCGGCCGAGTCCGGCGAGGACGCGCCATGAGGTGCCTGCGCTGCTGGGGCCATCGGCTGGTGGTGGCGGCGCTGTCGCTGAACCTGGCGGCCTGCTCCACCGTGCAGTCCGTACGCCTGCCCCTCGCCGGCGGGGGGCCGCCGGAGAACGTGTTCGTCGGCAGCCGCGTCGAGGTGGTGACCCGGGACCGTGAAAAGCTGGAATTCACCGTCGCGCGCATCTCCGCGGAAGGGCTGTACAGCCAGTCGGCATTCATCCCCTACTCGAACATGGCGTCCCTGCGGGTGCGAACCCCCGGCAGCAACGAGCAGACCTGGAGTTACGTGCTGGGCGCGCTGGGCATCATCGCCCTGATCGCCCTCATCGGCTCCGCGGACAGCGTCAAGGTCTGCAGCCCGTCGCCATGCCCGGAGCCGTGAACGAGGCCCGGTTTTACGGCGGACGCTGGACGGACCGCTGGCGGGACCGCTATTTCCGTCTCGCCGCCAGCGGCGTGGTTCCGGCCGGCTGGTACCAGCCGGACCTGCCGCCACCCGCGGCGCGGGCACAGCGCAGCGGGCGCCTGCACGTCGAGATCGTCAGCCATTGCTGGAACTACGCCCACCTGCTGGTGTACCAGCTGAGCTCGCTGGTGACGTTCCCGCCGGCGGACACGGAGGTCACCATGACGGTGTTCTGGAGCCCGGAAGACGAACGCACCGGCGCCCTGCTGGATTATTTCCAGGGCCTGGAAGTGTCCCGCGTGCACTGGAACTGGCAGCCCCTGCCGCGCGAGCAATTGTTCCGCCGCGCCATCGGCCGCAACCGCGCGGCGCTCGCCAGCCGCGCCGACTGGGTGTGGTTCACGGACTGCGACCTGCTGTTCCGCGACGAATGCCTCGACGCGCTGGCCCGGGCCGTGCAGGGGCGCAGCGACACGCTGGTGTTTCCTCGCCAGGAGCGCTGCACGTCGCTGCTGGCGCCCGACGACCCCATCCTGCTGGCCGGCATGGGGCATCCGCAGCTGCTGGACATCCCGGAGCAGCGCTTCACCGTACGCGAGCGCGACCGGGCCACCGGCCCGCTGCAGATCGTGCACGGCGACGTGGCGCGGGCCTGCGGCTACTGTGACCGCCTGGCGATCTACCAGAAACCCTCGCCGGTGTGGCTGAAGACCCACGAGGACCGCGCCTTCCGCTGGCTGTTGCGCACCCAGGGCACGCCGCTCGACATACCCGGCGTGTACCGGATACGGCACGTGCACAAGGGCCGCTACACCGGCGGCGCGGTGAACACCGGCCTGCGCAGCCGCATCCGCCGCCTCACCTCCTGGCTCGCCGAGCGCCGCGGCGGCTGACGCGCCCTCGCCCTCCCGAGGCAGGCGGAAAAGCCCGGAATAAGGTATGCTTGGGGGTTCGATTCCGATGTTTTTTCGAGGACCTTCACCGATGCACATCCGATACCCGCTGGCCCTGGCCGCGGCGCTCGTCCTGGTGACGGGCGCGTGTTCCCGGGACGCCACCGAACCCGCCGAAACCGAGCCCGAGCCGGCGGCCGCCGAGGCCGAGTCCATGGACACGCCATTCGATCAGCCGAGCGACCTGTACCTCGCCTACCCACCCTTCGACCGGATTCGCGAGGAGCATTACGTGCCGGCCTTCGAAAAGGGCATGGCCGAGCAGCTCGCGGAAGTGGAGGCCATCGTCAACCTGGCGGAGCCTCCCACCTTCGAAAATACGCTGGTGGCGCTGGAGCGCTCCGGGCGCACCCTGGACCGCGTGGCCCGGGTTTTCTTTTCGCTGACCTCGGCCCACACCAACGACACGCTGGACGCCATCGACGCCGAAATGGCGCCGCGGCTGGCCGCGCACCAGGACCAGATCCTGTTGAACAGCGCGCTGTACGAGCGCATCAATGCCGTTTACGCGCAGCGCGACGAACTGGGTCTGGACCCGGAATCCTACCGCCTGGTGGAGAAATACCACGAGAACTTCGTGCGCGCTGGCGCGGGCCTCGGCGATGAGGACAAGGCCGCCCTTAAAGCCATGAACGCCGAGCTGGCCGGGCTCGAGACCCGCTTCAGCCAGAACGCACTCGAGGAGATGAACGCCGCCGCCATCGTGGTGGCTGACGTGGCCGAGCTGGACGGCCTGTCGGACAACGCCATCGCCGCTGCCGCGGAGGCCGCGCGCGAGCGGGGCCTCGAAGGGCAATACGTGATCACCATGCTCAACACCAGCGGCCAGCCGGCGCTGGCCTCGCTCACCAACCGCGCTCTGCGCGAGCGCATTCACAAGGCCTCGCTGGCGCGGGGCAGCCACGGCGGCGAACACGACAACCGCGAGGTGCTGACGCGCATCCTCAAGCTGCGGGCCGAGCGGGCGCAACTGCTGGGCTACGAGAACCACGCCGCCTACAAGCTGGAGAGCCAGACCGCGCGCACCCCGGAGGCCGTCAACGAGCGGCTGGCCACGCTGGCGCCCGCCGCGGTGGCCAACGCGCAACGCGAGGCGGCCGACCTGCAGGCCATGATCGACGCCGAAGGCGGCGGCTTCCAGCTCGCCTCCTGGGACTGGGATTTCTACGCCGAGAAAGTGCGCAAGGCCCGTTACGATTTCGACGAATCGGCGCTGCGGCCTTACCTGGAGCTGGACAACGTGCTGCAGAACGGCGTGTTCCATGCCGCCAACCAGGTGTACGGGCTGAGCTTCGAGGAGCGCACCGACCTGCCCACCTACCACGAGGATGTCCGGGTGTGGGAGGTGTTCGATGCGGACGGCAGCACCCTGGCCCTGTTCATCGGCGACTTCTTCGCGCGCCCGTCCAAGCGCGGCGGCGCCTGGATGCTCGACTACGTCGCGCAATCCCGCCTGCTGGGCCAGCTGGCGGTGGTGGCCAACCATCAGAACATCCCCAAACCGCCCGCCGGCGAGCCGGCGCTGCTGACCTGGGACGAGGCCAACACCATGTTCCACGAGTTCGGCCACGCCCTGCACGGCATGTTCTCCGACGTCGAGTACCCCTACTTCTCCGGCACCGCGGTGCCGCGGGACTTCGTCGAGTTCCCGTCGCAGGTCAACGAGATGTGGGCCACCTGGCCGGAGGTGCTGGAGCACTACGCCATCCACCACGAGACCGGCGAGGCGATGCCGCCGGAGCTGGTGGAGCGCATCCTGGCGACCCAGCAATTCAACCAGGGCTTCGCCACCACCGAGTACCTGGCCTCCGCCCTGCTCGACCAGGCGCTGCACCAGCGCCAGGCCGACGCACTGCCCGACGCCGACGGGCTGCTGGCCTTCGAGGCCGAGGCGCTGGCAGCCGCGGGCGTGGCCATGGATACCGTGCCGCCACGCTACCGCAGCACCTACTTCAATCACATCGTGATCGGCTATGAATCGGGCTACTACGCCTACATCTGGAGCGAGGTGCTGGATGCCGACACCGTCGAGTGGTTCAAGGAAAACGGCGGCATGACGCGCGAGAACGGCGACCATTTCCGCCGCACGCTGCTCTCCCGCGGCGGCGCCGAAGACGCGCTGGCGCTGTTCCGCGCCTTCCGCGGGCGCGACCCCGAGATCGAGCCGCTGCTCGAGCGCCGCGGCCTGAAGCCCTGACCGGTCGGGCGGCCCCGGGCGCCTGGGGCCGCCCCGAGGCTTGCAGCCCTCAGCCGCCGACAAGGCGGTTTATACTTCCCGTTCGCGGTAATTTTTAAATTGCATGGGCGCGGGCCGTGTGGGAAACGCCGACATTCGTGAAGGAACTCAGTCGCCGCAAGGTGATCCGCACCGGTGCGGCCTATCTGCTCGTTGCCTGGCTCGTCGTGCAGGTGGCCGACATCCTGCTCGAGACCTTTGCCGCGCCCGAGTGGGTCATGCGCGCCCTGGTCATCGCGCTGGCCGCCGGGTTTGTCGTCGCGGTCGCGCTGTCGTGGATCTATGACGTCACCTCGCGCGGTGTCGAGCGCACCGGCGAGACCGCAGCGGCGTCGAACCTGCGCGGGCGCCAGGTGGATTTCATCATCATCGGCCTGCTCGTGGTCGCCGTGGCATTCTTTGCGTCGGATCGGCTCGGCTGGCTGGGCAGTGCGCCGCCGCCTGCCATGGCCGAACCGGCCATCGCCGTGCTGCCGTTCGCTATCGTCAGCACGGATGCCGACAGCGGGCATTTCGCGGATGCGATCACGGAGGAACTGATCGGCCGGCTCGGACGCATCGAAGGGGTGAGGATCAAGCCGCGGCTCTCCATGGCGCGCTTCCAGGGCGCCGGCCAGGATGTCGACGCCATCGCTGCCGAGCTCGGCGTGAACTTCATCGTCGAGGGGACGGTGCGCAAGTCGGGTGACCGCGTGCGCGTCACCGCGCAACTCACGGACGCGACGTCGGGCTTTCAGCAATGGTCGGATGTGTTCGACGGCGAGTCGGATGACTGGTTCGCCCTGCACGAGGATCTCGCCGTGCGTATCGCCGACGCGCTGAACCTGGAGGTCAGCCCGCAGACGGCGGCCGCGTTCCGTGCACACCCGACCGAGAACCGGGAGGCCTACGACAGCTTCTGGCGCGGCTGGCTGCTGCTGGAATCGTTTCACGTCGACGTCACCCATCCGCGCTCGAAGGTCATGGCCGCCGAGGCTCATCTGCGGCATGCGCTCGAGATCGACCCGGACTACCCGCTGGCCCTCGCGGGGCTCTCGCTCGCCGGCAGCTACAGCCATTTCTACGGCGTGAACGATGACCCCTCGCAACTCGATGCGGCGCTGGAGTTCGCCCGCCGCGCGCTGGAGATCGATCCGGACCTCGCCGAGGGACACATCGCGCTGGGGGTTGTGCTCGGCAACAGGAACGACGTGGCGGGCGGGCAGGCCGCGCTGCGCAGGGCCCTGGCGGCCAATCCCGAGGATGCCATGGCCTGGTGCCTGCTCGCCTATTCCTGCATGGCGCAGGAACCGCCCGACCTCGCAGCGGCCGAAGAAGCAGCGCGCATCTCGCTCGCCAACGATCCCACCTGGACGTATTCCTACCAGATCCTGGGCTGGAGCCTCGCGATGCAGGGCCGCCATGCCGAGGCGGCCGACGCCTACCAGACCGCCACCGAACTCAACCCGGACTACTACGAGGTGCAATTCGGCCTGGGCGACGCGCGCCTGGCGATGGGTGATTACGATGCTGCGCTCGCGGCGTTCGAGACGGCTCGGACCATCCAGCCCAGGGCGAGGGTATTCGTCTACATCGCCGCGACCCACGCCGGCCTCGGCGAGGTCGATGCCGCACTCGAGAATCTCGCACTGGGATTCGAGGCCGGCTTCGACGACTACGACGCCGTGGAGGGCAGCCCCTATTTCGAGTCGTTGCGCACCGACCCGAGGTTGCAGAGACTCGTCGAACGCCATCGCCCGCGAGCGAAGCCTTGACCGAAATAGTTGGGGCCAGGAAATAGCTGGGGCCAGGAAATAGTTGCGGTCAGGGTAAAAACTGAAATGCGGGGTCCGCTTTCCGGCCAATAGCGGACCTAACAGATAGCCCGATTTGGGACATGATACAGGCCCTAAGTGACCTGATTACTGATTCGGTACCAGGGGCAATTCGCCGCTGGCCTCCCACTCGCTCAACCTTGCGAGTTGCTCTGCCATGTCGGCTTCGATCTCGGCTTTGATTTCCTGGAACGCGGGTTCATCGCGTAGCAGTTGCAGGTTCGGATCGTGTTCGAGGTGAAACCACCAGTTCATCCGCCAACCCTGGTCAACGGCCTGGCGCAAAGCGGCGAGTGCTTTTTCTCTTTCGCCACGCAGTGCATAAACCTGAACGTCAGAAATCCCATAGCCATATTCACTTAACCTGGGAAGCTCACTGATGACCGACAGACACCGGTCGAGCAATTGCTCCGCTCTCTGCGCTTCGCCGTTTTTAAGGAACATGGCGGCCAGACCAATCGCCTCTCTGATATTAAACCGGTCGATTTCAGGTCCGGATTCATTGAACAGCTCAGGATAGCTTTGTTCATACCGGGCGCGTGCCTGGGAATGGTTGCCTGCCTTCATGTCACGGTCCCCGAGCAGGGCGAGCATCATCCACCAGTACAAAGGCGAGCGTGTTCCTGTCGCCAAGGCCTTTTCGGCAAATTCCATTGCCGTGGCTTCTTCCCCGCGGTATAGATGTAGCAATGCTGAATAGTTATGCCTGTAGTCATCGTCCCGCATTTCCAGCGCCCGATGAAGCCAGTCTTCCGCCTGCCCGGCGTCACCGAGATCCAGGTAGGCCATTGCAATGAACCGCATGGAGGTGTGTGCATCCGGGTTGATGGAAACGTTTCTGTTTAAGTGGTGGACTGCTTTATCCACTCGTCCGAATGCGCCCCAATAGTGGAATCCGATTTGAACGAGCGCAGGCGCAAAGCCCGGATTGATCTCAATGGCTTTTTGATATTGCGCCAAGGCTTCATCGAACCTGCTGGCTCTAGAGAGAACAATGCCAAAATCACGGTGGATGATCGGTGCCAGTGGGTCGAGTTCGACAGCTTTGCGGGACATCTCGAGCGCTTCGTCGATCCGTCCGTTCAAGTCACGCAACATCTCGCCATACCACTGGTAGGCCGGCGCGTAATTGGGATTCAGTTGCAGCGCCTTCTTGAATGCCGCTTCGGCCCCTTCGTGATCACCCTCCCAATTCCTCCTTTTGCCCTCTGACGCGTATGCTTCGCCCAGACCGGGATCGAGTCGTAATGCCTTCTCTGTTGCGTACCGGTTCTTGGCAAATGCTTCGGACCTGGTGACCTCAGCCAGGTAGCCCCAACGCAGCAG
>JABAHS010015499.1_pt2 | contig 14112 bp, 12 predicted proteins | sample 7062111 | NCBI WGS metagenome assembly JABAHS01 (sample SAMN14534600, study PRJNA622989) | marine sediment metagenome | biome: marine biome [ENVO:00000428]; feature: marine pelagic biome [ENVO:01000023]; material: deep marine sediment [ENVO:00002113]; isolation source: pool of 4 deep marine... | reverse complement strand
GGCAGATCGTGCCACTGGTTGTCGAGCATCGACGGCATCAGCAGCAGCCGGCCGTTGCCGATACGCCGTTCGAGCAGGAACGGTTCGTTGTTCTCGAGGCGAATGAGCACTTCGTCGCCATCCTGCGCCGTAAGCGACAGGTTCCGCGTCACGTTGACGCTCTGCCAGCCCTCAGTCTGCGCAAGGACCGGGTGGCGCGTGTCCATCTGGCCGATCGACAGGAACTCGTCTGCCGGTTGCCGCAGGCTGGCAACCGCCTGGCGATGCCCGGACACCGGCAGTGTCTCCAATGCCGCAGCGCGCTCACCGGCGAACGCGAGCAGGCTGCCGCCGCCGTCGACGAATCCTGTCAGCGCCGATTCAAGCTGCGGATCGAGCATGCCGACGTCGTCGACGATCGCCCAGCGATAACGACTCAGCACGCGCGCATCGAAGTCGCCGGCGATCATGGTCTCGACCTGGTACGAGCCGGATGATTCGAGCGCGGCGGACAGGTAGGTCACAGGCAGGCCGCCGGCATTGATCGTAATCAGCGGAATCGGCGCCGGCGGCGAGCGATCGACGATGTGGTACCAGGTATCGTCCGCGACAAAATCATCGTCGGTATTGATACGCAAGGTCACCCGGTTCTCGCCCTCTTCCCAGGCCGGCATCTCGAACAGCAGGGTCTGCGCGCCGGTCGGGCTGAGGCCGCGTTCGTCGACGACGACATCGTTGACGAGCAGTTCGACATCCGCGATGCGCTCCCGGTCGCCGGCGCCCGTCAATCCCGCACCGAGTCCGTCAGCCGTCTCGCGCAGGTAATCGATCGACCAGTTGAACGGGTCGCCCGTGCCGACGACGTGCGGCACGAACGACGCGACGCTGGCGGGGATTACGTCGGAGAACCGGACCGGCATCGCGCTGGCCTGGAAATCACTGATGAAATGCAGGGCCACGGGCGGTGGCAATGCCGACACATAGCGTTCGATCGCCGCCATGACCTCGCCGTAGTCCAGGCGGATCGCGCTTGGGGTCAAGGAAGACAATGAACCGCTGGCTGCATCACGATCTGCGCTCAGCGAGCCAATCACCTGCAGGTCGCCGGCCGCGGACAGGACCTGGAGCAGCGCGTCGTCGGGCGCGTCGGCGATCGCCCGCCGGGCCTCGGTGAGCGCCTGGCCGAAGACGCCCGCCCGCCCCATCGACGCAGAGGTATCGACCAGGATCACGCGGGTCCCCGCATCCGTCGCCGCGATGACGTCCGGCGGCCGCGTCAGGAAAGGTTTCGCAAATGCCAGCGCGAGCAACGCAAGCAGTGCGATACGCGCGCCAAGCAGTAACAGGAATTTCAGTTGCTTGCGGACGTGGACTCTTTGCTCCGCGGATTCGAGCAGCATCGCCGAGCTGAAGGGCTTGCGATCGGAGCTCTGCGTCTGCAGCCGATGCAGCCACAGCGGCAAGGCGATTGCGAGGATTCCGGCGAGGAAAAGTGGCGCAACGAAAGTCATTATTGCCGCCGCTCCCGAAACAGCAGATAGTTCCTGAGCGCCTGGTCGAGCGAATCCCGGGTGTTGATCAGCACGTGGTCAGCGCCGATACCCGCAGCCGCTTTCTGCAGTTCGTCGACGTGCGCGCGGATGCGCTGCGGGTAGTGGTCGCGCATGAATTCGGGATCCACCTCGACGGCCTCGCCAGTCTCGAGATCCTCCAGCAGCACATTGGTACGGAACTCGGGATCGAGCTCCTTCTCGTCGAGTACCTGGAACAGCACGACGTCCTGCCCCTGCCACGCGAGCGGCGTGACGCCGGCGAGCAAAGCGTCGATATCGCAGTAGAAGTCGGAAATGACGGCAACCAACCCGCGGCGATTGACCTGTTCGCGGAACTTGTCGAACGGCTTGTCGAACTTCGTGCCAGTCGACGCCTCCGCCGAGTCGATGCAATGCAGCACGCCCTGCATCTTGCCGGCGCGCGTCGACGGCTCACGGTAATCACGGACCTCCTCGTCGAAGATCATGCAGCCGACGGCGTCGTGTTGACGTGCCGCCAGGAACGCGAGGCTGGCCGCAAGAAACTGGGCATAGCGAAGTTTGCTGACCGGCGGGCCGCCGAATCCCATCGACGCGCTGGCGTCGAGCAGGATCATCAGGTGCGAATTGGTGTCGCCGAGGAANNCCCTCGTTGTACATGCGGTATTCCGCGAACTCCTGGCTGAAGCCGAACATCGGCGAGCGATGCAGGCCGATCATGACGCCTTCGACGACCGAGCGCGCCACGAGATCGAGGTTCTTCAAACCCGCCAGCACCTCCGGACGCAGCAGGTCGCGCGCGGTCGCCTGGCTTGCCTGCAGCGGCGACAAGCGTCAGCTCCCCACCTTGGCGAGCATCTCCGTCAACACGTCGTCGACCGACATGCCGTCGGATTCCGCGAAGTAATTGCACAGTACGCGGTGGCGCAGTACCGGCAAAGCGAGGCTGCGGACATCCTCCTCGGTAACGTGGAACCGACCGCTCAGCAAAGCGCTGGCCTTGGCCGCCAGGTTGACGAACATCGTCGCGCGGACACTGGCGCCGTAATTGACGTAGCGCTTTACGACATCGGGGGCGTTCTCCTCGGATGGCCGGGTCGCGCGCACCAGGTTGACGGCAAATCGATTGACCTCTTCCGACACTGGAATCTGCCGCACCAGCCACTGAAAGCGCACGATCTCCTCGGCGCTGGTGCAGGCCTTGACCTCCGGGATATCGACGCGCGTGGTGAAGCGGTTGACAACGGCCAGTTCCTCGTCGTCGTCAAGGTAGTCGAGCAAAACATTGAACAGGAAGCGATCGAGCTGGGCTTCGGGCAGCGGATAGGTGCCCTCGAGTTCGATCGGGTTTTGCGTCGCAAGTACGAAGAACGGTGGCGCCAGCGTGTGATGCTCGCCGCGCACGGTCACCGAGCGCTCCTGCATCGCCTCGAGCAGCGCGGCCTGGGTTTTCGGCGGCGTGCGGTTGATCTCGTCCGCGAGCAGCACGTTCGTGAAGATCGGGCCTTTGACGAAGGTCCATGAACGGTGGCCGGTCGCGGCGTCTTCCTCGATGATGTCGGTGCCGGTGACGTCGGTCGGCATCAGGTCGGGCGTGAACTGGATCCGCTTGAACGTCAGCCCGAGCGCGTCTGCAAGTGTCCTGACAAGCAGCGTCTTGGCCGTCCCTGGCATGCCGGTAATCAGGCAGTGGCCGCCGACCAGGAGCGTAATCAGCAGGTGTTCGACGACATCCGCCTGGCCGATGATGACTTTGCCGACCTCCTCGCGGAGCCCTGCTGCCGCCGCCTGGAAACTGCCGACGAGCTCGCGCGTTTCATCCGTCTCGAAAACTTCTTTCTCTTTGCTTGCCATCTTTTTTCCGTTATTCCTGTTTTTGTTCGATGCCGTCATCGGCGCGCATCAGGTCCAGCAGCAATCTCTGCGCCGGTCGAAAATTGGGCGCCACGTCCAGCGCCATCAGAAGTTGTGTCTGCGAAGCTTCGCGGTCACCGAGCGCACTGTGCGCGCGCGCCAGCCGATAATATGCAGTCGCTTTGTCATGCGGGTCCAGCGCCAGCGCGACCAGGTATTCCAGCAGCGCCTCGGTCGCGCGGTCCGCCTCCAGCAGCAGGTCGCCGAGCGTGCCATGCAGCTCGACGTCGAGCGGGTCGACCAGGTTGACCGCCTGCAGGACGGCGATCGCTTCCCCCTGCCGCCCGGATTCGGTCAGCCATTCGCCCAGGCGCTTGAGCGTGCCGGGATCGTAGCCACCATGTCGCCAGAAAGCGCTCAGCGCATCGATCGCGCCGCCACGATCGCCGAGCGAATCCCGGGACTGCGCCAGCGCGATGTAAGGGCTGTCGGGCTCGACGTAGCTCGGCAGCAGGTCGATCAGGTGCTCGGCCAGGCCGATAATGGCCGCCCAGTCTTCTTCGGCGGCACGTTCGCCGATCGCCTGGTGCGTCCGGTGCCAGTCGTCGAAGTTGTCGAGAATGGCGCCGTGCTGCTCGTCGACGTAGCGGTCGAACTCGTCATCGAAATCGGTTGGCGACAGGTCGAATACGACCGGAATGGCGTCCGCTGTCTGCATGCCGTCGCCGAATGCCTCGAGCAGCTCGCGCAGCTTGCTGTCGCCGAAGCGATGGTCGATGAAATCGCACACGAGCCCGGCCTGCATATAGGACACGATGACTTGCTGATCGTAGGTCGGGCGGATAAACCCTTCGTCGAGTTCGGCGATCGGCAGGAATTTGTCGTCCTTCATCGCGCTGTAAACGGCCATCGGTATCCGCACACCTGGGTTTGGACCGCTGCGCCATTCTTCGAAGACCGACACGCCTTCGCTGAACCAGCGCGGCACCAGGTGACCGGTCGCCTCGAGCGTGAAGACGTGCGCCATCTCGTGCCAGAGCGTCGTCCCCCACTGGAATTGCGACGGCGGTCTTGCCGACGGTGAATCCATCGCAACGACATAGCCGAAAGTCGCGCCGAGGATGCCGATGCCCGGCATGCCGGCCGTGCGCACGGCGAAGTCCTCGTGGTCCGGGTACATCTCGATGACGACCGGCTCGCGCAGCTCGAATCCGTAGCGCTCGGTGAACACCTCGATGCTGTCGCGCGTCAAATTGACCGCGTATGGCGCAATGGCTGCGGATTCCTCGCGATGCAGCCGCAGGATGAGCGGCAACACGCCACGCTCGGGCAGTTCGGGGTCGTTGATGATGTCGAAATTGTCGAGTGAATCCAGCAGGCGCAGGGTATTGACCGACGTTGGACTGAATGGATCTATGTCGTAGGCGGTTTCCAGGTGCGTGCGCGCCCGCGGAAACTGGTTGTCGCGCAGCAGATTGATGCCGAGTTCCTCGTGCGCGCCGGCCAGTGTCGGCTGGATATCGACCGCCTTCTGGTAATAGTCGATGGCCTCACGATATCGCCGCGTGATGACATAGAAGTGTGCGGGGATCGAATAGATGCCCCCGTAGCTCGGGTTGTACTCGAGCGACAGCGCTGTGTGCCGGCTGTCGGTAACATTATTGAGCAGGTCCGCAGCGGCGCGCAGCGCATACAGCTCGAGTGGCGGCCAGTCCCCGGCCGCCAGCAGCGCCTCTGCGTTATCGAGCGCATCCTCGGCCTGCAGGTGATTGCCGTTCTCGAGCGAAATACGACCGACCAGCAGCCAGGCGCCGGCGCGTGCGCCCGGCGTCAGCGATTCATCGCTCAGCAGCGGTTGCAGATAAGCATTCGCCTCGGCATCGAAACCGCCGACGAGCACGCGAGCCGCGCCGAGCGCCGCAAACGCGTTGCCCGCGTCGATCTGCAGCGCCTCGCGGTAGAGCGTCATCGCCTCGCCGTCCTGGTGAGTGGCCGCGAACAGGTCACCCCAGCGCACGCGGATTCCGGCCTCGCCGGGAAACGCGGCAGCGGCGTCTCGAAACAGCTGATTCGCCATCTGCAGGTCGCCGAGCGCCCAGGCGGCTTCCGCGCGAATGGCCGTCGGCGCCTCCGAGCCGAGCAGGCGCCGGTAACAGAGGTCGGCTTCGGCAAGCTCGCCGCGCCATTGCTGGCGGTCGCAGTTGAGCAATGCGGGGTGCTCGACCGCGCCGTAGTGAATCTCGCGGGCGTCCACAAGGGCCGCCGCCAGCAAGACTGTCAGCAGGACGACGAGCCGCTCAGTCGTCATTGCCGAGCTCCCGTTCGCGGGATTCGATGGCATCTTCCACCGTGGCGAGTTCCAGCATCAGCGGCAGGAGTTCTGCCTGGTAGGCCTGGACCGACAGCTGATCACGGCGGATGCGCAGGCCTTCGATCGCGTCATTCAATGCAGCACGGCGGCCAATGAGGCGTTCGAGTTCGGGATCGTCTCGTTGCACGCGCACGGTGCCCAGCCGGGCAAGACTGAATCGCGCGGCCTGCTCGCCCTCGAGTCGCGGATGCTCGGTCGCGAGCTGGCCGTTGCGCTCGAAATAGTCATCGACCTGGCGCTCGGCAAAGTCGAAAGCCTCGGCTGCGCTGATCAATTCGTTTTTGTCGAGATCGGCGGTCGTGTCGGTCAGCGCCGCAGCAAAATAATTGCCAAACCTCGTCGCGTGCCGCTCGGCGCCGCTGCGCGTCGCCGCGATCAGCGTGCGGTCGTTGCGTTTCAGCTTGTCGAGCGTCGCGCCGCTGGAGCTGCTCGTGTTGACGATCAACTGGCTACCGCGCAGGCCGTCGAGCAGTTCGAACAAGTCCGTGTCGGTCAGATCCGGCCCGGCGATATTGAACTTGTACTCGTGATCGTCAAAGCTGCCGTGACCGATCAGGTAAAAGAGCAGGCGATCATCGTCGGTCATCGAACCGGCGAGCGCCGCGAAGTGCGCCAGCACGTCTTCGCGATCGAAGGCGCCGCTACGGAATACCGCGACCCTGTCCTGCGCCGTCAGCGCGCGCGACGCCGATTCGACGATGCCGACCTGGTCTGCGAAATGCTCGGCGAAACGTGCTTCGCCGCCGAGGCCCTCGATGATGACGACTTCGAGTTCGGCCAGCGCCAGCGCGGGTACCAGGAGCAGCAGCAGGCAAAGGCGGCGCATCAAATCGTCTTCCACCGCCGCCGCAGCAGCCACTCGCCTGCCTTGAGCATGAGCAGCAGCAGGAACACGACCGGCGCATCCCATACCGGGCGGTACTCGGTCTCGGTGATGCCGGCGCTCGAGTAACGGAGCAGATCGGGCAGCCCCGACAGGTCGTCAGGCTCGAAATACTGGCCGCCGGTGGCTTCGGCCAGGCGTTGCAGCAGACCGCGATTCGTGCGCAAGCCGAAATGCTCGGCCTGCGCGGATTCGTACAGCATGCTGCTGCGGCTGGTCGCGACCGGTTCACCATCCTTCTCCGCCAGCGCTTCGAAATACCAGGTCCCGGATTGCGACGGCAGCAGCGCGCCCGTATACACCCCCGGCTCGTCGTCCGGCAGCATGGGGATCGACAGGGTATCGCCTGATTCATGTGACGCGACGGCCGTCACGCTGATCTCGTCGACGGGGCGAAAAGCGTCGTCACGGAACTCGGCACGCAAGGTAATTTCGCCGCTGCCGCCTTCGGTACTGGTGTCGAGCGAGATATTGCCGGGCGCATTGGCGACCATTGCCCGCAGCACCTGGCGCCAGAATGTCTCGTGCTTGGTGTCCTCGAGCGGCAGGCTCATCTGCCAGCGCCAGGTGCCGCCGGTCGCGAGGATGTAAGCGTTGCCCCGGCCATAGGGCTGACCGACCAGCAGNNTCGGCATTGATCAACGCCGATGCCGCCGGCTTGAGGCTGCCGATCTGCTGGTAGTCGGCCACCTCGGGCAATTCCCGCCAGGCGTCGCGATTCAGCTCGTCGTCGCCGTCGAACCTGAGCATCTGCGATGCAATACCCTGCGGCGTCAGCGCGACCGCGGCTTTTTTACGGTGAAAGGTATCCACGGAGGTCGGCGGCAGACGCGCCGGCAATACGTCGGCGACCGCGGATTGTCCCCAGCCGCCGTTACCGAGACCGCTCGGCCCGGCGAGCATCAGCAGGCTGCCGCCCCGCACGGAAACGAAATCGCGGATCAGCTCCTGCTGTGCGACGTTGAGGAACGCCGCCTCGATGCTGCCGATGATCAGCGCGTCGTAACGGAACAATTCGTCCCGGGTCGTCGGGAAGCCGTCCTCCAGTTGTTCGGGCCCGTCGATACCCTGTCGGTAGAACTTGTTCGGGCTCACCCGCAACAGCGTCGCAATGCTCAGGTCTTCGTCGCCGTCGACCGCGCGGCGCATGAATTTATACTCCCAGCGCGGCTCACCTTCGAAGTAGAGAATACGGTATCGCTCGTTGGCGACGTTGACGAGCGCTGATCGGCTGTTGTTGCGGAATTCGGACTCGCCTTCTGCCGCGTCGACGCTGAACCGCAACTCGTGCGGACCGGCGTCATTCAGCGGCACCTCCACCCAGGTCGTCGTCGTACCGGCGTCCGCCGCGAGTTCGACCGGCACGAGTTCGATCAATTCTTCACCGTCGTACACCTTGACGTTGGTCGACGCCGGCGCATCGTGGCGAATCGTCACGCGCGCGGAAACGGTCGATCCGGGTAATGCGTTGTCGGGCAAGGTGACGTCGGCCAGCTCGAGATCTTCCGGCATCGAACCGCGACCGACACCGATGGTATGGATCGGCACCCCGTAGCTGGCGATCTCGGCGAGGGCGTCGGCGCCGAGTGCGCCGCCCGTATCTGCGCCATCCGAACTCAGCACGATCGCGGCGACGGGACTGTAGCGCGCCTCTTCGAGAACCGCCGTCAGCGATCCGGCGAACAAGGTCGCCGACGCCGTCGGCTGCGAACCGAGGAAGGAATCGACAGGGCGCGCCGACGAACCCAGTTCGTAGTAGCGGACCGCCATCGCCGGCGCGTCGGCGTCGGCCAGTACCGAAGACAGTGCCGAAAGGGCCTGCTCGAAACGGGTCTGCCCGGAACCGTTGGCCATCGACTCGGACGCGTCGATGACCATGGCGATGGCGTTCTCGCCGTCACGCAGGCGATCGGTTGCAATAGTCGGCTGCTGCAGCACCCAGATCACCACGGCCAGCATCGCGAGTTGCAGGACGCCGATCGTGGCGAGCTGATACCACTTTGCGCCGCGTCGCCGGTAATAAAGGAGTGCGCCGATGCCGATGGTCGCTACGAGGACCAATGCGGATAGCACCCAGTCCGGCCACGCACCGAGATAAACGAGCTCGCTTCTCGCGAAGTCTTCGCGCGAATATTTGAACAAGGCCTCAATCAATGACGTACTCCATCAGTGGGTCATCGCGTAGATGAGGTAATTGATGCCGAATCGGTAAGCGAGCGCCGTCATGTTCTCCGGGTAATCCGGCCAGTCGGCGTGCTCCCAGGCATCGCCGATGTCCATGTTGAAATTGATCGCGACCATCAGGCGGCCATCGTCGTCGTAAATCCCCCGCCAGTGCGGCGTATAGCCGTCCTTTTCGTAGGTAACGCCCGAGTATATGAACATGCGGGAGGGAATCTGAATACGGTTATCGAGATCGTAATGGACGTGGAACGTCTCGTCGGTCTCCGGGATATCGATGATCGGCCGATCCGGGAAGACCTTCTCCATCGACGAGACGAATGCCGCCCATTCCCAGCTGCCGTGAAAGTCGTCGACCATCAGGAAGCCGCCGCGCAGCAGGTATTCGCGCAAATGCGCGGCCTCCTGGTCGTTCAGGTACCAGTAACCCACCTCGACGGCATAGATCCACGGGTAGTCATAGATGTTGTCGTCGAGCGGCGTGAGGATCCGGCCCTGCTCGGCGACCTCGATGCGCGTCAGGCGATCGACGCCTTTGGTGAAATGGTACTCCGCATCCGGCCAGTCGGTCTGCCACATCTGCCGCCGCCCCCTGCCCCAGCCCCCACCGCGTCCGTAGCGGTTGGCCGAATAGGCAAGCCGGACGAACTGGAATTCTCCGGGCGCCTCCCTGACCTCCAGGCGCGCGGGTTCGGCCTGTTCCTGCCCGACGGCGCTGCTCACTGCCAGCGTTGCGGCGATAATGATCGGGAGACCGGCCTTGCGGGCTATTTTCGGCATTGAGCGGGATTCCACCTTCTGTCTGGCTATATTACAGACCGTCCGGGCCAACAATAAATTCAATTCGATTCGGGACGCTCATAAAAAGCGATAAACCCGGCATAGCTGAGATGGTCCGGATCGTGCTCGCGATCGTCGCCCGCCGCATTGCAGTCCTCCAGGAATCCCTCGATCTTCTCGCGCAAGCGCGCGATCTCCTCGGGACTGCCGCGGACGTTGTATTTCATCAACAGCGGCAGATCGTCCCGCTCCGGTTCTTCGTCCGCATGCAGGTCGAACCACTTCACGACGTCGGATTCGACGTCCCGGATGATCTTGCGCAGCAGATCGAGCGCGCCGTCGCCATGCGCCTTGCTCGACGAAAAGAGGCCCGGGTCGACCTCGAAACGATCGGCGATAGTCTTGTAGTAGCGTTCGATCGTGCCCCGTTTCGGCCGCTCCTCGATGAGTTCGAGCAACCCCTCTTCGACCAGCGCATCGACGTGCCGGTACAGCCTCGGCGCCTTCTCTCCCATCCGGTCGGCCACCTGCTTGGTCGTCGCGGGCTTGCTGGCGAATCCCTCCAACAGCTTCAGTTTGAACGGATCGGTCAGCAGTTTCGCCTGCTCCAGGCGCTTGATGACGTAAGTCTCCACTCACGCAACTCCCTGATATTATTTGCAAATCACAGTTGATTGACTATTCACGAAAACGTGAATAAACTTTCATTCACAATATTATAAATATTCACAACATCGGAAACAAACAATGATTCTCTTCGACCACGCCCTCTTCCTGATCGCTGCGCTCGTCTTTCCACTGCTGTCGTTCATCAGTTTCCGCAGGTTGTTGAAGCGCATTGCTGCCGGCGAAATAGTCGATCGGAAGCGCCTGTACAACTCGACCATGCTCAGTCTCTGGACTTTGTTTGTCGGCACAATGGTCGCGTGGGCTGTCAGCGACCGGCCCTGGACGACGCTCGGCTTCAGTCTCGAGATCGACGGCATGTTCCTGGCCAGTGCCGGACTGCTGCTTGCGGGCGTCGTATTCCTCGTCATGCAGCTGCGCGAAGTCCGCGGCATGGGCGACGACGAAATTGCCGAGTTCCGGGCCAGCTTCGGCGACCTCGATATCCTGCTGCCGCGCAATGGCAACGAGTTGACGCGCTTCTACGGCATGTCCCTGACCGCCGGCATCGTGGAAGAAACCGTGTGGCGAGGGTTCTTCATCTGGTACCTGTCGATGATCATGCCCGTGTGGGCCGCCGCCGTCGTCAGCACGATCGGCTTCGGCATTGCGCATGCCTACCAGGGGTGGGCGAACGTACCGAAAATCACGCTGGTCGGGGCCGCGTTCGCGCTGCTGTTCCTGATGAGCGGCTCGCTGTGGCTGCCGATGCTGTTGCACGCCATTGTCGACATTTCGCAGGGGCGCCTTGCTTACGAAGTCGTCAACCGGACTGATTTGAACGGCTCGTCGTCCGGCGGTGAGCCCGCTGCCGCCTCGGCCTGATTGCAACACGTTTCGTATGCCGAACCGGGTGTCTGCCTGACCGCCCGTTACGGTTGTCCGGCAACCGGCCTTTTGGCAGATTGGTACTCCGTTGGACGGGGAGCGCGATGTGCCGGACCTGACTTTGTATTCGAGCCCGCGGGCCTGTTCGCTGGCCTGCCACATCGCCCTCGAGGAGTCAGGACTACCATTCACGCTCGAACCGGTCCGGGTGCGAAAGGGCGAGCACCAGGCGGCCGACTACCTCGCCATCAACCCCTGGGGCAAGATACCTGCGCTGCGCGTCGACGGTGAAGTCCTCACCGAGACGCATGCGATCCTGAGTTTTATCGCCGATACCGCGAACAACGGCCTGCTGCCCACCGAGCCGCTGGCGCGCGCGCGGGCGCATGAATGGATGAATTTCCTGTCTGCGAGCGTGCACATCGCGTTCCGCCCGTTGTTCAAACCGCAGTACCTGGTCGGCGACCCATCGCGTTACCCCGATGTGCAGGAAGTCGGCATCCCCAACCTGCGAAAGACCCTCCTCGAGGTTGACAGGCGAATGACAGGCAGAACCTGGGCACTCGGTGGCGATTTCAGCGTGGTCGATCCTTACCTGCTCGTCTTCTGGATCTGGAGCCAGCGGGACGATGTCAGGCCACACATTGCCGACATGCCCAGGTGGGCCGCGCACGCAGCGCGCATGTTCGCGCGCGAAGCAACCTGGCGCTGCCTGAACCGCGAAGGCGTGACCACCGACAACATCGGCGACCCATGAGCCTTGTCTACGCCGGCATCTGTTGTCACGCACCGGGCATCACCAATCGCCCGGAGGCCGCTGCGGCCGACGACTATGCGACACTGGTAGCCGAGTTCGAACGACTGCGCGAAGACATTCGGGCCAGCGAACCGGACGCGCTGTTCGTGATCTCGGCCGAACATTTCGCCAATTTCTTCGCCGACAACATGCCCGCGTACGCGATCGGCATGGCCGACAGTTACGAGGGTCCCATCGAGGATGCCGACTGGCTCGGCATACCGAGAGTTCGCGTACCCGGCGACGCGGCTTTATCGCGCCGTCTCATCGAACGAACAATGCAGGAGGCGGACGTCAGCTACGCCGAGGAATGGCGCTTCGATCACGGCATCATGGTGCCGCTGCATCACCTCACGCCCGAATACGATCTGCCGATCATCCCCGCCAACATCAACTGCCAGTCGCCGCCATTTTCACCGCTGTCGCGCGCCTACCAGTTCGGACGCGCTATTCGAGCCGCCTTCGACAGCGTGCCGGAGCGCATTGCCCTGCTCGGCACGGGCGGCACATCGCATTGGCCGTGCACGCCGGACAGCGGCAAAATCAATGCAGCCTGGGACGAGGAATTCCTGGATCGCTGGGCCAGGCACGACGTGCCGGCGATGACCGGCTACGATGACGCCGACATCATCAGCGACGCGGGCGGCGGCGCGCTGGAAATACGCACCTCGATTGCCGTTGCCGGCGCCGCTCGTGGACGCGGCGAAGTCAGGTTCTACAAACCGATTCCGCAGTTCGCTTGCGGCTGCCTGATCGCCAGCATGGCGGTTCACTGAGGTGCAAAGCGTTGAACCGAGAATAAGGAAGCCAAAATGAAGATCGCTACATTCACGACCGTGTTGCTCCTGCTGGTCACGGCGCCGTTGCAGGATTCGAATGCGCATCACTCCGTGTTTGCGGAATACGACATCAACGGCTCTGTGACCATTGAAGGCGTGGTCACTGAAATCTGGTTCAAGTCGCCGCATGTTCGCGTTTTCGTCGAAGTCACGAACGATGACGGCAGCAAGGTGACCTGGAATACGCACGGCCACAATCCGTCGGCGCTGCGCCGTCGGGGATGGGTGCGGGACACCCTCAAAGTCGGTGAGAAGATCACCATGAGCGGCGATCCGACTTACGACGGCTCGCCGAAAATGTTCATCCGTGTCATCACTCGCGAGGATGGCTCGATACTCGAAAACAAGGTGGGCAACTGATGCGCGCGTGGCTGATCGCAGCGCTGCTGTTTGTCGGCGGGCCAGCGTTTGCCGCGGAGCATTTCGTCGGCAAGTGGGATATCACGCTCGTCCAGGGACGCTTTACAATGGAAGGCCTGCTGGAGATCCGCAATGATGACGGCGGCCTGGTCGCTTTTGTCGAGGGCGGCCCGGTACGGCTGTCGGTCGATGGCGACGAGATTGCCTTCAGCATGGACGACCGGACCGCGACGGGCATGCCTTTTACCCGCTACCTGACGGGATCCCTGTCCGCAGGCGCGATCGGCGGAGAATTCGGGCCCGAGCAGGCACCGTCTGCTGACATCCGCTCATTGTGCGAGCGACTGCCGCTGGCCTGTCCGGCGCCGACCGGCACCTGGACCGCGGTACCGCATGTGGCGCCCGCCACCGCCGACCTGGCGCCCGCCCCGGTGGACCTGTCAGGCAGCTGGGTGACGGCAGTCGGCGGCGTCCGCCGCCTGACGATGGACCTGACCGACGCGGCGACGGCATGGAAGTCCGGGTTCGATGTGGAGATGGATCTGCCGGGCCAGCGCTGCCAATCGTCCGGGCTGGTGAACGGCTGGGCATTTCGCGGCAATGACCCGGAGATTTACCAGTCGGGACAGCAGCTAACGATAGTGCTCGGCAACGAGATCCGGCGTATCTACCTCGATGACCGGCGACCGCCGGAATACACGGACTGGTATCCGCTCGGCTTCTCCTCGGGGCGCTGGGAAGGCAGTACGCTGGTCGTGGAAACGACGCATCTGCAACCCGGTGTTCGGGAATGGAATGGCGACCCGATCTCGGAGAATGCGCGGGTCATCGAGCGTTACAACATCGACGATGACGGCAGGCTCGTCGGCGTCATGACCCTGCACGATCCCGAATATTACAATGAGCCACCGGTCAAACGTGCGCGCTGGCGGCGCGCCGATGAATCCGCCATCCGGTTCCCGGTGCTGTGCGATCCCGATTCGTTCTATCGCCAGCTGCATGACGATGGCTTGATGGACGAGTACTGGCGGCGGAGTCATCGC
>JABAHS010010705.1_pt1 | contig 14119 bp, 17 predicted proteins | sample 7062111 | NCBI WGS metagenome assembly JABAHS01 (sample SAMN14534600, study PRJNA622989) | marine sediment metagenome | biome: marine biome [ENVO:00000428]; feature: marine pelagic biome [ENVO:01000023]; material: deep marine sediment [ENVO:00002113]; isolation source: pool of 4 deep marine... | reverse complement strand
GTTCCCGGCGGCGCGGTCGTCCTGGCGGCTCCGAACCGGGAGGAGACGTTGACCTGCGGTAGCGTTTCCGTCGACCAACCTGCCCCGGTACGGACGAATACCCTGTTCAACGTGGGATCGGTAGCGAAGACCATCGTGGCTGCCGCCATCGGCTCGCTCGCGGCCGAGCGCCGCCTGCAGCTGGATGATCGGTTGGTGGATTGGGTGCCCGAGTTCAAGTTTCCCGATCAGCGGCTGCGCTCGACGATTACCCTGCGCGACTGCCTCGCGCACCGGCTGGGTTTGGCCCGGGAGGGATTCTGGGAGTGGGGTGCCAGTGAGTCACTCGACCTCACCACGCTTCTCGGGCGGCTGCACCATGCGGCAATGGTGCGGCCCTATCGGTCTGGATACTCCTACTCGAACGTCGGGTACGCTGCCGCCGCGCTGGCGGCGTCCCGGGCTGCCGGCCTGCCTTTTCTGGACTACGTTCGGTGCTGGTTGGACCTGCCCGCAGACAACTGGCTGACGGGCGGCAGCGCGGCGTGTGGGAATGCCCAGCTCTCCGCCTGCCACGTCGTCGGACCTCCTTCTCGAGCGGTGCGGCCGCACTTCGCCGACAACGTCCTGGGCGCGTCGGGCATCTGGGCTTCGGTGGAGTTTGCCCGGGTGTGGCTGCGCCTTCAGTTGGGCGCGATGCCCGATGCCGGACGACGGCTTCCGGGCCGTACGAAACGGGAACTGCGCCTGCCGCACCTGCCGGTTCCGGTGACCGAACGACCCTTCGGCCTCGGCGGCGAAGCGTGCACGGCCGTGCATTACGCATTGGGGTGGTTCGTCACCCGCTACCGTGGCCATCGCGTGCTCCGTCACAGCGGCGTGGAGGTGGGCTCGAGCGCGCACCTGGCCATCGCGCCTGATGCGGGGGTCGGCGTGTTCGTGATGGCCAACGCCGAATCGCCGGCCGCCGACATCATCGGGCTGACGCTCATCGATAGGCTGCTGGGGCTTTCCCCCCGGGCGTGGGAAGGGCGCGCGCCCGGAGCGCACCCCGCGCCGATCGGCTCGGAGCCGCGCCTGAACGTGGGGACCACCCCGATCGACCCCAACCGGCTGCACGGGCTTACGGGTACGTTCCGGAACCCGGCGAACGGACCCGTGCGGATTACCGCTCGGCAGGGCCGGCTGCAAATGGCCTTCCGCGACGCGCCTCGCTTCGACGGCGAGCTCGTGCCGCGGGCTGGCGGTCGGTTTCAGCCGCGTCCGACGGACCCGGGCGTGCGCTCGCTCATGGAGGAGCACGCTCGCTTCGAGGTCCGGGCCGATGGAGTCTGTGAATTCCGCCTTCCCGGGTTCGGGACCTGGCGGCGGTCCTGAATACGCAGAAATCCTTAAAGACAGTTCGGGTCGTCGCAGGCAACCTCACGTCAGGTTCAAAGACGGAAGGCTTAAGTGGCACAGACGTGGTTGATCGTTGCAGATGGCGCGCGGGCTCGGTTTTTCGAACGCAAAAGCGCTTCGGAACTGAGCGAGTTCGATGTCATGGTCTCTCCGGAAGGGCGAACCGACGAGGGTTCGCTCGCCTCGGACCGCCCCGGGCGTTCGTTCGACTCGCGCGGCGACGGCAGGCACGCCATGGAGCCCGGCCACAGCGCTCGGGAACACGAGGCCACCGCCTTTGCGAAACGGGTCTGCGAAAGGCTCGAAGAAGCGCGGCTGGCGGGATCTGTGGACAAGCTCGTGCTCGTTGCGGCACCGCGCTTTCTCGGGCACATGCGGGCGAGCCTGAGCAAGGGAACTCAGGGTATAGTCGCTCTCAGCATCGACAAGGAACTGACGCAGGCCTCTCCGGACGAGATCGCCGAGCACCTGCCCGGTGTCCTTTAAGGGGCCAGATACCAACGCTACGTAGGAGTGATCATGGATATTGACGAGGTCGTTTCAGCTCTGCGCACGGAACGGGATGAGTTGAGGGTGCGCCTGCACCTGCTGAAGGCTGAGGCCCGCGACGAGTTCGAGGAGTTGGAAAAGAAGTGGCAACACCTTGAGAGCCGAGCGGCTCAGGTGAAGGAAGGTGCGAAGGAATCTGCCGAGGACATCGGCGCAGCGGCGAAGACGCTTGCCGAGGAGATCGGTGCCGCCTATACCCGCATCAAGAAGACGCTCTCCTAGCAAGTCTAGAGGCCGGTCGCCCTGGCGGCGCGGAGCCGACGCGCCGGGGACAACAACGCCGAACGCGGGAATCACATGGGCGACGAGATCGACAGACGCTATTACGACGCTGAGGACTTCAGCGCTTTCCGCCGTCGGTTGGATGACGAAACGGCGCTGCTGAGCGATCTGTTTCATCGCAGCGAGTTCAGCCGACGGGGCGACGTCGCGGGATTCGAGCTCGAGGTCTGGCTCGTTGACGAGAATGAGAACCCCGCACCCATCAACGACGAGTATCTGAAGAGCCTGAACAACCCGCTGGTCGTTCCGGAGCTCGCCGAGTACAACGTCGAGCTCAACGGTAGCCCTTCCGCGCTTCGAGGCCGGGTCTTCTCTCGACTTCACGACGAGCTGAACGCGACCTGGGGCGCCTGCCAGCAGGCTGCGGATCGGATGGGCTGCCGCCTGGTGACCATCGGCATTCTGCCCACGGTGGCAGAAGCCGACCTGAGCTCCCGATACATGTCTCACATGGTCCGCTACCAGACGCTGAACGATCGGGTCATGGCGCTGCGCGACGGTCGGCCCCTTGAACTCGAGATCGAAGGTGAAGGACGCCTTTCCACGACCCACTCCGACGTGATGCTCGAAGCGGCGGCCACGTCGTTCCAGATCCACCTGCAGTGCCGGCCGGACTGGGCCGTCAGGGACTTTAACGCCAGCCTCGTGGCGTCTGCGCCCATCGTGGCGGCAAGCGCTAACTCGCCCTTTCTGTTCGGTGAGTCACTGTGGGACGAGACGCGCATCCCGCTCTTCGAGCAAGCCGTGGACGTCGGGCCCAACAACCCCTCGCGGGTGAGCTTCGGTCAGGGGTACATCCGTGACTCCCTGCTGGAGATCTTCGAGGAGAATCGGCGCGACCATCTTATCCTGATCCCCGCCGTGCACGACGCCCCGGCCAACAAGTTTAGCCACGTGCGGTTCCACAACGGCACCCTGTGGCGATGGAACCGCCCGCTCATCGGCTTCGACTTCGACGGCCAGGTCCACCTGCGCATCGAGCACCGGGTGGTTCCGTCGGGACCGACCATCAAGGACTGCATCGCCAACAGCGCTTTCTATTTCGGTCTGATTCGCGGGTTCGGCCTGCTTGAAGAGCCGGTGGAATCGCAACTGCCCTTCGAGGTTGCCAGGGACAATTTCTACAACTGTGCCCGTTACGGTCTGAACGGCAGGGTGCGCTGGATTCGCAATGGCAAGGAAGAAGAGTTGCTGGTTCGCAGCCTGATCATGGAAGAGCTGCTGTCCGTCGCCCGTCGCGGGCTCCAGTCACAGGACATTCCGGAAGAAGAGATCGAGACCTATCTGGACGTGGTAGCAGCCAGGGTCGACTCTGGACAGAACGGGGCCGCCTGGCAGCGGCGCTGGGTTTCCTTGAACGGACCGGACCTGCACGGTCTGGTGAAGGCTTACCGCCAGCAGCAGGATGCCGGCGAACCTGTTCACACGTGGTCGCTTTAACCGGTGCCCGTCAGAGAACTCCACTGGCTTCCTCCGGGTCTGCTGGAGTGTGAAGCCTAGGAGCTGGAAGACGTTCTCGGCTCGCCGAGCCTGATCCACCTGAACGGCCGGCGCAAGCCGGCGCTGTTTGTCTCCGTGCTTCTGCATGGTAACGAGCCGAGCGGCTGGAACGGCCTGCGGCGGCTGCTCGCCGACCACCCGGAGCTGGGCCCGGTTTCCGACCCGGAGTGCGAGGTTCGCGCTTACGACTACCTTCTGCGCTGCCTGCGGCTCGATTCGGTGCCGGCCGGACACGCGAAGGACTTCAGCCTATATCGGAGCGAAGCCCGCGTGCACGTGCCGGAAGGGGTCAGCTTTCATTTCGCGGACGAGGGTGGCGCGGCGCCGCTGGTTCTGACCGGGGGCGTGGAGGGGGTCAACTTTCACGAGCTTCCGGCAGGATTCCGTTTCGGCAGCTCCGAGCGACGGCTGGACGAGGTGCTGCGCGTGCTGGATGCAAACCATCGGGACGTGACAGGACGGTATTTCGTTCTGCACGATGGCGCCATCCTGCTCAAGCGGCCGGTCGTTCCGGCCATGTACACGACCGATCCATACGTCGTGCATCAGGATTGCCTGTGCTACCTGATGCAACGCCTGGAGCACGCGCCCTGAGGTGCATTGCCCGCAGCTGCCGGCGAGCTGATCTTCAGTCCGGTAAGCCGAGCACGCGTTTGGCGATGATGTTGGCTTGGACCTCGTTGGTCCCGCCGTAGATCGTCGTTGCCCGCGTGGCCAGCCATTCCCGTGTCGTTTCCAGCTCGTCTTCGGAAAATACGTCCGCATCGGCTCCCAGGCCCTGAGTGCCGAGCAGTTCGCGGCGCAGCTCCGCGGCGTCCTGCTGCAGCGCGGCACCGTAAAGCTTGAAGATGGACGTTGCCGCCCCGGGCGTGCCTGACTTGTTCTCTTCCGTAGCACGCTGAGTGGTGAGTCGGAAAGCCGCGCGGTTCATGTAGAAGCGCGTAACGGCCTGACGCACGTCCGGATCGGGGATCCTGCCGGGAGCACCGCCGGCAAAGCGGCGGCCCAAATCGGCTAGACCGCCGCCGGGATTGGCGCGCGCATTGGCTCCCCCGAGCCCACCAATGCCAGATCGCTCGAACTGCAGGAGCCTTTTGCCCACCGACCAGCCCTTGTTGAGATCCCCCACCAGATCCGCCTTGCTGGCGACGGCGTTGTCGAAGAAGGTCTCGCAGAACGGTGAGTTCCCGGAGATCAGGCGGATGGGCTTGATGGTCACGCCGGGCTGATCCATGGTCAGCAGCACGAAGCTGATGCCTTCGTGCTTGGGCGCGTCGAAGTCGGTGCGCACCAGGGCAAACATCCAGTCGGCCAACGTCGCGCCGGAGGTCCAGATCTTCTGGCCGTTGATCACGAAGTGGTCGCCGCGGTCTTCCGCCCGCGTCTGCAGCGCGGCCAGGTCGGAGCCGGCATTCGGTTCGGAGTAGCCTTGGCACCAATGCACCTCGCCGCGCGTTATCGGTGGAACGTGCCGTTCTTTCTGATCCGGGGTTCCGAACTCCAGCAACGTCGGTCCGATCATGGAGAGGCCCATGCCGATCAGCGGCGCGCGGGCACCGATCTCTGCCATCTCCTCGTAGATGATCTTTGCTTCCACCGCCGTGTGGCCGCCGCCGCCGTACTCGGTTGGCCAAGTCGGCGCTGTCCAGCCGCGTTCGGCGCAGCGCTCCAGCCACAGCTTGACGTCGGGCTCCAGCTCCACCTTGCTGCTGCCCGTGGGGATCTGCCCTCGGCCTCGGGCGCCTGGTGGACAGTTTTCGTTCAGCCAGGCAGTGACGTGGCTCCGGAATTCGCTCAGTTCCGACATGTTGCATTCTCCAGGGAGATGGGGCGGCCGGTCATGGTCGCCACGGATCGTTGTAGTTCTCGGCGCCCGCCGCGCGGATGTCCGTCAGCCAATCGCCCTCATAGGGCCAGGCCTGCGGGGCTTCGGGATCGGGCCCCTGCCAAAACCTTGCCAGAGGCCCGTCGCCCATGGGTTCCAGGGACCAGGCCTGACGACGAAACGTCCACGAATCGGGCACCCGCCGGTGCGCCTCGCGGAAGTGCCGTACGGCGTCTTCGTGCTGACCGTCGATCTCGAGTTGGCTTGCCAGCTCGAAGTGGGCGTGCCCGCGCGCGATCTCTGGATCGCGGCTGCGTGATCGCGCGACTGCCTCTTCCGGGGACAGCGCGTAGACACTGTCGGCTCCTTTTTCGACCCAGTCGCGCAGAGCCTCGTGGTACGCGCCGGGATCTGACTTGATCTTTGCCGCCTCGCCCATCATCTCGACGAAGCGCGCGGGCATTCCGGGGGGCATCTCCCTGGTAGCGGCCTCACCTGAGGTGGGCGGCGCGGGCGCCGTCTCTGCCGGGCGGACGATCCAGCCTTCCTCGTCGATCCATACGCTGCTGGGGATGTTGGTGACGCCGAACAGATCGGCCAGGCGATGGTGCCGGTCGATGAGGGCCGGATGTTTGGGTTCGGCCGCTTCGATGAAGGCTCGGCATCCTTCGTCACCCAGGGTATCCAGCCCGACGGTCACCAGCTCGAGACCACGCGGATGGAGCTCGTCGCGCAGGGCCTGCCACACGGGCAGGTCGGCCGAGCAGCCTCAGTAAGGGGCCCAGGCGTAGACGACGATCTTCTGACCGCGCAGCGACGACAGCCTGAAGGCGTGGCCGTCGAGGTCGGGCAGGATCAGCTCGGGCGCCAGCGCCGTGGTCAGCGCTCGCCCGCCAACGGTCGCCGGCCCCAGCGCCCACAGGTTGTGGTCCGGCGCTGCCACCAGGGGCATGTTCAGCACCTCGGCGAGCTCGGCCACGTCGACCGTGTCGCCCTCCGGTTCGGTCATGGGCAGGCAGACGTCTCCTTTGCAGGCTCCGTCCGGCGTCAGCTTCCAGCCGGTGCCGTCCTCGAAAGTCTGACGCGTTACTTGCAATGACTTGAGCAGCACGGGGATTGATCTCCTTTCGATGATCCGATGGTGCCGTCTGCCGTGCGTCGGCGCAAGAATGCCGCGGAGCGCTTTCTCGAGTGACTGATCTGCGGTAACTTCTGGGGTCCGATCACGCCACGAGCGAGCAATGAGCGCGCTTCCCGCCTTTCTGCTGCAGGACGAAGACGGCAACGACCATACGTTTCCCGGACCGCGGGGCGCGTTGGTCTGCTTCGTCAAAGAAGACTGTCCGACCTGCAACGAAGTGATGCCAGTGCTGGATGCCCTCAACAGGGCGGTGGGCGGCACGCTCGAGGTGCTGGTTGCGGGGCAGACTTCTGAGGGCAATCGCCTTCTGCGGGAACAGCACTCGCCCGGTTTCGCCATTCTCGACGATTCGACCCTCAAGGTTTCGTTTGCCTTCGACATCGATACGGTCCCAACGCTCTTTCTCTGCGACGCCCAGGGTGTGCCCGAGCGCACTCTGGTGGGCTTTGCGCGTGAGGAGTGGCGCGCGCTGGCCGACCTGGTGGCCGAACGTGCCGGGTCACCGGGCGCGGACGTCGACTGGGATGCGCTCCCTGAATGGCGGCCTGGTTGCGGGTCGCTCTCCGTGGATCCTCTGATTGCGGACCGCCTGCGGGCCGAGGCGGAGAACAGCCCCTTGCGAGCGCGGCGCATCGAGATCGCGAGCCAGGATGACGAGTTCGAGTTCATGTTCGACCAGGGATTCAGCGATGGGCTGCCTTTGATACCCCCGACGCCCGAGCGCGTCGTTCGAATGCTTTCGGGAACCTCCCGTGATCCTCAGGAGGTGGTCGGCATCGTGGCGCCCAACATGGGTGAGGCGACCGTGGAGAAGGTGGCCATCAACGCCGTGATGGCCGGCTGCCGGCCCGAGTACCTGCCGGTGGTGCTGGCGGCGGTGGAGGCGGTGTGCACCGACGAGTTCAACATACACGGGGTCATGGCCACGACCATGGGGGCAAGCCCCGTGATCGTCGTCAATGGGCCCGTCCGTCACCAGCTCGGCATGAACATGAAGCTCGGCGCGCTGGGGCAGGGCTCGCGCGCGAACGCCACCATCGGCCGCGCGGTGCGCCTGGCGATCCGCAACATCGGTGGCGCCAGGCCCGGGGGCACGGAACGGTCGACGCTGGGCAACCCGATGAAGTTCACTATGAGCTTTGCCGAGTGGGAGGAGCGCAATCCCTGGTCGCCTCTGCACGTGGAGCGAGGTTTTGCCCCCGAGGATTCGGTGGTGACCGTTTTCACCATGACCAGCGGGCCGACGCTGATGGTGGATCAGGACAGCCGCAGCGCTGCACAGCTTGCCGGCAGCCTGGGGCTCTGTCTCGAAGCTGCCTTCCACCCTAAAGCCCACTACGCCACCGAGGTGCTGGTGGTGCTCTGCCCGGAGCATGTCGACACGCTGGTGCGTGACGGCTTCGACAAGGCGGCCATCCGCAGCCGGATCCAGGAAGTGACGTCCCGGCCCATTGCAGAGCTGGCCGAGAACCAGGTCTCTGCGGTCGGGTTTAAGCAGGCTGCCGTGGAAGCCATGACCCCCGAGCAGCGGGCAAGGCCGCTGCCAAAATTCAGGCGGGACGAAGACATTCATCTCGTGGTCGCCGGCTCTGATGCCGGCAAGTTCTCCGGGGCCTTTCACGGCTGGGTCACCGGGGAGATCGGTTCGATTTCCGTGTCACGGAAAGTAAAGGAGGTAGGCTGAATGACGACCATCATGGACCCTACGGACGAACGGGTGCCCGTCGCCCGGCAGCTGTCGCCCAGAAGCGGCGCAGTTGACGGCAGCGTGGCGCTGCTGGACATCTCCAAACCCCGCGGCAACGTGCTGCTCGACCGTTTGGAGGAGCTGCTCAAGGAACGTCTGCCGGGCATCGAGGTGAACCGGTACGCCAAGCCGACGTTTACGAAGCCGGCGCCCGAAACCCTGCGGCGGGAAATATTCGCGAGCAACGACTTCGTCATCGAGGGGCTTGCCGACTGAGGATCCTGTACCACGTGCAGTTTGCATGACACGGTATGGTTCGAGATTCAGGGCAAGCCGGCGGTCTCAATCGCATCCAGCGAGTTCGGAGATGCCGCCGAGACCCAGGCACAGGCCCTCGGCATGGAGGACGCCCGCTGCGTTTTCGTACCGCACCCGATTCAGGATGCGACCGACGACGAGATGCGCGCAAAGGCTGACGGTGTGGTGGAAGCGGTCATCCAAGCGCTGACCGTGGCCGCTTCCGGCTCGTGAGGAACACGGCGAGCGCTGGCGAGGGAGCATGGGGATGAGCGTGGTGAAAGAGCCCTTGTGTGAAGGTTTGCAGATAGAGCCCGTGGGCGCGGCCCTCGGCGCCACGGTCACCGGCGTGGACCTGGGCGCCCCATTGCCCGACGAGGATTTCGAACCGATTCGGCAGGCGTTTGCCGACTACGGGGTGCTGTTCTTTCGCGACCAGCGCCTTGCTCCAGAGGATCACGTGCGGTTCGCCAAGCGCTGGGGGCCGATCAACATCAACCGATTCTTCCGGCCGGTCGACGGCTACCCGACGATCGCGGAGGTTCGCAAGGAACCGGATCAGCGCATCAACATCGGCGGCGGCTGGCACACGGATCACTCCTATGACGACGTGCCGGCCATGGGCTCGCTGCTGTATGCCATCGACGTTCCGGAACAGGGCGGGGATACCCAGTTTGCGAGCATGTACGCGGCTTACGATGCTCTGTCGGACGGGCTTAAAGAGATGCTCGGCGGGCTGCGGGCCGTCCATTCCAGCCGTCACGTGTTTGGAAACGCCCGCCCGGCGGATACGAGCGGACGGATCGGCAATCCAGAGCTCGCGGTGCAGGATGCCGTGCACCCCGTGGTGATCACCCATCCGCTGTCAGGGCGTCGGGCCCTGTACGTCAACCCGGGATTCACCGTTCGCTTCGAAGACTGGACCGAGGAGGAGTCGCAGCCGCTGCTGCTCTTCCTGTATCAGCATGCGTCACGCGCTGAGTTCACCTACCGGTTCCGGTGGGAGCCGGGGTCGCTCGCTCTCTGGGACAACCGCGCGACCTGGCATTACGCCATCAACGACTATCACGGCAAGCGACGGCTGCTGCATCGGATCACCATCGAGGGAGAGCCGCTGGGCCCTTAGCGCGTCGGCGACGATCGGGCTGACATGCTTGCCCCCGCGTCAGCTCTCGAGCTCGGGCAGGTTACGGAACCCGTCGAGGGCCTCCGGGTTTGCCAGGGCGGACGTGTTCCTGACCGGACGCCCGTGAATGGTTTCCCTGACCGCCAGCTCGACGATCTTGCCGCTGAGCGTCCGCGGGATGTCGGCGACCTGCACGATGCGGGCAGGGACGTGGCGGGGCGAGGCATGTCGGCGGATGCGCTCGCGAATCTCTCCGGCCAGCGCCTCGTTCAGTTCCTGGCCCGGCCGCATGACGACAAAGAGCACCACGCGCGTATCGCCTTCCCACTCCTGGCCGACGCACAGGCTCTCGAGCACCGCGTCGACGTGCTCCACCTGGCGGTAGATCTCGGCCGTGCCGATCCTGACGCCGCCGGGATTCAGCACGGCGTCGCTGCGACCGTGGATGACGAACCCGCCGTGCTCGGTGACCTCGGCGAAATCGCCGTGGGCCCATATGCCGGGGAAGCGCTCGAAGTAGGCCGCGCGAAACTTGGCGCCGTCCGCATCGTTCCAGAAGCCGATGGGGCAGGAGGGAAACGGGCGGGTGCAGACGAGTTCGCCCTTTTCCCCGGTCACCGGTCGTCCTTCGTCGTCCATCACCTCGACCGCCATGCCGAGCCCGCGACACTGAATCTCGCCCTCCCATACCGGCAGCATGGGGTTGCCCAGCACGAAGCAGGAGATGATGTCGGTACCGCCGGAGATCGATGCGAGCAGCACGTCCCGCTTGACGTGCTCGTACACGTAGCGAAAGCCTTCCTGAGTCAGCGGCGACCCGGTCGACAGAATGACGCGAAGCGCTGACAGGTCGTGGGTGGCCAAGGGCTCGAGCGAGGCTTTTTGAAGCGCGGCGATGTAGCGCGCGCTGACGCCGAACACAGAGACGCGCTCTGTCTCCGCCATGTCCAGCAGGCTCGCGGGTCCCGGATGAAAGGGCGATCCGTCGTAAAGGATCAGCGTGGCGCCGGTCGCGAGCCCGCTGACCAGCCAGTTCCACATCATCCAGCCGCAGGTGGTGAAGTAGAACAGCCGGTCGTCCCGTCCCAGGTCGGTGTGGAGCTGGTGTTCCTTGAGATGCTGGATGAGCGTGCCGCCGATCCCATGCACGATGCACTTGGGCTTTCCTGTGGTCCCGGACGAGTACATCACGTACACAGGATCGTCGAAGTTGCGCTGGACGAAGGTGAGGTCGGGTTCGCCGTGCAGGAGCGAGCCGTAGGCAACGTCGTCACTCACGGATCCGTCTGTGAGCAGTTCGATCCAGACGATGGTGCGGATCGACGGGATTTGCTCTGCAACCTGACGCACCTTCTCGACGGTGGAGATGCGTTTGCCGTTGTAGTGGTAGCCGTCGCAGGCAAACAGCACCTTGGGCTCGATCTGCCCGAAGCGATCGAGCGCGCCCTCGGCACCGAAGTCTGGCGAGCACGACGACCAGACCCCGCCCAGCGACGTCGTGGCCAACATGGCGGTCACGGCCTCGGNNCCAGGCGGCCACCTGGGCAGTTTCGCGGCGCAGCTCCGCATAGGAGAGGGTGCGCCGCTCGCCAGTTTCCAGTAGAGCGATGAGAGCTGGGCGGTCGTCGTCGTAGCGCAGGAGGTTCTCTGCGAAGTTCAGCTTCGCGCCGGGGAACCAGCGGGCGCCTGGCAGCCGGTCGGCGGTCTCGAGAACGCTTCGCGCGCGACGGGATGCGCGCACGTCCGTTACCTCCCACACCAGATCCCAGAAAGCGGCTGGCTCGTCGATGGACCAGGCGTGCAGGTCGTCGTAGCTTGTCATGGAACGATTGGAGATGCTGGCCGCGTGCCTGGTGAAGCGAGCCATGTTGGAGTCCAGCGCCCGGAGCGGATCCGGGCGCCAGATCGGCTCCTCGGTCACCCGCGTACCTGGCGAAAGCAGCTTCTCAGCTCGCCGACGAACAGCTCCGGCTGCTCGAAGGCGGCGAAGTGCCCGCCCCGGTCCAGCTCGTTCCAGTAGACGATGTTCTTGAAGCGCTGCTCGGCCCAGCGGCGCGAGCAGGTGAAGATCTCTTTCGGGAAGATGCTGCAGCCGGTAGGCACGCTCACGTCGCCCGCGGAGAAGCTGCCGAAGCTCTCCCAGTAGAGCCGCGCGGATGATGCGCCGCTGGCGGTGAGCCAGTAGAGCATGATGTTGTCGAGCATCTCGTCCCGGCTCAGGGCGTTCTCCGGGTGCCCGTCGCAGTCGGTCCAGGCCCAGAACTTCTCCAGGATCCAGGCGGCCTGCCCGGCGGGGGAGTCCACCAGGCTGTAGCCGATGGTCTGGGGGCGCGTGCTCTGCTCCTTCGAGTAGCCGGAGTCCCAGTTCTGGTAATGCTGCATGCCCTCTATGCCGCGCTTCTCGAGGTCGGTGAGATCGTCCATGGTGGCGGGGTCCGGCTGGGCGACCACCATGTTCAGATGGATGGCCCGACAGTGATCCGGGTCCTGCATGCCGACCGCGGTGGTAACCGCCGACCCCCAGTCACCGCCTTGAGCCACGTAGCTGTCGTAACCCAGCCGGGCCATGAGGTTCGCCCACTCGGCGCCTATCTTCTCCACCCCCCATCCGGGCTTGTCGGGCTTGCCTGAAAATCCGTAGCCGGGCAGCGTCGGGCAGACCACGTGAAAGGCGTCCGCCGGGTCGCCGCCGTGACTGGCGGGATCGGCCAGCGGGCCGATGACCTTCAGAAACTCGACGATGGAGCCGGGCCAGCCGTGAGTCATGACCAGCGGCAGGGCGTTCGACTCGGGGGACTTTACGTGGACGAAGTGTACGTCCAACCCGTCAAGCTCCGTGATGAACTGGGGGAACCGGTTGATCCCTGCCTCCCCCCGTCGCCAATCGTAGTCGGACTGCCAGTAGTCCACGATCTCGCGCATGTAGGCGAGGGGGACCCCCTGGCTCCAGTCCGATGGCGTCTCCTTTTCGGGCAGCCGGGTAAGTGCCAGGCGCTGGCGCAGATCCTCCAGTTCCCGGTCGGGTATCTCGATGCTGAAGGGGCGTACGTCCGTCATAGTCTGTTTCCTCCCTTGTTACAGCGTCACAGTGACGCGCAGATGTGGCCGCCATCGACGACGATGACGGAACCTGTCATGTAGGACGAAGCGTCCGAGGCGAGCAACAACAGGGGTCCGTCTAGGTCCGAAAACTCGCCGAACCGGCGCATGGGAATGCCTTTCACGAACTCGGGTGCCTGGTCGCTCTCCAGCAGCAGGCGGCTCACGTCGGTGAGGATGTAGCCTGGCGCGAGCGCGTTCACGCGTATCCCGAATTTGGCCGCTTCCAAGGCCATGACCTCGGTCATGCGGGTGAGCGCCCCTTTGGAGACGGCATAGGGAAACTGCCCCTTGATGGTGCGGGTATCGGTGATGGACGAGATGTTAATGATGTTGCCCTGCTTGCGGCCCGTCGCCAGGACCAGCTCGGTAAAGGTCTTGGAGACGAGCCATGCGCCCTTGAGATTCGTGTCCATGACGAAGTCCCAATCCTCCTCGTCGATCATCAGGTAGGTCTTCGCGCCGGCTTCGACGCCGGCGTTGTTGATGACGACGTCCAGCGGCCCATAGGCTGCCTCGGCATTCTCCAGAAAGTTCCTGATGCTTCCCGCATCACGGACGTCCAGGGGAACCGCGGTGGCGTTACCGCCGGCAGCGTCGATCTCCTCTACGCGCTCGCGAATCCTTTCTTCGCGACGTGCGCCGAGCACCACGTTTGCCCCGGCCGCGGAAAGCACGCCGGCGAAGTGGTGGCCGAAACCCGAAGACGCCCCGGTGATGGCCACGTTCTTGTTGTCGAGCCGGAACAGACTCACGCGCAAACCCTCCTCCCCTGATGGGCGGTCAATCGTAGCGACAAAGAATGTGCCAGGCCAGGCAGGCCGGCGTCAGTGTATGGTTCCCTCGTCCCGTCGGTGCTCGGTGGTGTCGGCGCCGATGTCCTTGAACGCCGCGGCTACGGACTCCGAGATGCAGGCCGCGCAGCACCCCTCGCGGACCAGGTCCTCCACCAGGTACCCCATCAGGTCGTAGAGGGTATATGAGCCTTCGCAGGTCTCCTCGAATCGCCACAGGACGTCGGTGAGGGTCTGGATGGCCGCCTCGCAGCGGGCGTCGTCGCGCGCGCGCTTGAGTTCGTCGTCCTGCATGGGGTGGGCTCCGGCGTGTCGAATCTCCGGGCATTGTAACCGGTCGGCCCGGGGCCTGCGTCCCGCGATGGCGGGACGCGTCGGTGGCGCGTCTTAGACCGCAAGCCTCTGGGTTGAATTGGTCGGAGTGAGAGGATTTGACTGT
>JABAHS010128617.1_pt1 | contig 14122 bp, 12 predicted proteins | sample 7062111 | NCBI WGS metagenome assembly JABAHS01 (sample SAMN14534600, study PRJNA622989) | marine sediment metagenome | biome: marine biome [ENVO:00000428]; feature: marine pelagic biome [ENVO:01000023]; material: deep marine sediment [ENVO:00002113]; isolation source: pool of 4 deep marine... | reverse complement strand
TTCTGCCTTTGGGAAGCCGCGCGGGGCGCACCACAGGGTTGGCTCAACCACCACCCGGTCTCCCACCTGCCAGCCTTCCACCTGAGGTCCTATTTCTGCTATTACTCCTACCTGCTCATGTCCTAGCGTAAGCGGGAAAGAGGACAGCGGTTGGTAATAGGTTGAGGTGCTTAATGTGATCGTGCCTATATCGGTGCCGCAGATGCCGGCTAGCTGGGTGTGGATTTTAACCCATTGAGGGCCAGGCAGGTCTGGCTCGGGAACCTGTTGAAGGGATGTACAGGAGAGCCCGCTCCAAGTCAAGGGCGGATAGAATTTCGCTGCGAGTAAGCCAAATACGTATCGGGGGAGGGTAAAGTTAAATTGAATAGCTTCCATATCAGTGATTAAAACACAAAATTGCCTTGCCAGTAGCGGTATCTGTGTGCGGATTTAATTTGGTGAGAAATGGTCGCTCACCGATGATCGAGTAAGCGGTGGGTTTCCGTCATATCGAGATCACACTTGTGAACTTGATATTTTTTTGGGACAGCGCGGCGAGCCCTGAATCATCGCGCTCCGGAAAAACATCCTTGCACTCGACCATCAGGATATTCCTTGAAATAAAAAAGACCCGGTGCAAGATTGCACCGGGTCCTGATTGGTTTAGTTGGCTAGGCCGGTTCGGCCATTGTTTCGTTTTCGCCCCGATGGAGCACGATGGATGGGGAGTCTTCACCCATTTCGGTCTCGATCAGGATGGTATCTCCTTCCTCAAACTCACCGCTGAGCAGCGCATCCGAAAGGGCGTCTTCAATTTGGTGCTGGATTACGCGCTTCAGCGGGCGGGCGCCGTATTCACGTTCGTATCCCAGTTCAGCGAGCAGGGAGATGGCGTCCTCATTGGGCACAAGTGTGATCTCGTTCTCTTTCAGGCGCTCGGAAACTTTGGCTAGCTCGAGGGAGACGATTTCTTTAATATGCTCCTGAGACAGCGAGCGGAACACGATCACCGAGTCGACCCGGTTGATAAATTCCGGCCGGAAGACACGCTTGAGCGATTCGGTTAGTTTTTTGCGCATCTCGTTGTAAGCCAGCTTTTCTTCCATTTCTTCTTCAACCTTCAGCTGGAAGCCGAGCTTGCCCTGGTTCATGATCATGTCAGCGCCTACATTGGAGGTCATCACAATAATTGCGTTGCGGAAATCAACCTTGCGGCCGCGGGCATCGGAAAGATGTCCTTCTTCCATAATCTGGAGGAGCATGTTGTGCGCTTCTGGGTGTGCCTTCTCGACTTCATCGAAGACGACGATCGAGTATGGCCGTCGGCGTAGTGCTTCGGTCAGCTGGCCGGCATCTTCGTACCCGACATATCCGGGAGGTGCGCCCACCAAACGGCTGACGGAATGCCGCTCCATAAATTCGGACATATCCAGCTGGATCAGTGCTTCTTCACTGCCAAACAGGAAGCGGGCCAAAGCCTTGGTGAGCTCTGTCTTGCCAACACCGGTTGGTCCAAGGAAGATGAAGGATCCGATTGGGCGGCGGGGGTCTTTCATGCCGGCACGGGCACGGCGGACGGCCTTGGAGATGGCTTCAATTGCCTCTCCTTGTCCAACGATCGATTCTTTTAGTTCTTCTTCCATTTTCAGCAGCCGCTCAGATTCTTCCTGGGCGATCTGCATAACAGGTACGCCCGTCCACATGGAGATAAGTTCTGCGATATCATCCACAGTCACCAATGGGCTGTTTTCTTTGTCCCAGGCGGTGCGCAGGCGGTCCAGCTCCGCTTCCAAACGGATTTCCTGTGCCTGTAAGGCGTCAATTTCATCCTGGAGTTCTTGCTCCTGGGCATCGAACAGTTCCAGGCGGACCTGTTTTAGCTGGGTGGTAATTTCTTTGGCTTGCTTGGCTGCCGGGCTTTTGTACATCCGGACCCGGGAAGCCGATTCATCAATCAAATCGATGGCTTTATCGGGCAGGAAGCGCTCCGTCACATAGCGGGCGGAAAGCCTGGCGGCAGCTTCTAATGCCTCGTCAGTAATCCGCAGGCGATGGTGGTCCTCGTAGGCGCTTCTCACACCTTTCAAGATGTCAATGGTTTCTTCAACGGTCGGTTCTTCAACAAAAATTGGTTGGAAGCGCCGTTCCAATGCCGAGTCGGATTCGATATGCTTGCGGTATTCATCCAGGGTCGTAGCGCCAATCACTTGCAGTTCACCGCGTGAGAGGGCAGGCTTGAGAATATTTGCCGCATCCACAGATGAACCGGCGGCACCAGCGCCAACCAGCATATGCACCTCGTCAATAAACAGGATTGCTCCCGAGGCTTTCAGCTCGTCGATCACCTTTTTCAGGCGTTCTTCAAACTGGCCGCGGTACATGGTGCCCGCTACCAGGGACCCCACATCCAGCTGCAGTACCTGTTTGCCCAAAAGGGGTGCTGGCACATCGCCTTCCGTGATCCGCTGGGAGAGACCCTCTACGATGGCCGTCTTCCCGACGCCCGGTTCACCCATCAGGGCGGGGTTGTTTTTCGTGCGGCGTGCCAGGATTTGGATCACGCGCTCGATTTCCATCTGCCGGCCGATCACCGGGTCTAATTTTCCTTCTTCGGCGTGGGCGGTGAGGTCAACTGCCAGTTGGTCGATCATGGGCGTTTTTCCCTTGCGCCCTTCTGGCCTGCGGGAAGCAGGACGGCGGGTTGAAGCACGGGTAGCTGTTGATCCTTCTTGTAGTACGCGGCGGGTTTGGCGGCGGATTTGCTCGCCGTTCACGCCGGTTTTGCGCAGTACCTGCATCGCCAGGCTGTCATCCAGACGGATCAGTCCCAGCAGTAGATGCTCGGTGCTCACGTAAGTTTTGCCAAATTTTTTCGCTTCTTCAAATGCGTACTGCAGCACTTCCTGAGTACCAGGGGAAAGGTCGATCTTCCCACCTGTATGTCGTCCTGGTTCTGAAAGCCGCTCTACCAATTCCGCGAGCCGGTTGGTTTCTAATCCAAGTTCTCGCAGTACGCGAGAAGCAACACCGCCATCTTCCATAATGAGACCAAGCAGCAGGTGCTCGGTGCCAATATAGCCGTGGCGCAATCGCTCAGCTTCTTGATGTGCAAGGCTGAGTACTTTTTTCGCTCTTTGAGTTAATCTTTCCATGCCAGACAAAGTGGCCTCCTAGTTTGCGAATCAGACGATTCTACTCACTAAACTTTTACTTTTCCTAACAGTTTTCTTTGTATTCAATCAATAATTTGTCTTTGAGGTGGTCTCAACTACATATCAGGGGAATATGATAAAAATAGTCGCGTTGCGGTATTTTGATTCTACCAGAGATTAAACCCTTTGGTAGATATTTAACATATTTCTAAGAATTTTGAACTTTAGAACACAATATGCCTTTGCAGCTTATATGCCAAGGAGCTTTGATTTTGGATGATAATGCCATTTTGATCAAAGAAGGCGCACCATTAGTTGGTGCGCCCTCAAATTCTCATTCGGATTCAGCTTTGCTGAGAACAACTACTCTTCAGGATTTTCTTCTTCCTCTTCCTCTTCAGCAGGTTCTTCTTCAGTCTCGGCTTCCGCTTCATCTGCTTCAGGTTCTTCTACGTCCTCATCAGCCGTTTCTTCAACTGCTTCAGCAGGAGTTTCTTGCTCTGCTACCGTCTCTTCGGGTTCCTCAGATGGAGCTTCTTGCTCGGCTTCAGGTTCTACTGCGTCCTCATCAGCCGTCTCTTCAACTGCTTCAGCAGGAGCTTCTTGCTCTGCTGCGGTCTCTTCAGTTTCTTCCGCGGGCGCTTCTGACTTGTCAGCATCTTCAACATCGGGTTCGGTATCATCTTCTTCAACCAGCTCGACTCCATTGAGTTCGGCCAATGCCATCTCCCAATCCATCTCGCTGTATTTCAGGGATTCAACCTTGCGTAGGCTCAGCCCAATCCGGCGGCGGTTGGTGTCGATTTTTATAATCCGTAAAGTGACCACATCGTCCACAGAGAGGATTTCCTTGGGATGTTCGACGCGGCGGTCGCTCAATTCCGAAATATGGATAAGTCCTTCAAGGTTATCATCGATCTGGGCGAATGCGCCAAACTTGGTCAGGCGGGTGATCTTGCCTTCTACCAATTGGCCGACCTTGTACTCTGCTACATAATCATCCCAAGGATCGTCCTTGAGCTGTCGCAGGGAGAGTCCGATGCGTTTGCGTTCTCGGTCGATGCTGATGATTTTTACCTTTACTTCTTGCCCGACCTTCAGCACCTCTTTGGGGTGGTCGATATGGTCCCAGGAAATTTCAGAGAGATGCACCAGGCCGTCGGCGCCGTTGATATTCACAAATGCACCGAAATCAGCCAGGCTGGTGACCCGGCCCGTGTGTACCATGCCCTCTTCCAGATCTTCAAGCAGTCTCGCTTTAAGAGTTTCTCGAGATTCTTGTGAAGCGGCTTTCTCAGACAAGATTAGCCGGCGTCGTTCCCGGTCTACTTCGATCACGCGCACTACAATTGGTTCGCCGACCATCCCGGACCAGCGCTGATCGGGAGAATCCCCGCCATACGCCATCCGGCGAGATAAGCCGACCTGTGATGCAGGGACAAACCCGCGCAAATTGCCCATCAGGACAATCAGGCCGCCTTTATTGTAGCCATTGATCTCGCTCTCGTACGTTTCTTTATTTTTCAGATATTCTTCTGCCTGATCCCAATCGCTTTCCTCAAGGGCGCGTTGAACTGAGAGCAGAATCGTGCCGTGTCTGCCTTCTGCGTTCACGACAAAAACTTCAATTTCTTCCCCAACCTTCAGATTCTCACGAATCTCTTCGGGAAGTTGTGAGAGTTCTCGGCTTGTGATAACCCCCTCCGATTTGGCGCCAATACTCACCAGAATCTCATCTCCGGTGACACTTGCAACGACACCAGTCCGAATCTCTCCCTTTTTGGGCATATTGAGGGAGATATCATCCTGGGCGAGCAACGATTCCATTGAGAGTTCGTTAGCTTCGGCCTCCTTGTTGTTCTGTGTTTCTTCTGTTTGTTGCCCGTTTTGGGCGTCTAATTGATTCATGTTTACCTTAGTCTCCAAAAATGAGATACGCGGTATTATAAAGGAACACATGCAAGTTGACAACCTTTGTGATAAGATTGGGATCGAAATCATCTAAGAATTTGAGTGAAAAATGCGAGCAATTTACCCCTTTACAGCCATAGTTGGACAAAAAAGAATGCGCCGGGCGTTAATTTTGAACGCCATCGACCCACGGATTGGCGGTGTGCTGATCCGCGGTGAGCGCGGCACGGCTAAATCTACCGCTGCCCGCGCCATGGCTGCTTTGCTGCCAGAGATCGAAGTTTTCGTCGAGTCACCGTTCAATGACAACCCCCATTCCCCTGAAACCTGGTCGGACTGGGCGAAAGACCGCATGAGCAATGGGACCAAGCTGGATGTAGAAACCCGCACGGTGCCGTTCATCGATCTGCCTGTCAGCGCCACCGAAGATCGGGTGGTCGGCTCATTGGATATTGAAAGTGCAATTCAAAAAGGCCGGCGGCAGTTTGAACCTGGTGTGCTGGCGGCTGCCAACCGCGGCTTGCTCTACATAGATGAGGTCAACTTGCTCGATGATCATGTCGTTGATGTGCTTCTCGATTCTGCTGCCATGGGCGTTAATATCGTGGAACGAGAGGGGATTTCATTTTCTCATCCGGCACGCTTTATTTTGATTGGGACGATGAACCCGGAGGAAGGGGATTTGCGCCCCCAACTGCTCGACCGTTTCGCCCTCTCAGTCGATATCCGCGGCATTCAAGATGCCCGCGACCGGGTGGCAATTATGGAACGCAACCTGGGATTTGAAGCTGACCCGGTTGCCTTCCGCGAAAAGTGGAAGCCAGAGGAAAAGAAATTAGCGGATAAAATCACGGTTGCCAAGAACCTGGTAAATGCCGTAACCTACACCAGTCGGGACCTGGTATCGATTGCCACCCTGACAGCATCGCTCAATGTGGATGGCCACCGCGCCGACCTGGTGATTCTGAAGGCCGCCCGGGCACAGGCAGCTTTCGACGGGCGCACACAAATTAATGATATCGATATTGCGCTGGCAGCCGAGCTTGCGTTACCGCACCGGATTAAACGCGGCCCCTTCCACCAAGCGGAAGTCACCATGGAGCAGCTTTCAGACCGCATTCATGAAATCCAAGACCAGATGGTTGGGGAGGGGGAAGGCGAAGAACGTCCCGGTGAAGAAGGTGAGCCCAGCCCTTCCGAAAAAAAAAAGTAGAACCGCGTATCTCTGAGGAGTCTCCCCAACAGGCGCCACCCGAGCCAGGACCTCAGGATGTGTTTGATACCGGCAGCGCCTATTGGTGGGATGGCGGCCAGCAGGTATCTTTTGGCGAAACCTTTACCCCGCGCAGATTAGACAACCAGTTAGATAAACTCAGCCGCAAGCAAAGCGGAAGACGTTCGCGCACCCGTACGGAACGCAAGCGCGGCCGGTACATCCAGGCCCGCCCAGCGATGGGTCGCAGTGACGATATTGCCTTCGATGCCACTCTGAGGGCGGCTGCACCCTTCCAGATTCGCCGGGCATCGGAGCGTGCCAAACGCGGGCTGGCATTCTCTATCATGAAGCAGGATTTACAACGCAAGGTGCGCGTCCGGCTGACGGCAAACCTGGTGCTGTTCGTGGTGGACGCTTCCTGGTCGATGGCTGTAGCTGAGCGCATGGCCGCCACCAAAGGGGCCATCCTCTCCCTCCTCACGGACGCCTACCAGCGCCGCGACAGAGTCGGCCTTGTGGTCTTCCAGAAAGACCGGGCTAACCTGGTGATGCCCCCGACCAATTCTATCCAGCTTGCCCAGCGTGCCCTCAAGGATATCCCGGTAGGAGGGAAGACCCCTTTATCTGCTGGGCTGTTCCTGGCGTATGAGGTCATCAAACGGGAACAAATTTCCCACCCGGATGTGCTGCCCCTGCTGATCATTCTGACGGATGGCGCGGGGAATGTCTCGATGACCGGTAAACTTCCTCCGCAAGAAGAGGCTCACAAATTGGCCGAAAAGATCGCCCAAGAGCATATCCGCTCGGTGGTGATCAATATGGAACACCAGGCATTCGATCAGGGGTTGGCCCAGGGGTTGGCCGAACACTTGAGTGCACCCTGTTACAGCCTGAGCGAGCTGAAAGCTGAAAATCTCTATAAGGCTGTTCGGGCAGAAATGGTGACCTGATGGATTTTGAGGAATACCGCAAGAAATATTACACTGATCCCCCACCGGACTCCCTTTATCAGGTGCGTGGAATTCACGGTGCGACGCTCTATTACCAGGATTACCAGGCGGCACTGGACTTTTTCCAGCAGGTATTTGGCCCGCCTGCTTATGTAGAGGGAGAGCTTACTCACGGCTGGAAGCTTGGCAGCAGTTGGTTGACGGTCTTCCCGGCACGCCAGGGAGACCCGCAAAATTTGGAAGTCCCTATCTACCTGCAGTCGGCTGAAGAGGTGGACCGCTTATATACCGCATTCCTCGCAGCAGGCGCCAAGGGAGCGGAACCACAGAACACCCTAATGTACCGGCCGGTGCGTATGGCAATCGTCACCGATCCGTTTGGCGTGGTGTTTGATTTGGTGTATGAGTTTCCGGAAGGGTAGCGCCCCAATTTTTTCCAGTTTGGATCAAGATTTCATCAATACAATGAAAATTTAGTGCGCTGAAGGAAGATATTCTGTGCTTGTTGTTCTAGGGGCAATCCATGCCCAGGTAGGCACAGCGCGCCTGCGGCCATGAATCGGGTTGGTCAGCCAGCATCCAGTAAAAAGGTGAGACCACTTCCTGCAGGCCGATAAAGGGTTCGTGCAGTTCTGTCTCTTTTAGTGGGATGTCCACCGGCACGGTCAGTGAGACAGGAATTTGGGTATCGACCGGCACAGTCAGATTGAGTTGAACGGGCAGCCTGGTACCTTTTGGCAAAATGATGTCTGTGGGAGCTTGCTGGATGTTCAGTCCACCGGTTCTCAGGTTGACGGTGGCGTTCTCGATCAGGGTGTCTTTTGTCAGCACGACCACAGTGTTTTGTTTGAGCGGCAAGTCGAATTGGACCGGGATTTGATCCTCTACCTGTATATCAGCGTCGATGGTGGCCTGGTCCATCAGTAAAAAATTGTAGTATAATCCGCCGACCACGTCATTTGTCACCATGCGTTTGATGGTGAACAGCTGGTTACCGAGCAGAATCACCGCCACCAGCAGTACAATATTTAAAATCATGGAGAGGGCAGCCCCGATACTCCAAAAGGCAGGGAGGAAGTTTCCCTGCCAGAGCAGCTTGCGCACCCGTGGTGGCAAGCTGAATTGAGATGCGGATTTTACTTGCTCATCGTCGTGGTCGAATTCTGAGTAAGGTTTACCATAAGAATCCATCGCAAGCCTACCTTCGTGTATATAAAAAATGCTGTTAGTTGAATATAGCATAGACAAAAGAATTTGGATACTCGCAGCATCTAAATATTTATTATTCATAAAATTCACGCTATAATCACATTGCGTCCAGCTTGGAGCATTGATCTGGAGGATGAAACGTTATGCAAAACACAAAACCGCACGCTGTAGCTGTCATTGGAGCTGGCCCGGCAGGGATTTTCGCTGCCCGCCAGCTTGCCGAATCGGGAATGCCAGTAGCCTTAATCAACCGAGACGTCAAACCCGGCGGGTTGGCTGAATACGGGATCTATTATGATAAATATAAAATGAAGCTCGGGCTTCGGAGACAGTTCCACCGCATTATGCAAATGGAGGGAATCCATTATTTTGGCAACCTGACGGTGGGTGAGAAAAGTGAACTCACACTGAAAACACTCAAAGAAATGGGTTTCAAGGCGGTGATGGTGACAGTTGGTGCTCAGGGCACAAAATGGCTGGGTTTGCCCGGTGAGGAATTAAAGGGCGCTTTCCATGCCAAAGATCTGGTGTATCACTACAACCAGCTCCCCCCATTCAGCGAACAGCAATTTGAAATTGGCGAGAAGGTGATGCTGATCGGTGCCGGAAATGTGATGGTCGATATCGCCCGCTACTGCGTGCATGATCTTAAAGTGAAAGAAGTGACAGCCGTCGTCCGGCGCGGTCCGGCCGATGTCAAGTTTGATAAAAAGGAATTGGAAAGTATTGCCCTCAATCTGGATCTGGATGATCTGGATGAGGAAATCAACCGCACTGCTCCCATCCTGGAAGCGGTGGGGCAGGACCCGGTGGCTGCCAAGGCTTTTATTCTCTCCGCCATGCTGCAAGCCGATCCAAAAGATTCGGATACTGTGTTTAATTTCCGCTTCCTGGCGACTCCCAAGGCGATTGTCGGGGATGAGGAAGGGAATGTAACTGGTTTGGAGGTCGAGCACACCACCCTTAAGCTGCGTGATAACGGCTCGACGAGTGCAGTCGGATTAGGCACCACCGAGATTTTGGAGGCCGATACCGTGATCTTCTGCATCGGCGACCGGGTTTCCCAGGGCTTTGGACTCCCGCTGGACCGCTGGCAGGAGTATGCCAAGAATCCCAACCCGCGTTTTCCGGTGGATGACATTTCCTACGAGGCTTATAATGAGGCCATTGAGCAGTCAGTGGAAGGTATCTTCCTCGCTGGGTGGGCGCGCGAGGCCAGCAGCGGGTTGGTCGGAACCGCCAGAAAAGATGGGGAAAAGGGTGCCCAGGCCATGCTCCAGTACCTTGAGACTCTCTCGCCATCAGATAATCCATCACAGCCGATTGCATCACTTGAGTCCTTCGTGATGAATCTGCCGGGACCGATCGTGCGCAAAGCAGATTACCTGCGGCTGGCTGAGATTGAGAAACAGAAAGCCGAGGAACTGGGAATTGAGATGTATAAATTCACCAGCAACGAGGAAATGTTCGAGGCAATGGGATTGACTGTGGCAGGGTAATAGGTAAGATTTTTTTGCTAAAGCTACTCAAAATGAGCGGAAGCCCTCCGTCCGGATGGCCTCCGCTCATTTTTGTTGATTACCCCTGCAGATGCAGGATAAATGCTTAGGATAGATTATGACGCCGATTGAAATTGTGACCATCAGCGGAAGCGTACGCCAAGACAACTACACCGATATGGCCCTGGCTGTGGTCGTGGATGAATTGAAGAGACATCGTGATGTGACTGTCCACGAGATCGACATGGGGTCGATCAAGTTCCATTTGCCCGGAAAACCGCTTACAGATCCGCAGGTGAAAGAGTTCCAGCAGATTGTGGACCACGCCACCGCCGTGGTGATTGCCACCCCGGAGTATCACGGCAGCTTCAGCAGTCTGATCAAGCTGGCGATTGAGAATATGGGTTATCCCAACGCACTGAAGAACAAACCGGTTGCCCTGCTGGGCGTGGCAGGTGGGAGCATTGGCGCGATCAAGTCGCTCGAACACCTGCGCAGCGTGTGCTCTCATGTCGGCGCTCTGGTGCTGCCCTCGCTGATCTCGATTGATCGGGTGCGCGAGAAATTTGACCTCGACGGCACGCCACTCGACGAATCCACCGAAATCAAACTGCGCGGGCTGGCCGACACCCTGCTGGACTACGTGCGCGAAGCCATCTGCCCTAAAATTGTGCTGGAAGAGATGCTGCGAGCTGAGGCATAATCAGTTCCCTTACAAAACGCTGATAAAAGATTTACACATTAATCTTGATTATGCGGTACAATACATCGCTTGATTAACAGAAGTTCTAATTTTAGAAGTACCTTTTCTGATTTGGGACCCATGCTTAGACTAGCAAAAAAAATTACGAAAGGAGTTCCAAATCATGACTGAAAAAGTACAAGGCACCGTTAAGTGGTTTGACAGCGTCAAAGGTTTCGGCTTCATCGAACGTGAAGAAGGTAAGGATGTATTCGTACATCACACCGCAATTACGGGCGAAGGCTACAAAAACCTCGAAGAAGGACAGCGCGTAGAGTTCATCGTGACCCAAGGCCAGAAAGGCCCGCAGGCACAAGAAGTCACCGCCATCTAATTCGGACCACAACGTAAAAAAAGAAGCAGGTCAGCAATTTCGCTGGCCTGTTTTTGGTTAAGGTATGTCCGATAATTGTAATAGGGTTTTCCAACTGTCTTATTACATCATCTCAATGAATAACTTTGCTAATATCAAATATTAAGGCACACAATCTTGCGACCTGACATTATCAGTCACATCGATAAAATTTACTTCCCCAGCTGTTGAGTCTGGAAAATAGTGTCGATCCTCCAGTAATTCGTAAGGCAAATCGAAGTAGTGGTTGAAGATTAGCCTAAAAGTATTTACTGGTGATATTCCTGGATAGAGTTCTTCATAATCAAACCCTGGTAAATAATAGGCATTCAAAATGGAAAATCGCTCATACATACACCGGTTTTCATCCACAGAATAAAAATTAGTGTAGGCAGCAGGTCCATGGTCTCCTTGAACAATGATGATTGATTGGCGATCTATTTGGGCAAGCATATTGGTCAGTAATTCATCAATCTTAAGATTTGTGAACTGTAATTGTTCAATATACTTTTCATGGTGTGATTCCAAGGTTAACGTACCGTTTAAACCGATAGAGAAGACGAAAGGTCCGTTTGGATTAATTGAATTTCCATCCTTGTCAAATACAAAGGGTTGATGCGGAATGATGACATGGAAAAATACAAACTTAGGCCCTTCAATTTCTAGTGAATGTTCCATCAATTTAAACCCATTGAGAATTTGTTCCCGGTAGATTTGATATGGCAAGGTATCCGAAAACAAAATAAGTGCAGTAGCTTTCATATATTCAAAAAAAAATGGGGTGCTTAATGGGATATTCCCAATGATATGACCGCCTTCCCAGGAAGTAGTGGGTGAAAAATTTGGGATGACGTAGGTCTGATATCCAATAGCTTCTAACTGGTTTTTGACAAAATTATTACTAATCAGGCCGTAAGGATTATTTGATACGGCTTGATTATCATAAAAAGATTTCATTATCCTTTCATCAGATAAATAATTTAGATTAAGGCTTGATCCTAAAGATTGTTGGGTCACCATGTAATTGGAATAACTATCATCTGCCACATAAAAGCCTTTCTCTTCAAGCGAGTTCAGGAAACTGAAATTATCAAAGTTATAAACACTAGAAAGCAAATCATTTCCTGCATAGGTATCCAAAACAATATAATAAATATCGGGAAATTCTTGAGGTGCTTCAATGATTTCTACAGGAGGAGGGGAAAAGTCTTCTGCTTGAATATGGTTTTTGATTATAGTAAAAAGAGGGAATATTAAGAGGGCGATTGAGACGACATTTAAAAATTCCGTGAGCTTTTTATAGTTCTTGATAAACCTCAGATTTACCCAGGAAAGGACGATATACATGGTAAGAAATATAATGACGACCGGCCTTTGATCATGTTGAAAATAGCCTTTTTCTAAGAGTAAAAATATGGTTTGACCAAGATTGGAATACAAAACTAACAATAGAGTGGATTGTACAAAGGCTTGTGCAGAATTTTTTGTCAGAATAAGAAAAATGATTATTGGGATCGTCATGATGATGAGGTTAATACCCAAAGGCAATAATGTATCCGTTATTCTAACTTCACCAATGCTGACAGAATATAAATAAATGATCGGATATATACAAAATAAAAACGGATGTAAGTGAATGTTTTTTAGCTTTGATTCCATGGTTCTACTCTGGCTATTTTATGTCTTATCAAACAACCGTCCGGATAAGCACAAATAAGGTTCAGTCCAATCCCTTCTACTCCAGATACTTCAACCCCGTGCCGGTATTGAAAAGTACCACCTTTTCTTCCGGCTGTACCCACCCCAGACTCACCAGCACCTCGAGTGCCGCCAGAGTCGCCGCGCCCTCGGGAGCAGTGAAGATGCCTTCCTTCCTACCCATACGGCTTTGCGCTTTCAGGATGGTCTCATCGCTGACAGCCACCGCTGTCCCCCCGCTCTTTCGCAGGTCATTCAGGATCAACCTGTCAGCAAAGCTCTTCGGCACCCGTAACCCGGAAGCCAGTGTATGTGCATCCTCCCAGAAATCAGAGCGATCCGCCCCGGCCTCGAAAGCCCTCACCACCGGCGCGCAACCTTCGGCTTGCACGGCTACCATGCGCGGCCGCTTGGTATCTTTCAGCCAACCCAGTGCTTCCAGCTCATCAAACGCTTTCCACATCCCCACCAGCCCGGTTCCCCCGCCGGTGGGATAAATGATCACATCCGGCAGCACCCACCCGAAGGTTTCGGCCAGCTCGTAGCCCATGATCTTCTTGCCCTCGGTGCGGTAGGGTTCTTTGAAGGTGGAAAGGTCGAACCAGCCCTCAGCCCGGGCTCTCTCTCCGGCAAATTTGGCGGCATCGCTGATTAATCCATCTACCAGGATCACTTCTGCTCCTGCCGCGCGGCTTTCTTCGATGTTGGCGCGCGGGGTGTCCGCTGGCATATAGATCAAAGCCTGCATACCTGCCCGGGCAGCGTAAGCCGCCATCGCTCCCCCGGCGTTCCCGGCGGTCGGGATGATCACTTTTTGGATGCCCAGTTCTTTGGCTTTAGAAACTGCCGTCGCCAAACCGCGCGCTTTAAATGTGCCGGTCGGGTTCAAACTTTCATCCTTTACGAATAATTCTGATAGCCCCAGAGATTCTCCCAGGTGGGGGAGGTGCAGTAATGCTGTGTCCCCTTCTCCCAGGTGGACGATATGCTTCGGGTCTTTCACGGGCAGCAGCTCGTGCCAGCGCCACATGCGTCCCTGACGCGCCTTGATCTCATCGCGGTCGATCTGCTGGCGAACGGATTCTAAATCATAGCGCACCAGCAGCGGAGAATTGCAGTCGTGGCAAAAGGTGTGGATGTCGTCCGGAAAATGGATTTTCCCGCATTCTGAACATGCCAATTCTGTAAGATATGAGATTTGTCTGGAGTATTTTTGGTTTGCATCTGCTTGTTGATCTTTCATTATTGACCTCGGCTGTTGGATTAAGCCAAGTATAATCCACCCCGATTAATTTGGTAATTAACGTTAAATATGATAATATTTGTAATAAATATTACTGTTTGGACAGTTGTTTGGTTCAAATTCACTATCGCTAACATCGGAGGCGTCTTTGACGTGCAAATATGAACA
>JABAHS010148744.1_pt2 | contig 14124 bp, 8 predicted proteins | sample 7062111 | NCBI WGS metagenome assembly JABAHS01 (sample SAMN14534600, study PRJNA622989) | marine sediment metagenome | biome: marine biome [ENVO:00000428]; feature: marine pelagic biome [ENVO:01000023]; material: deep marine sediment [ENVO:00002113]; isolation source: pool of 4 deep marine... | reverse complement strand
TACTGCTCGGGCACCAGCTTGCGCGTGGTGGCCGCCCGAATCGTCTTGGCGGTGTGGAAGTGCTCGAAGACGATGCCTTGTGACAGCCAGAGCGGATACCTGTCGGCCTCTCGGATCTCGTCCAACGACCGGCCGATGTAATCGAAGTCCGGGATCTCCGGGGTGAGGCCGTTGTCACGCAGCTCGACCAGGACATCGTAATGGTCGATGGCGTAGAAATCCGGCTCACGCCCGACCTTCTCCACCTTGGCGCAGATCTCCCGGGCTCGCGAGTAGTCCTGCTCGCACATGTGGAACCGGGCATTACCGTTCGCCGTCGGGAACTTCTTGAAGATGTCCTGCCCCATGTACTTGCGCTTGTAACCGCCCTGCTTGGCGATCTCGGCGGTGGGCGATGGGTACTGAATGCCCTTCGCCTGCCGCAGCTGCTCGTAAGGTGAGGTCCCTTCTTTCTCCTCGCGCTCGATGAGCCCGTACATGTCGGTGTCGGTCCCACGAGAGGCGCGCATCGCCACTCGGAAGACGTCCTCGGGATCGTAGTAGCCGGCGAACGGCCCTGCGGTCTTCTTCTCGTAGGGGAAGACCTTGTCCGGATCGAGGCCCAGGCGCTTGGCCAGCTTCTTGCCCTCCTCGATGGCGATGTCCAGGTCCGGCTTGGTGTTGGGCGGTCCCGACGTCGCCTTGTCCGTGACGTAGAAGCGACGCTCGGAGTTCATGTACGATCCGCCCTTCTCGCCGAGCGTGGCCGCCGGGAAGATGATGTCGGCATAGAGGTTGTTCGGCGCGTGCCGGTAGGCCTCGTTGGCGATCACGAAGGTCTTGGTCAGCGCCGGCCGGATGAGCGCTTTCGTGTCCGGCGGATCGACGTGCGTGGCGTAGGCCAGCTTCATCAGCTTGACCTCGCCGCGGTGCGCCCGCTCGAACATGCCGATGCCCATGCCCTTGTTCTTGAGCTTGGCCGTGGCGGCCAACCGCTCCCGCGACACGCCCCAGGTTTCGGCGATCTTGTCGCGATGGGCGGCGTTGCCCATGCCTTCATTGAACGGCAGCCGGCCGGTGAGCCCGCCCATGAGCCGCTCACCCATGGCGTTGGGCTGGCCGGTCATCGAGAACGGCCCGGCACCGGGCCGGCCGATGTCTCCCGTCAACAGGTGCAGATTGATGATCGACTTGGTGCGGTTCTGGCCGTGGATGGACTGGTTCCAGCCGATTCCCCAGAAGCTGAGCACGCCGCCCTTGCCGCGGCGACGACCCTTCTGGGACGCCTCCACCCAGGTTCGGGCGATGCTGCGCACGTAGTCTGGGGCCATACCGGTGCGATCCACGACCTGCTCGGGGCTGTAACGGGCCAGAATGGCCTCCCGGTAGGCGTCGAAGCCGTCGGTGTACTGGCGTATGAACTGCTCGTCCACCGCGTCCGGGTGCTCCTTCAGGATCACGTACGCGATGGCATTCATCAGCGACAGGTCGCCGTTCGGCCGGATCGTGACGTTGAACTGGTTGGAGGGATTGACCTGGTTATAGCCGTCCATGGTGCCCGTGTAGCGCGGATCGACGACCATGGTCGGAATACCGCGACGCTCCTTCTCCTGGGCGACACGCCAGTAGAGCACCGGATGCGATCCCCGGGCGTTGTGGCCCCAATGACTGATGAAATCGGCGTCGATGATGTCCTCATAGCAGGTGGGCGGGTGGTCATTGCCCAGGCTGGCGAAGTAGCCCGTCACCGCCGAGGTCATGCACATGCGCGCATTGGCCTCGATGGTGTTGGACTGGAGGACTGCTTTGTAGAGCTGGTTGTCGATCCACTGCTCCTCCATCGTCAGCTGTCCCGACTGCCAGATGCCGATGGCGTTGCCGCCGTATTCCTCGACGATCCGGGTCTGCATCTCGACCGCCAGCTCCTCGGCCTCTTCCCAGGTGGCCTCCCGGAAGACACCGTCATCGAACCGGCCCTTGGTGGACGATACGTGGCCCTTGATCGGGTCCGTGTAGTCCTTGCGGATGAGCACCTTGGTCTGGCGGTCGACATCCAGGGCCTCGTGGGCGGTGAGCCCCTTGATGCACTGCATGCCCAGGTTCACCGGCGAGTCCTTGTCGGGGACCGCGGCGACCACCTTCCCGTTCTCGACGACCAAGTACGTGGCGCAGCCGACCCCGCAGTACGGGCACTGTGAAGGGATCATCTGCCGGCCCTGGGCGCCGGCTTCCGCCGCGTGGGCCGCCTCGGGGCTGAAGCTGAACACCCAATTGTCGTACTGCATGTGGAACGTGCCCACCGCGGTGCCCAACGCCGCGCAACCCTTCATGAAGCCGCGGCGCGTGAATCCCTGCCAGTCGGGGTCGGGCTCGTAGCCCTCCCAGTCTTTGCGTTTCATGGCGTGCCTCCCGGACCGCTATCGATTCTCGAAGCTGCGGATGTAGGCGACGATGTCGTCGAGCTGCTTTTCGCTGAACTCCACGAAGCCCTGCTTGCCCTTGAGATACGAGCCCATGGGCGTGCCCGGCCGTCCGTACATCAACGTCGCCTTGATATAGCCGTCGGTCGCTGAGCTGAGAAAGCCGGGGTCGCCCAGCGCCGGCGCCGCGAAGCCCTTGGTGGCGCCCGCGATGTGGCCCCCGCCGACCCGCGGGCCGCCCTGGCCGTTCGCCCCGTGGCAGCCGGCGCACACGCCCTTGAACCACGCCTCGCCGCGTCGCGGATCGCCCTGGATGCGGTCGACGTTGCGGTAGTCCTTGTTGGGCTCGGTCTGCCACCCCTTGATGTAGGTGGCGATGGCCCGACGCTGCGCCTCGCTCAAGGTCTCCTTGAAGGCGGGCATCCCGCGGCTGGGGCGACCGTGCTCCATCGTCCGCAGCAGATAGTCCTTGCGCGCCAGCGTCAGAAAGGACTGCAGGTTCAATGGCAGCCCGATCTTGCCGCGGCCCTCCGCGCCGTGGCAGGCGGCGCAGTTCTGCTCGTAAAGCTCCATGCCCTCGGAGTAATCGGCATTCCACGCCGTGTCGCGGACCGCCGCGGTCGCGCCGCCGTCTTGCGCCTCCTTCGCGGCGGCGCCTGCGGCCGTTGCCTGCGGGACCACGTCCACGTCTGTCCCGAGATTCCCGCCGAGGTAGTGAGCCAACAGAAGCCCAACCACCACGACCACCAACAGTGCCCCTCCAGCCCAGCGTTTGCTCATGACGATCGGCCCCCCTCGCCGTGGCTCGGATCGCAGTGACCTAACCCTATGTTTTGAATATGTATAACACACGACGTACCCCCGAGTTTTGCGCTAGAACAAAGTCCTTTGTCTCTGCAGGGATAAGCTTTCCGCCAATCTGGACGAGCGCGTAAAAAGCCGATGGCAGGCGTCAAGAAATAGGGCTGCGACACGGCGTGACGGGCCCGGGGCCCGGCACGGATTTGCGTTGGCGCAATGCCGGCGGGCCGAGGCCCGATCTAAGGTAGGGTCGATGTCGGTGAGGGAGTATCCGCAGCCGATCGACGACTCGGAGTATCTCGCGTGACAGCGAGCCCGGCTCAATGTCTGGTGGATCGTTTCGGTCGCACCATCGAGTACGTCCGCCTGTCGGTGACCGACCGGTGCGACCTGCGCTGCTTCTACTGCCTGCCGCCGGGCTTCCGGGGCTTCGAGGCGCCCGCGCGCTGGCTCACCTTCGACGAGATCGAGCGCGTGATCGGCGCCTTCGCGCGCCTCGGCGTGAGGCGGGTGCGCGTCACCGGCGGCGAGCCGCTGGTGCGCCAGGGCCTGCCCGAGCTGGTGGCGCGGCTCAACGCCCTGCCCGGGATCGACGACCTGTCGCTGTCGACCAACTGCACCCGGATGGCCCGCATGGCGGAGTCATTGAAGGCGGCGGGGGTCTCGCGCATCAACGTCAGCCTGGACACCCTCCGGCCCGAGCGCTTCAAAGCGATCAGCGGGGGGCGGCTGGATAAGGTGATCGATGGGCTGATGGCCGCCAAGGCCGCCGGATTCGCCCCCATCAAGATCAACATGGTCATGCTCGCCGGCGTGAACGAAGACGAGGCCGAGGGCATGGTCGCCTTCTGCGCCGAGCACGGCTTCACGCTGCGGTTCATCGAGACGATGCCGATGGGCGACGCCGGCCGCGACGCGGTGCGCCGCTACGTCGACCTGCGCGACGTGCGCCGCGGGCTCGAGCGCCGCTTCGAGCTGATCCCCACGGTGATGCCCGGCGGCGGGCCGGCCCGCTACGCGCAGGTGGCGGGCACCGATCTCAAGATCGGGTTCATCACGCCGATCTCGCAGCACTTCTGCGAGACCTGCAACCGCGTGCGCCTCGCCGTCGACGGCGACATCCACACCTGCCTGGGGCACGAGCACGCCTACCCGCTGCGCGCGCCCCTGCGCGCGGGGCTCTCCGACGCCGAGCTCGAGGCGCGCATCCGCCAGGCCGTCGAGCTCAAGCCCCGCAGCCACCAGTTCAGCTCCAGGCCCGAGCAGGTCGTGCGCTTCATGTCGAGGACCGGGGGATAGTCGTCCGTCGGCCCCGGCACGCCCCCTTTCGCGCCCCTCCACTCCGTGCCCGAGACCACTTGACCAAGGTCAAGGCGGGCCTCCGGCGACGGTTGCTATCTTGGAATTAAGGCAAAAGCCGGCTCGATACGCGATCTCGGCGAGACGAGGGTCAGCCGGATGGGCGGGTGTCGCTGCAATCAACAGGACTGTCTGCTCTGCGACGGCGTGCTGCTGGACGGTCTCAGCGAGGCCCAGGTGTGCCAGGTACGCGGGCTCATCGAGCGTGAGGGCTTCAAGCCCGGCACCTTGCTGTTCCTGCAGGGCGTCCCGGCGACGCGCCTGTACGTGTTGCGCAGCGGTTACGTCAAGCTGACGTTATCGATGCCCGATGGACGAGAGCAGCTGCTCGGCGTCGGTGCCAAAGGCCAGGTGCTGGGGTTCACCGCCGACGCGAACCAAGGTTACCCCTGCACCGCGCAGGCGCTGACAACGGTGACGGTGTGCAGTCTCAGCGCCTCCGACATGTACCGCGTGCTGGAGCAGAATCCCGGCGTCTCCATGCGCGTGATCCGCATGCTGCACAACGAGCTGGAGCGCTCGCAGGAGCGCATCCGGGATCTGGGCCTCAAATCGTCCACCGAGCGGGTCGCGTCTTTCCTCTTGGACCTGCTGCCGCCCGGCGGCCGGGCCGGCCGTACCGTGCACTTGCCGCTGTCGCGCGCCGAGATCGCCGAGATGCTGGGCCTGACGATCGGGACCGTCAGCCGCTGCATGGCGCACTTTCGGCGCGAGGGCCTCATCGAGACGCCGCGGGGGCGCGTGACGATACTGGCGCCCGAGCGCCTGCGGCAGCTTGCCGACGGCGGACTCGAGGCCGAGCCGTCGCCGCGCGCCGTGGCCCGCTGACCCCGCTCACCTGCTGTCCTCGGCTCGCATCGCCCATGGAACGGGCGAAGGACGACGGTGCTCCCCGGGCATGTCAGTGCCCCNNTCGGCGTCTTGATGCCCTTGATGGTCTTCACCAGGGCCAGGGACTCGTCGTCATAGACGCGCACCACACCTTCCTTCCAGTCGCTGACCAGGATGTAGTCGCCGTCGGCGTCGGGCTCCGGGTGCAGCGTCTGCGTGCCGTCGTTGATCCGCTTGACGACCTTGAACGGGGCCTCCTTCTCGTGCACTACGATCTCCTGGGTCTCGGGCGGAAAGACCGAGTCGAACCACACGTACTCCATGTTCTCGGCAGTGCGCACGAACAACCCCGGGCTGTTGCTCGGCACCTCGCCGACGATCTCGAAGGTCTCGGCGTCCCAGACGACGTTCTTATTGTCACCAATATGAGGAGCCGCCGCATACAGCCGCCCGTCGGCCTCCCACACCGCGCCTTCTCCGGGGTGGGGCTTCTTGCCGGTCTTGATCTTCTTCACGACCTTCATCCGCGCCACATCGATGGCCGCCACGTGGTCGGAGTTCTGCGAGGCCAGGAAATACACCTGATTGTCCGGCCGCAAGAACCCGTCGTGGAGGATCTCGCCGACGTTGCCCACTTTCTCCACCGGGAAGTCCGGATCGCTATAGTCGATCCGCCAGACCTGACCGGCCTCCTTGAGCGCCATCAGGAAGTACGGGCCGACCTTGTCGGGATCGACGTCGTTGACCGAGCAGATCCGGGAGTCCACGCGCCCGCCGCCGATGGCCTTGACGTCGTGCGTGTCGATCAGCTTGAGCGGCTCCAGGGTTCGAGCGTCGACAATTGCCGCCTGCGTGGGCACGTACATCCCCGCCAGCAGATACCGGCCGTCGTCGGAGATCGCGATGCCGCGGGCATCCAGCCCCAGACGAACCTTTCGCACGGCCTGCATGGAGTAAAGATCGTATTTGTAAAGCCAGCCGTCCCGGCCGAGATTGTACGCATAACGCCCTTCGGGGCCGAACGTGTAGCCGTGGGCTCGGGCACCCGCCTCGAGGTGCGCGGCCACCTCCAGGCTGTCGCCGTCGATCACGGCCACGCTGAAGCTCTCCCGCTCGGTCACGAGCAACAGGTCGTCCACGGGGTGATCGTGGGTAGGTTTAGCCGGCAGGCTCGACTCGGTGACCAGCACCTCGTGGCTATCACGCATCTCCTCCAGGCTCCATTGGAACTGGTCGGGAGCGGCGTTGTTGTAGAGGTAACCCGAGATGGCCCTGATCTTTGCGTCCTTGAGCGCATGGCCGAGAGGATTCTCGGCGGTTCCCCAGGCTGGCATCGACGTGCCGGGCCGTCCGTGCTTGATGGTGACGAAGAGCACCTTGGGATTCAGCGGCGGCAGGCCTTTCTTGCCTTCATGCAGGCGTTGCTTAGTGATATCGGGACCGGTCGCACCCGTGCGCTTGGGATTGTGGCAACCTCCACATTCCGAGGTAACGAACGCCTTGACAGCACGACCGTTGATCGTCTGCTCACCGTAGTCGCCCGGCCCGGCCCCGGCCACCGGGCCCGCCGTAAACGAGACCGCCAGACCGAGCGGTACCAGGAGAACGGACGGTCGGCGGGCGCCGCGCCGCCTATATCGCTCGCGCATGATGACCTCCATCGGAATCACGCTTCCGGTAACCGTGACAAAACAGGTGTCGTATTTGCCCAGAAACGCGAGCATGGTAAACACACTCATAAGGGCGGGCGTTTTGCGCTAGCGCAAACTCGCCGGTCCGATTGAACGAGCGCGGCGGAAAAGGAGATGACTTTTGTCAGACGGATGACGCCGATCGCCGTCCTGCTGGGATCGTGGTCATCGCTCGAGCGGGAGGACGATCACACCCGGCCCGGGAAGCGAGCACGGGTCGCCCATCCAGGCCGGTGGTGCTACGAGAGCAGCGTTGTACGCTATCAAACGCGCACATCCACGGCGTCGACGGGAATGCTCGATTCACGAAGGCCTGCGGCGGGTTTCCGGATAGCACAATAGCTCGTACTTGGCCACGGTATCGCCGGTTTCACCACCGGGTTTCGGTCCCAATGCCAGGCTGACGAAGACCGTATCGCCCATTGCCGCATCCACCGGCCGCGGAGCCGGAAAGAACGCCTGCTTCCAGTGCGTGCCGGGCTCGAAGGGGCCGTTGCCCAACGTCACGCCGGGCGAAAGCCGGCAGTGAAACCACCCGGCCAACCCGCGGAAGCACCCCGCCTTCTCGAGCCGGAACTCCAAGGTGTTCATGACCACGCCACCTGCCGTTCTGGCCAGGTCGAGATCGCAGAACAGGCTCGGCTCGGCCAGCAGCTCGTCATCGGCTATGAGCTCATCGATAATATGACGCCGGACCGTCTCACCCACGGGCGCATGATCGACCCCCCAAACGCCTTTCAGCTCGTCCCAGAACGCCAGCTTCCGCGCTACCGCTTTTGCGTCGGCCGGGGCCAGGTAGCACGCCACGCCCTCCGGGATCAGCCGCCCGCCGGGCTTTAACCACCGGTCGCGCGCATCGGCCACGTACTGCGCAACGCCCTCGTCCAGCCCGAAGCTCCCCAGCGTCTCGGTGATGATCACATCGACCGGCTCGGGCAGCGAGACCTCGGTGGACCGACCGCGAACGAGCTCCACACCTTCAATGCGATTGTGCCGAACCAGCTCATCGGCCAGCTCGATCACGTCCGCGTCGTCGATGGCGTAGACATGCGACGCCCCCGCCTCGACGGCGAAGAAGGCCAGGATCCCCAGCCCCGTGCCCAGATCGGCCACCACGTCGCCGGGCCGCACCCGCTCGGCGATCGCCCGGCGGTAGGCCGCCAGCCTGACGTCATCGGCCATGAGCCGACGGTAGGTCTCGTAGAAACGCAGCCTTTTGCGGGGATCCACGGTGGCACCCTCGTCGTCGACCCGTCGCTCAGAAGTACACGGCCGTGCGCATCACCATGGGCTGAACGAGCAGCCAATAGCCGACGGCCGCCGCGGCCAGCAAGCCCAGCACCGTGGGCAGCGCCGCCCGCAGCGCGCTTGCCCGCTGGTCGATCACGTTCTGCGCCATTCGGCCCGCTAGATACGCGCTCGCGAACAGGCCCAGCACCAGCACCCCCAGCTGCAGCCACTGCAGCGTGCCCATGGGCAGAGCCTTGTCGTCGGCCAATGCGCCAGGGTCGAGCCATTGCCAGCCCCAGCCGAACGGGTCGGCCAGGACCGCCAGCAGCCGCAGCCCCTCCATATTGAGATGCATCAGGTTGTGCGCGAGATGATACCCGAGCGTTACCGGCAAGTAAGCGTAAGCCAGCACGCGCCCCGCTTGGCGGCGCACGCGTCGCTCCTTCAATCCGGCCCAATCGCGTCCCAGCCGCACCAACGCGGCGTGGACGAGCAGCGGCACGGCAACAAAGGCGAGCATCACTCCGATCGATGTGATCATGTAGCGCCCGAAGGCCGCGTCGTAGCTCACCAATCCCCACTGGAACCATTGCGGGATCATGGTGAAACCGTGAAACAGGGTAATGCCCAACAGGCCCAGCACGAGCACCGTCTCGTCCGGGCGCCCGCGCTCGCGCTCGTACAGGTCGGCGCCTGCGGGACGGAGATTCACGGTCATGTTGTCGTAGGGACATGTGTGCAGGCATTCGGTGCAACCGGTGCAATCGGTGTTCGCCGACAGGGTCCCGGGGAACAGGAACAGACCGCAGCCGTAGCCCTTGTCCGACCCGTGCACGCACTCCTTGCCGGGGCAGCCGCGGCAGATCCCGGTGCCGCGCGAGCGGATCTCCACCGGCGCCAGATTGCCATACGCCCCGACGATGCCACCGACGAAGCAGACGTACCGGCAGAACACATGGCCGCGAAACAGCAGAGCGAAGACGATCGCCGCGACCACCATGCCGATGGCCAGCATGGCGGTCGCCGAGGGCTTGTAGGTGATGAACAGCCCCAGCTCCATCCAGGTGATCACCAACAGGAAGGCCACGGCCGGGTAACGATTACTCAACGACCGCGGCCAACGCCAGCCCAGCGTCGCCTCCGGTCCGCCCACCCGCCACAATCCGCCGCGACGCAGCCAGTCGGCGATGGCCTGCCAGGGGCAGACGCTGCACCAGGCGGGACCGCTGAGCAGGATGACCAGGATGATCAGTGTCCACCACACCGTCCAGGTGACCACGGTGGCGAAGTTATTGCCGGCATGCGGCGCGCCCAGAAGACCGGTCGTCACGATGAGGAGCAGGCACGCCACCAAGCCGGCCCGCAGGGCGAACAGCGTAGGACGGGATCGGAACAGCCGCCGACCGCCGGGCAGACGCAGCACGTCGGTGCGTGGCAGCCGCGGGCCGCGCCGCCCTCGCAGCCCCAACGCCAAACCGGCCAGGACGACGACGATCAGGACACCCCACGCGACCCCGAGACCCAGGGCACCGCCGCCGCCCATCTGTGGCATGCCGTCACCCACCGCGGCCTCTCTCTAGTCGTGCCCGTCGGCGGAATTCGTAGCCGGTATTCGGCTTACGAAGATCGCTAGATGCCATGAGCTTCGCCGGCGAGGGTTGCAGGTTGAACGCCAGGTTCCTATTGCCATCGGGTATCGGGGACTTGGATTCGATGAAGGCTTTCGGGCAGACCTCGTCATCGAAAGCAAAGTCGTTGTGGAGCTCAAGTGCGTTGAAACGCTCACCAACGCGCACAAAAAGTAACCCCTGACTTACCTCCGCCTTACCGGCGTGAAGCTGGGTTATCTGCTGAATCTCGGCGTGGCCCTCATGAAAGAGGGCATCATCCGTGCTGTCAATCGCCTCCTCGAGGAAGAACAATAAACTCTTGGCGTGCCTGGCGGCTTAGCGAGAGTAATGATCACCTCGAGATAGCCGTAATTTCTGCAACAGAGTCTCGTTAGTCCCTGCCTTCGATGAGAATCGCCCCCTCGGCGGGACAGAAATAAAGGCACATCCCGCAGCCCGTGCATTGCGTGGGGTCGATCTCGGGACCCCGGCCGCGAAGGAAGGTGATGGCCCGCCCCTTCAGGGGACAGCGGTCGTGGCAGTAGTCACAGTTGTAGTCGAAGCCCCGCCAGGCGTGACAGCGCCCGGTGACGATCCGGGCCGTGCCCATCGCCACCGCCTCGCGGGGCACCGGCTGCAGCGCGCCGGTGGGGCAGGCCGCTATGCAGGGCAACGCGTCGCAGAGGACGCACGGGCTTTCCGCGGGCCGCACGTGGGCCAGGCCGCCTTCGGGGTCAATCTCGATCGCCGCGCGGGGACAGGCCTCGACGCACGCCCCGCAGCCGTCGCAACGCTCGGCGAAGCCGGCCGCGGCCCCCGCCCCCGGGGGGCGCAGCGCCGGCCGCGCAGCGGGAGATCGCGAGCGCCGCGGCGGAACGGGGTCCTCGGCCTCGCGGGCCTCGCGCAGCTGTTGGAGGAAGGCCCCGCTGAGCAGCTCCCGGCGACTGAAAGCGCGCTTGTCACTCATGTTCGATCACTTCTTTGGCTCTTCCGCAGAGCTCGTGGACATGCCGAGATAATTATGACTCTCGCTAAGCCGCCAAGCACGCCGGGGAATTATTGATCTTCCTCATCCGCTCTTCCCTTGGCGTGCCTTGCGTCTTGGCGAGAGTGTGGCCACATCGAAGCCGGTCACTCGAAAGCCATTACGGGCCTTCGGGCTCATTTACTGTAAAAATCACCTTGTATCGCACCCCTGCCGATCTTCGTGAGCCAAAGCTCACCCGCGAAGTCTGCCAAGGATCCCCTCTCTTTTTACCGGTCCGCAGAGAGGTTCTCCACGACGGCCAACGCCCACGGCCCCCACGGGCGGCGTGGGCTCGGCGGCCGGCTCAGGCGATCCAGCAGCGCCCGGCCCCGCGCGGCCCACGCGGGGTCGTCGAAGCGTCGTGCCGCCTCGACGAGCGCCAGCGCGGCGAGGTCCTGTGTGCCCTCGGCGCCTGCCGCCTCGAGCCGCCCGGCCACGCGCCGGGCCGTCGTCCGATCCCCCGCGGCTGCGANNCCGATCCCCCGCGGCTGCGAGAGCCCGCAGGGCCCAGGCCAGATCCCGGGGCCGGTCCCAGGGCCCCGCCGGCCGGCCCCGCTCGTCCAGATAGGCCGCCAGGCCCCGATCGGTCAGCAATCGCTCGCGCAGGGTGCTCAACGCCGCCCGGGCCGCCCGCGCCGCGCCCGGATGATCCAGCCGGTCGGCGGCGAGCAGGGCGGCTCGAATCCCGCGCGCCTGGACCTCCGCGGTGGTCGTGCGGTCCACCGGTGGAGGCCGCCGGTCAGCGCGCATTCCGGGGGGCAGGTGATAGTAGAGCTCGTCGGCGGCTTGGCCCACGAAGAACCGGCCCTCCCCGGGGTCGTAGAGCGTGTCGAGGAGGTGGTCGAGCGACCGCCGGGCCACCGCTTTGTCCTCGGCTCGCCCGCTCAGGGCGTAAGCAGCCAGCAGCGGCGCCTCGGTGCGTGTCACCTTCTCGAAGTGCGGTAGCGTCCAATCCCGGCGCTGGGCGTAGCGGAAGAAGCCGCCCGCCGGCGGATCGTACAAACCTCGGAGCGGGTCGCGTCCCTGAAAGTCCAGCACCGCTTGGCGCCAGCGCCGAGAGTAAGGCTCACCCGGCAAGCTCAGCGGTTCCGGCGCCTCGCCTTCTCCGGGACGCCGTCCGCGACGGCCGAGGCGCCCGGCGATCCCGTCCAGTGCGTGCCGCACCCACTCCCCGCCTCGTTCTCCCGCGGTGGCGAGCAGATATAATAATGTGTCCGGATAGGGGTGCTTGCCGGAGCCTTGGCGCAACCCGCCGTAGGCCCGGTCCGCATTGGCGAGCAGCATGTCCGTGAACGCCTTCAGTCGCTCGCGCGGCACCCGTTCCTCAGCCCCGGCACGCCGGGCAGCGCTTTCCGGCCCACCGGCCTCTTTCTCGGTCGCCAGCAGGCGGACCGTTTCCTTCAACGCCTGTACCAGCCGCTCCGGCTCGACCATCCCTGGCCGGCGGGCGCGCACCCGGCCGTGGGCATCCAGCACCACCGTGAACGGCAACCCCTGCACCTCGTAGCGCTCCACCAGATCCTGGCGGCGATCGTAGTCCACGAGCACCGGCACGTAGTGGCGGCGGATGACCGATACCACCTGCGGGTGATTCAAGCTCCGGCGCATGTAGCTCTCGCACCAGAAGCACCAGCTCGCGTGCACCACCACGAAAACCGGTTTCCCCGCCGATTCGGCGGCGTGGAATGTCTCCGGCGTCGGCGAGCGCCAATCGATCGCTCCGGATCCGGCCGGTGCGGTAGCAGCGAGCGCGGCAACCACCAGCAACGTGCTCACCCCCATGGGTTCTCTCCCGCCGGGGGCGACCAGCGCTCTTCTTCCCGGTCCGGCGGGCTCAAGGGAGACCACTCGGACGGGGGCTTGCGGCCGGCCAGCGGCCGTACCCGGATGGCCTTGGACTCCACCGGGCATACCTCCTCGCACAACCCGCATCCCACGCAGGCCTCGGGGTCCACCTCGGGCTCGAGGGTGCCGGGCGCCTGGGTGATGGCATCGCCGCGCACCGGGCAGATGGTATAGCAGGACTCGCATTTGCCCAGCCCCAGATGGGTGATGCAGGTGCGCTCGTCGATCTCGGCCGTCCCCATGCCCACCCGTTCCTTCACCCGGTGGTCCCGCTCCGGGTCGAGCGGCGTGAGGGCACCGGTGGGACAGACCTCGGTGCAGTTCATGCACAGGATGCAGCCGCGCTGGCTGGGCACCACCACCGGGACATAGGCCTGAAGCCGGCCGCCCACGGGTCGGAACCGAATCGCTTTGGGCGGACACACGGCGGCGCAACGAAAGCACTGGATGCACCGGTCCAGGAACTCGGCCTCGGGCAGGGCGCCGGGGGGACGCAGGATGCCGAGCCCGGCGCGAGAGACCGCGCCCCCGCCGGGCAGCGCGGTCCCGCCCGGCTGCGCCGCCTGGCGCAGCACGACGCCGCCGACGGCGACACCGGCCCCCAGCACCGCCAGCCGCCCCAGATATCGCAACAACGTGCGTCGGCGCATCAACGGCTCCGAAAAGGGCCTCGGCTATTCCTCATACCCCTCGGTCGACCACCGCAACGCCACCCGCACCCCCAGCGCGTTGGCCCGGTGATCGAAGTGCTGCGCGCAGGCGCGCCGGCACAGCCCGCAGTTGTCACACTCCTGTCCCGGGTCCTCCACCATGGGATTCAGACCGAACGGGCAGGCCCCGATGCAGTCGCCGCAGCGATCACAGGTATCGGCGTCCTTGTGGATGCGCACCAGCCGGAATCGCCCCAGCAGCGACCACAACGCGCCGCCCGGGCAGATGTAACGGCACCACCAGCGCCGCGACACCAGGATCTCGAACACGACGATGAAGCCCAGCAGCCAGATGCCCCAGCCCAGAGCGCCGTAAAAAGCGGCCATGAAGACCTCCTGGGCCAGGACCCTCGGCGGGTAGATCAGCGGCAGCAGCTGCACGCCCGCGACCGCGGTCAACACCAGCCCCGCGGCGAGCACGAGATACTTGGTGCGGTGGCGGAATTGCACGTCGTGGAGTCGAACTCCGAACAGCCGACTGATCAACTCGCGCAGCCGCTCCACGCCTTCCAGCAGCAGATGCACGGGACACAAGTAACCGCAGAATACCCGGCCCAGCAGGACCGATGCCGCCACCAGCCAGAGGACGGAGAGGATGAAGGCGGCCGTGACGCCGCCGCC
>JABAHS010097801.1_pt2 | contig 14134 bp, 11 predicted proteins | sample 7062111 | NCBI WGS metagenome assembly JABAHS01 (sample SAMN14534600, study PRJNA622989) | marine sediment metagenome | biome: marine biome [ENVO:00000428]; feature: marine pelagic biome [ENVO:01000023]; material: deep marine sediment [ENVO:00002113]; isolation source: pool of 4 deep marine... | reverse complement strand
TATTAATTACTCGTTAGTATTCAGTGTCTACAAAACGGCCCCGGATGCTTTTCCTTAGTCTTTGGGGATAGAATAGCGGAAAAATTAAGAAGTGAAAAGGGAGAAGTGAAAAAATTCAGTATTTCTACCGTTTGCCCCCCAAAAAGGATGGTAGAGGCAGGCCGCGATGATGTGCCTTAGAGGCACGCCAAAAAATGATTAGTGATTATTGATGATTGATAATTGTGGGAACTGAGAAGCGGTTTTCGTCCGTATTCACGTTGTCATTGGCGGTAGCGGCAGGTGGTCCTGTCCGTGGCGGCGGGCTTCTTTTTCCATGAGCTTTACCAGATCCTTTTTTGTTGAGTCCGGCAGTGTGCTCGGCTGGTAAGTTTTCAGCAGTTTGTTGACCTCATTTTGAAGTCGTGCGTTGAGGTCCATAGCGCCCTCTTGTTTCCACCGTTCCCTGTTTGCACGGTCGACGGCCGGGCCGGGGAAGAAAATTTCTTTATCGCGGTGGCGCAAGGTGTGTTCGGAAATCAGCAAGTGCCTGTCCTTGAGAAGCTCCTGGAAGACAGGCAGTGCGGGGAAATCGTCTCTGGGTGTTATGCCGTCAATTAATCTAAAAGTCATTCCGCACATTTCGTTGTCAAGTACGAGTTTTTCAAGTGACTGGCAACTCTCGAAATCAACCATGCCCGGACCTGATATGCTGTTGATGCCGGCCAATGCGGCCAGCGTTGCCCCCATACCGCTTTCCAGTCCGGCCTGTGCATCGAGCTGCTTTGAGTCGCTCATTGATATATATGCCTGTGTTGGAAGGTTTAGAAATTTACCGATTTCGTTATAGGCACAGTCTATCATCATCGTTTCGACTGCACCCATTGGGGTCGTTTCATATCGGTGGTCAAAAACTGCGGGAGAGCCTCCATAGAGAATCGGGGTTCCCGGATTGCTAAGCTGGCTGATGACAACACCGCTGAGTGTTTCGGCTGTATGCTGGATAAGCGTTCCGGTGAGTGTGACAGGCGCCATGAAGCCGGAGAGGGGCATGGCGATGAATTCCACGGGTATTGAGTATCGGGCGCAGTCTATGAGGTTCTGTGATGTTACTTCGCTCCATTTTAATGGCGAGGTCGGACAGCATGAAAAGATGGTAAGTGGTTTCTCCTTTAACTGGCTTTCCGAACTCCTGACAGCGAGCTGGAGGTCTTTCATAACGTTGAATGATTCGGCAGTGAAAGCTCCCGTGACGACCGGTTTTTCGCAATATAGCAGACTGAGGAAGAGCCTATAGCTGTCGGAGATTTTTTTGTGGACATCTGTTGGTATCAAAGCCGTACTTGTTGATGCGATATTTTCAAGTTGAGCAATGATTTTTGAAAAGTCAATGTAGTCATTAGTGAGCGGCTTGCGCATCTGTTGGGTTTGGCAGTCGAGAATATTCAGTGCGGTCGAGCCGGGTGTGAAATATACGTTGTAGTCGGAGAAGTCGTGGGTCTGGTTTCCCATGACGTCATAAAGTTTGAATGAGCGGGGAGCTGTTTTTATCGCCTTTTGGATAATCTCTTCTGTCAGGTTGACGTGGAAGTTATCCATATCGACCCTGGCCTTGTGGTCTGCAAGCATTGACAGAATCTGTTTGTTATGTATTTGCAGTCCGAGGCTGCAGAGTATATTTACGGCTTCGTCGATAATCTGTTTGATGAGGTCGTCAGTTAAGAATCTTACGGTCGGTCTCACGGCAATGCTCCTTGTTGTATTTGCTAGGTGTTTATTTTTCTACCCGGGATAAATTAGTAAACCGGATTTTCCCGTCACAATAACCTTTTCTTCGGGAGAATCAGAAGTAAGTATATCGGATTCAACATCGATAGCAAGAGAACTATTTATTCTATCTTGAAGCAATGACCGCTTTGACGCGGCCGGCATGACGTTTATCACGCAAGGAACGATGAACTATTCCAGCTCAGCTATTTTTTCTTTTGACAACGTATAATCCTTCATAGATACTGTTTATTGAATACAATGTGCTTTCTAATTGAAAGATACGGGATTTCTCAATCAGGAGCGGTAAACTTATCCGCGAACAAACGGGAAAGTTCAACCGTGACGTGCGTTGTAAAATTATAATAGTAAAGTTGGATGGCAAGTTAGTTCTGTGAAAGTTCGAAGGAGTTATTAAATGACAAACGTAGAACAGCTTAAACAAAGTATAATTGATGCCGACAAAATCAGGGAGGAAATTGAGGGGGAGGGAGTAGTAGGGGCAACAAAGAGGAAAGTGGAGGGCCTAATCACTGCGGCTCTTAAAGAAGGCACCCCTACTGAAAGTGTGATCAATGACGGACTTATTGCAGGTATGGAGGTTGTCGGTGCTCGTTTCAAGAAAAATGAGATTTACATACCTGAGGTGCTTCTTGCCGCTCGGGCGATGAAAATGGGGATGGATATTCTTAAGCCTGAGATAATAAAGGCCGGCATTAAGCCGATTGGAAAATGTTTGGTAGGGACCGTCCAGGGTGATTTACATGATATCGGTAAAAATTTAGTGGCAATGATGCTCAAAGGAGCGGGCTTTGAGGTTGTTGACCTCGGTGTGGATGTAGGATCTGATAAGTTTGTTGAGCAGGCTAAAACTCAGGGTGTTCAAGTGGTCGGCATGAGTACACTTTTGACCACGACAATGCCCGCCATTGAACAAGCCTTAAAGGCAATAAAAGATGCAGGTGTTTTAGTCAAGATTATGATAGGCGGCGCACCGGTAACACAGGATTATGCAGACAAAATCGGTGCCGATGGCTACGCGCCCGACGCCGCTTCGGCAGTCGATTTAGCTAAAAGTCTCCTTTCCTGAAAGATCTTCGGTGAGTGTAGTAATCGTATGAATGACGTGATCTAACTTCCAATACCAGCAAATGCTGATCTTATTGATAATGGGAAAAAGATGGAACTCGAAAAAGCCTTAAGCCGTGGAATTGTGCTTTGTGACGGTGCAATGGGCACTCAACTTATTAATACCGGCCTGCCTTCGGGCATGCCAACCGCGTGCTGCAACGTAATTTGTCCCGATAGAATACTGTCAATTCATAAAAAATATATTAGTGCCGGCGCACAGGCAATATTGACAAACACATTTGACGCAAACCGATTAAAGTTGGAGGAGCACAAAGAATATGATGTCAGGGACTTAAATCGTCTTGGTGTAGAATTAGCTCGTCGAGCTTCGGCTGGAACAGATGTTATGGTCTTTGGTGACATAGGTCCTTCGGGAAATGAAGAGTCGTTTTTGTACTCGTTACAAGAGGGGACAATAATCGCAAATAAGGCGAAACAGGATCTCTATGATGTATATAAGGAACAAGTGATCGCCTTAACGGAGACAGGGGTCGACGCAATCTTAATTGAGACTATGTCGTATCTGCTGGAATCGATCTTAGCTACAAAAGCCGCTGCTGAGAACACAGAAATTCCTGTGATTTGCACTATGGTGTTCAGGACTCCACCTGATTCTCGATCAGGCGATTTCAGGACTCTTTGGGGCGACACTCTCCCGGACATCGTCCACGGTCTCATCGAAGCCGGTGCGACGGGTATCGGTGCAAATTGTGGTGAAGTAGTTGAAGAGATGCCCCGATTGGCGCAGCAGATGCGAAACATGACTGATTTGCCGTTGGTTTTTCAGGTCAATGCCGGTCGCGCTGAACTGGACGTGAAAACGAATCAGACTGTACACCCGCTCGGTCCCGCTGAATTTGGGCGGATTATCTCGGAAGTCGCTGCTGCAGGCGCGAGCGTGGTCGGTGGTTGCTGTGGTACAACGCCCGACCATATTGAGGCGGCCCACCGATGTTTGTATTGTTAATATTTCGTCCGAAAGAAGATCGTGCCCATGACGTTTGACCAACGTCAATTGTAAATTCCCACCTGTTGCCTCAACTAATAATGTTACTATAAGTATTTCAGTTAACCACGTCAATTCCGGGATTGGCCCCATGTGGCCAAAAATCCGAATATTCCGGAGCGATTGGTATTTTTATTGTTTCATGCATGATGAAAAACGGGAAATATGTGGTTGGCAAGATATGGCATTTCGACCATAGGCCGCGATTATTCACGCTTTATAGTAAAGACAGTCGCTACTCAGCCCCTTTTCAGAAAAGAACACCTCAGGAGGTAAACATAGTCTCCTGAGGGTTCAATTACGGAACTTCTAACGGCCATGCTGACCTGCTGGGGTAGAGCGGCAGCGTAACCCAAATCAGAGTCAAGCATGATGTTATAAGCCTGCAGCTATTTTTTTCTTAGAATCACTTTATGAACTCTCAACTCCTCATACTTTGAAGTCAAACCAGTTATTTGGGAAAAATGTGTGCCAACAGCATTACCATGTTGCAATTGGTCCAAACGCGACAGAAAAAATGCAGCTTCTTTTTCATGAAATAGAAGCAAATCTTTTTGCCCTGAATCCCGTACCTTTTTGGCGAACTCCTTAGCCGTTATGGGCTCATCATTTTGGACGAAACCCAGTTCATTTGGTAATCCTGTTTTTATGCCGATAAAAAAATGGGCTCGTTTTCTAATCCTTTTCTTGGGCTTTGCTCCCCCTGGGGCAGGAACCAACAATTCACCTTCACCGGCAAAACACTTATTTTTTTTCTGAAAATTTCGAGATCAGATAATTCATATAGGTTTTGTCCGAATCTGTTATTTTGAAATGTATTGGAATTTTCCAATGGTTGTTTTTATCTCTGCTATTTCGTTCCGTTGAAACATTTATTTCACGATCATCAGGTAAATTTAGCACCACCTCACAATCACACCAAGCTCCGTTATCTTCCAAGATATCTATTAAATCATCATAATCGAATTGATTGATTTTCGCCCATTGTGTCGCATGCCGGAAACTATGATCGCATGGATCTTTGGATAATTTAAGATCAACAAATGAAATCAAATCCTGGGCTTGATTTTTCGTGAGTGTAATATCCATTTTTCCTGCTTATAACTACGCATAAATGGTTCCCCGATAAGAAGCCAAACAACGCTGGTCTTGGCTGTAAAAGTCATGGTGCAATCGCTACTGGAAAGATACACCGTAGAAGTTGGATTTACAAGAAAAATTCGTGTCAGAAGATACTTCCACTCAAATCCGGGGATTTGCCGTATGCAGGAGGTAAGAATTGTTGAAAGAAATAGCCTACGGTGTTGAGCGCTCGCCGCTGACTGCTACTGTCGGGCGCCACCAGAGTGAGCGCCAATAGGCACGGTCGGTGGCGTAGACATCAATGGGAGCATTTTCAGGGAGGTCGTTTGGCAGGATGCCGTAGCGTTTCATTTCGCGGACGTAGCCTGGCGTGGGACGGAAGCCGGGCATGTCGAAACGCTTTATTTCCTCGAGTCGACGTTTGCCATCACGACACATAGCGAGGATTTTTTGATAGTCCCGGTCGTTGGTGTCGGCGAAAACGGTCACGGCTTCACCGAGACGGCCGTTCTTTCCTCGCTTTTTGCATAGGCCGTACCCCCCTGCCTCGGCGGACAGCGGTGCAAGCAAAATCAGAGATTTATCGGGACGAGAGAGATTGAACATATAGTGTCGTGACAGTCGCACGCGGATGTCATTAAAGTCGGGATTCGAGAGCACAAGATCCAGATTGTCGGACAGATACTTTGGCATCGGCAGCGATTTATCATGGCAGACAGTGCAGCGGCGCCGAATGGCCTCGGCGGCGGCGATGGAACCGGGCCATTTGCGGTCACTTGTTTCAAGCACGCTCTTTGGAAAGCCGCCTATCATGCCCGTACCCAGCGCTGCGTATGTGCCGGGATACGGAGCGGCCGACTCTATCCAATAGCGAATCATGTCCTGCTCGTGCGGGGTGAGTTTGGCATCGTGGTGGCTGCCGTCGAGCATCTTCATCAACGGGCTGGCAGAAGTACCCACCGAACGGGGCGGCAGGTTGGTCCTGAGGCGGTCGCGACCATCTGAAAAAAGTTGTCGAGCGGTCAGCGTGTAGTAGCTGTGTGAAAAGATTGGGCCGCGGTCACCGGTTAGGATTACATTGCCGGCGCGACGGTCGTATTCGTGGCACTTTACGCAGTGCTTGTCGAGTATCGGTTGAATATCGCGAGGATAATCAAAGACTTCAGGAATATCTACAAGAGGCGTAACTCGATTAGGCGGATTTCTTAGCGCCTGCAGTGAGCCGCCATCAGGAGGAAACGGAGTCCTTTGACGCTGCTCGTGACAGCCGACGCAACTTGTCGTTTCGCCCGGCATGATTGTCAGGAAGCTGTGCATGCGTTTGACGGAATTGTTGTTTTCATCCAGAGCGACGAAAAACAGGCTCCGCATTGCGGGTAGCTCCATATAAGCGGAACCATCCGACTCAACAGGGACCGTACCGATGATGCGTTCCAGCGTGTATGTACCGCCAAAACTCATCGGCGGCATCTTACCGCTGTAATTGATCGGCTTTGGGAGGCTTTCCAGTACAAGCAGCTTTTTGATTTCTCCTCGTTTGACGCCTTCCATCCGGCGGCCCGCGTAGACATCCTGGAGAATCAGCCGCCCGGTAGCCTGCCGCGAATCGCTCCGCGGCGGAATCACCAGCTCCCGCGGCCGAGCCCTTAGAGGACGAGGCTCATGACACTCAACACCGGCCTTAACAAGTTCGGGTGGCAGGCGGTAAATCTGGCGGGTTTGGCCTTTCCTATTCATTGTTAACAATCGTGGGCCCTGGGCCACCAAGAAACAATCCCGTGAGAGGGGATAAGGGTCGCGAAAATTTTTCCCTTTGCTCACCTGTCGGGCCGACGATAGTTCGTCGGGACCGGCTTTGGCCGTGACGATAGTAATGGCCCCTTCATGTTCCTTGCGTCCGTGACCGGGGGAGAATACAACTACCACTTCGTTTTCGCTGTCGGGAATCGGCTTGGCATCAATCATCAAGGTGCCGGGGTGCTGGTTGCCGTAGAAGACCATCTGGCCTGTGCCATCGGGATTGGCGGTCCAGAGATGGTGGAAGGCAACTCGGCTGCGGTCTACATACTCCCAGCGTTCATAAATCACGCGGCCGTCCGGCAGCGGCCACGGTGTGTTGTCATGCTCGATGTTGGCAGAAACCGGCCGGATGTTCGTTCCGTCGCCGTCGCAGATATATAAAATCGCCACCTGGCTGTACCAACAAGGGACCCATCGATCACCTCGGCCGGAGCAGAACATGATTTGACCATTGGGAAGGTAAGTCGGCTCAATATCATCATAGGTACCGGAGGTGAGCTGCCTGAGCCGGCTGCCGTCGATATTAATTTCGTAGAGGTGGAAATGATTCGTTCCACCCGGGCGATAGGAAAACAGGATTTTTGCACTGTCGTAATGTACCTGGGGGTCGCGAATCGAGCCTTCGGCGTCATCGAGCAGGACAGTGAGTTGGCCGTTGGTAATATTCAATCGGCACAAACGCCCCCTTCCCCTGTAAGCCTTTTTGTTTTCGTCCTGTGCATAGTAGCCGAAGTTCTCGTACCAGTGCCCCCCTGCTCCAGGTTGGCGACTTGCAAAAATAATCTCTTCAACGCCTATCTGCGTCGGTGCCGCCCCCATGCAGTTCTGCAACATCAACACAAGAAGCAAAACAGCTATATAAAACGAGACAACACGAAACTTCATCATATTCGGCCTTTGGCTAAACAGTAACAGCCATTCATCAAGTGAGATTCTCCATTTACAACTGTTTTTGCTGTGCTCGTCCAATTAACACGTTATATTTTGTCAAATTTTCCCAAGAAATACAAGGGCCTATCCGAAGCTATCCACACGATTCTATACCTTTTATTCAACTCTTGTATTCAAACAGGACTACTTCGTAATGACCAAGCTGTGGTACCTGAACGCGGATACGGCCGTCTTCACCTGTTTTGAAATCGAGGTTACGTTCAGCTTTGAGCAAACGTACACTTTTCACCGGCTTTCCGGGTTTAAGCACGATGTTAATCCCCGCAATCGGTACAGGTTCGTGCAGGGCCTTTCCTCTTTGGCCTGAATGGTTGAAAAGACCGACCCACTCGAATTTGCCATTGCGGCCGGCACGATGAGTGACTTCAACAAGGGGCGATGCTGTAACCACGAGCCGGCGATTAAGTTCGAGCAGATTATCTATCGCGGCCATGACCAGATCCGCATGTCCAGCGTGGCACTGCTGTTCATAATGCGCGCCGATACCCAACGGAAAGAATGCAACCATGCCCCGGCCGGATTGCTCGTAAAACAGAGCAGGATGATTAGATACATGCCTGTAGTAGCATTTCTCAGGAGGGCCGAACATATCAGCCGGTATCAACCGAAGCAGACCATCGGTTTTGGCTTTCGGCTCGTATACGTGAAACGGGCCCTGCAGAAAGACCAAATCGAGCTTTTCTAAATTGGCCTGACTAAGCCGATTGCGGTCTTCAGGACGAATTTGGATATACGCGCCACGCTCCGTAGCACGGGTATTTTTGTACTCAATCGAATCGATACATTTCAATCCTTCCGGCAGCTTTCCTGTAAGCAGTAACTTTCCCCCGCCTGAAACATACTCATCCAAGGAGCTGCACTGGTTCCGGCTTAATTTACCGACATCAGGAACAATCACCAGCCGGTGACGCTTGAGCCGGTTGTAGTCGAGGTCTGTTAAATCGAACGCCACCTGGTTCTCACTGAGAATTTTAAGCATGCCGTTGTATTCGTTGTCGCCCCGACGTACTAAACCCACTTCGCCAGCCGGCTTCGTGTCAACAAGCCACTTCTCATTTGCAGCGTGGAACTTATAGAGTTGACGCAATAAATCCAGACCGAGGCGGTCCTGCTGCCTCTGCAGCGGGCCGATACAATAGAAATCCAACCAGGCCCCATTAGCCATCTGCTGCCACAGCCGGCGGATTGTCAGATATGGTGACACAGCCGCGTGGCGGTATGGAATTGCGATAAAGTGGACCGAGGCGTTTGCGAGCTGACGCTCTCCGACCTCGAGCAGTGTTCTTTTGGCCTTTTCCGTATCATAATATGTCCCGCGTCCGAGGGCGGAGTTGGATTCTTTTCGTATGACGTCGACACCGGCCGTTGTGTATGTACAAATAGCCAAGTTTGGCCTTTTGGCCTTCAGGAAGTCCTGGACACGATGGAACTGTTTGTCACTCATAAAACGGATGAATTCGAGGTATTTCTTGTATGCGGGATTGCGTTCATTTCTCGTTGCCGGCAGCTCCATGCCGGAGAACTTACGGAACTTGTCCTTACATGCCCGACATTGACACAGACCGTGGTAGTTTCCGCTGTAGTCGGACCTCTGATAACCAATCATGTTAAAGAACACCCCATCAAGGTCATATCGGTCAACAGCCTCACCAAGAATCTCGAACATATACTCCTGTTGATAATACCCACTAACACAGGTATGCACCTGGCCGTTATAGTTGACGTTTTGACCTTTTTCACTTACATAAAGCCACTGGGGTTTCTCGGCCGCGAATTTCTCATTAATCTTGCTGAAATCGAACCTGCCAATGACGCGGATACCTTCCTCATGCAGCCTTTTTAAGACCGTACCGACAAGGTCCCCTTTCATGTAAGGATTACGGTACTGATATTTTAATTCCGTGGGATAGTTGGCCACGATGCCTCCAACGTTGAACAGGACAACATTTGCGTTATAGTCCTTGATGTCACGCATATATCTGTCGATATCCATCGTCGCGTCAATCTCTCGCAGATTCGTCTGCAACATTCGTTGTGGTTTTAACCACCACTGCGCATCCTCTTTAACATCCGCAAGAACCGGATTAATCAGGACCAAACAAAGAAACGAACAAACAAGAGTGGGAATGAATCTTTTCATGTTACTGACCTCTTTCGATAACTTCGACGTCCTTAAAAACATCAACGCACCTGACAAACTCGTATTCAAAATAACACGCAAATAATATCAAAACCAAGATGCAAAGACAAGTCCGATACAATACATATCATAAAGAAGAACCTTAGCTCAGCTTCAACTTATGTTCTGATATTACTGAAAGGCACTTTGTGATTTGGCGTCGGAGGATGTCACAACTGCTTCCTGACCGCCTGCGCGTGGATGAGTTCGAAGACGGCCTTGATGAAGTCGGTGTCCAGGCCGGCCTGCTGTGCCTTAGCGATGTGGTCTTCAAGGAGGTTCTCCCATCGATTGAGCTGGAGTACAGAGATGTTGTGCCGCTGTTTGAGCCTGCCGATTTCCTCGACCCATCTCATTCGCTCGGAAAGGTCCTCGATGATTTTAGAATCAACGCGGCTGATTTCGGAACGCAGCCGTGCTATTGCCCTTTTGGCCTGTTTGTCTGTAATTTCCGCTCCTCGCGTATGCAGTCTATCCAAAAGCTCTATCAGGGCTTTCGGCGTTATCTGCTGCTTCGAATCACTTAGGGCATGATCGGGATCGGTATGAGTTTCGATCATGAGTCCCTGTATGCCAAAGTCGAGAGCCATTTGAGAGATTGGTTCTATGAGCCTGCGGCTGCCACCTATGTGGCTGGGGTCGCATATTAACGGTATCTTAGGAAGCTGTCGTTTTAACTCGATGGGGATGCGCCAGTTGGGCTGGTTGCGGTATTCCATTTCGATATAGGTCGAGAATCCTCTGTGAATTGCAGCGAGCTTACGAATGCCGGCGTGGTAGAGGCGTTCTATCGCTCCAAACCAGAGACCGAGCTCGGCATTGATTGGATTCTTTACCATGACCGGTACATCAACGCCTTTGAGGGCGTCAGCTATCTCCTGTACGAGGAATGGATTTACAGTTGTTCTCGCACCAATCCAGAGGATATCGACATCGTTCTCAAGGCATAGCTGTACGTGGCGGGCGCTTGCAACCTCAGTCGTGGTGAGAAGTTTAGTTTGGGCTTTGACATCTTTGAGCCAATGAAGCGCGGCCTTTCCGACGCCCTCGAATGTGTCCGGGCGGGTGCGAGGTTTCCAAACGCCGGCACGAAAAACCTTAACATGAGGACACTTAGCCAGTTCGTTCGCTATGGAAAAAACCTGATGCTGGGACTCTGCACTGCAAGGCCCGGCAATCACCCAGGGAACCTTGTCGATTTTCAGCCAGTTCGATATGTCCGAGAGGTTTCTATTAAGTTTCTTCATGTCTTCAGGCATATATGTTCCTACTCCAATTATAGATGATTATTAAATACTACAAAACCTGGTTGTGCTCAACCACTCGTTCAAAAAAACGTGGCAATTTCATGCAGAGGCTTTCTGCTAATATCGGGCACCATCGTGTTCTCGGCCGGATAGCCTACCACGAGAATCAGCATTGGCCGCTCATTCTGGGGCCGTTTGAGAATCTCATTAAGGAAATTCATCGGGCTGGGTGTATAAGGCAGCGCAACAAGGCCGGCATGGTGTATCGCTGTAATGAGCATACCGACGGCGATTCCTACTGATTCGGTCGGGTAGTAATGCCGTACTTTTTCTCCATCCGCTGTCAGACCAAAACGCTGCACAAATACTGCTATCAGGCATGGGGCTGTTTCTAAAAAGGGCTTGTTTGCATTGGTACTCAGTGGGGCCAACGCATCCAAAAATTCCTGTGTTGCACGCTCGTTGTAGAACTGTCGTTCAGCCTGCTCTGCGGCCCGGCGGATGTCCCTCTTGACAGCCGGATTCTCAACAATAACGAAGTGCCAGGGCTGCATATTTGCCCCGCTGGGCGCTGTGCCAGCGGCCCGGAGACAGTCTTCGATTACCTCGCGCGGTATCGCCCTGTTACTGAAGCTGCGAACCGACCGGCGCTTTTGCATCAGGCGGTAGAATGACGCAGCATGAGCTTTCATTTCTTCTTCCGGAAGTCGGCAGTAATCCGACAGCGGGATTAACTTTGAATCCGTCATCTTTCACCTTCAATATTTATACGTTTTAAGAAACTTTCACACACTGATCCAACAGCTTTTTCCAAGCAGCGACTACAAAACTTATTTTTGTCAAGTTCCGGAGTTTTCATAAATAATATTATCGTCTGAAAGTCTCTGTTACCGGTATTATTTATTAAGCCCTTGTCGTATTAGTTCACAGGTGTTATTATTTTCCCCTGATTTGCCTGTTGCTGAAGGATTTTTAATGACAAAGTGGCGGAGAAATTGCCGGTTATAACAGGCAATAGTGGTGAGAACAAATGACTAAGCCCTTTAATACTTTTACCGAACCTTAAAAAATGGAAAAGACAAATCGACGAAACAGCCTATGAGAATCCTGGCACTTGAACCTTATTATGGAGGAAGCCACAAGGCGTTCCTGGACGGCTGGTCGGCGGTAAGCAGACATGACTGGTCGGTTTTTAAGTTAGCTGCGTATAAATGGAAATGGCGGATGCGTCATTCGGCGATTACCTTTGCCGACCAGATTAAACAATTAAGCGACAAAGACCGGGAGTGGGATTTGATTTTCTGCTCCGACATGTTGAACCTTGCCGAATTCTTAGGGCTGGCGCCGGAACCTGTTCAGAAGCTGCCGGCGGTTGTATATTTTCATGAGAACCAACTTACCTATCCCGTGCGGTTCGAAAGCGAACGTGATTACCAGTTTGCAATGACAAACATGACGACCGCTCTGGCCGCCAAAAGCGTTTGGTTTAATTCGGCATTTCACAGGGACTCATTTCTTGAGGCCCTGGCGACATTCCTTGGGAAAATGCCGGACTGTCAACCGACAGATGCCGTCGAAAGAATAAGGAGCAAGACTCTTATTTACCCTCCCGGCGTTAACGCGATGGAAAGGCGCAAGAAACGGAAAACCGGTCCTCTTCGAATACTATGGGCGGGGCGTTGGGAACACGATAAGAATCCGGAAGATTTCTTTGAGGCATTAAAGATTATAAAAGCCGCAGGCACAGATTTTCGTGTCAGTGTAATCGGAGAACAGTTTCGCCAAGTACCTGAGGTCTTCGAATGGGCCAGACAATATTTTGTCGAACACATTGACCGGTGGGGCTATCAGGATCGCTCTGAATATGAAAAAGCATTAAAGGAAGCGGATGTTTTTGTCTCTACAGCCAACCATGAATTTTTTGGTATAAGTGCCGTGGAAGCCAGCCTTGCAGGAGCTTATCCTATCCTGCCGAAGCGATTGGCATATCCTGAGATTTTGGGGCTCGGCAAAAAAGATGGGATAGAAGAGTTCTTTTATGATGGTACTGTAACTGACTTGTCCGAAAGATTGACTGCACTTGCAAAACGTGTAGAGAAAGGCTGTTTGCTGAAAGAAGATACCGACCGATTATCAAGGTCAATGGAACGATACAAGTGGAACAACCTCGGCCGAGTATTAGATCAGGCCGTTGAGAATATTGTCGAATAATCACAACAATTATGAATTATCCCCGGTGCGACTCGAACGCACAACCTCTGGCTCCGGAGGCCAACGCTCTATCCAATTGAGCTACGGGGACGAGTTTTTATAATCCACTAAATTATAAGTGCCTGCCCACATTTTACACAAGCCTCTTATTAACAATTTTAACCAAAATTTGCTCTGGGCGTCAGTCTGTTCAATAAAGCCGAACTTTGTGGATTCGCCGGCGACAATAGTGATATCCAACTAACAGTCACAGGCAGATTCAATACAGACAAGTACTTCTATGGTACTGATACAACCAAAATAATCAGTCGCTGGGGTGAGCAAGAGCAATAGCGGTTAACTAAATTCACATTACCGCAGCGCCACCCTTTTCACTAATGTTGAACGTGACCTTTTCTACGGATTGGCAGCGCCGGGCGAAGGTGTAGCAGCTTCCCAGTTAGCTACATCATTGCCGTAATCAGCCGATACCTTGCGAGAAAGCGATTTGCCAAGTCCGTCGGCCTCTCTCGGCCAGAGGTCCACGCCGCCGGGGACATCCTCAGGATGCAAGCCGTCACTGTAAGTCACCCTGTCAATGCGGATATAATGACGGTTGCCCTGATTATCAATATCACCGGGCATGGCAATCTGTAACCTCTCGCCGGCGTTGCTCAACCTGCCGCTGTAACCTTCGAGAACCTGAACGCCGGGAGGCATACTGCCATATTCCGCTGTAAAGGCGGTCAGGTCCCTGGCCAATATCAGATAGCCATAAGCCTGTATCGTAACAACCGGACC
>JABAHS010020061.1_pt1 | contig 14137 bp, 13 predicted proteins | sample 7062111 | NCBI WGS metagenome assembly JABAHS01 (sample SAMN14534600, study PRJNA622989) | marine sediment metagenome | biome: marine biome [ENVO:00000428]; feature: marine pelagic biome [ENVO:01000023]; material: deep marine sediment [ENVO:00002113]; isolation source: pool of 4 deep marine... | reverse complement strand
ACGATCATCAGCAGCGCACCCATCATGGCGAACTTGGCGCGGTGAAAGCCGTGCAGGGTCTCGGTGAAGATCCCGACGAAGGTAAAAGCGAGGATGATGCCAGAGATGACCATCTCTTCGTTGAGAACCAGAGTTTCCGTCATTCGTTCGACTCCTGCTATCCGCCCAGGCCGCCTGCGCGTCCGACGTATTATGCACAGAACGGCACCCGACTCAATTATGTCACCCGGCTCGTGGTGAAAAACGGGATGCAATTGCGGGCCTCCTGAAGTAACATATATCTCTTAATCTTTATAGAGAGATATGTTGTCAGGAGCGGATACCCGATGAGCGATTTCCTGTTTACCTCTGAATCCGTGGCCGCAGGCCATCCGGACAAGTTGGCGGACCAGATTTCGGATGCCGTGCTGGATGCCATCATCGAGCAGGACAAGAACGCACGCGTGGCCTGCGAGACCTTCGTCAAAACCGGTGTGGCCATCGTCGGCGGCGAGATCACGACATCGGCGTGGGTGGACCTCGAAGAGCTGATCCGCAAGGTCATCGTCGACATCGGCTACGACTCGTCCGAGGTGGGCTACGACGGGCATACCTGCGGGGTGATCAACATCATCGGCAAGCAGTCTTCGGACATCAGGCGCGGGGTCAACCGGGAGCGGCCCGAGGACCAGGGCGCGGGCGACCAGGGCCTGATGTTCGGTTATGCCACCAACGAGACCGACGTGCTCATGCCGGCACCGATCTACTACGCGCACGAACTGGTCAAACGCCAGTGCCACGTGCGGACCCACTCGGACGACGGGCGACAGCACCTGCGCCCGGACGCCAAGAGCCAGGTGACGTTTCGGTACGAGGACGGCAAACCCGCCGGTATCGACGCCGTCGTGCTGTCAACGCAACACAGCCCGGAATCCACGCAGGACGAGTTGCGGGAACTGGTGATGGAGGAAATCATCAAGCCGGTGCTGCCCTCGGCATGGCTGAACGGCAACACCAAGTACCACATCAACCCGACCGGCCGGTTCGAGATCGGCGGGCCGGTGGGCGATGCGGGCCTGACCGGGCGCAAGATCATCGTCGACACCTACGGCGGCATGGCCCGTCACGGGGGCGGTGCTTTTTCCGGCAAGGACCCCTCCAAGGTGGACCGCTCGGCGGCCTATGCGGCCCGCTACGTGGCCAAGAACCTGGTGGCGGCCGGCCTGGCCGACCGGGTCGAGATCCAGGTGTCCTATGCCATCGGGGTTGCCGAGCCGACCTCGATCAGCGTCGAGACCTTTGGTACCGAGACCATCCCGGTCACGAAGATCGAGCAACTGGTGCGTCAGAAATTCGATCTCCGGCCCTACAGCATCATCAAGCGGCTCGACCTGATCAGGCCGATATACCGCCCGCTGGCGGCGTACGGTCACCTTGGTCGTGAGGATCTCGGCGTCAGCTGGGAGGTCACCGACATGGCCGATGAACTGCGGTCCGCGGCCGGATTGGGCTGAGGACCCGAACGCAACGGGCTTCGAGGGGCGCTGCGACCCGGCGGAAGCGGAACGGGCTGGCCATTGGCGCCGGTCGGGTCCGCGGAGACCGCCGAGGCCAGGCTCGAGGCACCGCAATTCACTGAACCGCGCCCGCGAGCAATGGAGACACGACAGTGAATGCAGCCATTGAAGATCTGAAAACCATGGACCACCACGTCGCCGACATTGACCTGGCGCCCTGGGGACGGCGGGAAATCGCCATCGCCGAAACCGAGATGCCGGGCCTGGTCGACGTTCGTGAGGAGTATCGCGCGGCTCAGCCGCTGCGCGGCGCCCGCATCGCCGGCAGTCTGCACATGACCATCCAGACCGCGGTGCTGATCGAATCGCTGCAGGCGCTTGGGGCCGAGGTGCGCTGGGCGTCCTGCAATATTTACTCCACCCAGGACCATGCGGCGGCCGCGATCGCCGCTGCGGGTACGCCGGTGTTCGCCTACAAGGGCGAGAGCCTGGATGAGTACTGGGAATTCACCCACCGCATCTTCGAGTGGACGGACGACCACGGGCAAACGGCTTTTGCCAACATGATCCTCGATGACGGTGGAGATGCCACCCTGTTGTTGTACCTCGGCTCGCGGGCCGAACAGGATCCCAGCCTGCTGGATCATCCCTCCAGCGACGAGGAGGCAGCGCTGTTCAGCGCGATCCGCGAGCGGCTGAAGACGCGCCCGGGCTGGTACTCGCAGGCGCTCGCCGAGATTCGCGGGGTGACCGAGGAGACCACGACCGGGGTCAAGCGCCTCTACCAGATGGCGCGTGAGGGCAAGTTGCCGTTCCCGGCCATCAACGTGAACGATTCGGTCACCAAGTCGAAGTTCGACAACCTGTACGGCTGCCGGGAATCGCTGGTGGACGGCATCAAGCGCGCCACGGACGTGATGATCGCCGGCAAGATCGCCGTGGTGGCCGGTTATGGCGATGTCGGCAAGGGTTGCGCGCAGTCCCTGCGCGGCCTGGGCGCCACGGTCTGGGTGACCGAAATCGATCCCATCTGCGCCCTGCAGGCGGCCATGGAGGGCTACCGCGTGGTGACCATGGACGAGGCCGCCGACAAGGCGGACATCTTCGTCACCGCCACCGGCAACTACCACGTCATCACCCACGAGCACATGCAGCGCATGAAGCACCAGGCGATCGTGTGCAACATCGGGCATTTCGATAACGAAATCGACGTCGCCAGCCTCAAGGCGTATGAATGGGAGAACATCAAGCCGCAGGTGGACCACATCATCTTCCCGGACGGCAAGCGCATCATCCTGCTGGCCGAGGGCCGGCTGGTGAACCTGGGCTGCGCGACCGGGCACCCCAGCTTCGTGATGTCGAACTCGTTCACCAACCAGGTCATGGCGCAGATCGAGCTGTTCTGCCACGGCGAGCGTTACGACAATGACGTATACGTCCTGCCCAAGCACCTGGACGAGAAGGTTGCGCGGCTGCACCTGAATCGCATTGGGGCGCAGTTGACCCGGCTCCGTCCCGACCAGGCCGACTACATCGGGGTGGAGGTCGAGGGCCCTTACAAACCGGAGCACTACCGGTATTGACGGGCGGGCGCAGGCTGGCACGAACGACCGGGCCGCGGCACGGCCCGGTCCGCCGTTGACGCGGTAACGGCCTCCGCGTGGCCGGCCTGCCGGTCAGTTTCGAGTTCTTTCCGCCGCGCTCGCCCGCACAGGTGGAGGTGCTGCAGTCGACCTGGCGCAGCCTGCTCCGGTACGAGCCGGAATATTTCACCGTCACGTTTGGCGCCGGCGGTTCCGACCTGGACGCCACCCACCAGACCGTGCTGCGGCTGCAGTCGGAATCCGGCGTGCCGGTGGCGCCGCACATCTCCTGCATGGTCGACAGCCCGGCGACACTGGGCCGCTACCTCGAGGAGTACCGGGCCGCGGGCGTGACGCGCCTGGTGCTGTTGCGCGGCGACCGGCCCGAGGGCAGTGATTATCCGGGCCCCTACCGGCACGCCGAGGACCTGGTGCGCGCGGTGCGCGCGCAATTTGGTGACGCATTCAGCATCGAGGTGGCCTGCTACCCGGAGTTCCACCCGGAATCGCCAACGCCGGCGTCCGAGCTGAAATATTTCCGCCGCAAGGTGGATGCCGGCGCGGGTGGCGCGATCACGCAGTATTTCTACAATGCGGACAGCTACACCATGTTCGTCGAGGAATGCCGCAAGGCCGGCATCGGCATTCCGATCCGGCCCGGCATCATGCCGATCACGAACTACCGGCAACTGGCGCGCTTCTCGCGTCTCTGCGGAGCGGAGATCCCGCGCTGGATACTGCAGCGTCTGGAGGCGTGGGAGGATGATCTGGAGTCCATTCGCGAATTCGGTCTGGACGTCGTAACCCGCCTGTGCCGGCAGTTGCTGCGTGACGGCGCCCCCGGCCTGCACATCTACACCCTGAACCGCGCGCAGGCGACCGAGCGCCTGCTGCGGCGGCTGAACGAAGCCTGAGATCGGTGGTCGGCGCGGGAGCGTCGATCAATCCGGCGGCGGCCCCCGTCGTGCCTTGCGGATGACCCACACCACCAGCGGCGCCATCAGCAACGCGCCGATGACCAGGAAAGCCGGTGCAACCGTGCGCAGGACCGGGTAGCCGAAATCGACGCCCACCAGCCCCAGGATGCCCGCCACCAGCAACAGCGCCCCTAATCCATCCAGCACGATCAACAGCCATGGAATGGGCCCGAATGGCCTGTTCATGGTTCGTCCCTGTAGATGCCCACGAACAGTACCTCATTGCGGTCGATGCTGGCCCGGTGCATGCCCGGGGTATTGTGCGGCATGGCGATATTGCCCTTGCCGTCCATGGCGATCACGCCGCCGTCACCGCCAGCGGCAGCCAGCACTTCGTTGACCAGTGCGTTGGCGGCGCTGGCGACGTCCTCGCCACCCGCGACCCGGACACAAATGCTGTGCGCGACGACGTGGCGGATGAAGAACTCACCCGTGCCGGTGGCGCTGACCGCGCAGCTGTCATTGTTGGCGTAGGTGCCCGCGCCGATGATGGGCGAGTCGCCCACGCGGCCCCAGCGCTTGTTGGTGAGGCCGCCGGTGGAAGTCCCGGCGGCCAGGTTGCCGGCCCGGTCGAGGGCCACCGCACCCACCGTCGATAGCCACTTTTCGGGATCCCGGTGCCGGGTCAACTCCCGCGCCTTTGCCGCCTGCAGTTCCTGCCAGCGATCCTCGGTGTGGAAGTAGCCCGGGTCCACCAATTCGAAGCCCTGTTCGCGCGCGAATTGCTCGGCGCCTTCGCCGATCAGCATGACGTGTTTCGAGTGCGTCATGACCCTCAAAGCCAGGTCAATCGGGTTGCGAACGCGATGCACGGCCGCGACCGCGCCGGCATCGAGGCTGGCGCCATCCATGATGGAGGCATCCAGCTCGTTCTGGCCCGCGGCGTTGAATACGGCGCCCTTGCCGGCATTGAACAGCGGTGAATCCTCCAGGATTCGGATGGCCCTGGTGACGGCTTCGAGGCTGGTGCCGCCGGCCGTGAGCACTCCGTGACCGGCCCGGATTGCCTCTTCCAGCTTCGTGCGGAAGGCCTGTTCGCGCTGCGGCGTCATGAGTTCGCGACTGATGGTGCCGGCGCCGCCGTGAACGGCGATGGCGATCGGGGCCGGCTCCGCGGCACTGGCCATCCCTGCCATCGCGGCCGCCAGCATTCCCAGGATCGAAGAAGCCTTCATGATTGCTGCCCGTGTTCGGATGCGCCATGTTGGCCGCAACCGCCGCCCGCGGTCAAATAAATCGGGGCCCACACTGCCGGGCACTGCGTGTTTTCAAGTAGGCGCCGCGCTGTGGTAGGCTCGCGGAGGGGCGCTGCGGCGTCGCCTGGACGGAGAGCACCGCCATGGAATTTCCAGTCACCACGTTCTATGCCGCCCTGATGGGCTTGCTGCTCGTCTACCTGTCAGACCGGGTCTCGCGCCACCGCAAACAGTTCAATGTCAGCCTCGGCACGGGCAGCGAGGAAGCCCTGGAACGCGCCATTCGCGCGCACGGCAACTTCGTGGAATACGTGCCGCTGGGGTTGCTGCTGCTGATGTTCCTGGAAAGCGATGCCGGTCAGGACTGGCTGCTGCACGCCCTCGGCTTCATGCTGCTGGTCGGCCGATTGCTGCATGCCTGGGGCATGGAACACCCCGATGCGCCCATCAGCGGGCGCTTCTGGGGTACGGCGCTGACCTGGCTGATGGTATTGAGCGCCTCGCTGCTCAACCTCTGGCACCTGCTCTGAACCGCTCACCCGGCGGGCGTGGGTGGAGCCGCCCCATCGCCGTGGTCCCCCAACCAATAGAGCGCGGCGTATATCTTGGGGTCCACGCTGAGCCCTGCCCGCAATCGCTCATCCAGCCAGCCATCGGCCCCGGCCAGCGGGACATGGTGGACCTGAATGTCCTCACTGCCATCTCCGCCCCCGGGGCCGACGCGCTGCAGGGTCCGCGCCAGGTAGAAATGCAGGATTTCGTCAGTCAGCCCCGCTGAGCTGGGGCACACCATGATCTGCTCCAGCACGCCGGCACGGTAGCCGGTTTCCTCCTCCAATTCCCGCTGGGCGGCTTGCTCGGTGGGTTCGTCTGCGTCCCCGGTGTCGCCCACCAGGCCCGCGGGCAGTTCGATGACGCGCGCGCCCACCGGAATGCGAAACTGTTCGACCAGCACCAGTTCCTGCCCACCGGTGAGCGCCACCAGCACCACCACCGAGCGGGCATTGGTGCGGGTGGCATATTCCCAGCCATCGCGTTCCACGATGCCCAGGTAGCGGCCGCGGAAGTGCTTAATCGTGCCCGCCATAACGCCGGACTCCCTCTCTCTGGTACACTTGCGCGATTGTATCCCCGCGGGCGACGCGGTCGCCAATGCAAGCGCGCCCGGGCCGGGGAACCAAAGCGGCCTGGGCCGCTCAAAGTGCCAAACTCCGAGGATAGATCATGCACAACAAAATCGTCCCCAGCATGGTGCTGGGCATCCTGCTTGCCTTGACCGCGGGCGTCTCCCGCGCCCAGACCGATGAAGCCGAGGCCACCCCGAGCGAGCCTGCGCGAGGCGTCGCGGAACAAAAAGCTCCCAACGTGCCGGAGCTGCGCAACCAGGCAAACCAGGCCTATGCCGAGGGCGACCATGAAACGTTCCGCAACGCCATGCTGCAGTTGCGGCAGGCGCGGCCTTACAACAGTGAGTACATGTATCTGCTGGCGCTGGCCCATGCCCTGCTGGACGAGAAAACACCGGCTTACGACGTGATGCTCACGATGCAGCGCCAGGGGCTGTCCTACGATTTCAACCAGACGGATGACTCCACCAACATCCGGGGCACGCAACTTTACGATTACGTCAACGACCTGATGGTGCGGGCCGGTCAGCCGGCCGGTTCCGCCCCGCTGGCCTTCGAGCTGCCCACGGCGGTCAACCAGCCGCAGGCGATTACATGGGATGCAACGCGCGAGGCCTTCCTGGTGGGCACCATCACGGAGGGTGTCGTGTTCCAGGTCGACAGGGACGGGAGCACGAAGGAGTTGTTGCGCGCTGACGGCATCAATGGCCTGTGGGGCATCTACGATTTGCTGGTTGACGTCAAGCGGAACCGGCTGTGGGTCTGCACCGCAGCGAATGAGCGTTTTGTGCGGTTCGAAGACGTCGACAGGGGGCGCTCGGCGCTGCTGGAGTTCGACCTGAGCAGCCTCGAACTGAAGGGCCGCTATCCAATCCCGGTGGATGGCTTGCCGCATAGCCTCGGGAGCATGACGCAGACGCCCAGCGGCGACATTTTCGTGGTCGACCGCACCCTGCCGATCGTATTCGTCAAATCCATGATCGAAGACCGCATTGCGCCGTTGTTCATGTCGAGCAACATGGTGAGTCTTCGGGACATCACGAGTTCGCCGAATGGGAAAAAGCTCTACGTAGCGGACTATGAAATGGGCATCAGCGTGATTGACCTAGAAACCCAGGACGCCGGCTTCGTGCGCGTGCCGGCCAACCTGAACCTCGGTGGCATCGAGGGCCTCAATTACTGGAAGGGACACCTGGTGGTCGTGCAGAACGGCATCAAGCCGCAGCGCGTGATGCGGCTGAAACTCAACGATGCAGGCGACACGATCACCAACACGGCACCGCTGGCGGTGGCCCTGGATAGCTTCGACTATCCCAGCCACGGCGTCGTGGTGGGGAACGATCTTGTTTTCTATGCCAGCAGCTACTGGAACCGTGACCCGGCCGCGGGCGAGACCGTCACGGTGCTGCGCACGGATATCGCCGGCGGGCAGGACATCGTCCCGCCCGATGTCCAGAAATTCAGGGAAGACATGGAAAGGGACGGCCGGGTCGCGCCGCTGACATCGGGGCCCGAAGAGGCATCCAGCGACGACGGCTAGGCGGTCTGCAGGCAGCGTTGGCGCAGCATGGCGCCGAATGCCAGTTCATCGAAGACGCGGTTGAGGCGGGCGGCGTCGATCGCGCCCCGGCGGATTTCCGGTTGCTTCAGCGCCGAGGGGACCTCGGTGTGGATAAGCGTCAGTTGGCGGGCGAGCTCGGCCTTCTCGCGGTGTTCGCCCAGCCGGCGGTGCACCGAGGCCGCGCCGCGGATACTGAGGTACGGGACTTCCTCGAGACGCGCGAACAGGTTCTCCAGGTCATCGAAATGGCGTAGCAGCGCCGCCGCGGTCTTGGGCCCTACGCCCGGGACACCGGGGATGTTGTCCACCGAGTCACCGGTCAGCGCGAGATAATCGGCCATTTGCTCGGGGCGCACGCCGAAGGCCTCTGCAGCCCTGTGATGATCGAGCTTGCGCCTGCGGGCAAAATCCCACCATGTATCCCCCTCGCGGATCAATTGCAGCAGGTCTTTGTCGCTGCTGACCAGGCACACCGGGTGCCCGCGGGCACGCCAGTATTCGCTCAGTGTGCCGATCAGGTCATCGGCCTCGTAGCGCGGATCCGCGAAGCAGCGCAGCCCCAGTGCCTCGGCCACCTCGCGCGCCCATTCGAATTGCCGCTTGAGTTCGGCGGGTGCGGGTTCGCGGTTGGCCTTGTAGTCGGGATAGATCTCGTTGCGGAAGCTGGTGGTCAGTGACGCGTCGAAGGCGATCGCGAGGTGGTCGGACTCCGCCTGTTCCAGCAGGCTGCACAGGAAACCGGTGAAGCCGTACACAGCGTTGGTCGGCTCGCCGCGATCGGTGGCGAACTCGTCCGGCACCGAGTACCAGGCTCGGAAGATGTAGACACTGGCATCGACCAGGTAGGCGGGACCGAGGCTCACGGCCGGCGCCCGCCGGCCCGGCGCGCTGCCGACGGGCCGGGAATTTGCGGCGTCATGGCCATACGATGATGCCCCATGGCCGCGGCCCGGGCTCAGGCGAGCAACGCCTGGCCTTGCTCGACGCGCTTTCGCAGGACGCTGTGCCGGGGGAAATGCGCCAGCAGGAATTCCATCTGGTCGGCGAGGATCTGCCGGCCCTGCAGGTAGACATATTCAGCGTGCGTGGGTGTGAAGGGAATGGCCAGCAGTTGAATGCCGGCCTGCTCCGGCGTCCGCCCGGCTTTGAAATTGTTGCAGCGCTTGCACGCGGTCACCACGTTGTTCCAGGCGTCCCTGCCTCCCTGGCTGAGCGGCTTGACATGGTCGCGGGACAGCATGAAATGCGCATACTGCTGGCCGCAATACAGGCACAGATTCTGGTCGCGTCTGAACAGGGCCTTGTTGCTGAGGGGCGGCACGTAGCCGTCCCCGAACAAGTGCTTGCGGGGGTGGTGACCGGTGGTGGCGAGGATTGCATTGACCTCGACCACGCTGCGCCGTCCGCTGCGGGCATTGATGCCGCCGTGGATGCTGTACAGCGTCCGGCCCAGCGTGTAGCTCACCTGCTGCAGGGCGATCAGGCGCACCGCTTCCTGGTAGCCTACCCATTCCAGCGGCATGCCCGAGACATCCGTGCGCAGCACCTGCTGTTGCAGGCCGACTTCATTCATGGTTGCAAGCGGATCTCGCCGCCGGGTTGCGCTTGTTGGTCGCCATGCTGTGGCTATATATCCTGTTTTCCCCCAAATCGCAAACGCTCTGCCTGGATTCCGGCGGCAGCGCAAGCGACGGCACGGCGCGCGATTGAAAACCGCCTGCGCGAACCCCACGCTGGGTTTTGAGGTCGAAGCGGTATGCGATTGGAATTGAGCGGACAAATCGACAGAATCGGGATGCGTCTCGGGGTGATGCTGGCGCTTGGCCTGGCCAACGCGGCGTCGGCAGCCCTGCCAGCGGTAGTGGATGGGCAGCCCTTGCCGTCCCTGGCACCGATGCTCGAGCAGGTCACCCCCTCGGTGGTCAATGTCTACACCCAGACGCGCGTACGCGTGCGCAGCCCGTTGCTGGACGACCCGCTCTTCCGCCGGTTCTTCAATATCCCCGATATCCCTCGTGAGCGGGTCTCCCAGAGCCTCGGCTCCGGCGTCATCGTCGATGCCGAGCACGGCTATGTGCTCACCAACAACCACGTGATCGAGGGCGCCGACGACATCGCCGTCACCCTGAAGGACGGCCGCAGCCTGGAGGCCGAGCTGATCGGCACCGACCCCGACACCGACCTCGCGGTCATCCGGATTCCGGCCGAGAATCTCAGCGCCCTGCCGCTGGCCGATTCCGACCAACTGCAGGTGGGGGATTTCGTGATCGCGGTGGGCAACCCCTTCGGCCTCGGCCAGACGGTGACCTCGGGCATTGTCAGTGCACTGGGCCGTACCGGCCTGCGGGGGCTCGAATTCCAGAACTTCATTCAGACCGACGCTTCCATCAATCCCGGCAATTCCGGCGGCGCTCTGGTCAACCTGCGGGGCGAGCTGGTCGGCATCAACAGCGCCATTTTCACCCCCAGCGGTGGCAACGTGGGCATCGGGTTTGCCATCCCCTCGGCCATGGCCCGTTACGTCATGGACCAGCTGGTGCGCTTCGGAGAAGTGCGGCGCGGCACGCTCGGCCTCATCGTGCAGAATCTGACGGGCGAGCTGGCCGGGGCGTTCGGCCTGGAAGGGGGGCAGGGCGCGCTGGTGGCGGAAGTGCTGCCGAATTCCGCGGGTGAGCGGGCCGGCCTCCAGCCTGGGGACGTGGTGGTTGGCCTGGGGGGGCGGCCGGTGCGGAATGCGCAGGATTTTCTTAACGAAGAGGGGCGGGTGCCGGTCGGCGAGGAGGTCAGCCTCGACTTCCTGCGCGATCGCCGGCAGCGGTCCGCGAGCCTGCTGCTGCAGGCAATGCCGGAATTGCGGGGTGAAGAATTCAACGCCCGTCTCGCGGGCGCGCTGTTCACCGAATTGCCGGCCAGGTTGCGCGACGGCCGCAACTCGGGCGTGCTGCTGGCGGAACTGGAGCCGCGCAGTCGGCTGGCCTACGAGGGCCTGCGGCCGGGCGACATCATCACTGGCGTCAACCGGGTGACGGTGCGCAACCTGCCGGAGATGCGAGCGGCGCTCGAGGACCTGGAAGGCCCGATCATGCTGCAGATTCGCCGCAACGACCGCGCCTATCTGGCGCGCATCGACTGACACGTCGTCGGCGAATCCCCGCGCGCCGCGCTGGGGAGCCGCCGCTACCGCTGTACACGCGCATGGCATACACTGATTCTCTGAGGGCGAGGAGTGCAAAGTGAGCTATAACCGCGAACACGACCCGGCGGCCATACCCTTGCTGCCCATCGCCGCGCCCGAACTCGAGGCGTGGATCACCCGCGCCCCGGCACGCCACCAGCGCTGGCTCAAGAGTTCGCGCTTCGAGGCCAAACCGGGCCAGTGGTGCGCGCTGCCGGGCGATGACGGCGAGATCACCGAAGTCGTTTTCGGCATGGAGAACGACGGTTGGCTGTACCAACTCGCGGGCTTGCCGGCCAGCCTGCCGGCGGCCAACTACCGGCTGGTGTCGATCTGGAACGAGGACCAGCGCATCCAGGCCAGCCTCGGCTGGGGTCTCGGCAGCTATCGCTTCGAACGCTACAAGTCCGCATCCGAACCGCGACCCGTTTTATGCCTGGAAGACGATATCGCCTCCATCGTGGAACGGATGTACGACGCCCAGGCGCTGGTGCGAGACCTGGTCAACACCCCGACCGAGGACATGGGCCCCGGTGAGCTTGCGAGCGCAGTGACGGGCATCGCCGATGAGTTCGGGGCCCGGATCGAGACCATCACGGGCGATGACCTGTTGACCGAGGACTTTCCCGCGGTGCACGCGGTGGGCCGGGCCGCGCAGCGCGCCCCGCGCATGATCTGCATGAGCTGGGGCGAGCGCAAGGCGCCGCTGCTGGCGCTGGTGGGCAAGGGCGTGTGTTTCGATACCGGCGGCCTCGATCTCAAGACCGCGGCCGGCATGAAGCTGATGAAAAAGGACATGGGCGGCGCCGCGCACGCACTGGCGCTGGCCCGCCTGGTCATGCAGTACGAACTCCCGGTGCGATTGCTGCTGCTCATACCGGCGGTCGAGAATTCGGTGGCCGGCAACGCGTATCGCCCGGGCGACGTGGTGCATACCCGCAAAGGGCTGAGCGTGGAGATCGGCAACACCGATGCGGAGGGTCGGGTGATCCTGGCCGATGGCCTCGCCTATGCCTGCGAGCACGGGCCGGACCTCATCATCGACTTCGCCACCCTGACGGGCGCGGCCCGCGTCGCCCTGGGGCCGGACCTGCCGCCGATTTTCAGCAACCACCTGGAGATCGCGCAGAGCATTGCCGATGCGGGCGAGCGCGTGGAAGACCCGGTGTGGGTGATGCCGCTGTATCAGCCCTACCGGAAAATGCTGAAAAGCGGCATTGCCGACCTGAACAACATCAGCAATTCCAACTACGGCGGATGCATTACGGCCGCCCTGTTCCTCGAGCACTTCGTCACGCCGGAAACGCACTGGGTGCACATCGACACCTTTGCCTGGAACCAGAACGATCGCCCCGGGCGGCCGACCGGCGGCGAGGCCATCGGTATGCGCGCGGTGTTCAACTACCTGCGCGAGCGCTACGGCTAGGCGTTGATGCCCGCGGTTACAGCAGCACGAATCCCAGTACCGCGACCAGGCCGCTCACCAGGCCCAGCAGGGTGACGTAACTGGTGCCAATGGCGCCGAATTTCAGCACGGTCAGGAACCAGTTCTGCCGATAGACCACCCGCAGCGCGAGCAGCAGGTAAATCGGTATCCAGGCGAGCAGGCCCGCCGCCAGCCAGGCGCTGGCCGTCGCCCCCCAGGCGATGTCGTGGGCCGCGAACCACGGCTGGGCCCCGTTGAGCGGCAACACCAGGCTCAGGCTGACGAAGACGAAGGCGTGGTAGTGAAGGGTCAGGATCAGGTGCTCGATGTAGTAGCGGCGGGCGAACAGGTACCAGAACTTGAACAACAGCGCGACCAGGGGCAGCAGCACGAACAGGGCGCCCGGGAGAATGTCGCGTATCTGCTCCACGAACAGGTTGGGATTGGCGCCGATTTGCCGCGCCTTCGCGGGTGATTCGGCAATCTCGTCGTTGATCCAGTCGTTGACGAAATCCGGCATGAAATCGAGCACGAAGGGATTGTGATCCCGGTCCCAGGGCTTGCCGTCGACCAGGAACTGGTCGGTGGTGAACGTGTGCTCCGGGCCCGTCGCCCGCGCCAGATCCTCCACGTCGATGGCGCCGCTCTCGATCGCCTCGATGAGTTGTTGCGCGTCTCCCGAAGCGAGCCGCGCCGCGACTTCCGGCGACAGTTGCGGGGCTTGCTCGGAAGATATCCTGAGGCTCGGCGCGCCGTCCTCCGCCCCGATGCGAACGTCGATGCCGGCGGTTTCGGCGGACAGCAGGGCGGCGAGCAGAAAGAAGATGATGCTGGAGAACAGGTACAAGCGGATGGGCGGCGTATAACGAAAACGCCGTCCGGCCAGGTAATCGCGGGTGAGCCGACCCGGCTTGAACAGCAGCGTCGTGAGGGTGCGCGCGAGGCGTGAATCGAGGTCGAGCGTGTCCTGCATGAATTCACGCAGCAGTGCCGGAAAGAAGCGCAGGAAGTTCCGGTCGGGCTGACCGCAGTAATGGCAGAAGGGCCCCTCCAGCTGCGTGCCGCAATTCAGACAGGCGCCCGAGCCCGCCAGTCTGGCGGGTGGCAGCGTCAGCGCCCGATCCCTGCCCGGTTCGGTCACCCTGCCCCCGTCCTCTGGTCCGAGCGGCGCAGCACTTGTCATCTTTGGTCCCCGCTCACAACAGCCCGCGCCCGCGCATCCATTCGCAGGTGTCTGCCAACAGTGTGCGCACCGGGGTGAACGTATAGCCCAGCTCCCGTCGCGCCCGGCTGGAGTCGCAGGGGATGTGGTGGGTGATCAGGGCGGCGCCCTCGGGGGTCAGGTCGGGCGGCTTCCCGGTGATGGCGGCAGCGAGCACGTAGGCCCGCGCTGCGATCGCCAACAGCCACGGGGGAGAGGCCCGGCGCGGCACCCTGCGGCCCAGCAACTCTCCGGTGAGCCGGATGACTTCCAGGAATGGCGTGTCATGGCCCCCGAGGAGGTAATTGGCGCCCGTGCGGCCGGCGTGGAAGGCGGCCACATGGGCCTTGGCCACCTCGCGGACATCCGCGAAGGGCCCGCCGCCGGGCGGTACG
>JABAHS010127470.1_pt2 | contig 14141 bp, 12 predicted proteins | sample 7062111 | NCBI WGS metagenome assembly JABAHS01 (sample SAMN14534600, study PRJNA622989) | marine sediment metagenome | biome: marine biome [ENVO:00000428]; feature: marine pelagic biome [ENVO:01000023]; material: deep marine sediment [ENVO:00002113]; isolation source: pool of 4 deep marine... | reverse complement strand
CTCTCCCAGGCGGCAGCCGCTCTTATTTATCCTCTTCCTCGTTTTGATTATCGCAGCCTGGCTCGGGGCGGCCATCGTCACCGTTGACTCGCTGCGGGCAGGCGGCTTGATGTCAAACCGCACCTTTCATGTCCTCAGGCTAAAGTACAGTCTCGGCTTCATCACCGGCCACGATCTCCATTTCGGGGACGGGTTGGTCGGCCTCTGGATCATAGCAGTGAATATTTATGCCTTCATAAAAAAGCTCTGGCCGCGCCGCGTCACCATCCCCGGCATTGTCTCCGGTTTACTCTATTCGCTGGGATTTTTTGTGGAATTTGGCACTTTTTTCGGCGGTATCGGCCAGGTGGTTTGGGGGATCTCGCTCAGCCGATGGATAACCCATAGAGAGGAAGGAATTGAACAGCTGGCTGTTTAACCAAAGAGATATAGAGAGATAAATGCGCTTTCAATCAAGGAAATCTGAATGAAAACAAAAATCCTATTGCGTTGGGCAGGCTTACTGACAATGGTCAGCGCGCTGGCTGCAGTCCTGGCTCCCATGTATAGAAGCAGCACAATGTTCTACTGGGGAAATCTCATTTTCCTGCTCTGGTTTTTCTGCTACACCTTCGGATTGATTGGAATTTTTATCTATTATTCCTCCCAGGGAAAGAAATGGACCGGGTGGATTGGGCTGTACGGCTTGGTCATCTCATACATTTATTGGGACCTTGACTTAATCGAGATCGGTTTTGGCCTAGGATTCATCCTGCTCGCGGCGGCTGCATTTTTCAGCAAAGCGCAGCCACGGTGGGTGGCAGGTTTATGGCTGCTGGCGGGTATCGCCGCATTTGCAGACCAGTTCCTCCCGCGGTCGGGCATCTTTTCATACTTGACTGCATGGTATCTGGGATTGGGCCTGGCCGCCTTTGTCACGGGATTTGCTGCCGTGAGACGAACCTTATTGCCAGATGAACTCTTGCCTGAGGATGAGCGACTCCGGTTGGAAAGACCAATCGAGAAGCCTGCGATTGTCCGCCTCAGCGGGTGGGCGTTAATCATTGCGGGTTTGAGGCCGGTATTCTTTATCCTGGGATCAATGATGGTAAGCGACGGCAATGGAGGCGTAACGCCTAACATTTACCAAACACCCGCCTTTTCCAGCTACCCGAAGATCCTGGGTTTGGGTGTTTTCCTGAGCCCTTTCTTTATGTTGGTCGGGATGCTCGGTTTGCGCGCCCGCTACGGGCAGGCTGTCGGAATCGTGGGGAGATTGGCACTTACGGTGGGTGCATTTGGTGACCCGCTGCTGATGTACAGCGGGCAGATCCTGAATGTGTTCTACAACGGTGCTGCAGCAACGGCCTATTTAGGTGTGGTCTTCAGCCTGTTTTGCCTGGCCATCTTCGGCGTTACTGTGTTAGTCCGCAAACCGCTGCCCCACCTTAACTGGCTGCCGGTAGCACCCGGGATTCTATTCCTCGTTGCGATCGTGGTCAATTACCTCTGGCAAATCATTTCTGGTCAAAACTCTGCCGAGGGTGGGCGTTTTTTCGCTCCAGGGAGCGCTTTCCAAACCTATTTCATCTTTGTAGTATATGGCTGGCTTCTGGCGCAGTTTGCTGCCGCAATTGTCCTCGGTTTTATCCTTAAAAAGGATATCCCAGAAGAAGAACCGCTCACCACCCCATAACAGATCAAGCAGGTCTTCGATCGCTTAGCCCCAACCTACCAGAAACTGTACCTGGGCTGGGTCATCACGGCTCTGAATACTGGTTTGAAAAAAAGAGAATCATTCCTCAAAAATATGCTATATACTGAATTAAGATCGGACTCTATCTGATCAGAATATTGGGGACAATACGCAGCAGCCACAATCTCTGCAATTTGAGAAAGGCTGGACATTATGAAAACCCACAAGTTTCCTCTTGAGAGGAGGTTCAAGATGACCAGAATTTCTTATCAAACCCTGCTCTTCGCCGTTCTCTCGCTTATCTTCATCATCCTGATCACTTTTTTGGGATCAGCATTCCCACCCTATCCGTTGATCAGTGTTCAAGACAGCCTTGATCTTTTCACCCCAGTGGTTCTGATCCCGGTCTACTGGCTTGTCTTTAAAAGCGTGTCGTCTGAGAAAGCAAAACCTGTCGAGGAATTCACCTTCCTGGTGTTCGCCGCCCTTTGGGTGGAAGGCCAGGGCATGCACCTCGCTGCGAACTCGATTAACAACCTGATCGGGGAACTTGCCAAAACCCAGGTCATCGACATCACGGCGACAGATATCTACCATCTGACGTATTTCTTCGATGAGCATCTGGGGCACATCGTATGGCACATCGGGGTGTTGGGGCTGGCAGCGCTGCTGGTATACCGTGAATGGCGCTCACCTGTGGGCGAAACCACTATATGGTGGGCCGTTGCTGCTGCCGGGTTGATCTATGGCTTTTCCTATTTCGCCATCNNTTCCTACTTCGCCATCTTCCTGGAAGGCCAGACAACCGTGATTGGCTTCCCGTTCGCTGCCCTCTTCACAGGATATGCCTTGCTCTCACAGCGCAAACATTTAAACCAGCGGCCAGTGCTGGCGTTCTTCTTCATCACTTGCCTGCTGGCATTTCTGTTTTTCGTTGGCTGGGGAGTGTACTGGAAAGGATTCCCGCAATTTTCAGACGTGGGAATTCCTTAAGCTGGCGTTTAGAGCATCTTTCCTTGCAGTAATCAGCCGCGGACTACTTCTCTGGCATCGCCCGCGCCAACTGCGCTGCATACAAATTTAATTAGGCTATCTGGGCACCTGTAGCGTTCAGATTAATTGGTCAATGGCTTCCTTAATCACAGAAGCGCTTCTATGCAGTTGATCTGATTCTTCACTGGTCAGAGGCATGTGCATCGATTTAATTATCCCTTCCCCTCCCACCAAGTGGGGGAGCGATAATGTCACATCTCTCACTCCTGCAATTTCTTCCATTGGAGTACATACTGTCAGCAGAGAGCGCTGGTTCCCTAAAATCACCTCTACAATTTTGGCAATTGCACTGCCCACTCCGTAATAGGTTGCCCCTTTGCCTTCGATAATCTCATAAGCTGCATCACGAACCTGGTGAGCCATTTTCTCCTTATCCTCATCGTCAAGGCAAATCTCCCATTGGTCGCAAAACTCTTGCAATGGAATGGCACCTATCGTCACTGGAGAGAACGGCACCACTTCGGAATCTCCATGCTCTCCGAGCACATAAGCGTGCACATGCGCCGGGTCAATTTTTAAATGTTGTCCCAACAGTGACCGGAAACGGGCTGTATCCAGCGTCGTTCCAGTCCCGATCACACGGCTTGCGGGAACGTCAAACATTTTGGCATACTGTGCAGCCAAATGGGTCATGATATCGACTGGATTGGTGGCAATCAGCAGGATGGCATCGGGAACAACATCCAGCACTTGGGGAATAATCTTACGAAAAACATCTGCATTGCGAGAGAGAAGCTCCAGGCGCGTCTCGCCTGGCTTCTGGCTAACACCAGCCGAAATCACCACCACCTTCGCACCCACCAGTTTGTCATAACCTCCAGCGGTCACCGTCAGTGGATTGGCAAACGGAACAGCATGCACCAAATCATTCGCTTCTGCTTTGGCGCGATCCTCATTTAGATCAACTAGAACAATTTCGCGTCCGATCCCCCGCATAATCAGGGCATAAGCAGCAGTCGAACCTACCATCCCAGCGCCGATAATTCCTACTTTCATTTTCAATTCCTTTTTTGTGAAATAATTAACAACATTCATATCATACTATTTTTGTCTGTTTTGTATAGATTTATTGTCTTAGAAATTTATAAATTTCCCTAATCCGGCGATCAAGGTCTCCCTGCAAAAACATCTATTCCTTAAGGCGAGCAATTTCCCCCAGCTAGCACTCATGCCTTGCCATAATCGGCCGCGGACCATCTTTCCGGCTTCATCCGCACCAGCAGTTCTTCGTCGTCGATCGTATCCTGAATATATTGCCGACCTGCTTCCTCTCCTAAGTAGCGCACGGCCATCGGAACCCGGTCCCGTTGCAGGTCTGCTTCTTCAATAGAGACGACCGGACCTTCTACACTCACATACTGGTACGGCGGCGCCTCGTTCTGCACACACAATGTGAAGCGCCCAGCCCGTTTCAACAGTTTAGCCTTCCAGGACTCTTTGAAGGTCATGAACTGGATCTCTTTTCCCGGCTGGTACGAATACCAGATCGGTACCACCACCGGAGCGCGGCCCGGCGCTTCGATTCCAATCACGCCCACATGCAGGTCGGCCAGAAAAGCTTCTCGCTCCTCACGGGTCATCTTATACGACATTTCACTTTCCTCCTCTGATCAAAGTCATAGTTTTTAGTACCGGTATTCTAAACCAATGCAGCCTTATCCAGGCTGACCCCCTCAGCACACCAGGGCTACTCTCCCTCCACATCTTCTGCGATATTATTGAGCTTGTGAGGTTCTCGGATCAGGATCGACCCGCTGCGGCTTTCGACCATGCCCATAGTCTCCCATTTGCTCAATGTTCTGCTGACCGTGTACAGCGTGGTCCCAGACATCTCGGCAATATCCTGACGGGTAATTTTGAAACCCAACGCGATTCCATTTTCGGTCTGCTTGCCGCTGTGAACGGCTAGACGCAGCAGCGAACGTGCAATCCGCCGTTCTACCCGTTCAGTGGAAAGCTCCCGGATGCGGTCTTGAAAATTAAGGATGAATTTAGACAAAATGCGGATCGAGTTCAATGCAATCTGCGGGTAGGTGCTGATCCACTTTTTGGCCTTGTCCTTCGTCCAGGCCAGGCACTCGCAATCTTCTACTGCCTGTGCAGTGACCGGGTAGTTGATCTCTCTCAGCACAGCGATGATGCCAAAGGCGTCTCCCGGGTTGAGATAATGCAGGGTTACCTGGTCTCCCTCGGGTGTCAGCTGTGAGAGTTTAATTCTCCCTTGAATCAGGACATAAAACACATCTGCGGGGTCCTCCTGGATAAATAGAATCTTATCCCGTTTGAAGGTGACCGTATAAGAATCCTCCAGGATGCTGTCGAGTTGGTTGGAATCGACTTTTTCAAACATATCGATCAAGCCGAGATATTGGATTAATTTTTCTTTATCCATCATCTTTTGAAGAGAACTCGGGATTAGTGGTGCTATCAGTCCAAATGAATCTTTGCGCTAGCGCAAAGATTTTTGCTTCCAAAACCATTATAGTCGAATCAATGGAGAACAACTCGATAAAAAAGCTGAAGGTTCACAAAGTTCTCAGCAGCTATCCCGAATCAATTAAGGTCTTTATCCAGTACAGCCCAGAATGTATCGGCTGTGCGTTTGAGCATTTCTGCACCGTTGAGGATGTCGCCAGGGTATACGGCATTTCCCTGCAAGAGTGGATTAATGTCCTTGAGGAAGCAATCAACCCACCAGACAAAAGGAGCTCACTATGAAATCAAAATTTGTTTTGTTCTTAAGTATCGGATTGCTGATCCTTCTCTACGCCTGTTCAGTCGGACAAGAAGCGATCAGCACCCAGGAATATGTCCTCACGACCGGTTTTGAGGAAGGCAACCTGGCTTTCCTGGGGGTCAGCGGTAAGATCAACGGTGTTTACAACCCCATCTTATCCGGTGAGCCGGGCGAAACAATTACCGTGACGCTGATCAATGGGGGCTACGCTGATCATGTCTTTGTGATCCCGGAGTTGAACATTGAAACCGATGTGGTAGGCAAAAAAGGTGAGACGGCTTCGGTCACTTTCACCCTGCCGGATGAACCGATCGCGCTCGATTACTACGACAGCATCCAAAATCATGCCGCCCTCGGGATGCGGGGGACGCTCGTGATCGGCGATGCCAACCCGCACACGGCTGAAGACGGGACGGACAGCAGCACAAGCCAAACCACGCTCTCAGGTCCGGCGGCAATTGTCCAGAAAGGTGGGTGCGGTGCCTGCCATATCATCCCCGGAATCCCTGGTGCAGTGGGCACAGTGGGCCCTGACCTAACCAATATCGGGGAGTTAATCGTGGAACGTATGCAGAGCGGGGAGTACGATGGCAGTGCTGAAGATATGACCACTTACCTGGTCGAATCGATCGTAAAACCAGATGCTTACCTGGCACCAGACTGCAGCGGCGCACCTTGTCAGGCCGGTCTGATGCCCCCAAATTTAGGCGACATCTTAAGCGAAACTGACCTGAACACCATCGTCGATTACCTGGCATCTTTGCCGGAAGGGGCAGAGACCCTGGGTACAGCGGCGGGCGGCGAAGGAGAATTGACTTTACCCGACCCGCCGGTGATGAGCGAAGAGGATTTTGCCTGGGCAAAACAGACCTTCTTTGAGCGCTGTGCTGGATGCCACGGCACGCTGCGCAACGGCGCCACTGGCCCGGCCCTGACCCCGGAAAACACCTTACCCAAAGGTACGCTGGCTCTTTCCTCCATTATCTTCAACGGGACGCCGCGCGGCATGCCCGACTGGGGTTTGCAGGGCTTCTTTACCCAGGAAGAAACTGACATCATGGCCAAATTCATCCAGAACGAACCGCCAGATCCGCCTGAAATGTCGCTGGAGCAGATGGTTTCTTCCTGGAACCTCTTAGTGCCACCTGAAGACAGGCCCGAAGAACCTCAGACCACCCGGAACTGGGAAAACTATTTCGTCGTCACCCTCAGAGATGCCGGGCAGGTCGCCGTGATTGATGGCGATACCCACGAGGTGATCAACAACGTGGATACAGGTTACGCGGTGCACATCTCCCGCATGTCTGCCACCGGTCGATATGTTTACACCATCGGGCGGGATGGAAAATTAGCGCTGATTGACCTGTGGATGGAAATTCCGGACAAAGTAGCCGAGGTGCAGCTGTGCTACGATGCCCGTTCTGTTGAGGTGAGCAAATATAATGGTGAGGAAGGCGATTTCACAGACAAGTATGCGATTGTCGGCTGTTACTGGCCGCCGCATTTTGTCATCCTGAATGGGCAAACACTGGAACCGTTCAAGATCGTCAGCACCCGCAGCTACACCTACAACACCGAGGAATTCCATCCTGAACCACGCGTGGGAGCTATTCTTGCTTCGCACTTCAAACCCGAATGGATCGTCAACGTTAAAGAAACGGGGCAGGTCTGGCTGGTGAATTATTCCGACCCGATTAACCCCCAAATCAAAATGATCGAAGCCGAACTGTTCCTGCACGACGGCGGATGGGATTCCACCCAGCGATACTTCCTGGTCGCCGCCAACCAATCGAACAAGATCGCCGTAATTGATGCCCTCGAAGGAGAACTCGAGGCCCTGGTAGATACCCCGGCACTGCCACATCCTGGACGCGGCGCCAACTGGATCGATCCAGAATACGGGCCAGTTTGGAGCACCTCGCACCTGGGAGATTCTGTTCTCACCTCGATTGGCACTGATCCTGAAGGGCGTTCTGAAGAGGCATGGAAAGTTGTGCGCACAACTACGCTACCGGGTGCCGGGAGCCTGTTCATCAAGACCCACCCCAACAGCCAGTGGATCTGGGTAGATATGGTCCTGAACCCCGACGAAGTCCTGCAGCGGACGATCTGCGTGATCGCCAAGGAGAAGCCGGACGAGACTCATAAATGCTGGGAAATTTCAGATTATGGGCGCGCGGTTCACATGGAATATAACATGCAGGGCACCCAGGTCTGGGTGAGCGTCTGGGGCTTCGCTGATAAGCCTGGCCAAACCGGGGAAATCGTGATTTACGATGATGAGACGCTGGAAGAGGTGGCCCGCATTCCAGACCTTATTACTCCGACCGGGAAGTTCAACGTTTACAATACAGTGCACGACATTTACTAACCTTGTTAAACAAATGGCAGGGGCTCACAAATGTGAGCCCCTGCTAGAATTGCCCGGCTATTTTTTTACTCAAATTTGAAGCGCCAGGCGCCGAGGGCAAAGAAAAGGGCTGCAAAACCCAGCATGACCAGCGAAGGCTGCCAGGCCGCTTCCAGCCCCATGCCTCGGCCAACGATGTCTTTCAACCCACCAATCATCCAGGCCACTGGGGTAAAATGCCCAATTTTCTGTACGGTCTCACTGGCAAACTCGAGCGGCATCCAAGCGCCGCCCAGGCCGGAGAAGACAAACATCGGCACCAGCGACGCCACGACCACGGTCTCAGAAGTCTTGGCCAGCGCACCGATCAGCAATCCCAGCGCGCCGTTGGTCATGGCAGCAGTTACCAGGATCAGCAGCGTGGCCAATGGATGGGCAAAATAATCCAGTTTTAGAAAGAGTTGGCCAAAAACAGCCAGGATCAACAGTTGGGCAAGGATCACCGTGGTCATCGCCAGATAGTGCCCGAGCAGGATCCCGCTGCGGGTGATCCCGGTAGTCAGCATGCGGGAGAGCGCCCGGGAGCGCCGCTCGGAGACTAAAATTTCTGCCGCCCCGATCAACCCAGCAATGGCAAACTGCGCCATCATCGCCGGAGAGGACTGAACGAAAGCGTTATCTTCCATGGCCAGCGCTTCATCTTCGGTCTCGGTGCCCACATAACGGCTGACGGTTCCCACCGGGGGTGTCTTCCATCCCTCCAGCACCATCGCCAACCCCTCCTCAAAATAATCATCTGATTCAGCAGCTGAGGAAAAGACATTCGTCTGTTGGAAAGCTTGCTGGCTGAGCGATGCCGCCAACACCGAATAAGAAAGCTGGCTGTACGCGGCTGTCAGGGCATTATTCACAGAAATACCCACCGTCGGAGCGGCGTCATCGGTCACCATGGACAACTGGGGAGTCTCGGCCGCCTGCAGTTTTTCCCCAAACCCTGCGGGGATGAAGACCGCTCCTGCCAGATCACCCTCGGCAACCGCAGCGCGCAGACCAGATTNNGGAATCAGCTAACAGGCCAAGATAGGCGCTACTGAAAGCTGTTTGGTCGTAGTCCAGCACGCCCACTGGCAGGCGTTGGTCTTCATCTCCATCCATCCCGCCAAAGCCGCCAAACATAAAGCCAAACAGCACCGTAAAGATGACCGGCATAACCAGTAAGAAGAAGGCGGTCTGCCATTGTTGGAAGAGCTGTTTCAAATCTTTGTAAACTAGTGTTAGGATACGCATGATTTCAATCTCCTATGCAAATCGTTTTTGGAAGCGACGGAAGCCGAAATAGAAGAGCACCGCGCTCCATACCAGCAGGCCGCCCAGATAAAGCAGGACATCTCCGGCAGGTTGAGCATCAAAAATGGCGATCAGGGCCTGGTTTGCCCACCCCTGCGGTACAAGCAGGCTGAGGGTGCTGATGGTTGAGTTGGATGCAGGGGAGGACATCATAAATATTTCAGACATCCCCAGCATGCCGGTCACGGTTACGCCAGCCCCGTTGATCGCTCCCGCCTGGCGGCGGTCTTTTGCCAGCGAGATGGCGAACAATCCGAAGGTGGACGCCCCTAAGGTTGTTGTCAAGACAAAGAGTGCCAGCAGGACCAGATTTCCCCAACCGATATTGAAAACCAGCCAGCCAAACAAGAGCAAGACACTTATCTGTACCGAGATCATCATCACGGCTGCCAGAAGTTTTCCGACTAGGATCATGCTGTACGGGGTGGCGGTACTGAAGAGCCGCGCCAATGTACCTTCTTCTTCTTCCTTCAGGATCGAGTTGCTGGAATAAGTCCCGGTGAAAAAAGCATAAAAGATCGTCATCCCCCCCATAATCATGCCGAGCATGCCGGTCACCCCGCCATTGGCTGGTTGGGAGTCTCCGGTGGGTGTTTGGCTGTTGATCAGGGTGGAAGCCCCACCCATGCCCTGCACAGCCAGGGTATATTCGCTGATCAGGTACTGCGTTTGCTCCGCAGTCAGGACCTCTCCGCGTTCGGCAAACTGTGTGCTGGCAGTTTCCAGCATAATCTGGCTGCCGGAAAAGCTGATCATGAACTGGTTGACGATCGTCTCAACGATTCCTGGACCGATGGTGAAAGTCGGATCGCGGTAGAGTTCGATATCGGTCTGGATGCCGCTCGACATCAGAGCGGTGGAAAANNCTCATCCACAGCCCGCCGGGCTGCCAACGCGTCATCCGCTTCTGTCACAGCAAGCAGGTCAGATAAAGCCTCGCTGGCAAGCACATCTGCCAGGATATCGCCCATTTGGCCTCTATCCAGATTGACCAACTGCACCGGGATCACCGAGAGCTGGAAGGTAGGCTCTGGCTGATCGTCTTCACCGCCGCCGCTGAACATCAGGGAAAACAGCGAGGTAATCAAGATCGGGATGATGAACATAAAGGCAATCGCAAACAAACTGCGGAAAGCCTGCTTCATATCTTTAACTGCAATTTCTATCGCTTTCATTGTGTGCTCCTTTTATTCTCTCAGGGCACGCCCGGTAAGGTGCAGGAACACGGTTTCCAGGTTGGGCTCGTGCACATTGACCGAGGTAATCCGCAAATGATCTCTGGCAGCAGCCTCAAAAAGATACGGCAGCACCAGGTCGCTGTCTTCTACCAGTAAGCTGGCCTTATCCGTGTCAGGGGTAATATTCCTCACACCCGGTAAGGAAGACCACTCGCTGAGCTGCTGCTCAATGGAGGTGCTGAAAGCAAGATCAATCCGGTCCAGCTCACCGACAATGCGCACCAGCTCTTCATGGGCGCCCTGGGCGATGACCTCACCGCGGTCGATAATGGCGATCTTGTCGGAAAGCTCCTGGGCTTCTTCCATATAGTGGGTGGTGTAGAGCACTGTCATCCCTTCCCGGTTGAGCGTCTTGACACTGTCCAGGATTTTACGGCGGCTTTGCGGGTCAATCCCGACCGTGGGTTCATCCATGATGACAATACGCGGTTCGTGAAGCAGTGCAATCCCAATATTCAAACGGCGCTTCATCCCACCAGAATATTTTTCCACTTTGTCTTTTTGGCGCTCTTCCAATTCTGTTAATTCCAGAATCGCGTCCACCCGATGGGAAAGTTTTGCCCCATTAAGGCCGTACATCCTGCCCCAGAAAGTGAGGTTTTCACGTGCGGTCAGGTCTTCGTAGAGAGCAATTTCCTGGGGCACCACACCAATATTTGCCTTGGCCTTAAGGGGAGATTTCGTGATCGAATGACCCAGGACGACAGCATCACCCTGGCTGGGATGCAGCAAGCCTGAAACCACCGATATGGTGGTAGATTTTCCTGCTCCATTGGGACCCAGCAGGCTGAATACACTGCCGGCTTCGATCTCGAGGGAGACTCCCTGCACCGCATGAACGTCTCCAAAAGACTTATACAGGTCTTTGATTTCAATGGCATAGTTCGGTTGCATAATTTTCTCCTTCTACACAAATAATCGATCTGATGATGGCAATTCAACTGAATTGAGTGTATCAACTGGCGAATGTTTTGCCATCGGATGTCCCTCCCTGCCGCCCTGCCTTAAACGACAATGTCGTTTTGTCCGATGGCAAATTAGGTGAAGATGGGTACAATAGATTCACGATGGAAACCAAACGCACGCTCCGGCACAAAATCAGAGATTTATTTTTCAAGTCCGATGAACAGCCGCGCGAGGGAGATAAAGAAGTCCTGCCTTTCTTTGTCCTCATCACAGCAGCGATCATCTGGATGTACACCATCTATGTCCGACAGATCGAGCAACTATATATTGGTGTGATTTTCAGCGTGCTGATGGCGGTGCATCTCGGCTTGTATTGGGCAATCTTCCGCTTCATTCACAGCACCCGCCAGCTGCGGCTCTACTTTTTCTATCAGGGGCTGCTGGCATTTACCCTGGTGCTGTTAGCTGGAGATTTTGGCCTGTCAATCGGATTGTACAGCTCATTGATCGGCAATGCAGTCGGAGCGCTTCGCAAGAATAAGGACATCATTTTTGTCATTGTTGGCTACCTCTCCCTGGCGGCTATGTCGATCATCCTTGTTTCTGGATATGAGGTGATCCTAGAATGGTCGTTTGTCGCCATCCCATCAATCCTTTTTTCTGGTTTCATTGCATATATGTTCAGCCGCCAACTGGATGTGCGAGAAAGGACGCAAAAGCTGCTGGAGGAACTGCAAATCGCCCACGCCCAGCTTGCCGCTTACGCCGAACGCGTGGAAGAATTGACCCTGACTGCGGAACGCCAGCGTATGGCGCGCGAGCTTCACGACACCCTGGCTCAGGGACTGACGGGCCTGGTGCTCCAGTTGGAAGCGGTCAGCACTCATATCGACAAGCACAATAACCAGCGGGCGCAGGAAATCCTGCACAGCGCCATGGACCAATCCCGCACAACTTTAGCAGAAGCTCGTAAAGTGATTGACGACTTGCGCTCTGGGGAGCAGGGGACGCAATCGCTCATCGAAGCAATTCAAAAGGAAGCCGATCAATTGGAAGAGATGGCCGGCATCCCTTGTGAGGTGATTGTGGAGTTGAAAAGCCCCCTTTCTACAGTGGTACAAAACCACCTGTTGAAGATCATTTCGGAAGGGCTTTACAATATTGCCAAGCATGCTCAGGCACAGCAGGCCTGGCTGCGCCTGATTGAGAACAAATCTCACTTGGTCCTCGAGATCGAGGATGACGGACTCGGATTTGCGCCAGAAGCAGAGCTGGAAAACAGCGGTCACTACGGACTGCTGGGAATCCGCGAGCGGGTAGGGCTGCTGCACGGAGAATTTTCCATGGACAGCCAACCAGAGCATGGCACCTGCTTGCTGGTACAGGTCCCACTGGAGAAGCATGGAGAGATCAATGGCTGAAGAAGCGATCCGGGTATTGATAGTGGACGACCACCTAATCGTGCGCCAGGGCCTCCAGCTGATCTTTGAGACTGAAACCAGCGTCGAGGTGGTAGCAGAAGCGGAGGACGGCTTGCAAGCCATTCAGCTCTCGGCCGATCTAGAACCAGACATCATCCTGATGGACCTGCAGATGCCCAATTTGGACGGCCTGTCAGCCGTCAAAAAAATCCTGGAACGCCAGCCGGAGAGTACGATCATCATCCTGACAACCTACAACGAAGACGAATTGATGTACAAATGCCTGAAAGCGGGGGCGAAAGGCTTTCTGCTCAAGGACACCGGGCGTGAGACGTTAATGAATACCATCCACGCCGCGATGCGCGGAGAAACCTTGCTGAAGCCCGAGATCATGCAAAAAATCCTCGCCTACCCGCAGCCCAAGACCGAACCCGCAGCCGGGACTCCCCTGCTGAGCGAGCGGGAGCAGGAAGTGTTACAGGCCGCCGCGCAGGGAAGTACCAACAATCAGATCGCCCTGGCATTAGGAATCAGCGAGCGCACCGTCCGGGCGCACCTGACCAATATTTACAACAAGTTTGGGGTCTCTTCTCGGGGGGCAGCGATCGCACACGCCGCCCAGCAAGGTTACCTGGACGATTAAGCCAAGCCCAACACTTCATCAATATAAGTATTATAGACGAGCAAAATGGAAACATAAATATTCCATTTTAATTTATAAGGTAAAATCTACCTGACCATCCAAATGGTCAATTGATTTTTTTATTGAGGATACATGGATTCGAATTATACGAGAAAAACATTAGACAACGGCCTGACCGTGATGCTGAAAGAAATGCACACCGCCCCGCTGGCGAGTGTCTGGATGTGGTACAGGGTTGGCTCGCGCTACGAAACACCTGGAATTACAGGCGCATCGCATTGGGTTGAACATATGCAATTTAAAGGTACTCCACAATATCCAAACGGCGTGCTGGATAAAGCCATCTCCCGCCTGGGCGGCTATTGGAACGCCATGACCTACCTGGACTGGACCACTTATCTGGCGACCATGCCTGCCAGCAAGATCGACCTGATACTATCCCTGGAAGCCGACCGGATGGTCAACAGCCACTTTACGGAAGAGGACGTGGCCTCCGAGCGCACAGTGATCATCTCCGAACGCCAGGGCAACGAGAACAATCCCGGGTTTTTACTCGGCGAACTGGTGCAGGCAGCGGCCTTCCGGGTGCATTCTTACCACCACCAGGTGATCGGCGATCTCGCAGATTTGCAAACCCTGACACGGGACGACCTCTACCAACATTACAGGCACTACTACCAGCCGGGCAATGCTGTTCTGGCTATAGCAGGCGCATTTGATACCCAGCAAATCCTCGACCGCATCCAGGAATTGTACGCGCCCGTTCCATCA
>JABAHS010012866.1_pt7 | contig 14163 bp, 11 predicted proteins | sample 7062111 | NCBI WGS metagenome assembly JABAHS01 (sample SAMN14534600, study PRJNA622989) | marine sediment metagenome | biome: marine biome [ENVO:00000428]; feature: marine pelagic biome [ENVO:01000023]; material: deep marine sediment [ENVO:00002113]; isolation source: pool of 4 deep marine... | reverse complement strand
TAGAGAATGTCCTTGCCTATGAAATGGTAGAGCTCCGTCTGCGCCCGGGGGCCCCAGAAATCTTCGAAGTCGATGCCGGTCCTGGCGCAGTAGTTCTTGAAGCTCGCCATGTAGCCGATGGGCGCGTCGAGCCAGACGTAGAAGTACTTGTCCGTCTCGTCGGGGATCTCGAAGCCGAAGTAGGGCGCGTCGCGCGAGATGTCCCAATCCTGCAGCCCGGCCTCGTACCATTCTTCGATCTTGTTGCGGACTTCCTCCTGGAGATGACCGCCGCGCGTCCATTGCTGCAGCATCTCCTGGAAGTCGCCGAGCTTGAAGAAAAAATGCTCCGACTGCTTCTCGATGGGGGCGACGCCGGAGACGACCGACACGGGGTTCTTCATGTCGGTTGGGTTGTAGGTGGCACCGCAGACCTCGCAGCTGTCGCCATACTGCTCCGCAGACTGGCAGCGGGGACATTCACCCTTGATGAAGCGGTCCGGCAGAAAGATGCCCTCGACGGGGTCGAACGCCTGGCTGATGGTACGCCGGGCGATGTGACCGCCGTCGCGCAGGGCGCGGTAGATGCCCTCGGCGAACTCGCGGTTCTCCTGCGAGTGCGTGGTGTAGTAGTTGTCGAAATCGACCATGAAATCCCGGAAGTCGGCGCGGTGCTCACCGTCGAAGCGCTGGATGAGCTCCTCGGGGGTGATGCCCTCGCTGCGGGCGCGCAGCATGATCGGGGTGCCGTGGGTGTCGTCGGCGCAGACGTAGTGGCACTCGTGGCCGCGCAGGCGCTGGAAGCGCACCCAGATGTCGGTCTGCAGGTACTCGACCAGGTGCCCGAGGTGAATCGGGCCGTTGGCGTACGGCAGTGCGCTGGTGACCAGAATTCTGCGTTTGCGGCCGCTCATGGAGTGCCCGGAGATGCGCTCGGTTGTGCTCTCAGCGCGGCATTGTACTTTTATCGTCGCCCGAGCGCCCAGGAGAGGCCGTCCGCCGGTGCGCGCGGCGGTGCTCGGCAGGTGGGCGGGCCGCCCGGTGCCGGCCCCGCCGCGACGTCCTCACCCGGGGTGGGCCACGGCGTTGGGGCGTCGCTAAACCCCCACGAGCGTTCCGGAAAGTTCCATCCACGCTGCCGCGCGGCCATGACATTTGTTCATCGACGGTGTAGCATTGCGCCCCCCTTTCGTTGCCGAAATTTCCTGGAATTGACAGACCGAGCAGGTGATCCGAGCGATGGCTAGCGTAACCAAGGAGGCAGTCGAGCAAGCGCTGCGCAATGTGATCGACCCGAACACGGATCGTGACCCGGTGTCGACGAAGTCCGTAAGCCGCGTCGATGTGAGCGATGGGAGCGTGCGCGTGGGCATTACGCTCGGCTATCCGGCTAAGAGCTGGATACCCCAGTACGCCGAGCTCGTGAAGTCCCAGGTCGGGGCGCTGGACGGTGTCGATCGGGTCGAGGTGGATATCGACGTCAAGATTGCTGCGCACACCGTGCAGAAAGGCGTGAAGCCGATTGCGAACGTGAAGAACATGATCGCCGTCGCCTCCGGTAAAGGGGGAGTCGGCAAGTCGACCGTGGCCGCAAACCTCGCGCTGGCGCTCTCTGCCGAGGGCGCCTCGGTCGGCGTTCTCGATGCGGACATCTACGGCCCGAGCCAGCCGCGCATGCTGGGTGTCAGCGCGCGCCCGGAATCCCGTGACGGCAAGAGCATGGAGCCTATCTCCAGCTACGACCTGCAGGCGATGTCCATCGGCTTCCTGATCGACGAGGAGACGCCCATGATCTGGCGCGGCCCCATGGTCACCCAGGCCCTGGAGCAGTTGCTCAAGGACACGCGCTGGAGGGATCTCGACTATCTCATCATCGACCTGCCGCCGGGCACGGGCGACACGCAGCTGACCCTGGCGCAGCGCGTGCCGGTGACCGGCGCGGTCATCGTCACGACGCCGCAGGACATCGCCCTGCTGGATGCGCGCAAGGCATACAAGATGTTCGAGAAGGTGGAGATCCCGGTGCTCGGGGTGGTCGAGAACATGAGCACTCACATCTGCAGCCAGTGCGGTCACGAGGAGCACATCTTCGGCGAAGGCGGCGGCAAGCGCATGGCCGAGGAATATGGTGTCGAGCATCTCGGCGACGTGCCTCTCGATGCACGAATCCGCGAGGACGCCGACTGCGGCCGGCCCACCGTCGTCGCGGATCCCGACGGACCCGTCGCCACGGTCTACAAGCGCATCGCGCGGCGCCTGGCGGCGCGGTTGTCGACGCGCAAGAAGGACTACAGCGACAAGTTTCCCTCTATTGTGATTCAGAGCACCTGAACCCGTGACATGCTTGCCAATTGAGTGCACGGACCGGCGTTTTCGTCGTTTCCGCGGCGGGCATTGCGACCTGCGGCGGAGAGTTGTCACGGCGCGCGCGTCCTGGCGCCGCTCGAGACCCGCACCTGTGCCGTGACGATCAAATCCGACAGATGGATCCGGCGCATGGCCGAGTCGCAGGGCATGATAGAGCCCTTCGAGCCGGGTCAGGTGGGCAGCGTGGACGGCCAGCGCATCGTCTCCTACGGCACGTCGAGCTACGGCTACGACATTCGCTGTTCACAGGAATTCAAGATCTTCACCAATATCAACTCGGCGGTCGTCGACCCGAAGAATTTCGACGACAACAGCTTTGTCGATTTCCGGGGCGAGGTGTGCATCATCCCGCCCAATTCGTTCGCCCTGGCGCGCACCGTCGAGTACTTCCGCATCCCGCGCAACGTGTTGACGATCTGTCTCGGCAAGTCGACCTATGCGCGCTGCGGCATCATCGTCAACGTCACGCCGTTCGAGCCCGAGTGGGAAGGGCACGTCACCCTCGAGTTCTCCAACACAACGCCTTTGCCCGCCAAGATATACGCCAATGAAGGCGTGGCTCAGGTGATCTTCTTCGAGGCGGCGGAGGACTGCGAGGTGTCCTACAAGGACCGGGGCGGCAAGTACCAGGGCCAGATCGGCGTGACCCTGCCCAAGACCTGAGCGCGGCGCCGGCGGCGGGACTATTAGGGCCGTCTGGACTCGGGTAACATCGGCTCATGTCCGGCAACACTTTCGGCAGACTGTTCACGGTCACCACGTTCGGGGAAAGCCACGGCGCGGCGCTCGGCTGCATCGTCGACGGCTGCCCGCCGGGCCTCGCACTCGCCGAGAGCGACATTCAGCCGGATCTGGATCGCCGGCGACCCGGCGTCTCGCGCTACACCACACAGCGTCGCGAGAGCGACCGCGTGGAAATCCTCTCGGGGGTCTTCGAGGGCCGAACCACGGGCACGCCCATCGGGATGTTGATCCGCAACGAGGACCAGCGCACCCGCGACTACGCCGAGATCAAGGACCGTTTCCGACCCGGCCACGCCGACTACGTGTACCTTCGCAAGTACGGGCTTCGCGACTATCGCGGCGGCGGCCGAGCATCGGCCCGCGAGACGGCGATGCGGGTCGCCGCCGGCGCCATCGCCAAGAAGTACCTGCGTGAGCGCTGCGGCACGCGGGTTCGTGGATACCTGGCGCAGCTCGGGCCGCTGCGCGCGCAGCGCGTCGACTGGGCGCACGTCGAGGCCAACCCTCTCTTCTGCCCCGATCCGGACATGCTCGAGCCGATGAAGGAGTATATCGAGGAGCTCCGCCGTGAGGGCGATTCGGTGGGGGCGAGCGTCAAGGTGATTGCCGACGGGGTTCCCGTAGGCCTGGGCGAGCCCGTCTTCGACAAGCTCGACGCCGACATCGCGCACGCGATGATGGGCATCAACGCCGTCAAGGGCGTGGAGATCGGCGCCGGGTTCGCCTGTGTGGCGCAGAGAGGCTCCGAGCACCGCGACGAGATGACCCCTCAGGGTTTTCTCAGCAACAACGCGGGCGGCACGCTCGGCGGCATCTCGACGGGGCAGGAGATCGTCGTGAGCATCGCCCTGAAACCCACGTCGAGCATACGCATTGCGGGGCGCAGCGTGAAGCTCGACGGCGAGCCCGTGGAGGTCGTCACCACCGGCCGTCACGACCCCTGTGTGGGCGTGCGCGCAACACCTATCGCCGAGGCCATGCTGGCCCTGGTCCTGATGGACCACGTCCTGCGCCAACGCGCTCAGAATATCGACCTGCCCGCGGGACTCGTGAACATCCCGGCGGCGGCGGGGGATGAGTGAGACGAGGGCGGCGGCCGGCGACGCGCGGGGTGGCCCGCGCCCCGACTAGTCGCCCGGGATCCGCAGTGGCGCCGTGGGCCCGCCCGGGGTCAGGGGTATCACCGTCGCGGCGACGCTCGCCGCCGGGCCTGTCCCCGCCTCGGGATCGCTCGTGCCGAAGACCTCGGCAACCTGCGCCCCGATCCTCTCCAGTAGATCGAGCTGATCGATATCGCCGCGGCCACTGCGGATGATGTCGCCGCGCAGGGCGCCGAGTGCTTCGAAGGTTCGTGTGAGGTCGACGGCAGCGTCCAGATGGCCGCAGCGGTTGGCGCGATAGATCGCCTGCACCGCCCGCTTTACAAGTTCGTGATGGACGGCGCCGGGCTCCAGGAAGTCGGCGATCTCACAGGCATCGCTGCGCACCGGGATCTGGTGATACCCGATCCGCTCTGTCAGTCTGAGCAAAAGCTGTCTGAATGTGGTGCCGGACATTTTCGCAGTGGCGACATTCACGCCCGTAACGGTGATTGACGGCAGTTCACGTTAGTCGCTAAGCGACTGTGACCGAGAATAACACAGGTGTCAATTTGAGCTTTCTCTCGGAACCCGAGCGTCGTGCTAGACTACGAGCCGCAGCGTGGGCAGCCCCGGCAGCCGTTTCGCAGTCCGTTCACCGTCAACCCTGCCTCCGACCTGACGAGCCCCGATGAGTCACAAGATCGCAGTGCTGCCCGGCGACGGTATCGGGCTCGAGGTGGTCGCGCAGGCGATCAAGGTCATCGAGTGTCTGCGCACCGATTTCGGTCTCGACGTCGAGCACGAGTCGGCGCCTATCGGCGGGACGGCATTCGATCAGCATGGGGATCCGCTGCCCGAGTCGACGCTGGCGCTCGCGAGGCAGGCGGACGCCATCGTGCTGGGGGCCGTCGGCGGACCGCGCTGGGACCAGGTGGCACGCGAGTCGAGACCAGAACGGGGACTGCTGCGCCTGCGGGCCGAGCTGGACCTGTTTGCCAACCTCAGGCCAGCGTTGTTGTTCGCGCCGCTTGCCGCGGCGTCTACGCTGCGACCGGAGGTTGTGGCGGGTCTCGATTTGCTAATCGTGCGTGAACTCACCGGCGGTATTTATTTTGGCAAACCGCGCGGCATCGATGTGCTCGACGGCGGTGAGCGAAGAGGCTTCAACACGCTGGTCTATCGTGAGTCGGAGATCGAGCGCATCGCCCACGTCGCCTTTAAGGTGGCTCGGCGGCGCGGCCGGCGAGTGTGCTCGGTAGACAAAGCCAACGTGCTGGAGTGCTCTGAGCTGTGGCGGGAGGTGGTCGGCGCCGTCGGTGACTCCTACTCCGACGTCGAGCTCACCCACATGTACGTCGACAACGCGGCGATGCAGCTGGTGAGGGCGCCGACGCAGTTCGACGTGATCGTCACCTCCAACATGTTCGGCGACATTCTCTCCGACGAGGCGTCCATGTTGACGGGGTCGATCGGCATGCTGCCCTCGGCGTCGCTCGACGAGCGCGACAAGGGTCTGTACGAGCCGGTCCACGGCAGCGCCCCGGACATCGCCGGCACGAACCGGGCCAACCCGCTCGCGACTCTGCTGTCACTGGCGATGTGTCTGCGTTACTCACTGCGCCAGGCCGAGCATGCCGATCGTGTCGAGGCCGCCGTCGCGGCGGTGCTGGCCATGGGTCTGAGGACCGCCGATATCGCCGCCCCGGGGGAGCGCGTGAGCGGCACGGCCGAGATGGGCGATGCCGTCGTGGAGGCGCTGCGGGCCGGCGCCGGCTGAGCACTTCGAGCCGCTGCCGCGGGGTTGCGGCCGTCGGCACGGAAGCCGGTGTCAGCAGTCAGTCGGACACTTGCGGTCGATCGTCTGTTTGCCTCAGGCGGAAGGTTGCAGCGCGCGGCGTGCCTAACTAGCTTGAAAACATCGGTGACACAGCCAATGACTGAAACTTATGACGTCGCTGTGGTCGGCGCCACGGGCGCCGTCGGCGAGGCGATGCTGTCCATTCTCGAGGAGCGGTCTTTCCCGATCGCAGCGATCTATCCCCTGGCGAGCGCTCGATCGATCGGCCGCTCGGTGTCGTTCGACGGCCGGTCGATTGCGGTGGGTGATCTGGCCGCTTTCGATTTCTCGCAGGCCGACCTGGCCCTGTTCTCGGCCGGTGGGGCCGTCTCGGGTGAATTTGCGCCCAAGGCGGCGGCGGCGGGATGTGTGGTCATCGACAATACGTCGTATTTTCGTTACGAGGCCGACGTGCCCCTGGTGGTGCCGGAGGTGAATGCTCATGCCCTCGAGAGGCACCAGGGCATCATTGCCAATCCGAACTGCTCCACCATTCAGATGGTGGTGGCACTGAAGCCCATCTACGATGAGGTTGGTATAGAGCGCATCAACGTGTGCACGTATCAGTCGGTTTCCGGGGGCGGAAGAAGGGCCATCGAGGAGCTTGCCGGCCAGACGACGGCCCTGTTGAGCGGCAAGACGCCTACGTGCAAGGTGATGCCCAAGCAGATAGCGTTCAACGCCATACCGCAGATAGACGTCTTCGAGGACAACGGTTACACGCGTGAAGAGATGAAGATGGTCTGGGAAACGCACAAGATACTCGAGGACGACCGCATACGCGTCAACCCGACCGCTGTGCGAATCCCCGTCTTCTACGGCCATTCGGAGGCGGTTCACATAGAGACACGCGACAAGATCACGGCCGCTCACGCCCGTGAGATCCTGCAGCGTGCACCCGGCGTGCGCGTCGTCGACGAATGTGTCCCCGGCGGCTACCCGACGGCGGCGACGGAGGCGGCGAACCGCGACGAGGTCTTCGTCGGGCGAATTCGCGAGGACATCTCCCACGAGCGCGGGCTGGATCTGTGGGTCGTCAGCGACAATGTGCGTAAAGGCGCCGCATTGAACAGTATACAGATTGCCGAAAATTTGATTCGAGAACGGTTATGGACTAATAGGTTAGTAGCTGTACATGAGACCGTGTCGTAAAATATCAACATAAATGGCAGATTTATAACCTTTTTGTCAGAGAACGAGCGGGAGAAGGGTGCGTGAAAACACGTCGGTTCTTGAAACTCAGTCGCGCTATGGCCTGCGTCGTATTGATCGGTATTCCGGTCGTGGGGCACGCCCTCGGGCTCGGCAAATTAAGCGTGAGCTCGGCTCTCGACGAACCCCTTGAGGCCGAAATCGGACTGACCGCGGTGGCGCTGGAGGAACTCGGCAGCGNNCGTCTCTGCAAGAGCTTGAGTTTGAGGCGACGACCAACCAGGACGGGGATCCCTACATCCGTATCACGTCTGAGGCGCCGCTCACGGAGCCTTTTCTGCATTTTGTGGTCGCGGTCGAGTGGGCTGGGGGCAAGCTTCTGCGGGAATACACGGCATTGTTGGATCCGCCACTGTACGCGCAGGGTAATGCCGGCGTAATCAGTGGCCCGCGCCTGCCGGGCGGCGGCGTCGAAACGAGGTCTGAGCCTGAAACGGCCGCGGCAGCCGAATCTTGGCCGCTCGCGACGTCACTGCCACTCCCGCCGCTCAGCGATGCGAGCGCCGCGCAGGCGCCCCCAACCACGGGCGTCGCGCTGGAGGCGCCACCGATCGGCGACAACACGAGCGTCGCGCTCGCGCCGACCCGGCGCGGCGACACCCTGTGGGGCATCGCATCGAAGATCGGCGCGCCAGCGGGTACCAGCATCTACCAGATGATGCTTGCGATACAGCAAGCCAATCCCCACGCCTTTATCGACGGTAACCTCAATCGACTAAAGACCGGGCAGATTCTGCGCGTTCCGGACGCAGCCGAGGTCAAGGCTCTCACGGGGCAGGGCGCTGTTCGTGAGTATCAGGCCCAGCTTGCGGACTGGGAAGCGTATCGGCTGCGTACGGCGGTGACGACGCAGATGGCGAAGGTCGGAGCCGAGTTGGAGACGACCGAGCCGACAACGCCAGGCGCTGCGATGGTCGAGACGCCGGCGCCGGCCAGTGCGGCGAGTAGGGCCGAGGCGCCGCCAGCGAAACGGGCGGAGCCGGAGGCCGAGGCGCTCCCGGCGACTATGGCGAGCGAGGTGGCGACGGCATCGCAGGAAGAACAGGATCTCCTGCGCATCGTGCGCGCCACCATGGCGACCACCGACGCGGAGACCGTTGCGGGCGACGAGGGCTTGGGCGCGGGTGCCGATGTCGCGTCCGCCTCACAGGCTGAAGTGCGAGCACTGCAAGCCGAGGTCGCCACGCTGGAGGAAGCACTGGTATCGCGCGACCTCGAAGTTCGCGACTTGCGCGACAAGGTGCGGTTGTTGGAGGAGCAGGTTCAGAAGGCCACGCGTCTGCTCGAGATTGAGAGCGAGAATCTGGCCTTGGCGCAACAGGCAGCAATGGCACGCGTCGCGGAGACGGCGACCGCAGGCGACCAGTCGTCTTCGACACCACAGGCGCAGGGCCGTGTCGCCGGTGATCCGCAGGAGGCGCAGTCGCTGACGGCCGCTGAGGCCGTGCCGACGCCGCAACAGCCTCGGTCCAGGATAGAGCAGCTGCATGTCGCTGCGATCGATACGTTACGGGGGTGGTGGGAACGATGGCGTGACACAGTCGTGTGGAATTGGCAGATCATTGTGCTCGGTGTGCTCGGGCTCGCGGCGGTGCTGGCCGGTGCCCTTATGTTCAAGCGTCGGCGCAGTGCGATGGCCGAGTTCGAGCAAAGCATGCTCTCCGCCGGTGAGCTCGAAAATCGGGCGGCGAGCACAGCAACCAGCGGCACCATCGACGATTCACCGGGTAAGTCCTTTCTGAGTGACTTCGGGGCGCCGGGCATGGGGGCGATGCAGGAGGACGAGGTCGATCCCCTGGCAGAGGCGGAGGTTTACATTGCCTACGGACGCGACGAGCAGGCCGAAGAGGTGCTCAAAGAGGCGATAGGGCGCGATGCGTCGCGACCGGAGCTCAAGCTGAAGCTGCTCGAGGTTTATCACAAGCGCAACGACGTCGGTGCCTTCGAAGCGCTGGCGGAGGAGCTGCATGCGACGGAGGGTGAGCAGCCTTCCGACACTTGGTCCCGGGTGGTGGAGATGGGTCGGAAGGTCAACCCCGACAATCCGCTGTTCAAGATCGCACCGGCGTTGGTCGCCGGCGCCGCTACGGCTATGGCCGCAGCGACGGACGATGGCGGCGGGGAAAACGCTGACCTGATGCAGGGCGGCAATGTGAATCCGCGTCTGGAGCCCTTTCCAGAGCCCGGCTCCGAGGAGAGCGCTGATGCCGAGAAGCGAATGCAGGACTCGGCGGTGCAGGCAGATGGCTTGGATTTTGACGAGCTGGCGGACGATGCGCTGGAGCCGTTTCCAGAGCCGGATCGGGAGCAATTCCCGGATGTTGGCGAGATCGAGAGACGTATCTCGGGCGAGGTAGACGTCGCAATCGGCGCCACGCGCGATGAGAGCTTCGCGGCCCTGGAGGAGGATGCGGCATCGGACGAGCCGGGGACGGCGCACGCTGCCGAGGGCACCGAATTCGGCGCCGTGGNNTTGGTCCGCGAAGAAGAAGCGGATGCGCTAATCGTTGACGACGAAGAGAACGATGTGCAGCAGGACGTGACCACCGCGTCTGGCGACGACTTGTTCGGCCTCGACCCGACTTCGGAAGACGAAGGCATTGACGAATCGGAGGCGCAAGCGCTAGCGCAGGGGGATGCCGAGGTGGAGCCGATAGTTGATGTCTCGCCGCTCGAGCTCACCGACGAGGATCTCAAGGATCCTGAAGACGAGGGTGAGGAAGGCGCCTCGGAGAATCTGCAGTATTCGCCCTGGGACGAGTCGGCGACGAAGCTCGATCTCGCCAAGGCCTATCTCGATATGGGCGATCAGTCCGGCGCGCGCAACATCATCGACGAGGTGCTGCGCGAAGGTAACGAGGGCCAGCGCAAGCAGGCCGCCGAGCTCGCCACACAGCTGGCGAGCTAGTCTGCGCCGGGCGCCGCGCCGCGAAGCGGCGCAGCAAGCGACTCGACGAAGCCGAGCACCGACGCCAGCAGTTGCAGGCGTGCGGTACCGGTTGCGTCGATGTTCTGCGCAATGCGCTCGACGAGCGCCGATCCCACTACCGCGGCATCGGCCACGGCGGCGACCGCCGCCGCCTGGGCCGGCGTCTTGATACCGAACCCGACAGCAATGGGCAGGCGCGTGTGCCGGCGCAGACGTTCGACCGCCGCGCGGATGGCCTCGTCGGAGGCCGAGCGTGTGCCGGTTATACCGATAACGGATACGTAGTAGACGAAGCCGCTGGTGTTCGAAAGCACCACCGGCAGGCGATTGTCGTCCGTCGTCGGCGTTGCAAGCCGGATCCAGTGCAGGCCCGCGGTCAGTGCCGGATGACACAGTTCGTCGTCTTCCTCAGGGGGCAGGTCTACCACGATGAGGCCGTCGACTCCGGCCCGCAGGGCGTCGTTGATGAACCGGCTCCCGCCATAGCGGTAGATCGGATTGTAGTAACCCATCAAGATGATCGGGGTGACGTCGTCTTCGCGGCGGAAGTCGGCCACCATGTCGAGCGTGCGGGCGAGCGTCATGCCGGCACGCAGCGCGCGCTGGCTGGCCGCCTGGACGACGGGTCCGTCGGCCATCGGGTCGGAGAAAGGCATACCGATCTCGATGATGTCGGCGCCGGCGCGAGGCAGGCCTTTCAGTATGGCCAGTGAGCTCGCGGCATCGGGATCGCCGGCCGTGGTGAACGTCACCAGCGCGCTCCGGCGCGCCGCCCGCAGCGCCGCGAAGCGCCGCTCCAGCCGCGTCTCTGTCTCGCCGGGCGGGCTCAAAGCGCGACACCCAACGCGTCGGCCACGGTGAACACGTCCTTGTCCCCCCGTCCGCACATGTTCATGACCAGTAGGTGATCGGGCCCACGCGTCGGCGCGATCTTGAGCACGTGGGCAAGAGCGTGAGCGGGCTCGAGGGCCGGGATGATACCCTCTGCGCGGCAGCACAGCTGGAAGGCCTCTAGGGCCTCGGTGTCGGTGATGGACACGTACTGGGCCCGGCCGCAGTCGTGCAGCCAGGCGTGCTCGGGGCCGATGCCCGGGTAGTCGAGACCGGCGGAGATGGAGTGGGCCTCCAGAATCTGGCCATCTTCGTCCTGCAGCAGATACGTCCGGTTACCGTGGAGAACGCCGGGAGTTCCGCCGGTGAGCGAGGCGGCATGGGCGCCGGTCTCGATGCCGCGGCCTGCGGCTTCCACACCGATGATCTCCACTGAGGGTTCGTCCAGAAAGGGGTGAAACAGGCCCATGGCGTTTGAGCCTCCCCCGATGCACGCAACGAGGGAGTCCGGCAGTCGACCCTCGGCTTCGATGATCTGGCGGCGAACCTCGCGGCCGATGATCGACTGAAAGTCACGAACCATTGCGGGGTAGGGGTGCGGCCCCGCGACCGTGCCGATGATGTAGAAGGTGTCCTCGACGTTGGCGACCCAGTCGCGCAGGGCCTCGTTCATGGCGTCCTTCAGCGTAGCGGTGCCCGATGTCACGGGAACGACTTCGGCGCCGAGCAGTTTCATGCGAAAGACGTTGGGGGACTGGCGCTCGATATCGGTCGCGCCCATGTAGACCACGCAGGGCAGATCGAACAGGGCGCAGACGGTGGCGGTGGCGACGCCGTGCTGACCGGCGCCGGTCTCGGCGATGATGCGCTTCTTGCCCATGCGCCGGGCCAGCAGAACCTGCCCCAGGGTGTTGTTGATCTTGTGTGCGCCCGTGTGGTTGAGTTCGTCGCGCTTGAAGTAGATCCGGGCCCCACCCAGACGTTTCGTCAGGCGCTCGGCGAAATACAAGGGGCTGGGCCGCCCGATGTAGTGTTTCGCGTAGTAGTCGAACTCGTCGGCGAACGCACCGTCCCCCTTGGCGCCTTCGTAAGCCCGTTGCACCTCGAGGATCAGAGGCATCAGCGTCTCGGCGACGAAACGGCCGCCGTAAATGCCGAAGTGCCCCGAAGTGTCGGGGCCGGCGCGATAGGATTCAATGGGCGTGGTCGTGTTCGTTTGCGCAGGCACTGGGCTCGATCTCTCGTCGTTGTTGAGTGGGCGGGGGGATTATAGCGAAACGCGCCCGGGCTAGGCGTGTGGCTCACGACTCTGGGATAATTCCTCTCCCATCCAGTGAACAAGAGATTGCCCGGGCAGCCCCTTGAGACTCGCCGCCTGCCTCGAGTACGACGGATCGCGGTTCTGCGGTTGGCAGCGACAGGGCGACACGCCGACGGTGCAGGGCTTCGTCGAGCGGGCCCTGTCGCAGGTCGCGGATCGCTCGGTTCGTGTCGTGTGCGCCGGGCGTACCGATGCCGGCGTGCACGCGTGCGCTCAGACGGTGCATTTCGACACGCAGAGCGAGCGCGACGAGTATTCCTGGGTCCGCGGGACCAACACGCTGCTTCCCGACGGTATCGCCGTGTTGTGGGTGGTGCCCGTGAGCGTCGAGTTTCACGCCCGCTTCTCAGCGACGGGCAGGAGCTATCGCTACGTCATTCACAATCGGCCCGTGCGGCCCACCTATCTGCATCGGCGCGTCGGCTGGGCATACCGCCCGCTCGATGAGCAGCGCATGCGAGTGGCGGCCGCTGAGCTGATCGGTCGGCACGATTTCAATGCTTTTCGGGCGAGTGCTTGTCAGGCGCGCACCTCGGTGCGTGATCTTCGCCGCCTCGAGATCTCCCGACATGGACAGTGGGTTTGCATCGACGCGGAGGCCGACGCGTTTCTGCATCACATGGTGCGCAACATCGTGGGTGTTCTGCTCGCCGTCGGTAGCGGCGAGGCCGAGCCGTCGTGGGCGGGAGAGGTGTTACGGAGCCGGGACCGCACTCAGGCGGGCGTCACGGCGCCACCCGACGGGCTCTATCTGAGCCGCGTTTTCTACCCCGAGCAGTTCCAGCTTCCGGCCCCGCCCCCGATCTGCCGTTTCTGGTAGTGCTTCCGCGCCCGATTGATGTCCTGTAGAGTACCCGGGCTTCGGCAAGGCGCCATGCCCCCACGGCCAAGAGCTCAGCTTGAACGTACGTAGGACCCGGGTCAAAGTATGCGGCATTACGCGGGTTGAAGACGCGCGTGAGGTCGTTGCGAGCGGTGCCGATGCCATTGGGCTTGTCTTCTATGGCCCGAGTTCGAGGTCTGTGTCCATCGCACAGGCGCAGGCGATAGTCCAATCCATTCCGCCCCTGGTCGGTGTCGTCGGCGTGTTCGTCGACCCGCGGGAAGACGAGCTTGTGGAGGTGCTTGCCGACGTGCGGCTCGATCTCGTGCAGTTTCACGGCCAGGAATCGCCGCAGCGTTGCCGTCAATGTTCGGCGCCATACATCAAAGCCATCAAGATGCGTCCGGGGATATCACTGGAGCAGGAGGCGCAGCGATATGCCGAGGGCAGGGGCCTGCTGCTCGACACCTACATGCCGAGTCTTGTCGGCGGAACGGGGCGGACTTTCCCCTGGGAGCAGATTCCTGCGGGCTTGGAGCGGCCCGTCATTCTGGCCGGGGGTCTAACCCCGGAGAACGTCGGTCAGGCGATCGATGCCGTTCAACCCTTTGCGGTGGACGTCAGCTCCGGCGTGGAATCGCGAGGCGGTATCAAGGACGGCGAGAAAGTGCGCCGTTTCCTGGCGGCGGTGCGTGCAGCGGATGCTCGCCGCGCGATCGCGCAGGACGAGCAGGCCGCGCAGGCGAGGTCGCGATGACCTGGCTCGAGAAACTGCTGCCCCCGAAGATCAAGTCCGGGGCCAAGATCAGCAAGCGGGGCGTGCCGGAAGGCCTGTGGAGTAAGTGTCCGATGTGCGCCGCCGTGCTCTACCGGGCCGAGCTCGAGCGTAACCTCGAGGTCTGCCCGAAGTGCAGATACCACATCCGCATCGACGCTCGTGCCCGTCTGGCGTCGTTCCTCGACGCGAGCGGCATGGAGGAGATCGGCGCCGGCGTAGCTCCAGTGGACGCGCTCAAATTCAGGGACAGCAAGAGGTAT
>JABAHS010107684.1_pt3 | contig 14170 bp, 18 predicted proteins | sample 7062111 | NCBI WGS metagenome assembly JABAHS01 (sample SAMN14534600, study PRJNA622989) | marine sediment metagenome | biome: marine biome [ENVO:00000428]; feature: marine pelagic biome [ENVO:01000023]; material: deep marine sediment [ENVO:00002113]; isolation source: pool of 4 deep marine... | reverse complement strand
ATATATATTTTTTTAGCGCCTGCTTCTTTGATAAGTAACGCCGATTCAAAAGCGCTTTGCCTTCCTCCAACAATTATGCAGTTTTTAGATTTAAGCCCGGAGAATTCAGTAAAGTCTGCTGTGTGTGAATATTTCTCATCCGGCAGATTGGCGATTAAGTTTTCAGGAATATTCTTAAAATATCCAAACCCAATAGCTAAAATTACAAACCTTGCTTCGATGACATCTCCACTCTCGAGATGAGCAATGAATCTATATTCACAGTCGGACTGATAATCCAGCCTGGCTATGTACTCGTTTATGGGATCAATCTTTTTTCCTTTTCTGAACCATTCCGTATATCCCAGATATAGCTTAATGGGCAGAGGACTCGCATTATGCGAGTTTATATTTTTTAATTGAAGAAATTTAATTAATGTATGTTCACTCAGAGGGTCAAGATGCCTGTCTGGCCCTGATCTGAGGCGCATCCCCGCAGGCATATTATTCTTCCAGAATTCCATGGGCCTGCCAACAATTATGTAATCAATATTCAGGTGTTTGGCATAGGCAGACATAGAAAGACCAAAAGGTCCCGCGCCTACAATCAGAAGATCAGTTTTGATGCTCATTTAATAAATCATTAAAACCTTTTTGCGCTTCTGATACAAATTTCTTAATAGGTTTAGAATCTTTCCTTCCATTTGAATCTTCAACCCCAGTGTGCGAATCCACGCCTGCGGGTTTAACTTTTACGATTGCCTCTCTTACATTTTCAGGGGTTAGCCCACCTGCCAGGATGACAGGGACAGGGGACAATCTTACTGCTTCAGCGCTTATATCCCAACTGTGAATTTTGCCCGTTGCTCCCGTTCTTCCGGTCTGAGGATCATAAGTATCTGTAACAAAGAAGTCAGTAAATTGTGAAAACAGATTTATATCTCTTTCTAATTCTTTCAGGTTATCCCCTTTTATAATGAGGCTTTTTATGATCTGTAAATTTGGAGAAAGCTTCTTTAGATTTTGAACCTCACTTAGTTCTATTTGCCCATGAAGCTGAACAATATCTACGCCCAGATATTCACAAATCTCAGAAATCTCTTTTGCCCTTTTCTGATATGTAATTAAAAAAGGCTGTGACTTGGGTTTAATTGTACTAATAATAAACCTTGCTTCTTCTTCAGATAAATCTTCCCTGCCGTCTTGTAGCTTTAAAGGAAATCCAATATATCTGACCCCCTTATCTATTAACATCAAGGCTTCCTCAAGACAGGTTACGCCTGCGATTTGAATCAAGTTATATGGAGCAAACAATCTAATTCATTTATTCGGATATTTTCTCTTTTTCAGGTGCAGTGTCTTTTTCTTTACTGCTTTGTTGTGAAATATTTTCTAATGAAGTTGTTTTTACAATAGTTTTCTCAGGAACCGGTTTTTCCGGTTTCTCCGGTTTTTCTTCAGTGACGGTTTCTCCGGCTTGTTCTTTAAATATTCTCTCAAGCAGTTTTTCCGGCTCAACAACATCTACATTCATATAATGCCCGGCAAGCTCAGATGCTCCGCCGCCTATGGGCTGCCTTATGGTAAAAACTTCCTGGTTCTCTTTTTTATCATACTCAACTTTGTATATAAGATAGGTATATATTCCGCTATACTCCTTTGATTTATTCTGCACTTTTTTAGTGTGCTGCAACTCATAAGATTTCAAATTTCCAAAATATTCATGATAAACCGATAGCGATTTCAGCCAGTTTGCTTTTGGAAATACTGAAAACATTTTATCAGAATAAAGCTCAATAGCTTTTTCGGACTGCCCATTTTTAACATAATTCAAATAAGACTCGGCAAGCTTTTCGGGAGGCTCACTTTTTTGTTTGGGTTTGCATCCGGCAATATTTATAGCAAAAAACACTATCAATATAGAGAATAAAAAACAGAATTTTATTGGTTTAATTTTGGGCGTATTTTTGATCATTTTCGTATTATACATGAATTTTCTGTTACTGAATTGATCTGTTTATGTAGTGATATGCAAGTTATTGTTTATCTATAATCACATATGTATTTGCAATCTTATCATGCCAGCCCTGTTTTTTCTTATCAAAAGCTACCCAAATCAAGCCGAGAAGAAGCGGAAGGGTAGATACGAAATAACCCAGATATCTTATTATACTTTGGCCCAAAGCCGGTTTTTCACCGGTAGCCGCATCTACCACTTTTAATTCAAAATACATTTTACCAGGAGTCGCTGAGCGATATATCCAAAACAGGATAACAGCCACCGCAGGCAGCACCCATGAAATAATAAAATCCCAAAACCCTCGTATCATATTACTCATTTCGAAATACTCGCTGCCCGAATCGAAATACTCATTGCCATAAATACCCCATAAAATTGGCAAAGTAACAATAGCTATTAATACCGAATCGAGAATAGCTGCAAACAACCGAATCCAGAATCCGGCGTACTCTAACTCTCCTGATTTATCCATTAATGTTTATACCCTCTACATATTATTTAATTAGTTCTCTTAGTTTTTTCCCACGATCTATTTTACCACCCATAAGTGAGGCAAGCCATATAAAAGGAGTAATCACAACCAGATTAAATATGCTTATACCGCCAAATATTAATACAAATAATATCGCAGCGATAAACAAGTATTTTAAGATAAACCGGTGTCCTGACAAAAGAATAGCAATAAATGAGAATATAAAAATAGACCCAATAAACCAGTAGAAAAAATTTGTGACTTTTCTGTTGTCTTCCATCTTAACTAAAATCTAACCTTTTAGATGTTTTGGAATTTCCGTTCTGGAATTTCCAAATTTGTTATAAACAAGAAACTACTTTTATTGCTTAGTACAAGAAAAAATATTCTCTATTTTTCTAATCACCATTCTTTTCATCTCTTGTTTGGCAAGAAAATCCAAAGGAGCAATAACTTTCGCATTTAATCGGGCTTCGTTAAGTCTTTCTATGAAATCATTTCGATATCTGCGCACGTGGTCTTCTTGGCCAAATACTTAAGACGCTCAGACGGCGTTGTTACAGAAGCATCCTCAAAAGTTTTTTCCACTGTGATCGGAACCATTATAAAGGCCTCACCACCTGGCTTTAACACTCTGTAAAATTCCCGTATTGCTTTTTTGTCATCAAATACATGCTCTAAAACATGAGAACAAATGATAATATCAAATGCATTATCATCATATTGAATGTCGGTAATATCCATTTTGACCGTGACATCTTTCCTGTATAGATCAGCAGTTATATAACCTTCACCCAATTTTTGTTCAAAAAGTGGCCTTAATGATTTTGAAGGTGCAACATGAAGTACTTTTTTTTGTGAATCATCAAAGAGATTTGTCATTCTCTACAAATAAAGCCATAGAACGCGATTTCTTCCTCTCGATCCACAATACCTACACTTTTTCTTTTTAGTTATCTCCCCGTCACTTGCAAATTCTTTGCTCAATCTATCACAGATAGGGCAATAAACTTGTCCATTAATATCTTCTGTAAATTTTTTGCTAATAGATGACTCCTCAACCTTCAGGTTTAGTAATAAAAAAATTCTACTCTAAGCGCCTGACTTGGAATTACAAATTTGGGCAGCAATTTTGCACTCACACTACTATTATATAGAAACATTATTTATATGTAACTCAAGACAACCGCTTTTTATAAAGTGGTAAGAAATAGAAAAGCCCGGCTATTGGCCCCGGGGTCAGCAGAATAAACACATATCTCGGATCCAATATGGTTAATACATAATTTACAAACTCTATGCTGAAAATAGTAATCGAAAACCCTATACAGGTAACAATAGTAAGAGCCGAGCCTACATACTCTTTTGGAGCAGTCTCAGCGGTGAGTGTTGAAAACTGAGGTGAATCTCCTGCGACTGTGATACCCCATATGATGAGAACCAAGAAGAAAATAATTTCGGGGGCATCAAAAAGCAATGGAGAAAAAGCACAGCAAAGAGCAGATATTGCAAGCTGATAGAATGCAACCGTAGCACTTCCTTTCTTTCTTGAAATAATCCCTCCCAAAAAACATCCCAAGGCTCCGCATGCAATAAAGACAAAAGCCCAGACCGGTATGTTGATTTCGGTTCCGTGCAAAGCCGAATAAGCAGCCAGGAGCACAGGTATGAATGCCCAGATTGTGTATATCTCCCACATATGTCCAAAATACCCGAATGCCGATGCCCGCAGGTCTTTTGAGCTGAAGATATGATAGATGGCCTTGTAGTTAAATTTTGTACCCTTATAAAGGTAAGGCCCGTCGGGAACGAGCAAAAACATTAAAAGCCCGCCTAGCACGCATAAACATGAAACTGAAATAATCACGCTGTTCCAGTGGAGCGCCCCCCCAAGCCCTTTTATTAAGTGTGGAAATGCGGTACCAAGCACAAGAGCCCCCACCAAAAACCCCATCGCCCGCCCCAGGCCATCTTTATACCAGCCAGAAGCGATCTTCATACCTACAGGGTAAATGCCTGCGAGGAAAAACCCTGTTAAGAACCTGAATATAAGAAGTGAGGTCAGACCATCTGCAAGTAAATATATATTAATATTTGCCAAGGCTCCTAGAATAGAGCACACAAAAAACACTTTTCTTGGAGAGAACACATCCGATATTGTAAAAAAAGCAAAGCAAAGCGTTCCTGTAATAAAGCCAAACTGTACAGAAGAGGTGACCCAGCCGATTGAGGCGGGATGGAGATTCCAGTTAACCTGCAGGTCTGAAATTATTGCATTTCCGGCAAACCAGAGCGAAGTTCCGGCAAACTGGGAAAAAATAAGAACAGGAAGTATCCAAAAGGGTCTGTTAGTCAAATCACTGAGCTATAAAAGTGTTTAGGAGATTTTCTTGTAACATTATAGACTGATAGTTTCAGTAAACTTAAAACTGTTTTCCAAAATGTTTATTATTTCTTGGTTATTTGCATAGACTACCCAGAAAGCAGCATCAACACACCTAATAAAAACAACTGCATTTTCTTCTACTACAGAAGAATCGGTAGGATCAAATGTCTTTAATTTCTCTATGTCGTCGTATCCTGCAAGCTCTATCCAGTCAGAAAAAATATATTGCCCAAAGTTCTCAATAAAACCCCTGTGCATATAATGTCTCGACCTGGCTTTATCTTCATGAAGAAGATATTCTTCAAGCTCCCTTTTTACTCTTTCATACTGCTCCTGAGTAAGGCTTTCGGGAAAGCTGTATATAATTCCTGTATGAGCCCAGTAGAGTTCAGAAACCATCTCTTCAATATTTTGCAAAATATCGACAAATGTAAAATCGAGTGCAGATAAACGGGCTGCCTGCCCGGACTCGGTTTTTTTATCCTTTCCCAAGATCCTTATCCCTTTCATCTAATCAGGATGACTCACACATTCTCTCAAAATTTTCCAGCTGGTCATGACTCCCGATCACAGCCAGCCTGTCCCCGGATTTAAACATATACTCAGATCCAGGGTTTGAATTTACTTCATTACTATTAAATATACCTACAATTAACACGCCCGTCCTCTTTCTTATATTGAGTTCACTGATGGTTTTGCCAATCATAGCGCTATCATCACTTAAATTGATCCAGCTTAAATCCAGCATGTTTGCAGCCTTCTTAAGGTCTGCCATCTCTTTATACTCTTTATTAATCGCGTAAAGAGGTTCGTATAGATCATTTCTTACTGCATCCTCATATTTTGTGATTTCAGCCGCCGGGATATTGAGATGTAAGAGCGCCTGTCTTGTGATTTCAAGCCCTGCCTCAAAATGAGGCTGTACTACTTCATATACACCCATTTCATGAAGGGTCTTTATTTGTTCTATGTCTTCTGCTCTTGCAACAATGTGAAGATTCGGATTTTCTTTTTTTACGGCGTTTACAACAGACTGGGTTATTAAAATAGAGGGAACTGTGATTATAAGCAAACGGGCCTCACTTACTTTTGCAGCATCTAACACAATTTCCTGTCTTATATTTCCAAAAATAACCGGCATATCCGACTTTTTTGCATCCAGAACGCGGTTGTAATTAAATTCCACAATGACAAAATCGAGTTTTAACATTTTTAAGATTTTAGAAATATGTTTTCCGACTCTTCCGTAGCCTGCAATGACTATGTGATTATGAAGCCCTGACAATGGAATATTCATCCCTTTCATTTCTTCACCCTTGTATCTTGCTTTAAAAAAGGAATAAACAGGCGTTGTAAGACCCGATATAATCGGCGTTAGTACCATCGATATCACCGCAGTATTAAGTATAAGAGAATAAAGCTCTGTGCTTATTGAACCTGAGCTTAGTCCCAGTCTTGCAAGCACGAATGAAAACTCACCAACCTGAAAAAGCCCCAGGGCAAGCGCAAAAGGAATGACGTTTTTATAATTAAAAAGGAGGCTTACACCCGCAAAGATAATCCCCTTTCCAACCATTACAAGCAGAACTAACAGTATGATAGTTGTAATATTTGAGATTAAAAACCTGGGATCAAGCAGCATCCCCACCGATACAAAGAACAGCAGACCGAATATATCCCTCAGCGGCACAATGTCGCTTAGCGCCTGATGGCCGTAGTCCGATTCACTGAGTACTATTCCTGCTATAAAAGCCCCAAAGGCAAATGAAAGACCCACAACAAATGACGCATATCCCACTCCAAGCCCAATTGCAGTTACTGCAATAAGAAACAGCTCCCTGGAATTCCAACGGGCGATATATGAAAGAAGAACCGGAAGAATTTTAGTTCCCACAAAAATCATAACACCCAGAAACGCAAACCCCTTGAGAGCTGCAAAACCTATCATTGATACGCCTGCCCCTATGTTTGTAAGTTGAGGCAATATTATCATCATTGGTATAACAGCTAGGTCCTGCACTATAAGCATCCCTATCATAACACGGCTGGAAAGGGTGCCGAGCCTTCCCTGACTCATGAGCGTTCTTAAAATCACCATAGTACTAGAGATCGATACAAGGGCGCCCAGCCAGATAGATGACTGCCAGTCCAGATCAAAAAGGCGGCCTAATCCTATGCCATATATAGTTGTAAGAATAATTTGAATGGGAGTTCCGAATATTGCTATACTGCGAACCGGGTTTAGCTCTTTTAATGAGAACTCTAATCCAAGAGCAAATAAAAGCAGAGCAACACCAATCTCCGCTAATAACTCAATATTGTGGACTTCTGATACCTCTACAAATCCTGTATAAGGTCCTACTACTACTCCTGCAAGTATAAACCCTATAATAAGAGGCTGCCTTAGAAGCTGAGCAACTGTTCCGCCAACAAGAGCTGCTACTATGATGATAGCTATGTCTGCTGCAATTCCCATAGCTATCTATTTTACCTGTGGTATTGTGAAGGGATAATCATTAAGTCAATAATTTGCCCTAATTATGGATATTACGTCTCATCCTTTGTAATCCAGTGTTCTATTTCAGCCGGCCTGTAGGCTTTAAATTTTTCTAAAAGAACGGCCGGCTCGGTTTCAACCATAAGCATTGCCCTGTATATATCTTTGTAAAACTGCTCCTGTACCGAGTGATCGAGAAATTCAATAAGCTTGTCATAATATCCATTCACATTTATAAGTCCGCAGGGCTTTGCAAGAAAGCCCAGCTGGTTCCATGTGAGCATCTCAAAAGTCTCTTCAAAAGTTCCAATGCCTCCGGGCAGAGAAATAAACCCGTCTGAAAGCTCAGCCATAAGCGCTTTTCTTTCATGCATTGAGTCTACAATTCTAAGCTCGTAAACCCCTTCATGCGCAAGCTCTTTTGTGGCAAGCGCCTCGGGGATAACCCCGATCACCTTTCCTCCAAGCTCGACGGCCTTATTGGATATCACTCCCATAAGCCCGATCCTGCCCCCGCCGTATACGATCTCAATATCTCTGCTTACAAGCTCCTCGGCAAGCTGCACCGCTGCCATCGTATATTCAGGCTTGTTTCCTATATTTGCTCCGCAAAACACACAGATTCTTTTCATTTTTTCGCACCACTCTCTAAAAGTTGGATAGAACTTAATCGGTTAGGCTGTTTTTTTCAACCCGTAAAAGTAAATTGACTTAAAGCGTATATATTATGACTATTAAGATTTGTCTTCAAGCCCCAGACGCTGATGCCACCCGGCGATAGATTCTTCGGGATATTCCTTAAATTCTTTATCTTCCGAACTTTTCCGGACTTGCACCCACCCGGCCTTATATTCAAGCATTATATGGGTCTTCTCGGGCGGCTGAGGAAGCTCTGTATCTATGGCGCTTGCAAAAGGATGAACCTGCTCCGGCCACCGCGGGTCCCAGACCCAGAGTGCGCTTCCGCATTTTTTACAGAAGCTTCTCTCCGCCGGGCTCTTCTTATCTTCCTTTGCATCTTTATCGTTTAGATATGCTCTGTAAACGGTGATACTTTCTTTGCCTTCGATTTTAAGCGTGCTGTAATCGCCGTTGAGGTTTATTGCATAGCCTCCCCCTCCCGCAGTCTTTCTGCAAATGGAACAGTAGCAGTACATATATGGATATGGGTGCTGAGATTCTAGGCTAAACTCTACGGCCTTACAGTGGCAGGATCCTTCTAATTTCAAATAACTCTCCGAGAAGCTTATTTTTTAGCCATGATAAACCATGTACTCGAAGGCAGATAAACTCCGTCTTCCCTGAGAGTCTTTCTCATCTCGTCTTCCATATCTTTTCTTACCTCAGGAAGCTTCTCTTTTCCAAGCTCGCCGGCTTCTCTTATGATTTCCCCAGAAGGCCCTACGAGTATCTGAAAATCAACGGCTTCTTCAAGGCTTGTACCGACGCAAACCTCTGCATCATTTCTTTTGAACAGCACGACGTTATCAAACCCGGCAGATTTTAGTATGGCTCTGTCAGTCTCTTCATCAGCAAGGAAAAACGGACCCGGGCCGCAGGTAGCCGCATTATCTCCCGGAGGCGGCAGGTGCTTAAGTGCAATTTCCTTTGCAAGACCCCAGCATGGGTTATCGTTTATCGTACGCCATACAATCATACACACCTTTCCGCCCGGCTTTAGTGTCTTGTGAGCGTTTTTTAGCGCATAGACCACGTTTTGGAAAAACATTACTCCGAAGCGGGAGTAGACGACGTCGTAATAGTTTTCAGGCAGCTCATAGGTCTGCGCATCGCCAAGCTCAAACCTTACGTTTGTAAGCCCTGCCTCGTCTCTTTCCCTGTTTGCTATCTCCAGAAAAGCCTCGGTGCAGTCAAGCCCCAGCACTTCCCCTTCAGGGCCTACGATACGCCCGATATCAAGACATGTCTCGCCGAAACCGCATCCTATATCCAGCACCTTATCACCCGGCTGAATATCGAAGTCGGCAAAAGCCATATCGCTGTGAACAGCACCATTGCCAGATAAGATATGACGGAACCTGTTCCATTTGGGAACCAATATCTCATTCCAACAATTTATAAAATCATTATTTGCGTCCATTTTAGTTTTCTCCCATAAATACTATCTAGATATAATTATTATAAACCTATTGCTGAAAAGGTATAGTCTTTTTATAGCTTTCACATTTTAAATCCTACATTATGGGTAAAGATATTTTTGAAAGACAGAGCAAAACTAAATTTAGAAGTAAATTTAAACTTAGAGGAAAGGAGCTTGAGTACTTTAAGCCCAAGGGGATGGACGAAATATTAAGTCATGCAAGGGATTTTATAACAAGCAGACTCGCCCCCGCAGATATTCCGAATGATGGAAAGCAGACCCCTTTTAGAAACCATCCGGTGTTTGTAGCACAACATGCAACCGCCACCTGCTGCAGGGGGTGTCTTGAGAAATGGTATCGGATAAAAAAGGGGAAGCAGTTAACAGATAAAGAAGTTGAGTATGTAGTTAAGGTGATTGAGAAGTGGTTAGAGAATCAATACATAAATAAATGAAGAAATTTTCTGTATCTTAATAATGAATCTGTTAAATTATCATTTAATCTAATAACCAAGATTATAGGAGAAACTTATGGCACTCACACCCTCAAATATGATCCCGCTCGGAACCAAGGCGCCGGACTTTAATCTTCCAGACGCAGTTTCAGGAAATAATATAAATCTTACAGAGCTTAAATCAGACAAAGCCACGGTGATAATGTTTATATGCAACCACTGCCCTTATGTAAAGCATGTTCAAACGAGCCTGGTAGAGCTTGCAAATGACTATATCCCAAAGGGTGTGAGCTTTATCGCCATTAACTCCAATGACGTTGCAAACTACCCGGACGACTCTCCTGAGAACATGAAAAAGGTGGCCGAGAGGCTTGGTTATCCGTTTCCTTACCTTTTTGATGAAACACAGGAGATTGCAAAAGCCTATACTGCGGCCTGCACACCGGATTTTTATATATTTGATTCAGAGCTTAAACTTGTATACCGCGGGCAGATGGATGACTCACGCCCGGGAAACGGCAAGCCTGTTACAGGAGAAGATATTAGAAAAGCTCTGGATCAGATCTTGGAAGGCAATATAATTTCAGAAGATCAGATACCTAGTATCGGTTGTAATATTAAGTGGAAGTAATTCATAACACTTACTATTCTAAGTAAAGGTATAAATACATTTCTTAAACTCCGGCTACCCATCACGTAGCCACTCTTCTGTTTTTTGTTCAAATGACCATATGCAGATCGAAATAGAATTGCTGTTGGCTAATATTATTTTTAGTGTAGACTAAATCCATAGTTAGTGCATACAATTTTAAAGGAGAGACAATATGAAAACTATATTTAAACTTATACCTATTATGCTCATATTCTGCATTCCGGATCTTTTATACGGAGTCGGAGGTATATCAAACAGCAAGGTGATAGTTCCAAGCACAGATACCGTTCCCAAAAACAGGTTTGAATTCGAACCGTTTTTTAGCTTTACCGCTGTGGATGATCCTGCAGACTCTAGGAGCTATGGTTTTGGCGCAAGATTTACTTATGGATTCCTGGATAATCTTGAGGCCGGTTTTAATCTTAACTATCTGGAAATAGAAGACTCAGATATACAGGATAGCACTTCTGATTTTGGCAATATTGAGGCAGGGCTAAAATACAGGCTTATTGATCAGAGTGATAACTCTCCATTTTCTTTAGCCTATCAGGGAGGAGTTACTTTCCCCACAGCAGGTGATGATGAGCCATGGGTATTTGAGCCTGTGGGACTCATTCTTACAACAAATTATACAGATAAGCTGTCCTCCGACCTGGATGTAGTTTTCAGCTTTGATGAAGACGATAACATAGTCCTGGTTTCTAATCTTGGGCTTGGATACTTTGTCACAGAAATATTTCAGCCAGTGGTAGAAGTTTCTTATGCCTATGAGAATCCAGATGAAGGCCAAAGCACTGAGATATTAAATGGAACCGTTGGATTTACTTCACCTGTAAATGAGATGCTCACCATCATATTGGGCGTGACCTATGATTTATACACCGACAATACGGATGAAGAGCTAACAGTCTCGGCAGCCTTTACATTTCTATTCTAATAAATGGTTGACAAAGGTCTAAAAAAGATTAAATTTAGACTATACTAAAAATATATATTTATGTGTCTAAATAAATTATTATGAAAATAACAGAGGTAGTTGAAGAGTATTTAAAATCTATTTTTTATCTGCAAAAACAAGGGCAGGACGTATCAACATCCTCGCTTGCAGAAAAGCTGCGGATAAAAGATGCTTCTGTAACCGCGATGATAAAAAAACTTGCTGCAAATGACTATGTTAATTATTCATCTCACAGGGGAGTGATCCTAACAGACTCAGGGAAAAAGATAGCCCTTGGGATAATAAGAAAGCACAGAATTTTAGAAATTTATTTGAATGAAAATTTGAATGTTTCAAAAGACAAGGTGAATAGTGAAGCTGAAAAACTTGAGCTCTATCTATCCGAAGACATTATGACAAAGATTGAAAATATCTTAGGAGAGAGAAAATTTGGAATACATGGAGAGAGAATTCCGGTTTCAAACTGAAATTAATGATTCCATATAAAAAAAGAAAAATGCTTAATACACACAAAACAATAAAATCAATTTTAGCAACATTTTTAATTTGTTTAGTGCTGAGTACAAGCACAAGCGCGCATATTATTAAAGAACAGCCCTGGCACCCTTTGCCTGCCTCTTATCTTAAATCCGTATTCTACCTAAACCTAAAGCCCATAAACTGGGAGCTTATAGACAAAGAATTCAGCACCCAGGAGCAGTCCGGCTATGACTACAGATCGGTCTATGAAATTCTGGATCAGATAACCGGCTTTAGCGGCAAAAACTATCAGTCAGAGATCAAAAACGCCATTAGCTCCAAGCAGCCTGAAAAACTCTATCAGATAACTACAAGAGCGCTTTCAAGCTACATAAGGTTCTTGCTCCATAAAGCAGAGCAGGAAATTAATAACCCTTCTAAGGCTTCGTTATATATAAGCAACGCAAAGGAGCTTTACAGGGCATTTGAGAAGTTTNNCAGGCATGGCTGGAGATGAATACAAGCCTTGGCTCAAGAGGAGTACTGGGAGCTGCGGAGAGAAAACCCGATGTCGCTACTTTTACTAAATCTAAAAAAACCATAGAGGATTACCTCATTGCAAACTATGAGAAGAAGTCTAAAAATAATGTGCTTATCCCAATACCTCTCAGCGCGAATAAAAATGGCACGGAAAAATCCGACTTCGACTGGCTTCCCCCGGGGACAAACCTAAACGACCAGGTGNNACTTCGACTGGCTTCCCCCGGGAACAAACCTAAACGATCAGGTGCCGCTTCCAAGACTTGTGCTAAACTTCGAAGAGCGCGGGCAGGATGAGAAAGACCTTTTTTTAGTAGCATATGGAGACATGCTGTTTGATTCACCCGAACTATTCGGAAAGCCCGCAAGTAACCTGGGGCTAGCCTGTTCTACCTGCCATAACAGAAGCGATATCAATAAGAGCTTTTTTATTCCGGGCATCAGTCATAAACCCGGATCAATAGATGTGGACGGGCACTTCTTTAATCCGCTCTTTAACGACCACAGAAAAGATTCCATCGATATTCCAAGCCTCAGGGGAATAAGGTTCACAGCCCCTTACGGAAGAGACGGCAGGTTTGCAAGCCTTAGGGACTTTGTAAGAAACGTTATAGTAAACGAGTTTGGCGGAGCGGAGCCTACCCCGCTTATGCTCGATTCGCTTGTAACCTATATGCTTGAGTTTGACTGGCTGCCCTCTCCGTTTCTAAACCCGGACGGAACCCTTAATGATAAGGCATCCAAGCAGGCTAAAAACGGTGAGAAACTGTTTAACAAAAAATTTGCATCAATGGGAGACAGAGCGTGCAGCAGCTGCCACATGCCAAGCTCTAATTTTATAGACGGCCTTAGGCATGATATTGGCTCCGGCAATTCTTCTTCACCAAATGCACGGGACAGTTTCTTTGATACCCCTACGCTTATAAATGTTAAATACACAGCACCCTATTTTCATGACGGGTCGCTTGAAAACCTCTCAGACGTAGTCCAGTGGTTTAATGAAAAGTATAAGCTGCAACTAAGCGAAAAAGAAAAAGCTGATCTCACCGCATATCTTGATGAAGTAGGAGCAGGAGAAGAGCCGTTTGAAAACTTTGACTATGAAAATACACAGTTCACTTTGGACTGGTCTGAGCTTTCTACATTTTTAAGCACACTGAATACGCTAATTCCCGCAGAAGATAAGTTTCATATAAAGCTTCTGCTGGATACCGTTGCAAAAGATTTAAAGGTAGATGCAGCAGGTCTTAAAAATCTGGATCAATCATCGCTGGTTTATGAGCTTACGGACAAACTGGACAGTATTTTGGCTGCTGTAGAGAAAGATGACTGGCAGACCTCAGCATCTTTATGGCTCGAATATCAGCAGTTGGAAAACAAGTACGGGCCTAAATTTAAATAGTAAAGAGGATAATACGAAAATGTATTTAAAGTTAAGTTTATCTATAACATTATTAGTTATGACGCTTATGGGCATCAATGCTTATGCAGACCTAAAAGAAAGCATCGAGCAGAATACCCTGACCCTGGCTTTTATACCGCAGGAAAATCCCGAAAAGCTCATTGGGGATATTAAACAGATAACAAAATATCTGCAAAAAGAGATAGGGATTTCAGTAAAGGGTTATGTGACCCAGGATCATGCTGCAGC
>JABAHS010153340.1_pt3 | contig 14178 bp, 10 predicted proteins | sample 7062111 | NCBI WGS metagenome assembly JABAHS01 (sample SAMN14534600, study PRJNA622989) | marine sediment metagenome | biome: marine biome [ENVO:00000428]; feature: marine pelagic biome [ENVO:01000023]; material: deep marine sediment [ENVO:00002113]; isolation source: pool of 4 deep marine... | reverse complement strand
AGCCCGCTCGCAGGCCGCTGAAATTGCATAGTCATATGGGCCGGATGCGAGCGGTTTGGCGCAGAGCTACTCCCGCAATCGTGAATAGGCGGGTAACGCATCAAGAAATTCTCATAATGCCTTGTTTTTAAAGAACGCGAAATCTGCGAGCGCTGGCCGGCAATTCCACCACGACTAGAGCGCTCGCGGCTCAGTGGCGGTACTATCATACGACGATCGGCTCCTTCGTCATAGGCTCGAAATGCCTGCCCAGGCTGGTGATCCGGGGCACTACTCGGTCCGCCAGCCCCAGGTCCAGAATGACGACATGATCTTCCACATGGTGGATAATTTCGTCCAGCGTGGCGACCATTTCGGCGTGCCGCCGCCTGGAGAGCCGGCACTGAAAGACGGAGAGTTGAAGCCACTCGCCGTAGGCGTTCATGAGCTTGAACACGCTGCGCCAACGCTTCGAGTCTCGGATGTCGTATGCGACGACATAGAGGTGCTGATCGTCCATGGGAGACTCACCTGCGGGCTATGCAACTTATCGGGTAATGAAGTTCGGATAATCCGGGATATCACCAAGGAGATACCGGCCCAGTAGGCGTGCCTGTATTTCCAGCAGTCGCCGATAGCTCACCCGGTATCCGAATAACGGATGGGTCACCTTCTGGCCCATACGCCGCTCGAAGGTGGCAATGTAGCGTTTTCGGCCGTCGTCGCGCAGCGCCACGTTCCTGGCCACCGATAGGAAATCACTCGGTTTGATCTCGCCGTTGTTGATCGCGGAGATCACCGTGGAGTCGGCGATGAGCGGCCGGAAGGGCTCCATCATGTCGAGGGCGAGTGCCGGACGCCCGTACCTGGGCTGGTGGTAGAAGCCCCGGTATGAGTCAAAACCCACGGTGGCCAGAGTCACCGTCCAGGCCCGTACCAGCAGAGCGTACGCGAAGGAGAGGAGCGCGTTGACGGGGTCCGTCGGCGGGCGGCGATTTCGCTGGGTGAAGTCGAAGGCGAAGTTCTCAGTATCTTCCTCGCGCTTGATCAGATTGCCGAAGGCACCGAAGTAGCGAGAGGCCGCCGCCCCCTCGATGCCGAGGAGCTCGTCCGTGGTGGCCGCATGCAATGCGTGCTCGGCGTCGCGCTTGAGATCCTGCAAGAGCCGGTCGGGCTTCTCCTGGGCGCGCCAATTGCGGCGAAGAAGCGTTCGGCAGTTCAAGATCTTGGCGCGGACGAATTCCCGAGCGAGACGCCGGCAGTTCTGCGGGTCGAAACTCGCGCGGTACTGCGTCGTGCGCAGCTCCACGTTCTTGTGACCGGTATCGGTGGTGTGGCCCAGATACCAGCCTCCGTAACTGAACCAACAGACCGGTATCTGCCGGCGCAGCAGCTCGTGGAGGCTCGGCGTCGTGAGATACACGTTGCCGAGCAGGACGAGCTGCGAGAGGTCGATCAGGCGTACTGTGCTCATGTGCTGGCCTTCGACTGAGACTTCGAGCGTCTCACCCTTCTTGGTCACCTTGGCCCCGCGGGCCTGCACGTAAGCGGGCATGGTCTCGTCGCGGGCCACGGCAAGCGGACGGGGCTCGATGGCTGGGCGGCGCAGGAAGTTCACCTCGTCCGGGAGGCAGATTCCGACCAGGGAGCAACGCGGGCACTTGGGGCTGTCCTCCAGCGGGGGCGGCATCTGGCCGCCAGCGGCCACGAGTCGCAGGCCATTGATGGCGTTGAGTGTCTTCTCGCGGAGCTGCTCCTCGAACTGGACGCGGACCCGTTCGCGGGAATCGGCGTAGTACAAGACCCCCTCCACGCAGGCGTAGCCGTGCTCCTCGAGCAGCATCCCCTGCACGCAAAGCTGCACGCGCTCGGGGTCGTAGGCGCCCTTCTCCACGTGCGGGCGCTTGCCGCGCTTGTAATCCACCGGTACGACCGTCTCGCCTTCGCCCTCGATGAGATCGATGCGCGCGATGAGGCCCAGCCGGTTGGAAGAGAGGGTGACGGAGCGCGCGTGGACGCGCTCACCTTCATCCCCGCCGCCACCGGGTTCCGGGAGATCCCCTCGACGCGTGTCCACGCGACGGTGGCGGTGCCGACCTTCCACGGTGTCGGCCGACTCCGCCCACTCGCCCTGGACCCACTCCAGATACGCGAGGCGCGGGCAATACTCGTACTCGTTGACCATGCGGGCGGGCAGCAGGGGGAGGTCCCCAGACAGCTCCGGGAACGGCAGAGGAAGATCCTTCTGTTCGGGTCCAGGCATGGCCGATGAGACGCTACGTTCGGCTCGCTTCGCGGGATCCTGAACCCGCCGGACCCATCACTGCCGCTCGTGGAACGACACACGGTCGACACGGCAACGTTGCCGAATCGCGCGATGTGGCTACAATTGTGTCCATCGTGGCTATATTGAGAGCGGGGCGTCATGGAAGTACCTGTCAAGGAGCTGAAGAACCGGCTTTCCGAGTACCTCAAGCTCGCGCAGCAAGGAGAGGAGATCATCGTCACCTCGCACCGGCGACCCGTGGCACGCCTGGTGCCGTATACCGCCGCTGAGGAAGCCGCCGATTTGGTCGCTAGGCTAAACGCGATCCCGGGCGTCACCTGGAGCGGGGGCAAGCCGAAAGGAGGCCCGGGCATCAGGTTGCGTGGCCAGGGCAAGTCCGCAGCAGAGATAGTGCTCGAGGAGCGGGATTGATCCTGTATCTGGATACCTCCGCCCTCGTGAAGCTCTACGTCGCCGAACCCGGACGAGATCTGGTACTGAGAGCCATGACGCAGGCAGCTTCTGTCGCAACCAACGCCATCGCCTATCTTGAGCTGTTCTCAGCCGTCGCTCGCCTAGGGCGGGAGGCCCGCCTGACGGACCTGGAGGCTCGGAGGATCAAACGCGACTTCACAGGAGACTGGAGGGAGATGGCGGTCGTGGCTGCGTCTGACGCCTTGATACGCTCGGCCGCCACCTATCCAAGCCGCTTCGGTCTACGGGCGTACGACAGCCTCCACCTGGCCGCCGCGCATCTCCTACATAAGCAAGGAAGCGAGCAGGTGGTGTTTGCAACGTTCGACCGGCGACTTGGCCATGCCGCCGAATCGCTAGGGATGACCGTCCTCTCAGCCGAAGCCGCTTCGTAGGCGCACCGCGGGATCATGGATTCGGCCATCACGGAACGCGCAGAAGTCAGCTACAGCGTATTTCCCAAACCACTCGGCCACGGCCACCTCATCCAGCGTGCGGTGCTATCAGGGGTCCCGAGCGTCGATGCGAGTGCGCTCTCGCCCGCCGTCACCACCGAGTGCATGCTTTCGAACTACTCCATCAATCGCGTGGCTCGCCGAGCCCATAGCGGCAATCGCCATCCAGAAACGGTACTTCGAGCTAGTGGCTTTCAATCGGTATATTGGAACAACCCCAGCCCGTAATGACATCCGAATCCAAGCGCCAGCGGTCCTGTGATCTCCTCTGGAAAGACCATCCTCCAGAAACTCCCCTGCCTATCCGGCTGGACAAGGCCTCGTTTGTTCCGAAACCGATGAAAATTCACGGGCCGGCGCCCACGGCCTTTCACGGGGATCTCAGATAATGGCTCTACTTCGGGCTCCGGAAGCCCGCGCTCCCGGCATTCGCGGCGAATCTGATCCTCCACAGTGAAGCTCTTCTTCCGGAACCAGGGGTGCAGATACGGCGTTGCGGACCGCCACTCGAGGGCCGTTCCCGCATAGGATGAACCTACGATATCCGAGATCGCACCGTACTGCTCCAGGAGCACCTGCCACTCATCGCCGTCCTGCGTCCACAGGCGCGTGATTCGGTCGAGGGCCCGAAGGGCTGCGCCGGAGAGGCCGTTTCCAGCGTGGATCAGAATGTGGTCGATGAAGCCATCGTCATCTGCGTCCTCCGGGAGGTAAAAGGCGTGCCCGTGTCGGTTGTCGGTAGGCATGTCGTGGCCGGAGAGCACGGCGGGGACGTCGTTGGTGCCAGTCAGGCGATTGGCCTTGTACATCGCGGCGATGCGCACCAGTTCACCGATGCGTACGGCATTCTCGATGCGGGGCAGCGGCTTCCCCGCCAGCGCAAACCGGACTGTCGTAATCCCGTGCGACCATCGCTTCAGCGTCCGCATCCGAGGCCGCGACTGCGGCGTGAAGCAGCCGTATGGCCGCTGGTAGGTCACAAAACGAGCACCAGGCGGGCAGCTCCAGCCGGCCTGCTGGATGTCGCCGGTCTCCAGGCGCAGGGCGTCGATGAGCCGCTCCGGGAGGGTGGTCAGGATCTGCTTCTGGGGCTTCTTCAAGATCTTTGCATGGAGGCCGTAGGCGGCGACAGTTTCGGCGCGCCAAATTGCATAGTCCTGGACGGGGATGGGGGCAATGAGACGGACGGGCTCCAGCGCTTCTCCGGTTTCGGTATCCACGGCCAGCTCCGAGGACCGGCAGTTCGGCTCACCGCCCCACTCGTCCAGCAGGGAGGCCTCCACCCAGCTCTCGGCTCGGCCGAGAAATCCGATGTCGCGCAGCAATGCTTCCAGCAGAGGGCGCTCATCCGGGGCAAGCTCCGTGTCCGGCCAGGCAGCAACTAATCTTTCCGCCGGCTTCAGACAAACGAAGGCGTCGAAGATCAGCGCCGGTCTGTCCTGCTTGCCCTCACGGACCGGCATGTAGTGGCGGCTGTGGGCGCGAATGGCGGGGGGTAGCTGATACACGGGAAGCGTTCTCGCCATCTTGTCCACGAGCCGCTCCAGAACGGGCTCCGGGTACTGCTCGTGATCGGCCTTGCGGTGCCAGGTTGCGATGAGCCCCCGCAGGATGCGCCACGGGGCGGGGGGCCACTCCACGTCCGCCTCGTTGACGTGCCGCCCCCAGGGGGTGGCGTGATAACGCCCGGCGAGGAAGCGAAAGGCGATGGCAAGCATGCTTACTTCCTGTAGGTGATCTCGGTTACACGCGGCTCGTTGAAGCGGCCTTCGCCGGCAACCGCCTCGATCAGCTTCGGCATGGCCGCTTCGAGCGCGCTCAACGGCGGCACTTCGAAGCCTTCGGGCCGGGTGACATGCAGCACACGGCACTCCAGATCACAGGCCGTGCGCAGCCGCAGACCAGTCTCCAGGAAACGGCGGATCTTGAACAGGGCCAGTCCCACCAGCAGGCGCTCGACCTTCTCGCCCAGTCCGAAGGCCCGGAGCTGGGCCAGATCGAGATTGAAATAGGCGGTAATCTGCGGCGAGACGTATTCGTCTCGGGCGTAGGGAACGTTACCGAACCCCCGAGCCGTATCGCCCCGCGGGTTAACAGTATCGAGCTTTACACCACCGCTGGGCGCCACCTTGACCTCCTCGGCCTCGATGAACGCGGACAAGGCCCGCGGGAGACGGAGGCGTCCGCCAGCAAGCTCCTTTTTGGCGAGAAAGACCCCGTGAAGGACGGCATTGGCATCCACCCGCAGCAGAGTCTCGGCGAGCTTGCGGATATCCACCCGCCCCTCCTCCATATGCGCAAGCTCTTCCCGGAGCATTTCGAAGACGGTCTTGTCCTGTCCCTCTAGAACGTAAGGGGAGTTCAGCCGATGGGCTTCGAGCACGGAGCTTGTCAACCTCTCGCCTTGCCCATTCAGCACCCGGACGTACGGCAGCCCGGCCAGGGGTTCGACCCAGTCGTCGGCGGATTCGTCCCAACAGGCTTCTTCCAGCCGGTTCGCCATGCTCTGAGCGGACTCCACCAGGAGCATGCGTGCGTTTCCGTCTGGGCTCGAATACTCGGCAGCGCCGAGGTCGGGAAATCCGGTGGGCTGGAAGCGGGTCCCCTGGATAGGCTGAAGGTCCGCCGCCAACAGGAGCCGGGGGGAACCGTCAAGGGCCGTCACGTCGAAAGGCATGGTTGTACTCCTTCAATCGGCGTTTTCGGTTTCGGTCTCGCGCTCCATGCGCTGCGGCAGCAAGCGCCGAAGCTCGAAATCCGCGATGGGCACTAGCAATGCCGCGAGCAGGCGGCGGCCGGTGCCGCGTCCTGTTTCCAGGCCCGGAAAGCGCACCGGCAGGCCGGTAATGCGCAGCTGGCGTTCGCCGAGCTTTGCCGCACCGGCGATATCGTCCGCGGCAAGCCGGCGTATCAGCTCTACTGGTATAGGCAGCGTACGAGACGCCTCGATCAGACCAGCGCGATGAAGCTGGTCGTTGGTGCAGAAAAAGGGCTTCAGCAGCCGATAAGCGGCCGGCAGCGGCTCGGTCCGCTCCGCACGGGACCCTGCATCAGGTGGAACGCGTATCAGGGCGAGCCCCGGGAGCAGTGAAGCTATCCGGCGACCATCCAGGTTTCCGGCGAGCCATGCGGCCACATCGCCGATGGCTGCGGTCCGCATCGAGTACAGCGGCTTGTCGTCCAGCTCCCGCCGTTCCGCTTCCAGCAACCGCTGATGCAGGGTGGTGAGCAGGTTGTCCTCCACGCTGCCTACGCCCCAGGTGACCCGGTGCCTCTCTTCCTTGAGCCAGATCGGCCGGCGGCCGGACTGCTCCGGCGCCAAGTGGGCCCGCATGGGCAACGCGTATTCCAAAGATCCATCGTGCCTTCTGCGACGGCCATACACACCTGCCAGGGCAGCGGCTATGGCCAGCTCCGGACTCCCATCTCCCGCCTGGGCCCGAAGGAGCCACTCCGCAGGCAGCGACGGCACCGGCGGACACACCTCCCGCGCTGCGGGACTACGGGCAAGATAGAGCTGTGCCTCGCCGAGCAGCTCCAGCACGTGCTGCACTCTCGGCGCCGGGTCGTCCCGGTCCAAGGCGAGATCGAACAGCGCGTCCTCCAGGCGGCGGACCAGGGATTGGATGCGATTGGTCGCCTGTGCCCCGCGTCCGAGCCGGCGAAAGCGGGCGAGCCAGGCATCCTGATCCAGGTCGTCGATCAGATGAGCAGCGGGGTTACGGGCCACCCGAACCCGACTCAGCGGCGTTGCCAGATAAGCCTTACCGGAGCGCATCATGAACGCGTACCGCTGAAAACCAGTAATGCCGCGCTCCACGCCAAGCCGCGATACGGCCCGAACGAAGTCGAGTCCGTCCCGGGCCGGGCGCCGGTTAATGGTGGCCCTCCCTTCGGCAAGCAAAGCCCGCAGCTCGCTCAGGGTGGTGGGCGCGGACCAGAGCGGCATCCACATCTCGGCTCGTGCATTGCCTTCGTCTCCGAGCGCTGCTCCACCGGAGCCCGCCCCGGTGGACCGAACCGTGAATGGGTAACTCAGAGTTCCCGGCGCCATGCTCTCCAATCGACGCGTCGCGGCCGCAGCAAACAGCAATGCCCCTTCGATCATCAATACGAAATCCCAAGGATTAACCAGAGACGCGCTGCTAAAGCCGCTGCCCTGATTGGCGCCTCCGGCATTCCCGGGCGAAAACTGACCAATGGCTGTGGAGACCATGCCCGCCACCGTGCGGGCGAACAGCGCCTCATCCAGGTAGGTGCCTGCCTCGGGTTTCGGCGCCCCGGTATTCGCATCGAAAAGCCCAACTAACCGCTGCATGAAGTTGTTCGCAAAATCGAGACGGCCGTCGTTGCCGCCGGTGCCGAGCAGCGGTGGATACCTCGGGCTGTCTTCAGTCAACAAGACTGCCGCGTCGAACCATGCCAGGGCCTCTTCGTCGAATTCTCCGCGCAGGGCGGCAAGCAGGTCCGTCTTGGTATCGCGCGACGGTTTCTCTTCGATGCCCTGGCGCCCGAGCACCGTCCTGGCAGTACGAATCGCTTCGCGGAAAGGTGCCAGCCGCTCGGCGGCGCCTTGTTCAATAGGGTCGATACCGGATCGGTTATCCTTGGGATGGAAACCGCTGCCGCCATTCCATGGCGCGAGCACGGGCGTGGGTCGATAGCCATCGAGGAAGTAGTGCCGAAGTCCGTCTCCATCCAACCGGCCGATCAACACAAACTGATCATTACGCCAGCAGCCCCGCGCATCCGGGTCGGCCTGCTCAGCCACGAGACGGAGAATGCCAAGGGCCTTCAGGTAAGAAGCCAAGGGCGTCGGTGTGCAGCCCGCTAGAACGATCTCATAATTCATGAACCCGCCTCCCGTTCTTTCCGGCTTGCCCGCCAGTCGGCGATCCGTACCAGCGCTTCCAGCCAGGCCAGACGGAACGGCCCGTAGGCATCCAGCAGGCGACGCGTGCGCTCGGTCCACGACGGTCCCTGCGGCCCTTCGCCGAGCTGCATCAGGTCGAGGTGCAGCGTCGTCTCCGGCACGACTTCCCCGTTCAGCGCGACGGCGGGCAGGCGATCGCCATGCCAGACGCCGCGGGCATACAGTGTTTCCCCGTCCGGGGGCTCTTTTTCGGAGGGCAGAGCCCGCAGGCCGAGACGCACCTTGCCGTGGTGGGCGCCGATAAGATAGGCAATCAGGTTGCGGTCGGGTCTCGCCTCCGCATGCTCCAGCCATGCGAGCATGGATGCCAACTCGTGCCGGAACCCGCGACGCTCGTTCGCAACCCCGGTCTGGTCGACCACGTGGTACCTGGGCCGCCCCTGGCGAGCAGATTTGGCCCACAGCGTCTGCCCGTCTGGGGCATCGTCACCCCGAATGCCGCGCTGGAAGGCTTCGTGCGCCTTGCCCACGTCATGCCAACGACCGGCCTCGACGAGGATTGCACGCTCATCGTCCGATAGCCCCAGTGCCTCGGCGACAGCTTCCGCCTCCGCGGCGACGTCCTGAAGATGCTCGGTCAACGCTACGTACCGCCCGATCGCGCTCAGGGGATCACCCGAGTAACGCTCCTGGGCCTGGGGCGTTCCAGGTGCGATCACGGGTACCGTATCCGTGGCGTTCGCGACAAAGCCCTGGTCGGCCAGGTAGCCTCCGTCCGCGGCCCGCAGGAGGAGCACCAGCCCGGGCCGCAGCTGGTTCCGGTCGATACGCTGCCAGCTCTCCCCGAGCGGATCCCATAGGTGTGCTTCGCGTTCCTTCCTTCCGAGATAGTCCTTGAGCTGACCTAAGCCCACGGGACAAAGCTCATCACGAGCCGGAGCGGCATCCTCCGGCGGCCGGTGCTCGAACTCCCGCCAGAAGACCTGTACCTGGGCGGCACCCGGATCCCGAATGTAGGGCGAAACGTCCACATCGAAGCCCGAGAGGTCGGGATCGGTGTTAAAGAGATCCAGCAGATCCCGCCGGCGCAATACCTGGGAAAGTGCCGCTTCCCCTTGTAGCTTCGGCAGCGTTTCCGGATTCGCGTTCTGCAACTGGAGAAGGTATTCGCGTGCCGCCGCCAGCAGCTCTGGCGCATAGGGAGGAGCCGCCTCGCCGGCCTCGTCGGCGATATCGATCCAATACACTAGTGCCTCGCCATGCTCTCCGGCCCGATTGCAGCGCCCAAAACGCTGCACCAGGGAGGACCACGGAGCCAGCTCCGTGAAGAGGGTGCGGCTGGAGATATCGACTCCGGCCTCCACAGCCTGCGTGGCGACGACGATACGGCCGTGTTGGCCCGGTGCGTCGCGCAGCCGTCGTTCGATCCCCTGGCGTTCGGCGGGACGGAAGCGAGCGTGTAACAGGAGATGATCCACCTCGGGCAGGCACTTCTGCAGTGCTCGATACAGCGACTGCGCCCGTTCCACCCGATTGAGGATGACCAGCGATTGCGCCCCGCTTCGGTGGGCTTCGGCAACCTCATCCGCCAAGACTTCGATGTAGGCAGCCGCCTTTTTCTTACTATTCTCCACGTCGAGACGGGTCCGGGCTTGCTCAAGATCCTTGGCCGCGGACAGCCGCTTCCGAAGGTTCGGGTCCTTGCGGTCCCCGTCCGCAAGGGTTGCAATTCGCAGCGCATCCGCATGGTCTCTGAAATCCACGGTGCGCAGCCAGGCCGTGTGCAGGGTGGCGGAGACCCATAGACTGCGGGCCTGTCGGCTGGTGTTGAACGCGCGGCGGAACCCTTCGAGCTGGGTCGACGTGGGTAGGGCAGCTCCCATCAACTGCACCTCGTCATACACCCAAAGCGCGTCGTTGTGCAGCAGGGCAAAATGGATGGGCCACTGATAGCGGCTCATGCCGTAACCGCGCATCAACGCGCGCGACAGCAGCATGTCCTGGGTACCAACGAGAACGGCATCCTCCTCCGGATACTCTGCCCAGTGCGCCGCGCAGAGGTCCGACCCTCCGCCCATGAGCAGGTGAACCGACACGCCACCGTCTCCAGGGCTGCCCAACAGGTCGAGCGCGCGAAGCCAGGAGCGCACGTTCTCGAAGGTCTGCTCCACCAGCACCCGCATGGGAAGACACCAGACGAGCCGGCAGGGTAATTCCCGCTCAGCGAGAACCCGCCGCCGGTAGACCCAAGCCAGCGTAACGGCGGCGGTCTTACCCAGCCCGGTGGGGACGTCCAGCAGATCAGGCCAGGACCCCTCCGCCAGGGCAGCTTGATACGGATAAGGGTCCGTGGCGGTGGCTGTCCGAAAGAACTCGTCGAAGGAGAGTGCGGTCATACCGTGTCCTCATCACCGATCGCCTTCCCGACGCCATACTCTCGATACCCCCGCCACGCGCTGGTTCGCCCGTCCATTTCGGGTGCCGGTCGAGGACGATCAGCGTCAACGTAGACCAGTGCGTGGCGCCATTGGGATGCGCTGTCCACGCGTCCGCTCGCAGGTTCCACGGGGCTACGACGCAGTTACTGGTCCTAGCGGGTCCAGGTCCGATCAGATGCGGGTAGATACCCTGATTCGGCGTCTCGCCTTCTGATTCGTTTCCAACGGACTGCGCTCCCCTAAGCCACCGCTGTGTACTTCATTCGGAGGAGGTTTGGGCTATCGGGACACGAGTGCGAAAAGGATCATCCCCGATCGGGTGGCTCATGAGGTGAGCTTGCTGGAGGACCAGCGCTGAGCGACCAAAAGGCTCCTTGTCATTCTGATGGATACCGTAATCCGTGTGGTGGGAGCTCTTCAAGCCACGGGCCTCATCGTGCCCTCACCGCGCCATGGGTGCAGGCGGTTCAGGCCGGGGCGCTGCCGGTTTCCCGCTGGCGTAGGCGGGTCATGTAGATCTCGAAGAGCACGGGATGAAGCGTCTTGAGGGTCTCGCGGTCGGCGAGGGTTGCGGGATTGAGTGTCGGCTGGGAGCGGGCCACGAGGCGCTGCACGGTGACCGGTGTCTCGCGGGCGCGCGCGTTCCGGGTGTTCTCGGGGAGAGGCCAGCGGACGCGGCCGCGCATGGCTGCCCAGGCGGGGAAGTCCTCGTTCTCGAGGGGCGCGTCGAGATCCTGGAACACGGACCATTGGTGCGACATGAGGCGGCTTCCAGCCACTTCGCGCGCCGCGTGCTGCGGGAAATCCCAGCACAGGCGACACCAGTCGGCGAGGGCGGTCCCGCGTATGCCCAGTCGCTCGGCGGCCTGGGCGTGGCGAACGATCAGAAGGGGCTCGGCTCTCCAGTCGGCCTCCCCTTCCACGGCGGAGAGCACCGTCGTCCAGTCCTGGGCGCGGGCGGCGGCGAAGCTCGCGTGCAGCTCGGGCCGCTCCGGATCGAAAACCCATCCCGCGAGCGCCGTCGCGATGTGGCGCCAATGAGGAACCAGGAAGTCCCGCGCGCGGGCGCCGAGGACCTGGGCAGCCGCGGGCTCGATCTCCGTAGAGAGGCGATCGAGCTCCCGGGCGGCATCCGCCGGGGGCGCCTGGAGCATGCGTTGGGCCGCAACCAGCTGCTCGAGCGCCGGAAGGAGCGGGTGGCCCGGGCACGTGCGGTGGCATCGGTCGAGCAGGCGCCGCGCCTCGGGCTCGCGCCTCGCTGCGAGTGCGTCGCGCAGACCGTTCAGCAACACGACCTCGGTGCTGTCGTGAAAGAGATCGAGCTGCAGGGTGTCGGCGGGGCTGCGATAACGCGTCCGGTAGAGATCCTCCGCCTCACGCGAGCAGCGCAGCGGTCGTTGCTCGGCCCACGAGCGGTACTCTACGGTCTCGGACACGAGCCCGAGCCGCTCCGCATACGCGGACCCAGCGCGCAGCAGCCGGCGCGCGTACGTGAGGTCGTCGCGCAGAGCGTCCTCGAGCACCGGGATGCGCTCCTGTCGCCACGCCTCGTAGTCGGTGTAGGCCAGCAATCCGTCGAGGAGGACGAGCTCGAGCGGGGAGTACTCGCCCTGCTCGAGCAGGATCCGGTCCACGGCGGCCGCCGCCCGCTGCCGCTCGGCCTGGGTGTCCACCGTACCGTCGTCCATCCGTTCCGGCCGACTCCTGTGGGATTCCTTATCCGCGACAGTCGCGGGTCAAATAATCGGGCTTAGAAGGCGCTCTCACGGCGCCGAGTTTTTTCTGCCAGAAGCGTACTCCGATGTGCGCGGACACTCCTCCCGGTAAGTGCGGGTTGCTCCAGACACCGAGAGGCGGTCGCGACTTCGTCCGTACGGCGCACTCGGGGCGGAGCCCACCGTAACGAACCCGCGCCTCGGGCTCACCTCAATCGCCGCCGAGCATCGCGCGCTTGAGGCCGCGGCTCGCCGGCTTGCGGCCCAGCCACACGCGCAGCAGGGCGTCGTTGAAGTCCTTGCCCGGGACGACGCCCTTGACGTCGTTCCTGATGGTGACGCGCGTGCCGCTCGCGGGCAGATAGTCGATCAGAATCCGATCGCCTTCCTTGACGGTCTCGAAGAGAGCGTTGAACCGCTCGAGGCGCGGCCGCAGCAATGTCATCTCGGCGTCGGTGTGATTGTTCTCGAAACCCTCGTTCCAGCCCTCGACGAGCTGCTCGCGGGTCACCTCACCGTAGACAAAATGCATCATCACCCGCCGCGGACCCATCTGCGCAAGGACGTCGGAGAGCGTGCCCGCGCGCTCGGACAGGTACAGCGCACCGACGTAGATCTTGAAGAAGAACTTCCTGCGCACCCCGGCGCCGTTGAGCACCAGCGCAGGCGCGCCGTCTCCGAGCTCCGCGGCGTCCGGAATCTCGACGCCAGCCACCTCTGTAGCCAAGCTCGGCGCCGACCACAGCACCACGCTCAACACCAGCAGCCATTCTTTCATCGCCTGCGACCTCGCGAGTCATCGTAGCGGGGTCTCATCCCGTCTTTACGGCGGGATTACGCTGCGCTCCATCCCGCCCTACGCTTTAATTCAGAAAGTCAGCTCGGCGGCGTGGGCGGCCAGGGCGTCGAGACGCGAAGTGGAAGCCTGCACGGCCGTGCGCTGGTGATACAGGCGAAGCCCGCGCAGCCCGCCCAGCTCCTCGCCGCCCCCGGCGCGACCTGGCCCGCCGTGCACGCACTGGGGCATCACGATACCGTGGCCGGTGTTGGCCTGAGCCACGGTCTCATCCATCACGAGCACGCGGCCGTGGGTGGGTCCGAGGCGCACCACGGCCTCGCGCGCGAACGCGTCGTCGGCGGTGAACACCGAGGCGACCAGCGAGCCGCCGCCGCGCGCGGCCAACGCGAAAGCCTCCTCGGGCGTCGTGTACGGCATGAGGGTGCAGACCGGTCCGAACACCTCCACCTCGTGCACGACCCGTCCCTCGGCCGGGCGGTCACAGCGCAGCAAGGTCGGGGGCACGAAGCAGCCCCGCTCGGGATCCGCATCCACCGGCTCGAAGTTTCGATCGCCCCCCTGCAGCAGCCGCGCCTCGGCCTCGAGCTGCGCGATGCCCTCCCGCGCCGCCGCCTGCTGGGCCTTGTTGACGAGGGGGCCCATGGTCACCGTCTCGTTGCCGGGATCCCCGGTCACCACCTCGGCCAGGCGTGCGCGCAGCGCCTCGGAGACCGCGTCGAGCAAATGGGCAGGCACCAGCGCCCGGCGAATGGCGGTGCACTTCTGCCCCGCCTTCACCGTCATCTCGCGCACGATCTCGCCGGCGAATAGATCGAACTCCGCGCTCTCGGGTTGCGCGTCGGGGCCCAGCAGGCACGCGTTCAAGCTGTCGGCCTCGACGTTCAGGCGCACGCCTGCGTCGACCACGCTCGGATGGGCGCGCAGCGCGTGCGCGGTCTCCGCCGACCCGGTGAAGGCCACGGCGTCGCCCGCCCGGGTGTGATCCAGCAGATCCCGGGCACCGCCGCACACGATGGAGAGGGCGCCGGCGGGGAGCACGTCCGCGTCGAGCACGTCCTTGACCATGCGCTGGGCCAACCAGGCCGTCGCCGTCGCCGGCTTGACCACGACCGGGACCCCGGAGAGCAGCGCCACCGCCGCCTTCTCCCACAGGCCCCAGGCCGGGAAGTTGAAGGCGTT